>Ga0272441_10007297_pt1 | contig 18014 bp, 19 predicted proteins | sample SSMProp6N_FD_193582 | JGI IMG/M metagenome (GOLD analysis project Ga0272441, IMG submission 193582) | Marine sediment archaeal communities from Little Sippewissett salt marsh, Falmouth, MA, United States - SSM-Prop-6N | ecosystem: Environmental > Aquatic > Marine > Wetlands > Sediment ... | reverse complement strand
ACACCGTGACGTCATGTCCGTACCGTCGAAGGAAGTATGCGGCGCTAAGGCCGGCCGGTCCGCCGCCCACAACTGCGACGTGATGGCCTGTCGGCGCGCCGACATCGGGCACGTAGTCGAATCCATGGTCGGCCAGGAACCGCTTCATGTGGCGGATCTGAACCGGCTCTTCAGCAATCTCGCGCCGACACGCGTCTTCGCACGGCGCGGGGCAGATCCGACCGAATGAGGCCGGCAGCGGCAGATTCCGATACAAGACCTTCAATGCATCGAGAAACCGCCCATTGGCCGTAAGACTGACATACGCCTGGCAGTCGGTTTTGGCCGGACAAGCCGATCGGCATGGCGCAACGCAATCGCCCCAATGGTTTGATAGCAGGAGTTCGAGCGCTGCCTTGCGAACATCCACGGCAGCTGGCGACTGGGTGGCAACCTCCATTCCATCCTCGATCGGCGTCGAACAAGCCTTCACGACACCGCGGCCATCCACCTCGACGGCACACACACCACAGGAGTCGAACGGCGCCAGACGCTCTTCGGCACACAACGCCGGGATCTCGATGCCGCTACGTCGCGCAACGTCCAGGATCATCTCTCCCGGTGCACCCTTCAGCTTCTGCCCGTCGATCGTCAGCGAGATCATGCTTCCACCTTCCCGGTCAGAATCTCGACCGCATCGAACGGACAGACCTGTTCGCAACGGCCGCATTTCACACAGAGCTCCCCGTCGATCACGTGATACCCGCCATCGGCAGCGGCGATCGCATCTACCGGACACCCCTTGGCACAGAGCCCGCAGTTCTTGCATGCCCCCGGATCGATATGGAATCGAATCAGCGGCTTGCATACCTTCGCAGGACACGCCTGATCCACAATGTGCGCCTCGTACTCATCTCGGAAGTACTCCGTAGTGGTTAGGACCGGGTTCGGTGCCGTCTGCCCGAGGCCGCAAAGCGAGTTTTGCTTGATCTTCTTCCCCAGATCGATCAGCTTGTCGAGATCGTCGGCATGCCCGTCTCCGGCGCAGATCCGCTCAAGTGTCTCGAGCATCCGCTTCGTGCCAACGCGGCAGAACGTACATTTACCACACGACTCCTTCTGCGTGAAATCGAGGAAGTACCTCGCCACATCGACCATGCATGTGGAATCATCGAGCACGATCATCCCGCCGGATCCAACGATCGCCCCAGTGGCCTTGAGTGCCTCATAGTCCACAGGCGTGTCCACAAGAGACATCGGGATACATCCGCCCGAAGGGCCTCCCATCTGCACCGCCTTGAATGGGCGGTCGTCCTGGATCCCCCCACCGATATCGAACACGATCTGGCGGATCGGCATCCCCATCGGAATCTCCACCAGCCCCGAGTTTGTGATCTTCCCAGCCAGCGCAAACACTTTGGTTCCCTTGCTGGTTTCCGTCCCATGGGCGGCGAACGCTTCGGCCCCGTGCCGGAGGATCCATGGCACGTTGGCCAGGGTCTCCACGTTGTTGATATTGGTCGGCTTCCCCCACAATCCGGAGCTCGCGGGGTACGGGGGGCGCTTCCTCGGCATCCCTCGGCGCCCTTCGATCGACGCGATCAATGCCGTCTCTTCCCCACACACGAACGCTCCGGCTCCGGCCTTGATCTTGATATCGAATGAGAACGATGTCCCAAGGATCCCCTCGCCTAGCAACCGCGCCGATCGGGCATCATCCAGAGCCTTCTCCAACCTCCGGATCGCCAGGGGATACTCGGCGCGAACATAGACATATCCGTGAGATGCTCCGATCGCATACGCGGCGAGCGCCATCCCTTCCAGAACACGATGCGGATCTCCCTCGAGGACGCTTCGGTCCATGAACGCCCCCGGATCGCCTTCGTCCGCGTTACAGATCACGTACTTTTCGGATGCTGTCTCCTTCGCGGCGAACGACCATTTCAGCCCGGTTGGGAACCCCGCGCCGCCACGACCTCGGAGCCCCGACGCTTTCACGATCTCGATCACATCATCGGGGGTCATCTCGTGCAGGACCTTCTCCAAGCCGACATACCCGTCCTGTGCGCGGTACTCCTCAAGAGACTCCGGGTCGATCACACCACAGTTCTCGAGGACGATCCTCACCTGGTCCCCGAAGAAAGCCTCATTGTCGATCTGTAGATCCTCCACAATCCGGCTTCCAAGCACGTGCTCCTCGACGATCCGATCGACGTCCGCTTCCGTGACATGCCCGTATCTCGTGATTCGACCCGAATCGTCGACAAGATCGACGATCGGTTCGTTGAAGCACATCCCCACGCAGCCGACTTGTTTGATCGGCAAATCGATCCGCCCGGCGTCCGCAGTCTGCTGCAGTCGGTCGGCAACACGTTGTGCGCCGGCAGCGATCCCACACGTCGCCAGTCCCACACGAACTTCATGCACAGGAGTCAAGAGGATTCCTTTCGATACGACTCGAGAATCTCCACCACCGAGTCTGGCGTGACTCGACCGTAGGTCTCGTCATCGATCATCAGCGCCGGAGCCAGACTGCAGCATCCTAGACACCGCACGCTCTCAATCGAGAACAGACCATCGGCTGTGGTTCCCCCCACAGGGATCCCCAATTCCTCTGTCAACCGCTCGAGCACCGCGCCGACTCCGAGAACATGGCAGGCTGTCCCCTCGCAGACGCGGATGGTATGTCTTCCTGGACGTTTCAGTCGGAACTGAGAGTAGAACGTCGCAACGCCATAGACTGTACTGCAAGGCATTCCGGTGCGACGCGCGACCGACTCGATCGCCTCTTCTGACACAAAGCCCTCGTTCTCCTGGGCTTCTTGCAGAAGAGGAATCACGCTGCCCGGCGATTGCGATGCAAGCAAAGCCTGCTCACATCCCACGTGTACATTCTCCTTCGATCGAACGAGTACACTCACTGCGTTGGTCTCCTTCCAGCTCGTAACCCGGGGCTCAGCTTGCAAGCAGCAGCACCTTGGCTGTGTCATCTGGAACCCTGCACGCTGCAGAATGCCAGCGCGGCGATTATGATTCCTGTCCAACAGTGCTTCAAGGCCGAGCCTCAGTGGGAGGGTTCGTGTAGAACGGTTGGCGTACAATGAGGCTACGTACGATGCAATACTATGTGGAAAGCGACGGCAGAATCTTCCTTGTACGTCGGGGCAACGTCCTGGACCTCCCGACCCTCCCCGAGATCCCATTCGATGTGGAACAGGTTGCCCCCCTCCACACCAATGAGCCCGTCTGGTTCTGTGTGCCACGCCTTGACAAGCACCCGCACGACTGGCCAAGCAAGGATGATGTCTCCCGAATGCGCGATGCATCGATGCTTGTTCGAGAGGCGGTTCATGCGACGATGCAGCGCGTTGTCGTCGAAGGCATCTGTCTGCGCAACGATCGCATACTCCTGGTCAAGGGGAACCGTGGCCTGACCGAGGGGCTCTGGACCCTCCCGGGAGGTTTCGTGCGGTTTGGAGAAAGCCCGGATGAAGGCGTCGTACGGGAGTTGCGTGAAGAGGTCGGCCTCGATGCGACGGTCGAAGAACTCATCGATGTCCGCTCCGAACTTGGAATTCACAACGGCCTACATTGGATCATGCTGTTCTATCGCGTGCACGCTGAGGGGCATCCGATCCTGGATCCCGATGAGATCGCCGAGGCTCGATTCGTTGATCTCCATGTCGCCCGCACGCTCGTGTCGAACACCATGATCCGCGATACGATCGAGACGCTCGCCGATGCCGTTCGGACTTGTGATCCCAGATGAGGTTCTAGAGCAGCTCCATCTGAATCGACAACTGGACATCGATATCCCACTCGATGTAGTACGGACGATGCTCGAGCGACACGCCAATGACAACATCCGCCGTATCCACCGGAGTCAGCAGCAGGTCAAATGAGACGACATGGATATCCGTCGGTTCGCCGCCCCAGGTCTCACGCGAGAAATCATACGCCGTGCTCAGATTGAGGAAATCTGCGATCAGGAAGTCATATGCGACGGTCAGATCGATTCGGTTTGTCTCGAACAGGTCTGTCTTCCCGGAGAACGATCCTTGGACAAGGAACTGTGTCTTCGGCGTTTGCGTGAACGCGTAGTTCAATGCACCCGTAATCAACAGGTCGTCCCCTCCACCTGAAGGATCAAGTAGCGCATACCCCAAGCCGAACTTCAGATCCCAGCCGCAGTACCGTGAGAACCCTTTCTCCTGGATGAATTTGGTGATCTCCGAGATATCCAGTGCGTCGAGCCCGCCTGTTCTGACCAGCCCTGAACCCTCGATGATCTCAAGGACAACCGCGAGCAGATCGGCACGGGAATCGTACGATGAGGCGCTGCCGATCTCTCGTGCGATAATCTGCTGGTCCACCGAATGGAGATGCGAGGTGAGACTTCCCCGCTTCACCAGAAAATTGTCAATCCGGATTGCTTTGGCCAACGGGGTGACGTCAGTGAAACGACCACACCCAAGCCCGACGTTGATGTTGGACGAAAGGCCTACTACATCAAGTGATGAGGAGCTTCGCGCACTGGCTCCGGCATAGGCGAAGTAGGCTCTCTCGGACGAGAAGTACCGCTTCAGATTGCCGTCGGCCACGGTAGAGAACGTCGAGACATCGATTGTCGAAATGAGCATCCGGTTCTCGATCGAGACATCGAATCCGAACTCCGGCGTGTCGTACAGGCGGACATACTCCGTGCCAAACAGGCCTTCGCTCACATCGAAATCTTCCAGCCCATACGGGTCGTTGTGGTACTGATAAGCAAAACTGAGCATCAGCGTCGAAAGATCGGTCAGCGGCGATGTATACTCGCACAGCGGAATCGATAGTCCCGAAACGCCCACCCCGACGACCAACACCAACGACAAGAGAAACGATCGCCGCATCGAGATCACCTCGACAAGACGGTAGACCGTCCCTCGACGGGCTGCAATCGAATCGTTCCCCCCGCGAGGTGCGGTATGTCCCTGTAGACCGAGCCTTAGCCGATATCGCGAAACAACGGAAGCTGCCGCTCGCGAGTCTCCCCGAGGCTTCCGACCCCCACGCCGATCAGCCGCACTCCCCGTTCATCCAGACAGATGCGGTCGCGAAGCAGGTGAACGGCAAGCGCTTCGATCAGGTGCGCAGCGTCGGTTCCAGAACCCAGTCGTGTCTGTCGGGTAATCGTACGGAAGTCCGGGTATCGAACCTTGATCCGTACTGTCCTGCAGACGAGGGCTTCCGCGCGCAACTGGGAGACCACCTGCCGGGCCAGCCGGCGAACCTCTGCTTCGATCTCCGTCCGTCCGACCAGATCAACCGAGAACGTGACCTCGCGAGAGATCGATTTCGACTCCGTCTCGCCCTGCAATGGGGTCTCGTCGATGCCACATGCCAGCTGCTGGAGCCGTCGACCGCCGGCACCGAACTCGCGCACCAGCAGCTCGAGCGGTGCACAGCGAAGATCCTTCACTCGAAGCAATCCAAGCCCCTCCAAACGTCGCTGGGTGACTTTGCCAACGCCCCAGATCCACTCGATCGGCAACGGATCGAGCAATGCCTGCGCAGCATCGGGTTCGATCATCAGAAAACCATCCGGCTTGCGGAGTTCGGATCCCAACTTGGCCAGGAACCGATTCGGAGCCAAGCCAACCGAGCAAGTCAAGCCCGTCCGCTCCTGCACGCGCTGCTTGATCCCACGTGCAACCGTTTCTGCCGTCTTGAACGTCGCACCATGTCGCGACAGATCGAAGAACGCTTCATCGAGGGACACCGTTTCGATGACCGACGAGTACTGCCGCAGGATGGTGCGGACGAGATCTGAGATCTCCTTGTATCTCGCAAACCGCGTCGGCAGGTAGATCCCCTTGGGACACCGTCGCTGCGCCACGGCCATCGGCATCGCGCTATGAACACCGAACTCTCTCGCCTCGTACGAAGCGGTAGACACAACACCGCGTGGTCCAATCCCGCCAACGATCACCGGCTTGCCTCGATACTCCGGAACATCGAGCTGCTCCACCGCAGCGAAAAAGGCGTCCATGTCGAGATGGCCGATCCGTCGCTTCGAGACCTTGTTCATCGTACCACTCCAAGCCGCCGCAACCCCTCAGCCATCTCGGGGTCCAGAAGATCGTTGACGATGCGATACGATGCGAATCCGTACTGCGGCCCGTGGTGCGGGGTGCCCGTTCGGCGGCCGATCCGCACAAGCGTCTCGGTCGAGAACGGAATCTCGCCACTTCGCGCCAGTTCGACCGTGTCGCCCCATCTTCGCTCGTAGTCCGCCTGCACGCCAAGCTTCTTGCCCTGTCCGGCCAGAAGCTCGATCAGTTGTTCTCGGTGGATGTCAAGCGCCTTGCAGGCGGCAAGATGAATCCGTGCCGTCCTTCCTTCGGGATCGATCGGCTGCAAGATCTCTCCCGGAAACCGAGGATCCTCGGAGGCAAGCCGATCCCATTCAGCGCGGACGCCCTCGCCATACCGGCTCGGATCTACGAGCAGATGATCTCCTCCGAAGACAGCGTGATAGGCCAGTTTCAGGAGATCACGTTCATCCATCTTCGGATGTCTTGCGAGCTCGGCCCGAATCACGCGTAGCCATCCGTTCTTGTTGGCCATGGACCTGAGGATAGAATCGAATGAAATGCCAATCAAGGGCCGCGTAGCCATCACCGGTCGACCGGGCGTCGGCAAGACCACCGCCATCGAGCAGCTGCTGACCCTCGTTCCTCTCGCCGCCGGCGGCATGATCACCAAGGAGATCCGCGTATGCGGGCACCGCGTGGGGTTCTCCTTAATCGATGTCGCAACGAGGGAGGAAGCCGTTCTCGCGCACCTGCATCACCGCAACGGACCGAAGATCGGCCCGTATACGGTCGATCTTGCGTCACTTGAGCAGATCGGCGTTGGGGCAATCGTTCATGCGATCGAGGCGTGCGCCCTCGTGGTCATCGATGAAATCGCCCCGATGGAGTGCCTCGCGCCATCGTTCGTCTCCGCCGTGGAGGCGGCGCTGGAAAGCGACCGATCCCTGCTGATTTCGACCCACGCCCACGCCGAATATCCGATCGCTCACCGTGCGCGACAGGAGCTTACCCTCTTCCGCATGAAGCAGAGCAACCGCGATCGGATCGTCGGAGAGATCGCGGCGCTGTTCGGGGTCAATGACGAACGTTCCGGACTACGCAAGATCCCGGAGCCATCCTAGCAGCAGGCGTCGCACCATCGCCAGCAGGAGCACCGCGCCAAGCGTGAACAGAATATGATCACACACGACGGGTGCAATCGCGAACGCAAGGGCGTTGCCCGCCGCCGGTGGGTGCTCCGTATCAGTGACCACCATGGCAAAGATCGATAGGGCAACGGCCGCTGCTGCTATCAACCCGAGGCCCACCTCGTGGGTCGATAGGGTGGGCGCTACGCGCACCGGAATGGAGCAGATCAGTCCAATCGCAACACAAATCGCGTGTCCACCGACCAAGCAACGAGGCGTCGCTGTCTTGTGGTGAGGCATCGCAAAGACGATGAACGCGCTCGCCCCGAGCGCTGCCACGACAGTTCCGCTCGTCACGACGCCCATCACGACCACGACTCCCGCAATCGCCACGAAGGCGAGCAGTGTTTGAAGCACGTAGTGAATCGGATCCTCGCGGAACCGATCATCGATGAGACGGAACCTTCCCACAGCGTGCTCCCGCGACGCTACGTCAAGAGCGCGTGATTCGCTGCAGCGACCAGCCCGTCCGCGTCGAGACCGTAGTGCGATAGCAATGCGTCGGCGGGACCCGACTGTCCAAACCGATCATCGACACCCACGCGAACGACCCGCGTCGGTTGCCGTTCGGACAGGGTCTCGCAAACGCAACTCCCTAGTCCACCGGCAATCTGATGCTCTTCCGCCGTCACGACGGCACCGGTCTTCGCTGCAGACGCAACGATCGTCTCTGCATCAAACGGCTTGATCGACGAAGCGTTGATCACCTCGGCCGAGATGCCGTTCTCCGCCAGCTTGTTCCGTGCCTCGAGCGCCACAGACACCATCAGTCCACAAGCCACGAGGCTGACGTCCGTCCCCTCGACCAGGACCTTTGCCTTCCCCAGCTCAAACGCGAATGGCTCTCCATGAATCACCGGGAACGCAGCCCGGGAGAGCCGCACGTAGATCGGTCCATCGTCGTTCGAGGCGGCGAAGCGCGTCGCTGCTGCTGCTTCGATGGAGTCCGCCGGAACGACGACACGCATGTTGGGAAGTACGCGCATGTTGGAGATATCTTCGAGCATCTGGTGGCTTGCTCCGTCCTCTCCAACCGTGAGTCCGGCATGGGTCGCGAAGATTCGAACCGGCACATTCGGATACGCAACAACCTGCCGGATCTGCTCCCACACTCTCCCCGTCGCAAACACGGCGAACGTGGACAGGAATGGGCGATAGCCACTCATCGCCAACCCGGCCGCCGTGCCGACCATGTTCGCCTCAGCGACCCCCATGTTGAAGAAGCGATCCGGATGCTCCGCGCCAAACTGTGCCGTCTTGGTCGATCCAGCCAGGTCTGCCGTGAGGACTACGATCTTCGGATCTTCGTGCCCGAGCTGCGCCAGCATCTTGCCGTACGCGTCGCGGGTGCCCTCCATTTGATCGAAGTTCACTTCGGTACCCCCTCCCAGTCCTTGAGGAACCGCTCGATGCCCAGATCGGTCAACGGATGATGGAACAGCTTCTTCAGGACGCCGTACGGCACGGTCGCGATGTCGGCCCCCATCGATGCCGCTTCAAGCATGTGGCGTGGATGTCGGATGCTTGCGGCCAGCACCTCGGTGTGGAACACGTAGTTCTCATACACCTCGAGGATCTCCGCGATCAATGCCATGCCGTCTCCGCCGATGTCATCGATCCGACCGACGAACGGCGACACGAACGTCGCGCCGCATTTGGCCGCAAGCAGCGCTTGATTCGCCGAGAAGACCAGCGTGACGTTCGTTCGAATTGCCTCAGCGGACAGTCGCACCACAGCCTGCATGCCCTCTTCGGTCATCGGAACCTTGATGACAACGTTGTCGTGGATTGCAGCGAGCGCGCGTGCTTCGGATACCATCCCATCGGCGTCCAGCGCAGTGACTTCCGCGCTGATCGGTCCGTCGACGATGTCGCAGATCTCGGCAATCACATCGGCAAACGGCCGTTTCTCTCGCGCAACGAGCGTCGGATTCGTCGTCACACCATCGATCAACCATGCCATCTCTCGGATTTCGGATACGTTCGCCGTATCGATGAACAGCTTCATGAGGCCTCCTCCTGCATCCGCAGCCTTCGAACCATCGCCAAGTTTACCCGGTCGGCATTCGCCCGACCATCGATTTTCTTGGGGGTTTCAAGTACGAACGGGAGATCGCGAAGCCGCGCTTCTCGGACCAGCATGCCGAGTCCGGCGGCACCGATCTCACCACGTCCGATGTGTTCATGCCGATCCCGCCGAGAGCCAAGGGGCAACTGTGAATCGTTGAGGTGAATCAACTGGACCCGCTCAAGCCCGATCGTCTGATCCAGCTCCTGCAACGTACGTTCGATCGCGGCCGCCGTTCGCAGGTCATAGCCGGCGGCGAACGCATGGCACGTGTCGAGGCAGATGCCGATCCGGGACAGATCGCCCGCCCCAGCGAGCACCAATGCAAGTTCCTCAAATGCCGCCCCCACCGTTGTCCCTGCCCCCGCAGTGTTCTCCAACAACAGCCGCAACCCGGGCGACTGAATCCAAACAGGCGATGCAAGGAGGCCGTTCACCGCGGCGACAATCCGATCGATCCCTGCCGCAAGACCGCTTCCGACATGCGCCCCCAGATGAACGACAAGCCCATCGGCCCCCAACCGATCGGCTCGGCGAACCTCCTCGATCAGCGCAGTGACCGAACGCGCATGCAACGCATCATCCGGGCTTGCCAGATTTAGGAGGTACATCGCATGCACCACCACCATCTCGATCGACGATCGCTCCCGTCGTTCACGAAACCGGTCGGCAACACCGTCCGCAAGCGCTTTCATCCTCCACGCCGAGGGCGCGTGGGTGAAGAACTGCAACGCGGTATTGCCGAGCTTCTCCGCTTCGTCAATCGCTTGCGTGAACCCGCCGGCAATCGACAAGTGGCAACCAAGGAGAAGGGGTTCGTTCACACGAATCGCCATGTCGGACGATTATCGAGCCGCTGGGTTGGGTCGACAACCGCCCCAGCTTGCCCGACTGCCGGACGGCGGATACGGTTTCCTCGGGAGGGAGACTATGGACTACCAAGTCGTCGTTGTCGGGGCAGGACCGGGAGGGTATGCGTGCGCCATCCGCTGCGCTCAGCTGGGATTGCACGTCGGATTGGTGGAGGCAAAGCATCTGGGTGGCATCTGCCTCAATTGGGGATGCATCCCGACAAAGGCTCTGTTTGCTGCAACGCACCTCATCGCCGACGCAGCCACAGCTCCTGAAATGGGGATCACGTTTGGCACACCCCACATCGATCTGCCGCGATTGGCCCGCTGGAAGGATGAGGTCATTTCCGCGTTGGTCGGTGGGATTGCCACGCTGCTCGACAAGAACGGTGTCGATCTGCTCACCGCACGCGGCCACCTTGAAGGTTCCAACACCGTAGCGCTCTCCACCGGAGAGACGCTGACCGCCGAGCGGATCGTTCTGGCAACAGGTTCGGCTCCAATCGACATCCCTGGGTTCTCGTTTGAGCATCCTGCGGTATGGTCGTCGGACGATGCGCTGACCCTCTCAGAGATCCCGGAGCGCTTGGTCGTCATCGGCGGTGGTGTCATCGGTCTTGAGCTTGCGTCGATCTACAGACGTCTTGGCAGTTCTGTGACGGTCCTCGAACTCCTCCCCGAAATCCTATCCGTCGTCGACCTTGATCGCAGGACGGTCGCCACATTGAAGCAACTGCTCAAGCGCCAGGGAATCGATGTGCGAACGAAGACTGTCGCCGAATCGATCGATACGGACCCCGAGGGCACCATCGTATGCACCGTCGAGGGAGAACGGATTCCCGGAGATCGAATCCTTCTTTCCGTTGGACGGCGGCCGAACACAGCCGATCTTGGACTGGAGACTGCCGACATCGAACCCGATGCTCGCGGCAAGGTTCTCGTCGACGCAGGGCTGCAGACCTCCGCAGAAGGTGTCTACGCGATCGGAGATCTCACTCCCGGGCCGATGCTGGCGCACAAAGCTTCGGCGGAAGGCATTGCACTGGCCGAGGCATTCGCGGGACACAAGATGCGCTCGTTTGACCATGATCTGATTCCACAAGCGATCTTCACTGATCCGGAGATCGCCTCCGTTGGATGGTCCGAGCGACGGGCGAAAGAGCGAGGTCACGAGGTGCTGGTTGGCAGATTCCCATATGCCGCACTCGGCAAGGCGCTTGGAAGGCGTAAGACCGACGGATTCTTCCAAGTCGTTGCCGATGCAACCGATCACCGCTTGCTCGGTGCTCAGATCATCGGCGCCGAAGCTTCCGATCTGATCGCCGAAGCATCGATTCTGGTCGAAAATGGCCTCTCGTTGGAGATGATTGCCGACGCGGTGCATGCCCACCCCACGCTCCCGGAGGGCTTGAAGGAAGCCGCCGAGAACGCGCTCGGGAAAGCGATCCACACCGTCAACCGCTAGGGGAGCGCATGCATCCGACGCGGTTCGGGACCGGGTTCCTCCGGATATCGCGTGATCCGTGCGTTCAGTCGACCGACGATATGGCAGATGCCGCTGAGACCGCCGCTGGGGCCGCTTGCGGCTTGAGGGGATCTTCTGCTGATCCATTGAGCTTCTGATCCTCGATCTCCATCATCGGTCGAATGAACAGGCTGGCGAAGCCACCTGCGACAAACACGCATCCGCCGATCAGGAACCACGAACTTACACCGATGACGTCGCTGATCGGGCCGGCCATCGCCAGGCCGATCGGCGTGGAGAGTGCAAACAGGCTTCCGAGCAGTCCGAACACGCGCCCCTGTTTCTCCGCCGGGACAGCCGCTTGCATGATCGCCGAGACCGGCGCATCGGTAAGTGCGATCATCGCGCCGATGAAGAAGATACTTACCAGCCCCAACCAGAACATGTGTCCCGGCGTCAGACCCAGCAGAATGCTTGCCACGCCGATCCCGATGACACCCACCACCGTCGTATGGATCTTCTTCTTGAATCCGCCCCAGGTCCCCATCAGCAAGCCCCCAACGAGAATCCCGACGCCAACGATGGCCTCAAACAGGCTCAGCTGCGCCGCATCTCCTCCAAAATGATTGAGGACAAGAAGCGGCGCCAGCGAGAACGCCGGCATCAACGTGATCTTCATGATCGACGCGACGATCACCAATGCGAGCATCCCTGGCCAGCTCAAGACGAAACGAAGTCCCTCACGCGTGTTGGCAAGAAACGACGAGGCTTTGAGTTTATCGATATGCTCCTTGGCCGGCTGCGGCACGCTGATGAACAGCAATGGCACGACAGCGAACGCGGCAGTCACCACATCGAACAACATCACACCGTGTAGCGGCATCAGCGCCATCAGCAACGCGCCAAGCGGGGGACCCACGATGTTGAGCATGCCGTTAATCGTCTGATTCAGCCCGCTGATCCTCGTATAGTGCTTCTCTGGGACCATCAGAGAAGTCGATGCTAGCATGGCCGGTCCGTGGAATGTCCCGCCGAGAGCTCTCGCCAACATGGCAACGTAGATGTGCCATGGCTGCATAGCCCCAATCCAGAACACGTAGGCAAGCCAGAGCGACACAAGCGCAATGAACGTGTCAGAGATCATCATGACCCTGCGCCGATTCCAACGATCGACAAGCGCCCCTACGAACGGCCCGAGAAGGATGTTCGGCAGTAGAGCAACGATGGTCATGGAGGCCAGAATCGTTGCCGAGTTTGTCGCTTTCGCCACCCAGAACACCAACGCGAACTGCGCCGCGTGGCTTCCAACATACGACAACTGCTGCCCGGTCCATATCGTGAAGAAGCGAGTCTTCCAGTGCGCGGCGATCGTGCTCATGGTGTCTCCGAACTCCCCACTCACTATGTCTGCCCGGCACCTTCGCCGGCTCATGCGGCGGAACCTCAGATTCTCTCTCTCTTCGTGACCACCGAGTCCTTGTGGACATCGAGCGTCTCCGCGTATTCGACACACCCGACATGGCAGCTCGGGCCGATGTCAACATGTCGACCGCGGATGACATCGGCGGTCGTGCACTCGACCGTAACGCGGTCCGCCTCGATGATTTCAACTCGCAGACTCTGCCGCCTGATAAGACCGACGCCCCCAAGAATCCATCCCACCGCACGCAGCAGTCGGTTGCGCTTCCCGAGCTTTCGCCCCCAGATCTCGACCGACTTGCCACCGATCTGCCCGATCCGGCTCTGACCACCGGACAGTCGGATCTCCACGTGATCGCCGGATAGCAGTTCGTCGATCTCCACTGTCCCCCGAATGCGGAACGCCCCCGCCTCCACACGCTTGCACTGTAGCAGCCCGAGGATCTTCATCTCTTCGGCCAGCACACGCCCGCCGATCTCGCACGCCCCGAACGCGCTGAACCGTTCAGCTTCGGCATTGCTGGAGATGGCCAGCGCGCCGAACGCCCGTACTTGTCCCGCCACCAGGTTCGCGCCGATTTCCCCGGACCCAAGGCTCGACAGGGTGGTCGCCTCAACACGTCCGTGGAACTCGCCGCTGCCCATCGAGCGGACGCGGTCGGCACAGAGATCACCGGAGACTTCTCCCGAACCAAGGATCAACACCCGGCTGTACGTTCCACCACCCAGTTCTCCCGCTCCACGGACAGTGACGGACTCGCTACGTGATGTTGTGAACGGTTCCTTCTTGCTGCGGAGTGTCGGGGTGCTCATGATTTCCTTGTCTCGCCGACCTCGGCGTTGTCATGGACCTTGAGCGTCTCCGCATACTCGACCATGCCGATCTTGCATCCCGGGCCGATCTCGATCCGCTTGCCGCGGACCACATCGGCCGTGGTGCTCTCGAGGTGCACCTCGTCGGCTTCGATCTGGCCGACTCGAAGTTCGGCCGCTCCGCCGCCGGTAAGCATCTTGACCAATCCATTGAAAAGGGCGCCTCCGAATGAAGTGGACCGTTCGACGTGAATCCTCTCTCCACCGATCTCGCGTGCCGTGCACCGACCGCCAAGGTGGATTTCCACCTTGTCCGCCGACAGAAGACCTTCGATATCGAATCCTCCGCTCGCCTTGAAGATGTCGGTCTCCACATCCCCACTTACGCGGATGCTTCCGCTGATCTTGATGTACTCGCCGAAGATATCGCCTCCGGATCGGAAGCTTCCCGAGCACTTGAGTTCCTTCGCCTCGACTGTACCATCAACTCGCGCGGACCCGCTCACACGCATCTCTTCTGCGACTACGGCATCGCCGAATCCCCCGCTTCCGGAGATGGTGATCTGTCCTACCTCCGTCCGCCCGGTAACCTTGCCCGATCCCGAGATCTTCAGCTCCTCGGCGATGAGATCTCCATTGACCCTGCCCGAGCCTGAGATGGAAACCCGCGTGTACTCGCCGCCACCGAGGCTCCCTGAACCTGATATGCTTACAGATCGTCGTTCTTCACTCATCGTTCACCTCGCGATCGGTTGATGCTTGCCCTGGTCCTTCATTGGTTTCTTCCGTGCTGCCAGGCTCGGCTTCCGGCGCCTCTTGTGTTGCCCCGTTGCTGCTTCGGGCAAGGTCAAGGTTGATCCTCTGAAGGACCGTGCCCAGATCGATGGCGGTCACCACCTCGATCTCCGGGTCGAAGACCGCCGATTCCTCCGTCAAGGCAACAAGACTGATCTGAGCAGAGATCCCGCCGGATGACACACGCTTTCGGAGCAACTTCAACTGAACTCCGTTCTCCGAAACACGTTCGAGCAGCCCATTGCCCTTCTGGCTTTTCAGCGTTCTTTGCACAAGTTCGATCTCCTCGTCTCTCGCAACCTGGCGTAGTCGACTCAGTACGCCAAGCACAAACGCCTCCCAAATCGACACCGCTTCGTCGGGCGTCTCGTCTCCACAGCACGCCCTCAGCAGGTCGCCATCGAGCCATCCAAGCCGCTCGAGTTTCGACAGCGCAACCCGCAGCTTGGCATTGACGCTCGTCGTGATCAGCTCCGCCAGATCGTCGAGCGGATGGTCATCCTTCATATCCTTGATCCGGGCGATCCGGTCGAGGATTTTGTCACGCGGGAAGAACGTCTCCTGACCTGTAAACGTGGAGCGGCGAACGAACCAGGCCTCTGGAATCAGGCCCTTCCGCTTCCAGCGGTAGAGTTGTCCGTAGGAGATTCCCATCTGCTCAAGAACCTCCTTCTTCGAGATGAGTCGTTCTTCGTTCATGTCATGCCTCCAAACAACACACTGTTTTATTTCGCGGCAACGCGGGTGGGTCGGACTCGGCATGGCACCAGGTCATGCGGCAAGATGGGCTCCTGCGCCTTACTTCGTTCTACGTCCTTCTTCTTCAGGCTCTTCGAGAGTTTCTCGCTATGCATCAATCGCGCAAGCATGTCCATTTCGTGGTAGGAAGGGTTCATCCTGTTCACCTCCGCCGAGCAAGATAGTTGCAGTATAACATCACACTGTTTCGCTGTCAAGACCCGGCCGCAGATTCTCCCATCGATCGCACCATCCGATCTTCCCGTCTACCGTTGCGGGTCCCGGCGCTTCTCTCCAAGCCGGGTTGCTTGCAGCAGAAGCGCCCCCGATAATCCACTCGCTCGCAAGTCAGCGGGTGGAGCACCGATCGTGCTTTCTCGATAGAGGAAGGAGTCTTCGATGTGGGGCGTTTGGATCGTGCGGCTTGTCTTGCTTGTGGTCTTCCTTCCGTTGATCCTTCCGCTTGGCGCACTGATGGGGGCGTTTGCCATCGCACCGATCCCGATCGCGCTGCTGCTCTTGGCCATGGCATTGCTTGCCCTGGCAATCGTCTTCGGGTTGATCCTCGGTGTTCTGGGGACCCTAATCGATGTGTTGATCGTCTTCTTGCTACTTGGACTCGTCTGGAAATGGCCGCGCGGCATTCACGCAACGCCATCGACGAAGATCCGCTTGGCGTACCGCAGCCTCCGAAGGACATTCTCTCAACAACTCCGACACTGTTCCACAACGGACTTCGCACTGTGTCTCTCCATTGTGGTCATCGCAATCGTCCTCAGTCTCTCGTCCGGATTTCTCCACTTCCTTCTCACCCTCGCTGTCGTGCTCCTGATCGTTGGGGTCGTAGGCAAGTGGCCGCGAAGCCCGCATCTCCCGTTCCTGCGCAAGCTACAGTTGGCACTCACTGCACTATGGGATGACCTACGCGTGCGGTTTCGCCGATAGGCCGAAATCTCGAGGATCGACACGCAACCCGGAACGATTGGCGATGGAATCCACGCCCTTCCCCAACTGCAAGCACCAGGCGAATCCATCTCTGGAAGATGCTACGTCGCCATGCGCTCAGGCGCTTCCTGCACGTAACAACGCCCAGATCCCCAACACCACGCCAACCGCGATGGCGACCACTGCCCAGACAGAAAACGCTACGTTTTCCTCAAGCGCCACGCGCTCCTCAGACGCGGCCTTCTCTTCAAGCGCAAACACCGCGTTCTCTTCTGGGAGTCCATCGGACAACGTGAATGCATCCAACAGCTGTTCCGTCCTGGCAACCGTGCCATTCGGGAATAGCTCGGCAACGGAGACAGTCTCTACGTCGATGCGTCCGGATGTGGCGCGTACACGCGCATAGAAGAAGTATCCTTCCACCGAGACGACAGACCCCTGAACACGATCTAATCCCATCGACCGCGGCGTCGCACCGCCGCCGCCCACAACAAGGTAGGTCACTCCGTCGCGAACGATGCGCTCATAGTGGTGGACGTGTCCGCTGAACACAACATCGACGCCTGTCTCCACGAAGATCGGATGGTAGGTCTGTTCAAGCGACGACCCCGTGCTCCGGGCTGCGTCCGACACGAAGACCGGATGATGGAAGATCACGAACTTGTGCGGCTCGGGGCCGGCAAGATGCGTACTTGCCCAACGTTGCTGTGCGATGTAGTCGCTCGCCTTCCGGACGTTCGTATCCAGTCCGACAACCACGGCATCTCCCCAATGGAGCGCCCACCAGCGCTTCCCGTCTTCTCCATCTCCCGGCGGCAGCGAAAACGCCTCGTAGTACGAGCGATGGTTCTCCTCGTGGTTTCCCAGCACTGGGATCAACGGTGCTCGCAACAGCATGCCAGCAAACGAGGCGAACCAATGGTCCCAGTAAGACTGCAACGGCTCTTCCACCAGGTCCCCGGCATGAAGGATGAAATCCATCGGAAACGGATCGGCTGCAATGGCATCGCCGACCAGCTCAAGCCGGTTGACAGCTTCCGATTGCTGTTGTGTGTCGGCAAGGACCACGAACGAGATCGGCTGATCGGCCGCCGGCTCGGTGGAGAAGGAACCCATGGGACTGACCGTCTCTTGATCCTCGTCGATCAAGACAACCCGGTAGACGTAGTCGGTCGAACGATCCAGCGCTTCGAGGCGGACATGCGATGTGGGTGTCTCGTCACCATCCTGCGCTGCGGGGACCAAGATGGATGAATGCATCGTCCCGGTGAGCTCGAACGTCGACCGAGGACTGTACTCGATCCGTGCAGGCAGCAAAGGCGCCGCGGCCCAAGAGATGACCACAGCGTCACGGGATGGGGCGCCGGCATACGGTCCGTGACTGAACTCGGCACCGACCGCCATCGGCGCGAGCAGTACTAGCATGAGAAACCCAGCGCAGAGGGTGCCTGACTTACCACTGAAGGGGATCGATGAACCTTCAGCCCATCGGGCACGTTCCCAGGTTGTGCAACCGGGGCTCTGTCGAACGAGCAACCGAACGACTTCAGGAAATAGCCACAGAGCGTTTGTCATGGTATCGACGGACCATGCGGACTGTAGACGGTGCCAGACAGCCTGTCAAGATGTCGCTACGCAGTGCGCTTCCCGTTCCGTCTCCCCTCGTTGAGGACACTG
>Ga0272441_10007296_pt1 | contig 18014 bp, 17 predicted proteins | sample SSMProp6N_FD_193582 | JGI IMG/M metagenome (GOLD analysis project Ga0272441, IMG submission 193582) | Marine sediment archaeal communities from Little Sippewissett salt marsh, Falmouth, MA, United States - SSM-Prop-6N | ecosystem: Environmental > Aquatic > Marine > Wetlands > Sediment ... | reverse complement strand
CCGGATGGTGAAACGATAGCATAGAGTGAAAATCGTGGCTTGTCAAGTCCAGATACAACGAAAGAGAGCATTTCACCGAACGGTGAAACCGCGCAGTGTGGTGAAAGTCCACACGAGTGGACCGCTGCCCGGCGGCAGAAGCAGCCACTCGCATTCTTCAAGCCGCTCGTATCGGCGTGGAGAATGGGGCGATGCCTCGTTCTCCAAGGAGCCCATCGAACCCTGCGGGTTCCCCGTAGCCGAGAGAATGGCAGACTGATTCACGCGATTCTCCAGGCAACGCGAAGCGTTGCCCATGGCACATGCACGAGCCGCAGCGTGCCTTGTGGTGCCCTGACCCCGCACCCTACGGGACTACTCAGATGGACGCTTGTAGTAGCCAGCCCACGTATACATCGGAGCGTTGAGAAGTGCCTCAAGTGTGAGATCGTCTTCGCCATTCAGGATGCGCCAGATGCCTTCCACGATGAGGCCTGAGATCGTGTCCGCATCGCCGAAAAGGATCCCTTCTCGGATTCGTGCGGCAAGGGGCGCGGGATCTTGATGAATCCATTGATTTCGGATCCACATCCCCATGCCGAAGTGGGCCTGCATGCGGGCATTGAACAGAGGCAGCTTGCTCCAGCGTGCGAGTTTCTCCGGTGGGAACGTCTCCCGAACGATCTCGGCCGCTTCACGCAACGTGCTCGGCTTGCGGGCTGCTTCCGGTTCGGACACTGCCAATGCTCCTCACCAATTGGCCCCAATCTGGTAGGGTCAGGTCTTGTTTTTTGACATCTGCTGTTCCGCCACACGCTTGGCGATACGGCTAATCGTCGAATAGTGCAGACCGAGATGCTCCTGAATCTGCACCAGCGTGTACCCATGCAGACGGGACGCCTCGTAGATGCGGCGGTCGCGGAGCGACGGGTTGCCCTGGGTGCCTTCGAAGATCTGGTCGAGACTTGGGTGTCCCAGCAACCGCTCCGTCCGCGTGATCTCCTGAGATGCCGAAGCATCCCGGAGGCGCGGCCGCATTTGCTTCATGAACGGCTCGGTCCCGAGAAGTGCACCTCCTTGGAGGTCATCCCATATCGATACGCCTCTTCCCTGTTTCACAAACTTGCGGTAGGCGAGGAACGCTCGCTTCCGCTGTGTGCCAAACTGCTCCAAGAGCCAGTCGAGAGTCAGGAATGGAAGAGGTTGTGTCTCGCCAGCGGTTGCGCGGTAGCTGCTCCACGTCCAATCGCGAGGATGCTTTGCCATCTGTGCGCGAACGGGATTTAGGACAATGTAGCGAGCGACCTCCAGCAGATGGCTCTCCTTCTCGACAAGGACGGCCTTGAAGCGTCCCTGGAAGATATGACCCATTCGCTTGTGCTCGCGATTGAAGGACTGCGTGTAGACGCCGTTGAGGTGTCTCATGCCGCGTGACAGATTGGCCTCGGGCGTCTCAATGAGCAGATGGTAGTGGTTGGACATCAGACAATAGGCGTGGCAATGCCAGCGATATCGGTCCACGGCATCTGCAAAGATCTTCAGAAACAGCGTTCGATCCGCGTCGGCGAGATAGATGTCCTCCCCAGCGTTACCACGCGACGTGATGTGGTAAACAGCTCCCTCGAATTCGATGCGCAACGGTCTAGCCATAACGGTATCCTAGCACAGGTAACATCAAGAAACAAGACCTGACCCCGAACTGACCCCGAACCGAACCATATAACCCCATGCCTGACGGAAGGCGGGGAACTTCAGCAGATCGAGGATCCCTTCCTGCCAGTATTTCCAGACCTTCTGGTCAAGTTTCTTCCCCCGCTCAAGATGAAGCTCTTCCGAGCACATGTCGAAGTAGGCTCGCAAGGCTCTGAGGACTGCCTCTCGATCTGCCAGATCGAGTCGGTCAAGGTCGAAATCGGAACTGAAGACGGCTGTTGGAATTGGCAGCATGATCTCTTGATATCGGCGAGTGTATTCCGTGAATACCTGGTGCCGAGTTGCGCGGCGGGCCTCATAGGCATTCCAGACCAGTCCTACCACTGCTGCGCCAACTGACAGTGCAGTCCAGTTCATTCAGTCCCCCCTCTTGCATGTGGGGCTTGCTCACCCAGAGATGACCAGCGAGTCGTGATGTACTCCGTCGCGCTGTCAGGCTCTAGCTTCACCGTCTGTGCACCACTTCGGACGTACAGGTCGCCGCCTTCGGACTCCTCGATGTTCTTCCACTTGAAGAAGACGGGCTCGGGACTGTGCTCGCAGCTGACAAGACAGACGGTCTTCCCTTGAACGATCTCCATCTTGGCATCGACGCAGGTCCCGGCCCGGTCGCCGAGTGCGGCACCGATCACGTGGCTCAGATGGAGGAGGTACTTGTCAATGCTTTCGAATCGATCGGCGTCGATCCCTACGACTTCCTTGTCGTCGGCTACGCCAATGAGAAGGTCTCCGCCATCCGTGTTTAGGAACGCCGCGATCGTCTTCAACACGGCATGTGTGACCACCGTCGGATCCTTTCGGTCCTCTCTCAGATTCCATTGAAGTGTTGACTTGAATTCAAGCGTCTTCGACTCATGATGCTTGAGCAGTTCCTCGGCCTGCCGGTGCTTCTTGACGTACTCATCGAACAGCTTGGTCCGAACGGCTTCCCCGATAGATTTGTTGTCTGTGATAAGTTTGTAGAGGTCGAAGTTGCGCTCGACGATCCCCTGGATGATGGCGTCGACCTTGTGGTTGAACGTCAGCCGCACGTTCTCACGCGTGTTCACGCGGGCGCTGCTATCCAGGCTCTTGTCCGAATCCAGCTGGTCCATCATCTGGCTCAGGGTCACTTGGTGCTCAGGGTCCAGGTTCAGCCCAAACCGCTCATTCAGCTCTCGGATGATCAGGGAGAGCGGCTCCAGATCCTCTTCACTGCCTGTGCCCAGTCCCTTCTGCCCCATGGGCTGCAGCTGGCCGATCTTGCTCTCTAGTTTGATGCTGCCCTTGCTCGTCTCCCGAATGCGATAGGAGTCGATGTCGATGTTCCGCTGCACCTCGACGGGTAGCTGCTCGTGATCAACAGGGATCAACCGACGAAGGTTCCGCGCGAACTCGTAGAGCTTCATCAGATCCTCATCGGCAAACGGGAGGATCTGCGAAAGGAAGGCGAACGCTCTGACGTACTCGTTCAGCGTGTGGCGGAAGTCCGCCCGCTCGTGGTCCTCGCGCTCCTTCGCGCGATCGACCACAGGCTGAAGCTGGGCATAGACCTGGTCCTGGGTGGTCTTCGGCGCGAAGTAGACCCGCGCAAAGGCTTCAACATCCGCTTCCGTGTAGAGCTCAAAGCCCTCAAGCTGCTCCTGCTTCTGGTAGAGCACGTTGGGATCTGTCGCCTCGGAGAGCAGCGTTTCCTCGTAGTACGGCTCGAATGCCTTCTTGATCGCCTCCACCTCGTTGGCAAAGTCGAGCACCATCGTTTCTTCCTTCTCCGGCGGCAGTGTCCGATTGAGCCGCGACAGCGTCTGCACGGCATTGACTCCGCCCAGGCTCTTATCAACGTACATCGTGTGCAGCAACGGTTGGTCGAAGCCCGTCTGGAACTTGTTCGCGACAATCAGGAAACGGAACTCCGCCTTCGCGAACTCCTTGGCCGTCTGCTTCTCGCCAACGCGGTGTCCCGCCGACTCGGAGTTCATGCCGGCCTCGGTGTAGGACATCCCCTTGTCCTGGACCGTGCCTGAGAACGCGACCAACGCCTTCCACGGGTACGCGTGCTCGCGCAGGTAGCGGTCGACCGCCAGCTTGTATCGCACCGCATGAAGGCGTGATCGAGTCACGATCATCGCCTTCGCCTTGCCTCCGATTCGATTCTGAACCTGAGAGGCGAAGTGCTCGATCATGATCGCGACCTTCTCGTTGATCGCGTGCGGATGGAGTTCGACAAACCGCTTCATCAGGTACTGCGCCTTGGCGCGGTCGTACTTCGGATCCTCCGCAATCGTCTTCAGCAGCTTCCAGTACGCCTTGTAGGTGGTGTAGTTGGCGAGAACATCCAGAATGAAGCCTTCTTCGATCGCCTGCCGCATGCTGTAGAGGCTGAAGGGACCGAACTTGCCATTCGGGAGCTTCTCCCCGAACAGCTCCAGAGTCTTCGATTTCGGCGTCGCCGTGAACGCAAGCATCGAGAGATTCGCCAGTCGCCCACGGATCTCCAGCTCCGCCAGAACACGGTCCTGGAGTTCCTCATCCGGAGAGTCAAACGGCGACTCCTCCCGTTCCGCTTCCGCGAGATCGGCGACCGCAAGCACCTGCTTGAGGCTCTTCGTGCTCTCGCCCGACTGTGAGGAGTGCGCTTCATCGACGATCACGGCGAAGCGACTGCCCTTCAGCTTCCCGATCTCCTCGACGATCACAGGGAACTTCTGCAGCGTTGTGACGATGATCGTCTTGCCATCCTCAAGAGCAGATCGGAGCTGCCGGGACGTCTTGTCGATGTTCTCGACGACACCCAGTGTCTGCTCGAACTGCAAGACCGTGCGCTGGAGCTGGCGGTCAAGCACCCGCCGGTCTGTGATCACGATGATCGAGTCGAAGACTCGTCGATCCTCGGCATCGTGCAGGGTCGAGAGCTGGTGGGCCAGCCAGGCAATCGTGAAGCTCTTGCCGCTGCCTGCCGAGTGCTGGATCAGGTAGTTCTTGCCCGTGCCACGAGAGCGAGCATCCGCCACCAAACGGCGCACCGCATCCAGTTGGTGATAGCGCGGGAAGAGGATGAACCGCTTGCCCGTCTTTCGCCCATTCTCGTCATACAACTCGACCTCGTGAATGAACTGGTGGACCAAATCGAGCACGCTGTCGCAAGTCCACGTCTCCTCCCAAAGGTAGCTCGTCGGATAGCCACGTCGGGTCGGTGGTACGTGCGGATTGCCCACCCCGCGATCCCGTCCCTGGTTGAACGGCAGAAAGAGCGTGTCGTCTCCCCGCAGGTGCGTGGCTACGTAGACCAGATTGGGATCCACGGCGAAGTGTCCGAGGCATCTTCCATACGCGAACAGCCGTTCACGGGGGTCGCGATCCCGTTTGTACTGCTTGACCGCATCCTCGACGTTCTGGCCGTTCAGCGGATTCTTCAGCTCGGCCGTGAACAGCGGGATCCCGTTGAGGAAGAGGCCGAGGTCGAGGCTCTGCTCCGTCGACTCGCTGTAGGCCAGCTGCCGAATGACCGTGAACTGGTTCGCCAGGTACAGGGACTGCAAGTCCGGGTTCAGCTTGCTCGACGGCTTGAAGAAGGCAAGGCGGAACTTGATCCCTGCATCCTTGACGCCCTTGCGGAGGATCTCGATCGTGCCGCGACGCTCGATCTCAGATGAGAGCCTGTACAGGAAGCGCGTCCTCGCCTCGTCTCCGTAATGCTCTCTGAGCCGGCCCCACTCCTTCGGCTGCGTGGCGAGGATGAAATCGATCACATCGTCCGGGATCAAGCAGCGCGCACGATCGTAGTCGGCCGCGTCTCGTTGCGTGTATCCGCCGGGGACGTACTCACCGAAGCCAGATACTCTCTCCTTCATGCTCGTATCAGTGCTTCCGTCCATGTTCCCCGTTGTGAGGACATTGACAATCGCATCTTCAAACGCCCGTTCCTTGATCTCCGGCATCGACTACTCAGCCTCCTTCGACTGCCATGGCCCGCCAGGCGGCCAAGCCTGGTTGAACGCGCCGTCTTCTGCGATCACCTCGCAGACCGGACGCAGGAAGCGTGCAATGGCTGCTCCTACCTCGGCGAAAGGTGGCGGAACCTGCTCGAACGAACCCCTTTCCACGTACCTCTGCCATCGAGTGAGTGGTTCTCCAGCCGCGTAGAATGATGACTGGAACGCAAGACAGGAAGCTGGAGCCACCTCCGTGTCTCTTCGTCTGAAGGTTGTCTGGATTGCTTGCGCGAGTTCGCTCCCCACGAACTCGAAGTGCTGTTGTAGGACCCAGATGTCGTAGAAATCCTTCATCCGGCTGTTGGTCTCAGCAAGAACGGTCATCGCTTGGAGCTTCTCAGCAACCACCGTCTCTCTGGGATAGGCGCGCAGGTGTGGGCGTGGGAAGTCCAGGAGGACGGGAAGCTCAATTTCCTCGGCTTCCGGGGTAATCGCATCACCGAAGCCTACATCGACATGTACGCGCGCTTTGGCCTTTCCGATATAGGCATCAAGCAGAATCCGAACACCCGCGTATTCCTCCTCTTCGCGAATCTGCGCACCTTGGACGGAATCCGTGTCGAAGCGCACGCCGTCTTCAGGGTTCGCGTTTCCTGCTTCGCAGAGCTCGTGGAACACTGAGGTAATTGCCTCGACATCATTGGGGCCGAACGAGAGGAAGTCGGCATCTCGGGTGCTGCGAAAGGGTCGTTCGGTCCAGACAGAAAACAGCATCGCGCCCTTGAGGATAAACCGATCTCGATATGAGGACACAGAGAGTCCGTAGAGTAAACGCTCCCGCGCATACCGATTGAGGAGCATCTGGTAGTCCTCTTGCGTTTCCCGGGCGATATTGAGAAGTCGAGCCCGCACGGAGGCCGCAATGTCCTTGGGCGTCATGCGGACATCCCCTCCAGGTACGGGCGGATGACGGTCTTCGCTCTGCACGCCTCCGCAGTACGAAGAATCTCGTCACGCGGCGCCAGACGTCGGTCGAGCACATCCTTGAGAGCTTCCAGAGCGACATCCATTCCGATCTTGTTGCGATACCGGAAGCAATCCACCACCGTTCGCGAGATAGAGGTGATCTTCACGGGCACGCCCAGGAGGTCGTGTGTCTCGACACCATAGCGCGCGTTCACACCAGAGAATCGGACAAACTTGATTGGGAATCCCGGAGGGTTCTGCTTCCAGGACTTCCGATCGATGGCGACCCAGATCGCTCGGGGAAGCTGTGTCCCGACCTCGTGGAACTGGAGTGCGGAGAGGAGGCAGATGATGCCATTCGGAATCTTCTTCTGAACGGCAACGAGAGCGATGTGCTCCGTGATCTCTCCTTCTACAAGGCGATAGAGCCCGTGACTCAGTTGTTCGGCATCACCACGCTCGACAAGGCGCTGCGCCTCCGCACGACTCATCCCGAGTGCTTCCAGGTCGCTCGTTCGAAAGACACCACCCTCTCCGATCTCTTCGAGCAGTCTCTCGATGTCGGGCATGGCGTCCTCCGTTGATACATATTCTCGGCTCTTAGCTCTATGTGCCGAGATTATGTATCATCGTGTGCGCTACTGTCAAACTCCTCCCCGCAGGCCGATACTGCCGCATCAGCTTCACCTATCATCTCCATAGTAAGGTCAAGCACTCGCTGCGCATGCTCCACCAAAGCAACCATCTGGGTCCAGCTGCTTCCGGCCGCCGGATCATGGACATGCGCGAGGTTGTTCCTCACTTTCCGGATTCTGTCAAAGAATTCCGTTGCTGTCGCTTCGCAATCGAATTCCCATGCCTGAAGAATGTCCGGGCAGTTGATGAGGACGGCAGCTTTGTCGCCAATCTGCAGGCAGTCAGCCAAATCCGTCTCTTCATTCCTTTGGATCCGTAGATCGTAGACCTCTTGAGCACGAGGGAGATCGATGGCCGGATTGACTATCCATTCTTCAGCGCCGAAACGGAGGCGGATGAGTTCCAACATCGCCATCTCAAGTGTCGAAATGACCCCGAAGAAGAGGAGGCGAACAGGTTGCTTCTCCAGATCAGCATGAGTGATGATTCCCTCGATGCCCTCCCGACCGAGAACAAACAGCTGGTCGTGCTCCAGGATCGCTCTCAGACAATCACGCAGGGGAGTCATCTTGGCGACGGCTTGTTCGAGTCTGATCACTTGCGAACACGTTGCACAGTCACCCGAGTTGAGCGCCACAGTACGTACATAGCGAAGTACACGTGCCGACTCACTGTCCCGCACGCCCGCAACGTCGAAACCGCGATGCTCCAACTCGCGCTTCGCCACTGAGGCCAAGGTGTCGGGCGGGAGCGAGTAGAGTTCTTCTGCAAGCACGTCGGCTGTTAGGCTCAGATCGAGCATCCGCTGAAGGCTTGAGACGCACACGCTTGCCTTGCTCATCGCACTTCCTCCTGCACGTCGATCTTGCCGGTGACGGCGGCGGAGATGAGGGCGGTGCGGTATTCCTTTAGTCGTTCGATGGCTTCACCGACCTTGGCGATCAGGGCGTCAATCTTCGCTGTCTCGCGATCGATGTGCACAGCAATGGCCTGCTGCTCCGCCAGCGACGGCAGGAACACACGGTAGTGGCCAATCGACCAGCCAGATACATGCGGAATCGCAGGGTCGCTCTTCTCTAGATCCACGTGAGTGTGGAATCGAGGGTTCGCGATCGAGTAGAACAGGTACTTCGACGAGACACCTCGATTCGGTCTGAGCCGTGCCACCCGCTGTACAAGTAGCAGCGGCAGATCGTCAGCTCGCACGAGCGCATAGTTGCGGCCAACCTTCGATCCATCCATGCCGATGACAATGTCGTTCTCCTTCAAAAGCAAGTGCTCCAGATCCGGAGTCACCTCGGGCCACCGTCTGGTCTTCTCGCCCCAGCGCAACGCACCAGTTGTGACGTTGTCTCCGCGGACGAGCTTGACCCCTTCATCCGATTCACCATGCAGGAAAGAGTCGCTTGGGAACGCGAATCCGACTGCCAGCTCAACACAATCCTGAATACGCGGGTTCTCCCAATGCGCCGGGATCTTGCCGAGCCATTCGATGCCGGAGTCCTTCATGGCGGCGTCGGGATCGAGGCCCTTGGTGACGGCATGGGTGATCAGCGCCGTACGCTTCTCCTGCAGCAGTTCGATCAACCGCTCCTTCTTCCCCACCAGCGCATCGATCTTCGCCGTCTCGCGATCGAGGAACTCGGCGATGGCTTGCTGTTCCGCCGTGTCCGGCAGAACCAGGACAAGTCTACCTATCTGCTCGAAGTTGACGGCATCTCTCGAGATGCCCATCTCCGTTTCGAAGATCTGGCACTGGCCTGCCGGGGACATGACTTCATAGGCCAAGAAGCGCGATTCGACACCGCCGTTCCGGGGCCGAATGATGCTCACATGCTGGTTCACATTCGCCCGCAGCCCATCCAAGTAGGCGACACAGCACCTTCCAAGGGATGCGCCCGTGATGTTGAGGAGCACGTCCCCCTCCAAGACACGGGTTCCAGCCATCTCACGATCGGTCTCGTCGTCAATGAAGGCCACGTCATCGAGGCTCAGCTTCCCTACCAGAACATTCTGGCTTCGGATGAGCATGACTCCTTCGTCGACATACGATTCCGCGCCGCCGCGTGGCGTCTTCCCACTGCCGATCTTGTCAGTCACATCCTTGATCCGTCTCGTTTCCCAGTGCGCTGGGATCTGGCCGAGCCATTCGATGCCGGAGTCCTTGTACTTCTCGTAGGATGGGGCCTTCACTTCCCCGCCCCCTTGCCCAGTGAGAAGGCGAGCTCGATGAAGGGGCCAACCGATCGACCGAGAATCGCGACGCCGGAATCGTGAGGATCTGGATAGCCGAAGCGCGTCTTCGCCGAGCCGTTCAGCGCGAAGTCGTAGCCCTTGACATTCACGATACAGAACATGTCGTCGCGACACTCCACAACGACCTCGTCGACTCGGAAGGGCCATCTGTCGCCGTAGTTGGAGGCCACCGCAAGCGCGGTTGGCCACTTGCTCTTCAGCGCCTTCTCCTTGCTGCGTTTGGACCAGTTCGCCTTGGTCTGCTGATTGCGCGCGACGGAGCGACGGTAGTCCGTCATGCCGAACTCCGAGTTCCTCAGCATGATGAAATCGAAGACCGTGGGTGAGAGCTGTTGGAGGCGTCCCCCGTGACCGCCAAGTGTGAACTGCATGCACACGGTGCGTACGAACCGCTCCAGCATGCCTACGATCTTCGCATTCACACGGGGGTAGTAGTCGCGATACAGCGCGTCCATGGAGCCTGAGGTGAGATAGGGGCTTGGATCCTCAATCTCCCTCTCGAGTCGCTCCCACTCGGAGCTTGGATCAATCGGCGGGTTCGCGCTGCCCGCGACGATTTCGAGGTTGTAGTACCGCGCTTGCTTCCCGAACTCTGACAGGACGTTGATGATCCCATCGAGGAGTGCATCATTCTTCAGGAAGTCCAGATCGGCAATCAGAAGAGCTCGCCCATTGGGGTCGAAGTAGTCGTCGATCAACATCTGCTTCGCGTTCTCGAGGCTATGCCTGATCGCCATGAGGAAGTTCCGATCAGGGAACACACCGTTTCTGGCTTCATGCACAAGGCAGAAGTAGCACTTGAGCAGACGCTCAAGACCGCTGGCAAGAAGCTGCTGAGGGAGATGGTAGAAGTCATTGCCTAGGTGGATCTCCTGGAGTTCGCCAAACCCCGCCTTGATCAGATCTCGTGCGGTCTCCAGCTCCTGGATGAGCGCCATGACACGCTGTGTCTCGTTCGGCGTCGCGGCATTCGAACTCATCCCGCCACCTCCCGCAGCATGTCGATGATCTCGCCTTCGAGCTTCTTGATGTCCGCTTCGATCTCCTCCAGCGGGCGCGGCGGTTCGTAGGTGTAGAAGTAGCGATTGAAGTTGATCTCGTATCCAACGATGCCTACTTCGCCATCCTTCTCATCGCGTTTGGATTCATCGATCCAGGCATCGGGGACGTGTGGCCTCACTTCGCGGTCGAAGAAGGCTTCGACCGATTCGGAGAGCGGAACGTTCTCGTTGTCTCGCAGGGTAGAGTCGGGCTCGGGATTGCCCTTCTTGTCGTGGCAGATCTCGGCCGTCTCGTCCCGCTCGGACAGGGCATTCAGGACCGCCTTCTTCAGCGAAGCGTCGAGCTTGATCTCGTGCTCGGATGCGGCCTTCTTGAGCGCCTTCTCGAAGCTCGGTCGATCCTTGTAGAGCGCATCCGGGAGATTGCCGAGCATGGCGAGGATCTTCTCCTGCTGCTTGCGGCCGAGTGTCTCCTCCTGCGCCTTGACCTCGGGATTGCGTTTCTTGCTCTCGGCGAGCTTGGCGAAGGCGCGTTCGTCCTTAAGCCGCTCAATGCGCTCCGGAGAGGCCTGGAAGTTGAGCTGCAGTGGCCGCTCCACCGTGATGCGGCGGTAGCCGAACTGGGTCGTCGGGTAGATCTTGGAGTGCTCAGTCTCCTCGAATGCTTCAAGGAGCCTCAGGATCTCACGAGCCTTCTCATGCGGGATCTCGCGGCGCTTGTCGCCCAAGCTCTTTGGCATCGGGACCCAAAACGACGTCGCGTCAATCAGTTGGACCTTCCCTTTCCGCTCGGGAGCTTCGCGGTTGGTGAGTACCCAGACGTACGTGGCGATCCCTGTGTTGTAGAAGAGCTGCTCCGGGAGAGCGACCAGTGCTTCGAGCCAATCGTTCTCTAGCACCCAGCGGCGGATCTCAGACTCTCCGGAGCCGGCTCCACCGGTGAACAGCGGTGAGCCGTTCATGATGATGGCAACGCGTGAGCCGCCATCGCTTGGCTTCTTCATATGGGAGAGCAAGTGCTGGAGGAATAGAAGCTGTCCGTCCGAGATCCGCGGCAGTCCCACACCGAAGCGTCCAGCCTGCCCACGCTCGTGTTCGGCCTTGACAGCGGCCTGATCCATCTTCCAATCCTTGCCGTAGGGCGGATTCGTGATCATGTAGTCGAAGGACAGCTGCTCGTGCTTGTCCGCCGAAAGCGTACTGCCGTACGCGATGTTCTCCGCGTCGTGGCCATTCGCTGACTTCATAAACAGATCCGACTTGCAGATGGCGAACGTTTCTGGATTGACCTCCTGCCCGAACAGATGGATGTCAGCATCAGGGTTGATAGGTTCTTGGAGGCGCGTTCCCGCTTCGCTAATTCCCTCGAGAATGTGCTCCTTTGCAATCGTCAGCATCCCTCCAGACCCACAGCACGGATCGTAGACGGTTCGGATGGTCCCGGTGCTGGCGATGCGCTTGGCGTCTCCGGCCAGCATGAGATCGACCATCAGGTGCACCACGTCGCGCGGGGTGAAGTGCTCGCCCGGATTCTCGTTCAACGCCTCATTGAATTTGCGAATGAGCTCCTCAAAGATCGTGCCCATCGTCGCGTTGTCGACCTTGTCCGGATGAAGATCAACGTTGCGGAAGCGCTCCAGTACTTGGAACAAGAGTCCCGCTTCGTCAAGCTTGCTGATCGTGTTGTCGAAGTCGAACTTCTCGATGACCTCGCGCATGTTGTCGCTGAATCCGGCAATGTAGTTGCGGAGGTTCTCGGCGACGTGCGGCGCCTCATCCACCAGCTTGTCGAACGTGTACTCCGATGTGTTGTAGAACTTGTATCCTGACGCGCGTTCAAGTTGCCCACTGAGATCTTCAAGCCTGCCCTTGAAACGAGCGGTGACACTCAAAACCTCGGCCTTCGTAGGCTCAAGAACGCTGTCGAGACGACGGAGGACCGTCAACGGAAGGATGACATCTTGGTACTTGCCCCGCTTGAACACATCGCGGATCAGATCCGCCACACCCCAGATGAAGCTGACAATCTCGCTGTGATTCATGGAAGCATTGTACGGTCATCTGCAAGCAGATCCGTGTGCCGTACCCCTTTACCCAAAGCTAGCTAAATGTAGCACGAACGGCGGATTCGTCCAAGGCCAGACGGAGTCCGGGGCCACGAGCAACATGCTACAGGCTACGAGCAACGAGCTGCGAGAGAACATGTTCTGAGTTGCGAAGGAGGGGCAGTCAGTCCTTGCGAAGGGGTTTGCCGCAGTGCGGGCAGATCTCAGTTCTCTCGCGTCCTCTACTAAACTCCTCGAAGAATCCTGACCCAAGGATACCTGCGGGCAGGGCGAAGAGACCTATACCGAGAACTGAGATGATCATACCGAGCGTCTTCCCAAGTGCCGTCTGAGGGATCACATCTCCATAGCCAACCGTCGTCAACGTTGCGACGCCCCACCACATAGCTGCCGGGATACTCGAGAAAGCATCCGGCTGAGCGGGACTCTCGACGAAGTACATCAGTGAGGACGCGATAATCAGGAGCAACATGACGATGAAGATCGTCAGCCCCAGTTCCTCCTTCTTGTTGCGAAGTACGCGCCCCATTGTCCTCATTGCGGACGAATAGCGGCCGAGCTTGAAGAGTCGGAAGATTCGCATGAGCCGGATTGCTCGGAGGACGCGCAAGTCAAGTGCCCTCGCGGCTGGTACCAGCAGAGCAATGTAGAACGGAAGGATTGCGAGAAGATCCACGATCAGCATCCCACGAGTCGCGAATCGAAGTCGCCCAATGACTGGGCGCTTGTATGCATTGTCGACCGTGCAGGTTGCGAGACGAAGCACGTACTCGACCGAGAAGATGAGGACAGAGACGAGTTCGAAGACTCGGAACCCATGTTGATACTCGATGAGTGAAGGGATCGTGCCTACGATGAGAGCAACTACATTGAGCGCGATCAGGCTGATGATGAAGATGTCGAACGCTCTACTTGCACGGTCGCCTACTTTCGCGACTTGAAGTACCTCGTAGATGCGCCTTGCCAAACTCGACCCCGACATGGTGATTCGGAAATGCACCTTCCTCCCGCCAAACAATCCTACCCAAATCTATCACCACACGCGAGATAAACCAATGGCAGCGCATGCCATGAGCCGCGCTGCTTGGAGAATGACGAGGACTGGCGTGTCATTCTCTTGGCGGGAACAGTCAACTGCGGGTGTTCGAGAGGGGATGGGAACCCGGTTACGAGCGGGAGGACGGTTCGTAGTTCGTAGTTCATCGAGTTCGTTGAGTCTGTAGAGTTCATGGAGTTCGTAGAGGAAGACCAGTTCGTGGGGAGTTGCGAGTGAGGAGTCGCGATAGGCGGTTCGGGCAGGCTGATCCGCTGGCTAGGGAGGTGGACCGCTCTCGGGCATCCGCTTCTCGACCTCATGCTCGACCCAGATGCGAAACTGCTTAACCTGTTTCAAGAGATCGGCGACTTCGCTCTCGCTCGCTGCACCGGATTGCTCGTAGGCGAGGATGTTGCGCTTCCGCCGAGCGCGGTCGAAATAGGCTGCCAAGTTCTTGAACTCCGGGTCAACGTGGTGGCTCAACTCTGCGAAGGTTCGCTGGTGAAAGGCTGTCTTTCGAACGCGAATGCCATGGAGCCGTAAGATGACGGTCGCAAGCTGCAGGGCCGCGTTGTATGCCAACGCGAATCTTGTGTCCAGATGAAGGTTCTTAAGCTCCGCCTGATCCAGATCGCGCGCGGCGATGGCGAGCAAGCGCGCGATCTCGGCACGCGATGGCTGGACCGACCGAATGCCGCCACTCATCTTGTCAGCGCCTCCAGCTGTTCTTGGTCCCCGATGACGAAGATCATCGAGCTGGCAAGGATAGAGGCTATGAATGGTTCGCCGTCTGCGACGCGCTGGGCGAGCTCCGCTTCGGTCAGTGTGAGCGCGTTGATCTCTCGCGCGAGCGTCGTCTCAAGCTCGGTCAGTACGGGGAGCAGCTCTCGGGGCGATACGTCGCCGACGATCAACAGGTCGATGTCGCTCTCGGCTGTGTGATCTCGTCGTGCTACGCTGCCGTATACCAACGCGGCGTCGATGCGTTCCGCATGGGGAAGCAGCGCGGTGCGGAGCACGTCGGCTATGCCGGTGGTCTTCACCGCAAGGCCCACGAGTTCGTCAAACACTGGGCAGCGAGGATTGGGTTGATAGTATTTCTGCTGGCCTTCGCGTTGTGACGTCACAATACCCAACGACTCGAGCTTGGCCAACTCCCGAGCTAAGTTGGTGGCGTCCTCTCCAAGAAGGCCCATGAGCTGGCGCGCGTAGAACCGCTCATCCGGGTGGGAGAAGAGCCATCCGATCACCCGAGCGCGCAGTCTTGACCCAAACAGCTGCTCCAGCATGCGTACTCCTTGTAGTATTCTAAACTACGGCCGTAGTTCATTTTACTACTATAAGGCTCGGCGTCAAGAAGGGGCACAACGATGGGTTCGGGGAACGTAGTTCATGGCTCCTCACTGTGCTAACGATGTGAGGAGCTCTCGAGAATGCCAACCCTTCGGGTTGCCATTCTCGGGGGAGGATGCTTCGTGGGGAGAATCGGTTCGCAGTTCGTCAAGGGGTGGCAGCGACGTTTGGGTTCCCCCTTCATGTCCTTCATGCGCTTCATGGTGAAGGTTGTTCGTCGTTCGTAGGGTTCATGGGGTTCGTAGGGGAAAACCAGTTCGTGGGGAGTGGCGAGTTGCGAGTGGTGAGTTGGGCTCCTTCGCTCCGCTCAGTAGCTTGCGGGAACGTCACGTCTTGGATCCGTTCCCGGTGACGAGTCGCGAGAGACGACCAGCTACGAGCTGAGATAGCGCTTGAGATCTCTGTAGAAGTTCTCGTGTCCGCCGACGGCGTAGATGTAGATCGTCTCGTTATCCTCGTCGACTTCGTAGGCTACGAGGTAGAGGCTTCCGTAGAATCCGAACTTGTGCACGCGGACGCCGGCGAGATCTCCCGTCTTCATCTTGCCGAGGGTCGGATTCTCGCCGATCGCGCGGACTTCCTTGTCAAGGGCGGCTTTGAGTTCGGCGGGGAGCTTCTCCGCGATCTTGACGAACTTGGATGAGGTCTTCAGGGAGAACGGCATAAACCATGCTACCCGAACGGATAGTCCTCAACATCCCCGTTGCGAATGCTCTCACGGGCTTCAAGGATGTCGGCCTTGAATTGGGGATGGAGTGCGAAGTAGGTCTGCACGTAGGACTCAATAGCAAGTCGTACGACGCTCGCGGGACGACGCTTTTCGATCTTCGCGATCTCATACACGTCTTGTCGCAAGTCCTCGGGGACCTTTGTTGACAGCGTGCTGGTAGACATGTGCACTCCTCTCTTGTGGACGATGACTACTATACAGTCATAGGTATACGTTGTCTACCTCCGCACCTTGCGGGGCAAGGTGCGAGCTACGGGCGACGGGCCACAAGCTACGGGCAAGATGGCTGAGTTCGCAGTTCGAGGTTGATAAGGTTCGTGGAGTTTGTGGGGAGTGACGAGTTGCGAGTCACGAGTGAGGAGAAGTGGTTCGGAGTTCGCGGAGCATTGCGCGTAGCTCGTAGCGCGTAGCTCGTGGCTTGTAGTTGGTGGTTCGTAGTTCGAGGTTCGTAGAGTTCTTAGGGTTCGTGGGGAAGAACCAGTTCGTAGTCCGCGGTTCATGGTTCGTAGAGTCCATAGAGTCTCTGGAGTCCATGGAGTGCAAGATGCGAGGAGAGGACACGGCTTGGGGGCCGCGGTTCCCGATGAACTCGATGAACTCTACAGACTTGCTGAACCATGAACCACGCACTTCGAACCACGAACTGGTTCTCCGTCACTCTCAACTTGTCCCTCCCCACTCTCAACGCTTCGTCCGCGAAACATGGGATCGATTAGGCTGTATGTCTTGTAGACGATCCATGGCTCGGATCACCTTTGGGTGAGCCGGGTGTTGGACTTCTTGAAGGGGGAATTATGCGCCGACGATACGGCAAGGTTCTTCTTGGAGCATTCGGCCTCGGAGTGCTTCTGATGGCGGGCTGCATTCAGCCGTTGCCCCTGGACGCCGTCATCCTCGTGACGCCGTCGTCCACCGGCTATGCACCGCTGACCGTGACGCTCGATGCGACGGCTTCGACGGGATGGATTTCATCGTACGCATGGGATTTCGGCGATCCCGCCAGCGGCGCCGACAACGTTTCTGCGACCGCACAGTCCGAACACACCTACACAGACGATGGCACCTACACGGTGACGCTGCTTGTACGGACATCGGACGGCGCGCAAGACGTGGCCACGGCGCAAATCGTCGTGCTCAACCCTCCTCCTGTGCCCGCGCTGTCCGCCTCCCCAAGCCACGGGCCCGCACCGCTGACCGCGACGTTCGATCTTTCGAGCTCGATCGATCCGGCCGGCATCCTGCCTTCGCCGAACGGGACGATTGCCTCGTTCGTGCTTGATTTCGGAGACGGGGCCAACCAGTCGGGCACGGGCAACGATCTCGGGACGCCGATCTCACATACCTATGCGACCCCCGAGGTCTACACCGCGGTGCTCACCGTGATGGACGAAGATGGCGCGACGGCCAGCGACAGCATGCTGATCGTTGCAGAGGGCGTCATCGAATCGATGGTGGCCCCGGCGTACGATCCCGCAGGCCTGGCCTTTGACGGCGGCTATCTGTGGTCGAGCGATTGGAAAACGGGCTTGATCTATCGGATTCGGACGCTCGACGGGTTCGTGGTTTCGAGCTTCGAGGCGCCGGGGGCACCGGCCGCCGCGTTGAGCCTGGACACGGCCCCGGCCGGCATTGTGCCCGATCCGGTGAATCCGGCGTCTCCCGGCGGACTGGCGTGGGACAACGGCGCACTGTGGGTGGCGTGCCTGTCCGACGGCAAGATCTACAAGGTCAATCCGAACGTGCCGACCAGCGACCCCGGCCACATCCTTGCCGAACTCGAGAACGGCGCGTTCGAACCGTTTGCCCTGACCTTTGGCGGGGGGTACTTGTGGGTGAGCGATCTGAGCACGGGACTGATTCACAAGGTTAATCCTTTGACAGGCGTTGTGGTGGCATCGATTCCCACGCCGGGAACCGCGACGCTGAGCACGCGAGCTGTTGGGCCGAACGGGATTGTATTGATTGCTCCCATGGGGCTGGCCTGGGATAACGGCCTATTGTGGGTGGCCGCCGGCTCCACGCTGTACAAGCTCAATCCTCAAACCGGCGACGTTGTCGAGGCGATGGCCTCGCCAGGGAGCTCGCCGTTCGGCTTGACGTTTGACGGCCGCTACCTGTGGAACGCAGACCAGAACGGAACGCAACGAGGACGCCTCTATCGGTTGGCGGTTCCCTAGCCCTCGGTTGCGGGGTTGCATCCCGCCACGAACGCAGAGCCGGTTGCTCGTAGCTTGTGGTTCGGAGAGTCTGGAGTTTGTGGGGTTCGTAGGGTTTGTAGAGTTCATAGGGTTCGTAGGGAAAGGCAGTTCGTGGTTCGGAGAGTTTGGAGTTTGTGGGGTTCGTAGGGTTTGTAGAGCTCATGGGGTT
>Ga0272441_10007295_pt1 | contig 18016 bp, 17 predicted proteins | sample SSMProp6N_FD_193582 | JGI IMG/M metagenome (GOLD analysis project Ga0272441, IMG submission 193582) | Marine sediment archaeal communities from Little Sippewissett salt marsh, Falmouth, MA, United States - SSM-Prop-6N | ecosystem: Environmental > Aquatic > Marine > Wetlands > Sediment ... | reverse complement strand
TGAGGAAGTCTATGGGCAGCAGGAACACCTTGCCGAAAGCCTCTATGGCGGCGTCCATGAGCTCCAGAGGAGCCCCGTCCACCTTGGTGACCCTCAGGTTCATGACCTTCTTGCCCACGCTCTGCCCGTAGTACTGGTCCATGAACATGAAGTAGAGGAAGCCGATTATGTTGTCCACGCCGAACCTGAAGCCCATCCCGAACATCCCGGGCTCCCCGGGGAGCCGGAAGAAGGCGACGATTATGGCGAGGATTATGCCGTCGATCATCAGCGCTATGAACCTCTGGGTCCAGGTGGCGAGCTCGACAAACCTCTCGCCGCCGGGGCTGAAGGCTGCGCCGCACTTGGGACAGTAAGCCGCGTCCTCGTCGTACTCGGCTCCGCATCTCTCACAGTAGGGCAAATATGGGCCTCCTCGGTTTCACGTTGGTATTGCCAGCGGTTATTTTAAGAGTTGTTCAGAATCTCTTCAGAATCCAGCACGCTATAACTCGATCTCCTGTGACTTCTTTCCCGTCATGTACTCGACGTCCACCCTGCCGAAAACAGTCGAGTCCAGCCCGTCCGTGCTCATCCGATTCATCCTTGCCTCGGCGTCGGGCTCTAGCTGCCAAAGCATGGTGCGGAGGGCATGGAGCTTCTCCTCAGGGTCCTCTATGAAGCTGACCCTGCCCCTGAACATGACCGTGGCGTAGCTGTGGGTGCACTCCCTCTCCACGTACCCGTGGTCCATGATCACCTGCCCCCACACCCCGGGGTTCGCCCTCATGTACTCCAGCTTCTTCCCCTCCGGGGCGCAGTGGAAGTAGAGGCAGTTCCTCTCCTCGTCGTAGCCGTGGCTAAGCGAGACCAGGTAAGGCTCGCCGTCCCTCGCCAAGGCCAGGGTCATGTAACAGGTCCCTCTGAGCACCTTCCGGAGCTTCCCCTGTTCCGTGAACCCCTTGTCGGCCCTCCTCATGTGGTGACGCAATATAACCACGGAGAGACCAGGGCGGTGGCTTATCAAGCGTGCGGAGACCATGAATCCCGGGTTTACAAAAGTTAAAAACGGGTGCACGGTGTTCAGGGTATGAGCCCCAGCCCACTCACACTGGACGTCCTCAGGACGGCGGTGGCCGTCGCCATGCTGGGCTACGGCTCGGCGAGGGACCTCCGCACCCGGGAGGTGCACGACCTCGTCTGGGTGGCCGGGGGAGGCGCCGGCCTCATCCTCGACGCCGCCGGGCTCCTCCTCGGGTACCTCACCGTTCGGCAGCTCGTCTACTCTGCGGGCTTCATGGCAGGGGTGGCGCTGGTCTTCGGAGGCCTCGGGCTCTTCGGGGGCGCCGACCTCCTGGCCTTCGTGGCGCTATCCATCATCCACCCGAGGCCCCCGGTCTACCTGCAGACCCTGTGGGGCTGGACGCCGCCCTTCTACCCGTTCACCATGCTGTCGAACACCGCCGTCGCGGGGATAGTGACTCCGCTCATGGTCTTGGCCCGGAACCTTGGCGCCGCGTCGGGCGGGGCGCCCCTATTCGAGAGACACAGAGACTTATCGACGCCACGGAAGGCGGCGCTCATGTTCACCGCCGTCAACGTGAAGCTGGTGGACGCACGGGGGCCGCCGCACCAGTACCCGTTGGAGACGCCCGGCGGCGGCGTCAGGCTCAGGCCAGACATCTGGGACGACGAGAAGGCGGAGGAGACCTTCAGGCTTCTCCGGGAAAGCGGCGTCGAGAGGACATGGGTCTCAGCGACGCTGCCCTACCTGGTGCTTATCACCGCGGGGTACCTGCTCTCAGCGGCCTTCGGCGACTTGCTCCTCTGGCTATTCGTGCTCCTCCGGTAGAAACCGTTTAAACGGCGTCCACAACGTATTCCACGGCAGCTTCCTGTGAAGAAGACCCTTTGGAGCCCGCAGAGGAGGCGGCCCAACCCCCGTCACTCGCTCCATAAAATTATATCGATTCAGACACGTAATGGATCATGAGCCCCGGCGACGCCCCCGTAGGCAAACTTTTTCTACCGTCTCTCATGCTCGCGGGGTTCGCCACACAGCCCGCCGAGACCATACTGAGCCTGCTGCTCATAGACATAGCTGAGAGCTTCGACACGCCGGTGGGCACCATGGGCCAGATCAGGACCACGGCAGCCATATTGACGTTGATATCCGCGGTGGGCATGGGCGTCCTCAGCGTCAAGATGCGTCACAAGACGCTGCTCCTCGCCGGGCTGGGGTGCTTCATAGTCTCAGGCATAGGCTGCAGCCTCGCCGGAGACTACACCGCCATGCTGGCCGCGTACTCGCTTTCTGGGATCGGGCTGGCCATGGTTGGCCCCATGGCGTTCGCGCTGATAGGTAGACACGTGCCGCTGGAGAGGAGGGCGAACGCTACGGCGTACTTCATAGCCGGGAACGCGTCTTCTTTCATGGTCGGCGGCCCCGTGCTCAGCTACCTGACACGGCTGGGGGGCTGGCGGTACGCGTTCCTCTTCTACATGCTGCCCATCGCGGCCGCGGGCGCGGCTTTAATCTGGCTCGGCGTGCCCTCGGAGGACAGCCGCTCCTCCGGCGGCGCCGGCTCGTACATGGATGGCGTGAAGACGCTTCTGTCCAACGGGTCCGTCCTCGCCTGCCTGCTGGGCGGCCTGCTGGCCAAGGCCACGTGGCAGGGGGTGATATCCTACGGGGTGTCTTTCTACCGTGACAGGTTCCAGCTGTCCCGGGGGTGGGCGTCGCTGGTGCTGTCGGGCATCGCGTTGGCCTTCATCTTCGGCGTGCTGGGCAGCGGGCGCCTCATCAACAGGCTAGGCAGGAAGACCGTCACCTTCACCAGCTTCCTGTTGACCGGCCTGTTCTCGGTCTTCTACATGAACCTGCCCCTGTTCACGGTCTCCGTCGCCGTCATACTGGTGATGAGCGTGGTGTCCGGGCTCCGCAGGAACGCCGGCCAGAGCCTGTCCCTGGAGCAGGCCCCACGGTACCGGGGATCCATGATGTCCCTGAGCGCCGCGGGCGACTCGCTGGGCAGCGCCCTGGGGGCGGGCCTCGGCGGCCTGGCCCTGACGACGGGGGGCTACCGGCTGGTGGGGCTCGTCCTAGGCGTGCTGGGCGTCGTCTCGTCGCTGATAATAAGGCTCTACGCCGTGGACCCCACCGAGAAACCGGCATAGAACCCCCAATATTGTTAAATCGACACCGACGAAACAAGTACCATGAGTTTTAATCTAAACGAGCTTCAGGACACGGCCTCCGAGAAGGGTGAACACTACTTCATGGAGGTCTCGGGAAACTGCCTCCACTCGACGCTGCTGGCGCTACGCGACGCGCTGAAGGAGGTGGACGGCATCGACTACGCCGACCCGCTGCTCATCAAGGCCACCAACGGCATGGCGGCGGGCCTGGGAGCCGGGAACGGTCCGTGCGGCATCGTGTCGGCCGGCTCCATCGCGCTGTCCCTGAAGTACGGGACCCCCAGCATCGAGGACTTTGAGAGACGGAGAGACGCGTGGCTCAAGTCCCGTGACTGGTACTTCTGGTTCAAGGAGCAGTTCCTCAGCTGCGACTGCATCGATCTCTCTTTCGGCACGGACTTCTCGGACCTCTAGCAGCGTAGGATGTACCATGAGGGTCCGAGGAGGCACGTCTGCAACGCCTACCTGACTCAGGCAATACGGAGGCTCGTGGAAAGGTTGACCGTTGACGATGAAGCGATCCGCCGATGAAGGCCTTTCTCGTTAACGCTTCGATCTAGACAGTGTAGTTGGGCCACTATAACACAGAAAAATAATCCAACCTTTATGGGGTAAAAGAGAAGAGTGAGGATAAAATCATCGATTAGGTAGCTGTTAAATAGATTGTCTACTTTTCTCGTTCAAACAGCAGATAATGATTGGCCATTGTTGGAGTGCCTAGAGCCTGATACGTGTGCAGACTCCAACCCTCCTTTTCATGACTCTCTATAACCTCACTGATTTTTTTATGATGCCCTACTTGAACACAAGTCCACTCTTTCAATTTTGTAACCCATTAAGTGGTTACAAGGGGCCGTTTTTAACAATTAATCATATTTTCTCTTGGAACTACAGTAAGGGTTCTGAAAACCAAGACCCATTATCTTCCAGAATAAAGAAGTGAGGATAAAATCATCGACTGAAACGGACGCATGAAGAGAGTGGGTTGTATGGAGCTGGTAACACAACCATCAGCCACACGACCATTGAGTCATGTGTGAAGTGGTTAGCAACGCGTTGTAGCTACCACATGACCGATCCGCCGCACACGTTTATGTCCTGGCCGGTGATCCTGCATGCCTCGTCGGACGCGAAGAACAGCGCCATGTTCGCCACGTCGTCGAGGGTTATCGAAGCCCCCGCATAGCCTTCATCCGCAAGGTAACGCCCTCCCAGCACGCCCGCCCGCCTCATCTCATCCATCTCCACCCGGTAATCGTCCGGGTCGAAGGGCCTACCCAGGTGACGCGCCAGGTCCCTGGCGACCTCCACGTTCCTCTCGTTCCCCGGGAACCCGGGGCATATAGCGTTCACGGTGATGTTGTGTCGGCCCACCTCGGCCGCCAGGGACCGTGTGAACCCGATGACCCCCATCTTGGACGTCGCGTAGGGCGTCCTGTAGGGCTGGGGGTTCTTCCCCGAGACGGAGCTCAGGTTTATTATCCGGCCCCGCCTTCTCCGGACCATCTCGGGGAGGACGGCCTTGGTGCACAGGAACATGCCGCCGAGGTTCACCGCCATGGTCTTGTCCCACTCCTCCCGGGTGATGTCCATGCACTCCTTGGTGGGCCCGGACACGCCCACGTTGTTCACCAGTATGTCCACGGTCCCGAGTTCATCGATGGTCTCCCCCACCATGGAAGCGACCTGAGCCTCGTCGGAGACGTCCGTCTGGAAGCACACCGCCCTGCCGCCTAGGGACTCGATCTCGGAGCCGACGCCGCCCTCCAGCTCCTGCCGGGGGACTACGTCGCACACCGAGAGCGTAGCCCCCTCCCTCGCGAAGAGCGCCGCGGTGGCTCTGCCGAAGCCCCTTCCGCAGCCCGTGACGATCGCGACCCTGCCGTCTAGCTTACCCATGCCTGATCCTCCCAATGGTATCAGCCTGTATGCATTTATGCTTTAAACACGAGCAGTGCCCCGCTTCATCATGTTATGTCCAAGCTGTATACGACGAGTCGTAAACCATACTTGTTCTCGGTGTAGCCTTCAACGACGAACCCCATGCTCTCGTACAGCCTGACGGCCGGCACCAAACGGGGGTCGGTGTCCAGGCTCACCTTGCCCGACCCCCTGCTCCTTGACTCCTCGATGAACCTAGCGAGCAACGACCTGCCCACACCCCTCCTCCTGTGGGCTGGCTTGACCCCGAGGAAGGTGAGCCAAGTTGAACCGTCTTCCCTGAGGTTACCCCACGCTATGCCAACGGTCTCAGCCTGCTCCGTTGCCACCATCAAGAGGTTAACCGGGTCACTGGCCTCGTCCATCATCTCTAAATGGAATTCCTGGCTGGAGGCTCGTTTGATCTGATCATCAACGTACCCGTCTGGGAGGACATCCTTCAGGCTCCTCCATATCTCCAAGTAGCAGCCGAGGAAATCATTGACATCTTCTTGAGTGATGAATCTAATGTTCATGTACCTCTCCTCAGAGGCTTATTGTTTCCGTGGGTATCGCTGCTGATAAGTGAGATGAGCAACAAGCGTTGCACCTAGACAACCAGAGTAACATGATCTTATGGAGGCGATCCATGATTCATGTTTATCAACCGCCATGACGGAGTGATCAACATGAACCAACCGGCCCAGGCTTACCACTACGTCAGGTGGAGGTGGTGGGACAGGATCGACGTCGACGGGCTAGCCGAGGAGCTCTCGGAGGAGTACGAGGTGAGGGCGATCCCGGATTATGGCTGGGACCTGGAGCTGACCTACCACAAGGAGATGAGGGACAGGTACCTGATCAAGTCCGACACACTGACAGTGTTCCTCTCGATATTCAGGGTTGTCATGACCCAGAAGAAGCCAGCGCCCTTCACGAAGAGGGACGTGAAGCTCAGGGAGCGGATGCTTGAGCTGTTCCCGGAGGAGAGACCCACGTTCCTGCCGTGGCAGTTCAGCACCGAGCCCGAGTACGAGACCGTTGAGGGAGCCGGGTAACCTCGATTTTCTTACTATCCAGACGCGTTTATTATAAAACATTAGCTGGGCAGCGTTACCCGGGATAGCCGAGGAATAATATATACTTTCGGGGCACGGATTATCTCTGGAGGTGTACACAGTTTCTGGAAAAGTTTTAACACCCTTCCTCGCCGTGGCGCTGATCCTGTCCATGGCGGTCAACCTCGTCCCCATGCAGACCCTCGGGCTACAGGGCCCCGGGGTACACGGCATACTGGAGGACCTCTTCGGTTCAAGCAGCGACGAGACACCTGACATCACCATATCCAGCACCGACAGCAAGGCGGGCGGCGCGATGTTCATCCAGATAACAGGGATCGACGGCGAGGCGACGGACGTTGACCACAAGGACTGGATCGAGGTACTGTCCTACAGCTTTGGCATGGCCGACCCCGGAGCCGGAGCCACGGGCACCACACGGAGAAGAGGCGACGTGGTGCTAGAGGACATCGTCGTAGTGAAGGAGCTGGACAAGTCGAGCCCCAAGCTCATGGAGAAATGCGCCAAGGGAGAGGTCATAGCGTCCCTGGTGATAGATGTCTGCCGGGAGACAGGAGGCTCCTCAACGTACTACAAGTACGAGCTGGAGAACGTCATGGTGACCAGCTTCCAAAGCAGCGGGAGCACCGAGGAGGGCGTCCCCGTGGAGACGGTGACGTTTAACTTCGAGGAGATCACCGTCACATACACGGAGACCGACAGCGAGGGCAAGTCCAAGGGGAACGTGGAGTTCAACTGGAAGGTCGAGGAAGGCGAAACAAGCTAACCCCCCACATTTTTTCTTATTTTTCCATTAGCTGACTGCAGCGAATACTAGATGTCTTCTCCTTCATGAAGCGAGTATATCTCGTGGATGTTTCCCTTGGGGTCCGCTATGAACGCGGTACATCGGCCCCAGGGCATGGTCTCAGGTGGCTTCACGGCCCCGGCGCCCCTCTCGACGAGCATCTCGTAGAGCTTGTCCACGTCCATCGGCGTCCCCGCAGGGAAAGCCAGCTCGAAGCGTTGCCCCCGCGCCTCTCCGCCGTAGCTCTGGTGGCCCGTGTGGGTGAGCATGGTTTCTCTGGCGCAGACGGCGAAGCGGACGCCATCCGACCTGAACTCCACGTATCTCCCCAGGTCCTCCACGGCCTCGAAGCCCAGCACGCCGCCGTAGAACGCCTTCATGGCGTCCACGTCGTCCGCGAGGACCGTGACCAGCCCTATCCTCGGGTACCGCATACAGGTAAATGGGTGGCTGGGGCAGTTAACGTTACCTAGATATCCCTGGACCGCTCCACGCCCCAGTCCAGGCCTATGTGCCTCATGAGGCTGCCCGTGGCCCGTGCCCCCTCCTCGCTTCCCTCGCAGATGAGCGCGGCTTGGTACGTGCCGTCGCCGCCGAGCTCCACCGTCAGAGTGTTCTTCGTGTATATGTCCGACATGGTGGCGTTGATCGCCCCGTAGTTGAAGGTGATCTCCCAGCCCCGGGGCTCAGAGGTCTCATTCACCCTTATCATCCGGGTGGCCAGCTCCCTTCCACCCTGGGCGTCGCGTAGCCTCCCCGCGAGGAACGCGATGAACCTCTCCGCCTCCTCCTCGTAGACGTGAACCGGCACAGGCACCCTGTATGGCTCCGCTCCCTCCCTCTCTGCCCTCCACCGGCGGCGGAGGCTCGGCGTTATCACCGTGCTGTTCCGTACGGCGACGAGGCCGCCCATGAGGACCGCCGAGAGGCTCATCCCTATGGCGGCGAGGCTCCAGAACGCCGAGACCTTCTGCTTCACCTGCAGCGTCGGCGTCACCATGTAGATGAACTTGTACGTGCCCAGCCCCAGCAGGTACCCCAGACAGCCGGCGACGACCCCGATGACGGCGGCCTCGGCCAAGAACACGCCTGAGATGTGGCTGGGGTTCATCCCTACGCTTGAGTAGATGGATATCTCGTGCCTCCTCTCGTAGTACGAGTTCAGCATGGTAACCACGACGTTGAGCACCACGATGAGCCAAGGGATGAGTATGGGCAGCCCCTTGCCCTGGAAGTAGTCGGCAAGTTGGGCGAGGTAGACTCCCTCCGGGGAGGACGCCCAGACCCTGAAGCCCCTGTTGAGGGCCGTGGAGGACGCGAAGCCCAGCACGTCGAAGCCCTCCTCGAACACCAGGTTTATCCTGTTTATCCATATCCGGGAGACGTTGGCCCCCGTGGCCTGGTTCACCACAAGCACCTCGGATGGGTCGCAGTAGGCGAGGCCCTCCACCACGTAGTCTGGGCCGTCGAACTCGATGCGCTCCAGCTCGATGATCTTCTGCGGCAGGATGGACTCACCGTCCAGGTCAACCACGGCCGTGAACTCGTCGTCGCCTAGGAGGCCCACGACCTCGAAGACGTGGGTCCTGTCCAGCGACGTGAAGACAACCGTGTCCCCCACAGTCTTCCCCAGCCTCTCGGCGAGGGAGACGCTTACGAGCGCGGCGCCCGCCTCGCCGTCCATCAGGTACCTGCCCTGCACCACCGCACGGTCCAGCCCGTTCATCGTCGCCTCCAGGCCCGGCGCCACGGCCATCACCCCGAATATGGGCTCGCCTTCCAGCCGCCCGAACGGGTTGTAAGCCTCCCTGTACTGGCGCTGAGGCTGGTTCACGTACTTGGGCACCGCGTGGAGGGGGTCTGCGTCCTCCGTGAACCACGCCACGAGGCTCTCCCCCAGAGGCGTGGGCCCCGCCGCGCCCTCGCCGCCGCTGAAGGGGGCCGCTGCCTTCACAGGCGGCGGGTTAGGGGACCTTATGAGGACGCCCAACGATTGGGGCGTCCCGGTGCTCCGCTTGGCGAAGCTGAGGCCGTACCCCGACGAGAAGCTGGTGAGGCTGATGAAGCTTGCCACCAGCATGAGGACGCTTATCAGGGTCAGCCCGAACCTGAGCCACCTCCTCCTGAGGCCCCGTTTGGCGACGCTCAGCATGGGCACCAGCAGCGTCGGTATGGGCGCCCCGTCGCCGCCCCCCCACCTGGAGAGCAGGCCCGGCGCCAGGACCGCCGCCGCGTTCACGGCCACTATTGACGCCGCCGCCACGGCCACGAAGTCGCCCCAAGCCACTAGGGCGACGCCGGGGTGAAGCCGCATCAGAGCGTAAAGCAGCGCGACGTAGGCGACGGCGGAGCATGCGGCCTTCAGGACGGGGCTCTCGTAGACGAGGCTGGAGGCGACGAGGCTGGTGACCGCGATGAACAGTATCAGCGTGTACGTGGACCTGGCGGCGTCGCCCACCATACCCTCCACCGCGCCCCGGACGTCTGTCAAAACTATATACGCCTCCCTGAGGCTGGTGAACGAGTCCTCGAAGAGGGCCGCCTCCATCTGGGCCGCCGCCTCGGCGACGAGCCCCGTGGCTCGGCTGAGCCTCTGCCTCTCCACGGCCAGGTAGAAGCCCTCGGTCTCCTTCTCCATGAGCAGCGCCTCCAGGCTGGACGCGGCGCCGGCCACGTACTCTATGCTATCAGGCAGCACGACGCTCCTGAGGTCCACCTCCGCCTCCTCGCCCGCAGCGAGGCCCTCGCCGAAGACGTCCACCTCAAGCTCCCGGGTTATAGCCTGGCGGCTGGAGCCCACGGTGGATCGGATGTGCAGCCTGAAAGGTGTATCGCTGGGCACCAGCAACACGTCGCCGGGGAGACCCAGGTACGAGGTGAAGGACTCGCCGAGGGTGCCGTAGGTGAGGGACATTCCCCCGGAGAGGATGCTCTCGCCCGTCTCGGTGTCCAAGACCCTCATCGACGTAGACGGTATGGCCGTGGTCTCCACGAAGCACGCCAGGCCCTTCACCTCCACCCTGGCGCACCGCCGAAGCTCGACGCGTATCTCCGCCTCGCCCGCAGCGAGGTTCAGGTGGTCCCCGTAGGGCACGAAGTCATAGCCGCCGTCCTCGTGGTAGACTATTATCCTGTGCTGGACGCCTGCCTCAAGCCTGGCGGTGAACCCGCCGGAGGAGTCCGTGGTCAGCGAGTGCACGCTCTCCCACCCGGACGTGTGGCGCCGCCACCGACCCACCCTGAGTATCTCCACGTGGGCGCCCTCCACCGGCGCCCCTCCAGTCTCTGTGACGCGGCCCTCGACCTCGGCGTACTCCGTCGAGGACACGGCCGCCGTGGCGCTGAGCGAGAAGACCAAGACGGCTAAGAGCATTAGAGATGCCTTCAAAAACCTGCGTCCATGCCGGTCCAAGGTTCGTCGCATCCATCCACGTTGGTTTCAAGAGATTTAACCTTTAACGGGGACGACAATTTCACCTCTGGGCTAGACCACCTGGCAACGGGGAAAAAGAATGGTTTGTGTTGCGCTATTTCTCTACGTCGAACCTGGGCTCCGGGTTGAACGACCAGGGGAACGGCGTCGGCCTGTCGTGGGGGTAGAGCTCGTGCATCCTGTCCCTCAGCTCCTTGTCCCTCCCGGTGAAGGGCGCCGCCTTCATCTGGCTCAGGACGACGCGGTACAGGGAGAGGCTGGCCTTGAGGGTGTCCGCCTCGGCCACTATCTCCCTTCTGTCCTCCTTGTAGAGGGACGACGGGTCCTCGGGGTACTCCACCTCTTTGACGTCGTAGGTCTCCGCGAGCTCCTCCTTCGCTTCCTCCAGGTCCACGGTGTCCCACCACCGGAACCTCACGTGACGGTACGGCTTGGACATGTTTTTCACTGTGAAATGAAGGAAAACCGCGGTTAATAATCCTTTAAGAGATGCGACAAGATCTTCCGGGTAAACCGATCATCCATCAATAATTATCTTGTTGTCTTCTCCCTCGTCTATGGCCTTTTCACCGGGCTTCACTTCGATGATGTTGGCTCTGGAGTGTCTTTCGAGCCAGACGTGGGCCGTCGCCGACCTGCCGTCTTCGCCGGTGAACATGCGTCCATCCACGTGGCCGTCGCTGTACCCGTCAGGCTCCTTGATCACCAGGCCCCCCATGTCGTTATCCTCGAAAGTGTTTTCGTTCGCCCCCAGCTCTATGCCGCCGCGGCTATCGCTGCCGCTGACCTGGAGCCCGTAGTACGCCCTGCCCGATATCCTGTTGCCGAAGACCTCGGTGAAGTCGCTTCTCCGTATCTGTATCCCGTATGAACCTTCCTTGAGCACGACTTCATTGTCCCTGATCGCGCAAGACTCGAGTTTACCTGCGCCTTCCTGATACATCGAGGGTCCGTGGACGGCGATGCCACAGTAGTTTACCTTGTCACAGGTGATCTTGTTTTTAGCGACTTCAACCCGACTCCCGGACCTGGGCTCCGTCCAAGCGCTTTGCACGAGTATTCCCACGCCTGACATGGGGTTGTTGTAGGGATATACACCGAATACCTCGGAGACTATTGTGTTGTTGACTATCTCTATGTCGGCCGTCTCCCAGTTATCGAAAACGACTATCCCTCTTGCGTTCATGTTGCGGATAACGTTGTTTCTGACGACGACCTTCCCGAGGTTACGGGCTACGATGATCCCGACGCATACGGCAGCCTCGTGGTTCCGTAGATCGGGTCTGTAATCAGGCTCATTTTCAAGACTCTTGTTGGTTATGAAGCCTCCCCTTGCATAGGATAGAGCGAAATCCAGGTAGTTGTCTTCGACCAGTATACCTCCGAGGAACCCTCCGGGGACCCCTCCGCTTATATCGTATCCCCCTAACGTCATGCCGACGACGTGGTCCCCCCAAGCACCGAAGCTCAACCCCCTGCCCAGCCCTGACAACAGGGTTATCCTGTTTCCCCGCAGGGTCAGGCTGTTGCCTTGTCGAGTATTAATGCACGTGCCGTTGAAGTCCTCCACGTGCAGGTTCTCGATGGTTACGTCTATGTCATCGCCTCTAACGAGGAACATGTACTCCTGAGACAGGAACGGAAAATCCCACCCCGTTTTCAGGATCTTAGTGTCCGGGACGTCGTTGGTTCTGCCTTCGCCGCGGAGCGTGACACTCTTGTTTAAGTATATGGTCGATGTCCCTATGTTGAACCTGCCCTTCAGAATCACCTCGTCATAGTTGTCCACCGCGTCCTGGATGGCCTGGGCGTCGAGGTCGGGTCTCTCTCTTCCAACGACCACGGTTCGGCTCGTGGAAACCGCGTCTTTAGCGAGTTGACCTCGTTTCACCTCTACCACCGGAGAGGGTGTCCTCTCCTCGGCCCTGTCCCAGTGGTGCAGGAACAGTTCCCTGCACCATCTATGCGATGCCTCGTCAGATGACGTGAACCCCTTGTACTCGTTCTCGCCCTTCAGCGTGGGGAATGCCGTCACGCAGCCTCCATCAGAGACGTAAAGGTACACGTTGACCTCGTCCAGCATCCTCTGCTCAACCAGGGGGATGATCTTGGTGCTGGTGAGTGCCCGGCTCTCCTCGGGCGCCATGGCGTCGAGATCGGGGGTGAACACCCTGTTCCGGGGCTCCACTACCCTGAACCTCACGCCCCTCTCGATGGCCTCGACGATGAGTGATATGTGGTTCAACGGGAACTGGTCCACCAGCAGCCAGACGTACTCCTCCGCCTCCGTGATGACGCGCTCTATCTGGCGGAAGAACCCCGGGATGCTGTCTATGAACCTGCTCCCGGAGAGTTCACCGATCCTCTTGACGTACCCCGTGGGGAGCCCGTCATGGATGTGGGACGCGAAGTACTCAGTGTATCTGGACGCGAACTCGAACTCCTGCAGCAGCGTCAAGACCATCCCGCCGAGCGGGGTCAGGCTGAACAACCCCTCGATGTCCTTGGTGACCAGGCCTGTATCGCTTAGCCGGGAGACGTGTCTGCTTATCTCTGGGGATGTGAGGTCCAGCTCCTTGGAGATGGATGTGAGCCGCATCGGCTTCTCTCTCAGCAACAGCATTAAGTTGTGGCGGTGCTCGTTGGACATCTCGAAAAGGATGTCGTAGAACCGCTCCCCGCTAGACATTGTTATTTGATGTTTCGGAGTTAATATCAATCTTTTTGCCTAAACATCGCTCTTAAACAGGTTTTTTCTTGCTTCCAGCCCCGGTAGAGCCAGGACACATCCAGAGCGGAGAGTATTTACTTGGACCGGGGGTTCACCGCGGAGATCAGCTCCAAGCGGTACGTTAAGAACGTCTCCATCTCGAACGAGGCGCACGACCGTGTCTTGTTCGAGGGCGTATTCGGGGAGCTCCTAGAGGTATACATGGTGGACGACAAGGTGCTGGAGATCAAGGGGACAGAGGGTACGCTGAGGATCGACGTAACCAAGCAGGAACTCGCGCTTATCTTCGAGAAGAGGGAGGATGTGGCCTGAGCCCCGAGGTGGGGGGCTATACAAATGCCAATGGACATTGAGTTGAAGGAATGATGAGTAAACACGGATTCAAGCGAGACAAGGGATTATGGAGGCTATCGTTACTGACCCTGCTTCTGTTGACCTCCGCATGCGGGGCGTTTGGGCAGGGATACGAGGAGTGGAGCAAGGACATCGGGGGAGACGACACCGAACACTTCAAGGCTATACAGGAAACCGGTGACGGCGGCTTCATAGCCGTGGGATACGTCGAGCCATGGACACGCGACGACCATGAACTATACATGGTTAAGACGGACTCGGCTGGAGAACACGAGTGGTCACAGGTTTACGGTGACGCGGACGACGACGACGCCTACGACGTCGTGCAGACCGGCGACGGCGGATACGTCGTGGCGGGTAGCACCAAATCGTACGGGGCAGGCTTAACCGATCTATGGGTGATCAAGACCGATGAACTGGGAGAGCCTGTCTGGGAGAAGGTTCTAGGTGGAACCAAAAACGACGTTGCGTACTCGTTGATCGCCCTAGATGGCGGGGGGTACCTGTTGACGGGGAGCACCGCTTCATACGGCGCGGGCATCGGCGACGTCTGGGTATTGAAGATTAACGACGACGGAGACGTTCTGTGGAATAAAACATTCGGCGGGTCCATGAACGACGTAGGGAGAGATATTATCTCCACCGCTGACGGCGGGTTCATGGTGGTCGGCGACACCTCGTCCTATGGAGCGGGGTGGAGCGACGTCTGGCTCATTAAAATGGATGCAGACGGTGCCGTCTCCTGGAACAGGACCATCGGAGGATCGGCGAACGACAGCGGTAGATCAGTCAAGGAAACGGGTGATGGGTATATCGTCGCGGGTAACTCGGAGTCGTTCGGAGACACCCTGGTCGACGGGTACGTAGCCAAGGTTGACCCGGAGGGCGAACTCCTGTGGGAGAAGACGTACGGCGGATCGTCTGACGACTACGCCGAGTCGATAGAGCTGTTCAACGGCGAAGGCTACATAGTGACGGGTTACACGTCTTCGACGGGGACCGGCGAGTCAGACGTCTGGCTCTTCTCGGTATCCGCCGCCGGCGACATGGTTGAAGAGACCATCTATGGAGGCAGCCTACGAGACAGAATGTATCAGGTGCACGCAACATCGGATGGCGGGTACATCCTGGTTGGGTTCACATGGTCTTTCGGGTCAGGGGGAAACGGGTACCTGATCAAGATCACCATGGAGCCTCCGCTGGCGCCGGCTGAGTTCACGCTATCCGACCTGGTCGTCTCTCCCTCGACGGTCGAAACAGGGGAAACGGTGACGGTATCGGTTACAGTAGCCAACGTTGGCGAGGAGCCGGGGAGCCACACTGCCGAGTTGCTTGTGGACGAGTCCAAGGTAGACGAAGAGACGGTGACGGTGGAAGGCGGGGCGAGCGAAACCGTGGAGTTCACAGGCGTCTCCGGGGAAGAGGGCACGCACACGGTTTCCGTGGGCGACCTCTCAGGCAGCTTCACGGTGGAGGCGCCGCCGGAGGAGTCGGGCGGCATCCCAGGGTTCCCGACGGCGTCGCTTGTGGTTGGACTGTCAGCCGCCGCCCTCGTGTTGCTGAAGAAGAGAACCTAATTTTTTTTCGTGGTGAAAGCTGGGGACATTGTCGCGTGTTTCCGAGTCTTGTGCCTCCAGCAACACACACGCAATGATGTTTTCCGGTAGTTGAACGTCTTGTTCACAGGTTCACACCGATGTTTCGGTGTTAACATCCGTCTTTCTCTATTAAGGTTGCTCTTAAAAAGCATTTTTCTGAGCACGAATATTCGGTAGTCTGGGGCTAACCTCCAGAAGCATGCGATTGCTGCCGGAACTTGCCCCGAGCTCCGCGGGGAGCTATACAAGTACCTAAAAGGAGACGAGGAAATGAGGTATTTGAAAAGAACAAGGCTCGCCTTAGCCGTAGTTCTTGCGCTGTGCCTATTCACGCCTACGGTCCAAGCGAAGAGAAAGGTCCACGTCCGTGTGTTCACGGCCCCAGACTTCAGCGACTTCGTGCAATACGATAACAGCGAGGAGCTGCCGAACGGCTTCATCAAGGTGGACGTATGCTACAAGTTCTTCTGGTTCGACGACGAGATGAACTACCTCGGGTACGCGTACCAGCACGTCACCGGGGTAACGAAAGCCGGCAGCGGCAACGATTTCTCTGCGTTACACGGGTACGGGGTGTTCTACAGCGAGGTCGACGGTAAACCCGGGACCATCACGTACAAGATTGGCAACAACTGGAAAGCCGAGACGAACACCTTCTGGGCGGGACGCCTGTCCATAATGAGTGGAACAGACTACTTTGAGGGGCTAAAGGGGCAGGGGGAGCTGAACTTCGAGATGTTCGCCTTCGAGCTGTACCTTGACTATGACCCTTGGGCATAGCCTCCACATTTTTTGTAGAGTGAAAAGCCGACTATGACTTAATTTTATTCTAATGGTATCTTCAGCCATACCATCCAAGATTGAATGCTCAAGTAAAACTGATTATTTCAGGAAGCCTGAGTCACGCTCCCTGAGGCGCTTAACCGTCCCTCTGATGAAGGCGATCTGGCCCCTGTGGTGGAAGAGTTCTCCAAGATAGGCGTATAACCCTATCTTGAGCGGATATGGACCAGACATCATAGGTAACACCTCTTCCAGCTGTTCCTCGGATAGCCCCGCGATGCCCCGCAGTACCTTCTTCTTGCCCGTGTCGATGTCGTTCACCAGTTTCTCTAGACCGTAGCTATGCTCGACGTAGTCATCCGGCCAGTCTTCGGGGGTGTAATCGAAGTCTCCGCTTATTATTCTCGGTATGTTCAGGTTTGTCATCCTGCTGATGTGGTTGATGATGGATTGGATGTCGTTGCTGGCCTCGGTGAGCCGGTAGGTATACTCTTCGTCATCTGTCCCTTCGAGGGTGCGGGTTAAGGCTTCGAAAGCGAACTCATACGCCTCTCTTAGGACCTCTGCCTTCGCGGACATGAACCTTCGTAATCGGGTTTGAATAAGGGTTTATAATAATTATCTGAGAAAATCTTGAGAACGCTTTGTGTTTCTTATGCCTATGGTTCAGTTTTTGTGTGGGGTTGAGATTAGCCTGTAGAGCTATCTCCCAATGGATTCCGTTTAATTAATCATCTTCAGAGAAATCACGCGCACTATTTCTCGGTAATCATTTTCTCTATCTGCATATCATTATGTAGATATTTGGTCTGTTTAGCAAGTAACTGCTTATCTTTTTCAGAGTATTCTAAACATATTTTTTCCCAAGCACATTCATTGCATGTATAACCTTGTCTAACCCACTCCTCAATCGGTTTCCCGTAATATCCCGCACACCCCGGCATAGTTGATAGGTTAAAGCTCACAGCATCGTTTGATTTTCCTTTAACATTAAAAGAAAAATGGAACAGTTGTCTTGAACACAAGAAATCAAGGTTTCAGATCGAAGGAACCACCCCCAGTTTGACTGATTAGGGAACCATGGAAGAGATATTCAAGTGCCCAACTCGATGGAAGAACAATAAGAGAAGACCAACGATGTGTGACAGGGATAAATCGAGCCATCCCTGATAAGCTAGGGCGTTAGGCTTCGCTCCGTGAATGCTATTCGCATCGCGTCGCGTCCGCCCATCGGTAACCCTCTTGAACGCGCTCGACTCGGCCCAAGACGCCCGGTATGTGGGGGACGAATAGAAGCTTGTCTCGTCGGTGCGCCTCCTCGACGAGCCTCGCCCTGGTGGCCGCGGCGGCCTCGAGATCGTGCTCGAACGAGGGTATCCAGTCCGTGTGCTGGACGTGGGCCGGGTGGATGATGACGTCGCTGGTGTATAGCAGGGTCTCGCCGCCCGAGGACGCCTCCACGACCAGCATGCCGGGCGTGTGGCCCGGGGCGGGCTTGACGGTTACGCCGTCGCCGATGGTCGCGGCGCCGTCCACCAGCCTAAGCCTGTCCTCTATCGTGTTCAGGTAGTCCAGCGCCCAGCCCTTGGCCTCGCCCCGTATGTGCTGGGCCTCCCTCCTGCTCATCACATACTCGGCGTCCGGATACGCGATCTCTCCACCTGACATGACTCCGCCGAAGTGGTCCCAGTGCCTATGGGATATGATGACGGTGTCAACATCCTGGGGGCTCACACCTGCGTCTGAGAGACTTTTCGTCAGCAGCCCAGCGGGCTCGTGGGGGTGCTTCTCGTTCTCGGCTCTGTCGCCGCAGCCGGCGTCGACGAGAATGTAGTGATCGCCGTCGAATACGAGGAGGTAGTTTAACGGTAACACGGTGGATGAGCCGAACCCGCCGTGGGCTGACAAGCATCTGCGGAGCTCATCCTCCGGCGCGTCGCCGAAGATGAACCTCTCCGCCGGGCCGTCGGTCATGGCCCTAATGCTTCGGGCGCCGTCGTACAGTATGTGGCACTCATAGTCGCCGACATTGAAAATGTTATTGTTTGATCCGGATAGCATGCTATTCCCATTAGGTTAACGGCGACGATGCATATGTAAATTCACTTTTCAATCATCACATGCGCGACACACGTGGGGCGGGTTAGTTAACTG
>Ga0272441_10007294_pt1 | contig 18019 bp, 14 predicted proteins | sample SSMProp6N_FD_193582 | JGI IMG/M metagenome (GOLD analysis project Ga0272441, IMG submission 193582) | Marine sediment archaeal communities from Little Sippewissett salt marsh, Falmouth, MA, United States - SSM-Prop-6N | ecosystem: Environmental > Aquatic > Marine > Wetlands > Sediment ... | reverse complement strand
CATTGAATCATTCCTAAAAATCGCCGCTGAAAGGATTACAATTCCCATAAGTATTGATATTTACGGTTTTAACGGATGGTATCGTATGGGAAACTGGAACGGGCAGGATATTGAAATAATTGCCCGCTATGCGGACGTAATCTGCCCAATGCTCTACCCTTCACATTTCCCCAGGAATTTTCTTAAAGAAATACCCTATCTCGAGAGAGCGGAAATTCTTTATAAAAGGGGCACAATGCGGGCTCAAAGTATAGTAGAAGGGCGTGCTTTGATCCGCCCCTTTGTCCAGGCCTTCCTTATCGGGAATGAACTTGCCTTTGATGAACCGGATTACTGGGAATACCTTGTGAAGCAGCTTAATGGGGTTGTATCAGCAGGGAATCCGGGATTCACTCTCTGGAATTCTTCAAACAGGTACTATATGGTTATTGCCTCCCTCAATGATTTTACAAACCGTAATTCCGTATATAATTAAAGTGTTTCCAAGGATTTCCGATCTATAGTAAACTTTCGTTATGGCAATTGAGACCTTTTACCTAATTCTTTTTTCCTTTGATATAGGATTGATCATCCTCATTTACACCTACAATACCCAGGGTGTGATAAACCGTTTTTTCAGCCTTATGATGATCCCCATAACTTTAACCAATCTGGAGATGCTTCTTCTGCATACAGCACAGAACAATGTACCTGTTCAAATCGGATTCAATATGGCTGTATGGGGTATGACCTTCTTTTATCCTCTTTTCTATCATTTCACCTTTTACTTCCCTCGGAAAGATAGAAAACAAAAACCTACAGCCCTTTTAATCTTTTTGTACGGTGTTCCCCTGCTTTTCGGGATCCTGCATTTAATAAATTCCAACCCGGAGCAGATACTTTTTCCCTTTGATGAATTCCTTCAGCAGACGGCGCTTTTTAAAGCCAATCTTCTCTATTACATTACCCAGATTCTGGTTTTTGCTTATATAACGATACTTCTGATTTTTACAACCAGAAGGCTTATTCTTGCTTTAAAAAAGCCGATTCTTCCCAGAGAACAAAAAGCCGTACTTATGGTGCTGGTGGGTTTTGTTCCTCTTTCCCTGATCCTTCTTACAATGGCTGTGTTATTTATTCCTTTCAGGGGCGGACTCATAATCTATTTAATTGCCTCGATTATTTATTCCTTTTATTTCATCCTCCTGATTTTTCAGTTCGGTTTTTTCGAGGGAAAAACCTTTGTAAAAGTTTTTATCATATATCCCACATATATAGCTTTTATGGTTATTCTCTATATGACCTTTTTTAAAAGGGTCAATCTTTTTATTGCTGATCTTTTTAATATTTCAGCGACGCTGCTCCTAAGTCTGGAAATCGGGGCTTTATTTTTTATTATCTCTCCTTTGATCCGTTTGCTGGAAAGGAAACTGGGAAATGCGGTTATTCCTGTTTCCTCAGATATTCATTCAGGAATAAAAAACACCCAGAACCGTCTGATCCAGGTCATTGATCTTAATGAACTGAATTTGCTTCTGGAAAAGATATTTGTAAACGAAATGAATCTTCGTAATTTCTTCCTTCTTCTGGAAGACAATCATGCACAGAGTTATCATACAATGAGCGCTCCACGGGAAAGGGATTATATATCTTTTGATTATAAGGGCGAGCTTGTTAGGAAACTGCGGGCTGAACGGAAAATATTAAATATTCAGAATATCAGGCTTTTCTGGAGCGGCGGGACGGAATTGGAAATCCTTGACAATAATAAGATATCCCTTGTCCTTCCTTTATTTGTGGGGAAAAAACTGATAGGAATATGCCTTCTCGGGGAACTCGGCGTTCTGCGGACATGGCATCATCCGGAAATTGAGGAAGTGGAACTATTCGGAGCCCAGCTTTCGATCGTTATTGAACGCTGCAAGACCCATGCAGCCGCAATTGAAATGGAACAGAAACAGGCCCGGATTGAAAAGTTCGCAGCCATGAGTGAAATCACCTCAGGTGTGGCCCATGAAATACGGAATCCCATGTCAATTATTTCAACATCCGCGGAAACAATTGCTACAAAAGATCTTCCCGAGGAGGAACTGAAAATATTCGCCCGTTACATCCAGGAGGAAACCAGCAGAGTATCAAAATTATTGAACAGGATTCTTTCAATAGCGCCTCAAAAGAGCGATATGGAAAATATTTCCACTGACGTAAGCATAGTAGTAAATCATACTTTTGATCTTATTTCAGCCCGGGCAAGGAAAAAAAGTATCTATTTAACAATTGATTCCTCTAAAGAGTCTTGTATAGCTCTTATTGATAAAGAAGCCCTGACCCAGGTCTGCCTTAATATAGTACTTAATGCCTTGGAAGCTACACCCCAATTCGGATATATAAAAGCCGAGATTCATAAAAATTCATATAACGAAATAGAAATATTGTTTATAAATTCAGGACAGCAGATCCCTGAAGATCTTAGGAAGAAAATTTTCGATCCCTTTGTTACAACAAAAGATCAGGGTACAGGACTCGGACTGCCTGTTTCTATGCGTCTGATAAAAAATGCGGGAGGTAAACTCAGGCTTCTTAATACGGAAGGGAAAACGGTATTTCAGGTTCTTTTACCTGCATCAACTGAGTGAGGATTGCTTATGGATAAAAAAATCATTCTTATTGAAGACGAAGAACGTCTTCTTGACCTGATGATCTACAATCTCAAAGATGAATATGAAATCAAAGGGTATAAAGACGGCGATTCATTTCTCAGGGAGTTTAATCCTAAAGAAACAGGAGTTGTTATCACGGATGTCCGGCTTCCCGGCATCAGCGGAGTAGAACTTCTTAACCGTCTAAAACGGCAGAATCCGGAAATTCCTGTTATTATCATTACAGCCTTTGGAAGTATAGACCAGGCTGTATCTTCAATTAAAACCGGTGCATATGACTATCTGACAAAACCTGTAACAATGAAAGACCTGCAGGAGACCATAGAAAGGGCTCTTCAGTTTGTCTCCAGTATCGACCTGAATGCGCCTATTTTTCCGACAGATTCAAATTTTCTAACCCGTGATCCTTTAACCAAAGGTCAGCTTGACCTGGCCGCCCGGGTCTCCCCAATAAAAGTCCCTGTACTTATTCTCGGGGAAACCGGTACAGGAAAGGAACTTATTGCGGAACTCATTCATAATGCCAGCAACCGTGAAGGTAAGCTCGTTAAGATAAACTGTGCAGCTATCCCTGGAGAACTTCTTGAAGGCGAGTTGTTCGGATATAAAAAGGGTGCTTTTACCGGAGCGGAACGGAACTATGAGGGAAAACTGAGGCTTGCACACAAGGGAACCATCTTCCTTGATGAAATCGGAGATATGCCGGAACCCCTCCAGGCAAAACTTCTCCGGGTACTGGAAAATGAAAGTTTTTATCCTATCGGAGACAACCACCTGCAGCAGGTAGATATCAGGATTATAGCGGCAACGAACAAAGATATAAAAGAAGAGGTTGAAAAGGAAACCTTCCGTGCGGACTTATACTACAGGCTCGCTGTTGTACCGATAAAAATCCCTCCCCTTCGGGAAAGAACATGTGATATCCCCCTGCTGACCCAATACTTCTTTAACATTATGAAAGAAGAACAAAAAACAAATGCCCAGCAAATTGATTCATCCGTTTTCACGATCCTTCAGGGGTATCCCTGGTCCGGGAATATCAGAGAACTAAAAAATGTAGTTACTCATATTGCCCTTCTTTCAACAGGGAAGACTATTACCGCAAAGGAGATACCACAGCATATTCTTCAGCCCGAGGAAGACCAGTATATTCCGACGAACTATGAAGACTTGAAAGATATGAAAAAAACCGTGAAAAATGAGGCTGTTGCTAAAATAGAGATTAATTTTATTACAAACGCATTAATATCAAATGAGTGGAATGTTTCAAAAACAGCAACGGCGGTCGGAATTGACCGCCGTATGCTGCAAAATATGATGAAAAAGTATGGAATTACCCGTCCTTAAGCTTTTACTTTTTCTTCTTTAGCCTTGGCTTCTTCGCCTAATTTTTTATAATGAAAAAGACGCTTGTATTCTTCTCCTTCCTTGTACCATCGGTCGTTAGGATCGTTTATACGTTTTTCCCAATCCGGATCGGAAAGAGCTTTGAATTCAGCTGCATATTTATCCACGAAATCGATGACCTTTGGATCATCAATGATGTCCTCTGAATGGGTATGGCCCGCGGAAACAACATGCTTATGAACCGCATTCCGCAGGACCTCGGGATTATCAATAATCATGCAGGGGCGTTTGAGGTTTGCATTATCATTGTACGGGAAGCTCCGTCTGATCTCCTTAAAGAATGGTGAGTTTACAGCTTCATAGAGAGGTTTGTTCCTGATATTATCCACACCAAAATGAGCAAATACACAGGGTTCAACATTCCCTGAATTCAGGATGTGAAGGTACTGGCGTCCTCCTGCAAGACAGCCGCCGACCGCGTCCCCGTCATTCCAGAAATCCGCAAGGAAAAGAGGATATTTTTCGCGAAGGGCAACAACCCGTTTACCGCATTCAACCCGCTGTTCAGGTGTCATAACAAGATCAAGAATCGGGTCTTTTCCAACAGGCATAAACATGAAGTACCAGCCGAAAATTATTCCTTTGTTCATGAAGAACTCTGCAAATTTTTCATCAGTAACAATATCAATATTATATTTCGTAACCGTAACACTGATGCCGAAAAGAACGCCGTTTTTCCTGAGGTTCTCCATAGCGCTCATGATCTTCTTCCAAACACCCCGGCCCCGGCGGGCATCTGTTTCCTCTTCCCAGCCTTCAACACTGATGGCCGGCGCTACGTTACCCAGTTTACCGAGCTGCTTTGCAGTTTTCGCATCAAGAAAGGTTCCGTTTGTGTAAGTGAGAAAAAACATGTCATTATATTTCTTGAAAAGCTTCAGCAGGGTATCTTTAATAATGTACGGTTCTCCACCGGAAATTACTACGAAGTAAACACCCATGTCCCTCAAGTCGCCGAAGAGCTTATCAAGATCTTCATAGCTGAGTTCTCCGTCTTTTGTATAAAGACCTGAATAACATCCTGTACATTTTAAGTTACACCGCATAGTGGGGCTTACAACAACAAAGGTCGGAGCAATATTCTCTCCATTCGTCAGTTCTTTGCGCCGCATGTTGCCGAGAATATACTGATTGAAGATAAGGTTTGTTACCAGCTTTTTTCTGTAAGATTTCGAAGTTTCCTGACCGACTCGCAGAAATATTTTGGCAAAATTCGTGCCTTCCTTTAAAGAAGTATCAACATTGTTCATAAAGTTTTGAACTGATGGATCAACTTCAATATTACTTGAATGATAATACGTGATGAGTTTTTCCAGGTCTTCCTGTTTTCCGCTCATGCACTTGGCTACTTTGTTTAATAAAAGTTTCTTTAACATACTATTATCGGACATAAATTCCTCCTAACTATACTAATTATATGCAAAAACCATGCCAAAATGTAAGATTGAGGGGGATTAATAACTCTTTACATTACAAGACATTATAAAAACTCAGGGCGGCCGGAAAACCGCCGGCACATCAAAGTGCGATATAATTTCATTAAAGATCTCGTAAAATTCCTTTAATTCTCTGCTATACATAAAATTAAAACTGCGATGTTTTTTATCGCACTTATCGCGTAATTTACAGCACCCCGGGCAGAGAAAAAAATAAAAGAAGATAAAAGGGGAGAACAATCAGAAAAATTACATACGTGATAAGAATGGTAAAACTGGTCAATTCCTCATTCATCCCTGCCTGAGCAGCCATAACAGAAAGATTCAGTGCCGGCGGTGTGTGGCTCTCTATAAAAAGGATCCATATCAAGGCAGTATTAAACTGATATTTTCTAAGAAAAAGAAAATAGGCAAGATAAAAACATCCGGGGAGGAGAATAAATCTCGTGATAGAGAGAGGGATGAGGACCCTTCCCGTTCCTTTCCGTTTTTCCTTTTTTAAAGAGAGATTTGCAATCATGGACCCCAGACAAATGAGAACCAGGGGAAGTGTCACATCCGACAATCTCTTAAGGGCATTGAAAACATGGGTTAAGGGCATTGAAGCATCCACTGTAATCCTCTCAATTTGAAGGAAAAGCCCAATAAATCCGCATATAATCCCGATTACCGGAGGAGAAAAAAGTTCTTTTAGATGGATTTTGCCCCTTCTTCCGCTGATCAAATGATTCCCTATCGTCCAAAGAAGAACGCTGTGGAAAAGGAGATATGAACCAATATAGAGAAAAGGTTTTCCGGATAAAAACTGATCCGCCAATACCGGCAATGTAAAAGGCAGGATTTCCGTTAAGGTTATGGCAAAATAACCGGAATTGCCGAACATCGAATACGCAATGCCGGCTCTTTCCTCGAGACGTCCCGGTTTAGCGATCAGGAAACCAATCTTCCCAAACACAAACCCTAAGGCAACTATTGCCAGTGCAGCTGCTATAAAGATCCAGCTTACTGACAATTCACTGATATCTGTCCTGGATATCCTCACGAATATATAGAGGGGAATTGCCACTTTAACAACGAAAATGCTCAGACCCCGAAAAAAGCCGTCAGACCAGGGGCCGATTTTTTTTACAAAAAATCCGATTCCAATAAGAAGAAAAATCTGTAGTACAGCATAGACAACCGGCAGCAGAAGAATTTCCATGGGCCCATTGTATCGGCTTTCGAAGAACAAGGCAAAGGGGATTTTCCTTGACAACCCAACTGCAGGAGCTTAGTATCAATCACAATCAGGAGGTGATACAATGAAAAAACTGATTTTCTTTGCGATTGTTTTTATTTTAGTTTCATTCTTCGCGGCAGCGCTCCCCCGGGCTGCTGAAACAGCGGAACAATTATACGATAAAGGCGAACATCAGAAGACCAAGGACCTGCTCCTTAAAGCTGTAAAAAATGAATCCTCAAAGGAAAATCAATTTGAATTGTACTGGCGCACAGCAAGGGCTGTTATGGAGATAGGAAACGAGGAAGAAGAAAAAGGGCTTGGCAAAGACGCTCTTATTTCCATATTCCAGGAAGGGGTTTCCTATGCGGAAAAGGCGATTGCTTCCTCCCCCAGCCGGCCTGAAGGATACTTCTGGAAATCAGCGAACCTGGGAAGATGGGGAGAAACAAAAGGCGTTCTTGAGTCATTAAATATGGCAAAGGAAATGCGGGAACTTCTGATTACCTGTGTTCATATGGATCCGGAATACAGTGTCGCCTGGCATGTGCTGGGAATCCTTCACGAACGGGTTCCCGGAGGGATCTCCTTTGGGGACAAAGATTTTTCAGTCTCCCTGGCGAGAAAAGCAATTGATGTTAACGAATCTTCAGTAAAAAAAGGCAGGGAAGAAGAAATTAATTACGGCTATTACGTCGAATTGGCAAAACATCTGGACAATAGAAATAATAAAGCCGCCAAACGCCTGAAAAATCAGAAAAAAATGCAGGATCCTTATAAAAAGAATTCAGACATTTTTGAGAAAAACTGTTATTACGAAGCTTCGGTAAACCTGAAAAAGAAAGATGACAGGGACGAGGCAGAAGAAATCCTTACCTGGGTTATCTCAGAGCTGAAGAGCATCCGGAATCCGACATTCAGTCATATTTCTGATCTGAAAGATGCTGAAGAAGCCTTACAGGAAATGCAATAACTATTTCCATTTCTCATAGAAGACGATTTCTTTGAGATTAAGCCTGTTCTTTTTTACCGGAGAAAAATCTTTCGGATATCCGAGGGCCAGAAGCTCTACAATTACGATATCCTCGGGAATACCGCACAATTCCCGTACTTTCTCCGGATAAAAAGAACCTATCCAGCAGGTTCCAAGCCCCTCCTCTACAGCAGCAAGAGTAAGATGATCAATGGCTATTGCTACATCAATGGGCACAGGATCCTGACCGCACCGCATTATCCTTCCTCCGGATTCTCCGCAGCATATTACAACGGCACCGCCTTCTCCGACAAAACTCTGATCATACGCAGCTTCCGCAAGTTTCTTTCTCAGAGCTTTCTCCTGAACAATAACGAACCGCCACTCCTGGCTGTTTCTAGCTGAAGGGGCCAGCCGTACAGCTTTAAGAATTCTTTCCAATTTTTCCTTCTCGATGGGCTGGTCCTTGAAATCCCGCACACTCTTCCGTGTTCTTATCGCCTCATATACGTTCATAATGATTCTTCCTCTCTCCTTTGTTTTTATGCAAAAGGGAGGCTTTTACTACGGCACCCGAATCATGCTGCCTGCGGATACGCAGTACTGCCTCTTCAACCTTTTTCCGCTTATTAAGATCATCCTCAAAAAGTTCAGGCTGATCCGGTTCACTGGCACGTTCAAGGGAGGACAGGCCCACTCCGATCAGCCGTATCAGAGCAGTACGGTCCCACCTTTTCTCTAAAAGTGATTTTCCTTCGCGGTAAATCTCCTCAGCGGAATGGATATTATGCCTGAGACTTTTCTGAGCAGTAGTTGTCGCAAAATCTGCAAACCTGAGCTTAAGGGTTATGGTTTTCGACTTAAATTTTTCCGACATGAGCCTGAACATCACCTGATGGGAAAGATCAAGGAGGGTTTTAAAAATTGTATCCTTGTCTCTGGTATCTTCAGGAAAAGTCCGTTCACTGCTGATGGAATGGCTTTTCGGTTCCTCTGCAAAAATACCGGGATCTATGCCCCGGGCCGCATTATATAAATATTCCCCTCCGGCATTGCCGAACAATTTTTTTAATACCCCAATTTTGAATTCTCTCAGTTTAATAACTGAATCAATATTGTATTCAGCCAGGCGCTCTAACGTTTTTTTCCCTATTCCCCAGAGATCATTGAGGGAAAGCTGATTAAGGAAATCAGTCTCCCCGCCTGCCGTGACTTCATGAAGCCCGTCGGGCTTATCAAACTCTGAAGCAAGCTTTGCACAGTATTTGTTCGGGGCAATGCCGATGGAAATAGTCAATCCGGTTTTACTCCTGATTTCCTCTTTCATCTTCTCTGCCACTTTCCTTGGAGATCCGAATAGCCTTTCCGTTCCGGTCATATTAATAAAGGCTTCATCAATTGAAATCTGCTGGACCTCAGGGCTGTAGGAATCAAGAATAGCCATGACAATTTTTGATATTTCAGAATAACGCTCCATTCTCGGAGGAAGATAGATACCCCGGGGACACCTTCGAAAAGCCCGGGATATAGGCATTGCGGAATGAACCCCGAATTCCCTCGCCTCATAGGAACAAGCGGAAACCACACCCCGGGTACCCGGTTTTGCACCGATAATCACCGGTTTACCCTTGTATTCCGGGTTATCCCGCTGTTCTACAGAGGCATAAAAAGCATCTAAATCAACATGGAAATAAACTTCCATCTTAAAACTGGGCGGACATACTATCCTGAATAGACTCAAGAAGGGATAAAATATCAGGATTGTTCTCAGTTTTTATACGCCGTGAAACAATAGGCTCAAGGATTTTTTTATCAGCTCCCTCCATTACACCCAGAATATAGGCCGCAAGTTCCTGATCCGATGCCGCATCAAGGATCGTACTGAAAGCATCATCACTTCCGGCTCTGGACAGAGCATAAATAATCCGCAGTTTCAGTTCCTTTTCTATTGATTTCCGGTTATCCAGCAGGACTGCCCGGGCGAGCACACTTGTATCTTCAGCCCCCATATCCCCTAATATCTCGATAATACGGACTCTGCATTCGCTATCTTCAAGACGGTAAAAAAGGCTGCTTAACCCTTCAGCCATAGAAACATCATAGGCTGAAAGGGCGCGGAGTGTATTGAGGGCTTCTTTTTTGATTTCCTGATTCTGATCTCTGGAAGCTATTATCACCAGAGCATCAATTATTTCATCGTTAATTGTTCCCAATTCGCCGAGAGCTCTAATGGCAAAAAATCTGAGCATTACATATTTTTCTCCCCGCATTTTCGCAGTCGTGACCAGGGTCTGCCATATATTTAAATTAGCGCTGTCAAATCCCATTGCTCCGAGGGCGCGGACAGCATTAATCCGGACATCAATGGGTTCAGTCTCACTGGTTACAAGCTTATTCAATTCATCAGCAAGCCGGGGATTTCCGGGGGCTCTTATTCTGAAAAGAGCCCAGGTTACATTCTTTTTTACTTCCGGGTAAGGTTTCTGCAGAAGGGCATAAAGAGTATTAACCGAATCGGCATCAGCCAGCCGCGCGAGAACAGAGGTGCCGCTTTCAAGATAATTTTCATCAGTACTGCCCATAAGACCCCGGGCAAGGTATCCGATAACTGACTTGGAATCAAAGGTATAAAGATTAATCAGCGCATTCTGTACAGCTTCCCTGACTGAATCTGAGGGTGAACTTAAATTAGGAATCAGATACACAAGAGATTTTGTTCCGGCTTCATTTTCTCCCAATGCAGTAATAATCTCAATCCGGACATTTTCACTGATCGATTCATCTTTTAATAATAGTGAAAGAGCAGGAACAGCGGAATTTGCGCCGATTGCATTTATAGACTGGATGATCTGGATCATCACCTCTTCATCTTTTTCCGTCTTCAGCAGGTCCAGTAAAAGATCACTGCTTTTTGCTGTTGCAAAATAAGAAAGTCCCCGGATGGCAATACTCCGGAACTCCGGTTCCGGTGCGGACAGGTACTTTTCAAATACACCGTATATCTTCGTGTCCGTGGTCCCATGGGCAGACAAAGAAACAAGAGACTGAAGGGCTGCTGCCTCAACAGCAGGATCGGTATTTTCATCATCCTTTTCAGGCAGTATAGCAAGGATCTCATTAAGACTTTCCTCGCCGCCGATTTTACCAAGGGCTTTAATTATATTTATCCTGCTTTCCGTATCCTTTGCTTCTGAAAGCTCCCGTACCAAGAGGTTCATAGCCTGCCGGCTCCCGATTGCGCCGAGGGCCCCTATGCTTTCTTTCTTGTAACTTTCACGGCTGAATATTTCCGTTATGTACGGAACTGCATTTTCCGCTTTCAATCTGCCGAGGGTTTTTACCGCCGCATTCACCCGTTCCTCATCCCTGTCCTGATACTTTCTGATTGTATTTATCATGCTTGATACCAGTACATCCCGGTCTTCAGGGTTAAGGTTTTCGGGAAAAGGATACCCTTTTTCAATCATTGTGAAGAGATTGTCCCGGGCATCAATAAAATCCTCCTCCGACGCCCTCCCCTCTTTTTTATATGCCAGTACCATCCGGGCTATGTATCCTTCCATTTTTTCCATAGCATCACGAAGGGCGGAGGGTGTTAAAAAGATCCCTTCTTCACCTAATTCCTCTTTCAAAGATATAATTTCCTCGATTCTTTCAGTGTATGAAAGTGAGATAAGCTCCGGTATTTCTCCTGAAGCATTCTCCAGATTTTCTTTTACTTCATACAGTTTTGAGAGAGGAATAAAACGATATTGAGTAATAATAAAATTTAATATTTCCTGTACCTGAATTGTTGAATCTCTCATTCTTGATTCAGGGATTGTTTCATCTAAATCCGGACTTTGATCCTTTTCACCATTATCATTTAAGTCAATATATCCCTGTGACAACTCCGGGAAAGTCCTTTTTAATGCTGTACCAAGCTGATTATCTACGACCTGGGCAAAAAGGCATGTAATTCCTGTAAATAGCAGTATAACTATTATAAATAGGGGTTTTGTTTTCATATATTCATCCTACCTTATGGTCTGTGACAAATCAATAGCGGGTTAATCCGCTTCAATTACAACGATTTCAGACTCTAGTTTCAGAAGGCCAGAAAAGTCTTTATTTTTACTGACAATCTCTGAGGGAAAAGGTCTCTCTTCATAGATAAGTTCAAAACGGAATGCAATCTCTTCTCCCCGGGGAAGAATACAGTCAAGAACAAGAGGGTTCGGAGGATTTCGGCCGATATGTACCTCCCAGGTGTTGGACCCGGGCAGAAGTGAAAATGGGAAATTGGCATCAAATAAGACTAAAGAGTCGCCGCCCTCTATTCTGCATAAAACAGAGCTCGGGTTGCCCAGTGCGGACAGGGTAAGAACAATATTCTGCCGGTCAAGGAATGGATAAACATCCTTATTGATTTCAAGCATAGCAGGAATATAAGTCGTGCCTATAGTAATCTCCCTTTCCTGGGTATCAATCTTTTCAGGATAGCCTTCTCCGGAAAAAGTGATACGGCCTAAGGGAGCTTCACTGCGAAGAGTCAATCTCCGCTGGTTTTTTTCTAAATCAATTTTTTCTTCAATAATAACCTTCTGCCGAACATATTTAAAAGGGTTTGAGAAACTGATGTACAGGGATAATGACAGAGTAGCCGCCCCCAACAGGGAAAGAAGAATAATATTCCGGATCCTATGTTTCCCGCCTGTTGAATGTTTGTAGAGGAGGCTCAAACGGATAAGCATCAAGGCGAAAGGGAGAACAAATAAGGCAAAAATCAAATTGCCTGATAACCGCGAAATAAGCAGAAATTCAATAACTCTGAAAGAAGTACGGGCAAAAACATCATAGAGAGCAATGAATAGAAATACCGGAGAAATACAGAGACAGAAAAATTTTAAAAGACGGTTCCTGAGGAGGGAAAATATAAATGTCCAGATAAATGCCCAAATAAAATAATACGAAAAGGAGATATTAATTACCGCAGTGGTGACAGTGGTAATTATGAGAAAAAACATTGCCGAGGCAGAGTAGAAACTTCCCCTGAATGAAAAAACTCTTTTTCGTAAAAACCTGAACACGAGAAAAAAGAGAAATAATGCTGTGGAGATCTTAATAGAAAAAAATACAATAGGATATTTTTGCCACAGATTCGGATAGTTTTTTATTAACCCCAAAGATTCCAGAAAAAAGGTGCTCAGGAGGAGACAAAGAAAAATAAAAAGATACAGGACTGGTATCGTTCCAATATGCCGGAGCATTATCATCAGATATTTTGCAAGTCTTTCCCGGAAGATAATGGCATAGAGAAAAAAGAGGGAAAAAACTGAGTAAAGAATTATTAGATAAACATTTTCTTTAATAATCAATTTTGCATTACCGAATTTGAAAAAAAGAAAATGTCTGTCCCATTCCTCAGGGAATCCCTTTCCGAGGGATTGCACAAAATTATCAGCAAAAAGAATAAATGAAAATATCCACGATTCCACTCTGTCATCAGGAAGTATTTCACTGCTGCCCAGGAATTCAAGGGAGGGGTACCCTTCATTCAGAAAGGGCTGAATCGGAGTAACTAAATCTGTTAAACCTAATCTGAAAACCTGATGTTCATTACCTGTGAGACGGTAATTTAAATCAGTTTTATCAAGAGAGAGGGAGGTTGAGTTTATAAGCCAATAAGGAGCCGTCAAATATTTTGCTCCTGAACGGATTACTATTTCTTTGGGGATATAGGGCAAATTCAGGAAAATCACTGCTGTCTGTTTTTCTGGATAAAAATCCTCCAAGAAACGCTCTATACCGATGGGGTAAGATTTTCCATTTTGATAATCTCCCGTAAGAAAAAGAAATCTAAGGGAAACAGCAGGTTTCTGATATGAAAACTCCTCTATTAATGCCAGAGCAAGGGCAAGAGAAATGGAGCCGTCAGTACCGGGGGTTGCCCCTCTGCTCTGGCAGAGAGGTACTGCAATAATCAGAGTATCTTCGATCAGGCCGGGGATAAAGACATTAAGATTCGAAGAAAAAGAATGCTTTCCCTCAGTTTCTTTAAAATCCTGTTCCTCAAAAGGAATTCCTTTCTGCGTAAGCTTTCCTTTTAAAAAGAAACGAACATTACGTTCCTGTGGGGAACCCTCCAGTCTGGGGTACTGGCTGAGAAAATAAGTATAATTTTCCAGTACTTCTCCTGAAGGCACACGGATAATATTCTGGCAGAAGAGAAACGGGACAGCAATAAAAACAAGAATCAGAGTTAAAAATAGTAAGCGCATGCTTAGTGATAACAATAGGACTGTGATAAATATTCGTCAAGAAGATTTGCGTTATTATTAAAGTCCTGATATTATAGTATGAAAGTAAGAAAGGGATCCTATGGATATTTTACCGGAAATAGAAACACGGCAGAGCATTCGTTCATTTGAGAATAAACCACTGACTAAAGAAATTGTGGAACGTATTCTTGAAGCCGGCCGGAAAGCACCTTCAGCAAAGAACAGGCAGCCCTGGCGGTTTGTTATTATTGACAGGCAGGACCTTAAAGAAAAAATTCAGCAGGCTGCATTCGGACAGGAATATATCAGTCAGGCCGGAATAATTATTGCCGGCTGCTCAACAAATGTTGATTACCGGATGCCCAACGGACAACTTTCCCACCCAGTAGACATCAGCTTTTCCATGTCTTTCATGATGCTTCAGGCAGTCCGTGAAGGACTCGGGACCTGTATCGTAACAACCTTTGATGAACAGGAAGTAAAAGAACTTCTGACAGTACCGTATTCCATGAAAGTAGTTATGCTTCTGGCAGTAGGATACGCAAAAGAAAAACCCCTTCCTGAATTGAGAAAATCCCTAAAGCGTATTACTTCATTCAATCACTGGTAGAATTGAATGAATATTTAAGCTTTTTACGGACTTCATAACGGGAAAGAGCGAAATCTAAAAGGGCATCTAAAAGACGTGTAAATGACAAGCCTGAGATTTCACAGAGTTTAGGGAACATACTTATTTCCGTAAAACCGGGAATAGTATTAATTTCATTGAGATATATCCTGCCTGTAGTTTTTTCCACAAAAAGATCAACCCTGGCAAACCCCTCTGCACATACCGTGGCATAGGCTTTTTTTGCTGTTTCCTGCACCTGACATCCGATTTCTTCATCTAGTTCAGCCGGGATGACTAAGGCTGCGCCATTCTCATCAATATATTTAGCTGAATAATCATAAAAATCATGACCAGGTATTATCTCTCCAGGGAGAAAAGCCCGGAGTGAGGTGTTGCCAATAACCGAGCATTCTATTTCCCGGCCGTCTATTCCTTTCTCAATCAGGACCTTTGTATCATATTGAAAAGATTCTTCTAGAGCGGAGTGGAAATCCTCCGGAACCTGTACTTTTACAACACCGACAGAGGACCCTGTCCTTGCAGGTTTTACAAAAAGGGGAAACCCTATGTCTTCATGTAATAATGTAATAAAGGCTTCCAGAGAAAAGTCCGGATCTGATATATCTTCCCGTTGAAGCACCTGATAAGGCACAACAGGCAGCATTGCTTCCGACCACACCCTTTTTGTCATTTCTTTATCCATTGCCAGAGAACTGCCGAGAACCCCGGAACCCGTATACGGCAGATCAATTAATTCACAAAATCCCTGTATAGTTCCATCCTCTCCGAAACTGCCGTGAAGTACCGGAAAAATAATATCAGCTTTTATCTTCTTCTCTCCACAGAAAAGACCCTTTCCGGGAACCCCGGACACAATATTTGCAGGCTCAGGAATAATCCGGAGACTTTTACCCTGATCAACCTGCTCCTTAACCGCTGTTTCTGGAATTTTATACCATATTCCTTCTTTACTTATTCCAATACATTTTATTCTGTATTTATTACGGTTAATATTCGAGAACACCGCAGCTGCGGAACGGAGGGACACCTCATGTTCTCCGGACTTCCCGCCGTAAATTAGAACTACATTCTTCATGCTGTAAACTCCATTATCCTGTTATGAAAATCTGTTGCCGTTGATTCTTTTTATTTTTAACATTATAGTATGGTTCTTGTCATTGTAAAAGAATTCGAAAGGTTGAAATTATGATTAAAGCAGGCTCAATTGATAAAGGAATGTTTCTTTTAATTAAAGACGAACCCTATGCGGTAGCAGAACGGGAGTTTGTCAATCCCGGTAAAGGCTCTGCCTTTGTCCGGCTCAAACTTAAAAACTTAAAAACCGGGCTGGTTTTAAAACAAGTAGTAAAATCCCACGAATCCGTTGAGGAAATCTCAGTGGAAGATAAAGATTGTCAGTATTTATACTCAGATGATGAAGTTTTCCATTTCATGGACACTGAAACCTATGAACAGTTTGAAATCCCGGTTGAAGGTTTCGAAGAAACCCTCTATTTCTTAAAAGAGGGTGAAACCTATAAAATAGTCATGTGGGAAAACAGGCCCCTCGATATAAAACTTCCCTACAAAATGGTATTTACCGTTACCGAGGCTGAAGAAGCAGTAAAAGGGGACACTGTTACAGGAGCTACAAAACCCGTTACTATAGAAACCGGTCTGATAGTCAGGGTTCCTCTTTTTATTAAAGAAGGAGAAAAAATTCTTGTGAATACAGAAACGAAAGACTATGTTGAACGGGTAAATTCTTAATTGATTTAATCAATATACAACTATTTGCATAGCCTTGTTTCTATGATATACTTCCATCCAAGGTAAATCAATGAGAATTACAACAAAAGGAAGATACGCCCTGCGGGCTGTGCTTTCCTTAGCGCTAGCTCCGGACTCGAAGCCAGTTTCTATACGGCAGATTGCTCAAACAGAAGATCTTTCACCGGAATTTCTTGAACAGATCTTTTTTAAGCTGAAAAAAACAGGTGTAATAATTTCGAGCCGCGGTCCTGGTGGTGGATTTAAACTGAACAGGAACCCGGAAGACATATCTCTTCTGGAAATTCTCGAAGGCTCAGGGGAAGAAACGACTCTCACTCCCTGTTCCAACGGGAATGATGATTGTCCTAATGAATCCAACTGCATTGCTCATAAAGTATGGGTAAGAGCCGCAGAGGAAATGAAAAATTACTTATCCGGAATAACCTTAAAGAATATAGTAGAAAATAACGGGGATTTACCGGATTAGAAATGACAGTTTTATTCTTTTTTCAAATGGACATCCATCTGTGGGTAGGGAATTGAAATACCCTCTTTCTTAAATTCCCGCCAAATTTCCAAATTTGTCCACGAAAGACTCTCATATTTATTTGTTACATCTCGGACCCATGTAAATAATTTCATAAGTATTCCTGAATCCTGAAATTCCGCAACCCTTACTATAGGCTCAGGCCGTCGGAGGCCATAAGGATTTTCCAGGGCGATTCTCTTCAGTACTTCTATTACATTATCAAGGTCAGCTTCATAGGAGACCTGAATAGTATTGAGGATTATAATTCTACGATCCTCATAGGAATAGTTATAGATCTGATTATTTATGAGTTGAGAATTCGGAATAATAATTGACTCATTTGTCAAAGTGTTTATAGTTGACGAGAGAAGCCGTATTTTAACTACTGCACCTTCTGAATCCTGTACCAGGATTCTATCCCCTTCTTTGATGGGCTGAGTAAAGAGGAGAACTATTCCTGAAAAGAAATTCGAAATAACCCCCTGAAGACCAAAACCGACACCAATACCAAGTACACCAAAGAGAACTGCAAGAGATGAAAGATTAATACCTATTACAGATAAGCCTATAATGACAATAATCACGATTATGCCGTAGCGTACAACAGAAGTGATAGTAAATCGCTTTGAATCATCAAGAGAAAAACTTGTAAATACCGATTTATTTAGAAATTTAATGGCCAGCTTAGCCACCCAGGAGGCAAAGTAGAAAACCGGAATCATCAATATGAGGGTTATCAGGGAAATACGAGTTGTTCCAGATTCAAAAAATGGTGTGCTTAATAGATTGTAAAACAGCTCAAGATACCTGTATATTTCCGCACCGAATAATCTGCTGAACATTATTATAGTAAATGCAGCATAAATTAATCGTATAGCAAAGCGCACCCATCGGATAATGTTATACCTTACATCTTCTTTTACCTTTGATCTTTCAAGAATCCGCCTGAGAAACATCATAAATATCTTGTAAACAATAAAAAATATTAGAGTTGGAAGGACAAATCTAAAAAACAGCTCATGAATTGTAAAAGGCAGTTCAACCGTACCAAGGACAAGTGAAGAGGTCCATATATTTTGTATCATTTCAAAAAACTTCATATTTACAATTATCGGAGTATTTCCTTCTTACTGTTCCGAAAATTGTTCTTAAATTTTGCATAATGTACCTTCA
>Ga0272441_10007292_pt1 | contig 18025 bp, 18 predicted proteins | sample SSMProp6N_FD_193582 | JGI IMG/M metagenome (GOLD analysis project Ga0272441, IMG submission 193582) | Marine sediment archaeal communities from Little Sippewissett salt marsh, Falmouth, MA, United States - SSM-Prop-6N | ecosystem: Environmental > Aquatic > Marine > Wetlands > Sediment ... | reverse complement strand
CGACCTGCGTCAAGTGTGCCGCCCGCCTTGCTCAACCATTGATGTGGCATTCTCCAACCTCGGCCATGTGCCGAGACGACAACTCCTCCAGGAACAAGCCCAAGACATTGCCAGCCCTGCCTGTGAGTGATGCCCTTGATGACAAGGCGCACTTCATCAGCAGGAGCATCGAGGAGCTAAGGAGTGACCTCGAAGCCAGGGAGAGTCTGCACCGGGACATACTCGACTCCCTTGAGGCGCAGACCAGGAAGCGCGAGCTCGACAGGGATTACCTCGACAACTGGGGGCCGGGCTATGAGCCGTCCATTGAGGGACACAAGGCAGCCCTGGAAAAGGAAATCACCGACCTCAAGAAGGCCGCCGTCCAGGAAGACCTCGCATTCTGGCATGACACTGTCGCGCTGCACCGGGAGCTGAGGGAAGCGCTCGAAGAAGAGCTCATGACGGAGGCGGCCGAAGGGCCGCCCCCTTCCGGTTTATCTCCTCCCCCTCCCCCCAAGGAGGGGTCCCCGCGCGCCTCCCGGCCGGACGAGCAGACCGAGGGGGGCGGGCGCTCATGAGAGGAATAGTGGGAGCCGGGAAATGCGCCGTGGACGATGCCCTGTCCGGTCGGGGGCATGTTGTCCCCATTTTCCTGAACATCACCCCCCAGAAGGACGTTTCTCGGCTTTCTCGGCCCGTTCCACAGGTTCCTTCCGCGTTCCGCCGACTTCCGGAGGTTCCTCGGGTTTCTCGGGCCGGCGAAAAGAATGGGTGCTGTTTCCTGTTGCGGTCAGGACCGCCCCCACAGCGGGGGGCTTTCCCGGTGCGGTTCCCTATCATCCCGGTCCGGTTCCGGGAGCTGTCTGCTGTTGCTGTTTACTGTAGCGGTTTCTCACCACGCGCGGAGGTGCCATGCGCGTGACAGCTGAGATTGATGAACTGTGCCGCCAGCTCCAGCCTGTTCTTGGCGACCGTGTGCGCAGATTGTGGGCGCTGTACTACGCGTCCAAACCAAAGAATCGCCGCTGGGTGGAACTCCGGTTGAGGTCCCTTGCTGAGAAGCACCTGGACCGGACCTTTGAGGAGCAGACACCACTGCTCACCCCTCCCCCCGCTCTAGTCAGTGACGGGGAGTACCCGCTGGGAACCGTGACCTACGGAGACCTCGACCGCGGCCCGTTCGGCCTGCGGGAGAAGGACTGGATACAGCACATGGGCATCTTCGGCCGGAGTGGTTCAGGCAAGACGAACGTGACGATGCTGGTCTTGAGAGAACTGGCGAAACACCAGAAACCGTGGCTGGTCATGGATTGGAAGCGGAACTATCGTGACATCCTGCCATCGCTGCCGGACACGATGGTCTTCACCGTGGGATGGGACGTGTGCCCGTTCCGGTTCAACCCGCTCATCCCTCCTGACGGCACGCCGGCCCGCATCTGGCTCAAGAAGCTCATCAGCATCGCGGCCGAGGCGTACTTCCTGGGAGAGGGGGTCCGGTTTCTCATGCAAAACGCCCTCGACTCTGTCTACCGTGACTTCGGCGTCTATGACGGCAACAACGCGAAGTGGCCAACCGTGGCCGATGTCATGCAGTCTCTACGACAGCAGAAGACCACTGGCAGGCGGGCCGAGTGGATGGCCTCTACTGTCAGGGCCGTGGGGAGCATGTCATTCGGCGAGTTCGGCCGGGTGCTGAACTGCCAGCGGAACTACCCGCTCGGGGAACTGCTGAAGCGCCGGGTGATACTGGAGCTGGACGCGCTCACCGCTGCGGACAAGACATTCTTCACCGAGGCCCTGCTGCTCTGGATACATCACTACAGGATGACCCAGCCGGACAGGGAAGTCTTCAAGCACGCCATCGTGATAGAAGAGGCCCATCACATCCTGCTCAAGAAGAAGCAGGAGATGATCGGCGGGGAGACTGTCACAGACACGATTATCAGGGAAATCAGGGAACTGGGCGAGAGCATCATCGTCATCGACCAGCACCCATCCCAAATCGCAGTCACCGCCCAGGGCAACACGGCCACGACCATCTGCCTCAACCTCAAGCATGCGGACGACGTGAGGGCCGCGTCCAATGCCATCGGCCTCCAGGGCGACCAGCGCCGGGTGATCGGAGAGATACCTGTCGGCACTGCCGTTGCCAGGGTGCAGGGCAGGTGGCGGGCACCGTTCCTGGTCAGGTTCCCTGACGCACGCATCCAGAAGGGAACGACCAGCGACCTGCAGCTGCAGGAGCACATGGACAGCCTGTGCGTCTCCAATCCCTTCGGCGTCCTGGAATCCCGATACATCGCCGAGCGCGTGGAGTGCTTTGTCGAGGAGATGAGAGGTTTCCTCCAAAGCAGGACTAGGGAGGATGATGACCATGCCCAACAAGACGAGGACGGTCCCGGCGACCGCGGCCCGAAGCTGGCGCGGGATGAACTCGCCTTCCTGAAGGACGTGGCCGCAAATCCGTTCGACCCGACGCAGGACAGGTACGCGAGGCTGAGGCTCAGCTTCCACAGGGGAAACCGCCTGAGGGACTCGCTGGCTGACAAGGGCCTGATGCAAATCGTGGACGTGCGCTCACGCAGCGGGAGGGTGAAGCTGTTCGAGGCAACGACTGCCGGGCGGGAACTACTGAAGGAGCACGGGATCACCACCACGTGGCGTCACGGGGGAGCGATCCATGGCTACTGGGTGCGCCAGGTTGCCCGCGGACTGACTCAAGGGGGATGGAACGTAGAGACGGAGAAGCCGGTCGGCAGCGGCGCTACTACCGACATCGTCGCCAGCAAGAACGGGTTCACCGCAGCGGTCGAGGTGGAGACCGGGAAATCGGACATCGAAGCCAACATGAGGAAGTGCGCAAACGCAGGCTTCGGCCACTTGCTGCTGGCGGGCACTGATGCCGAAGCAACAGCCAAGCTGGCGTCTGTGCTCGAGAAGGCCCCTCCCAATGGAATCCATGTGGAGGCATGCCCTGTTGCGGAAGCTACCAACCGGCTGGACAGTATGGCGCAGCGTGGGTGACGCGACGGGCCGGTTTAAACATAGCAATATATGGAAGACATTGGAACTATTGAGGGGGCAACCCCGATGCTATTCGGAAGGGGGAGGTGGGCGCGCCTGACGGGTGAAGTGTCCGGAGTGCCAGAGGCACGGGAAAGCAAATAAACCGTAGGGCGCGAACTCGTGGCATGGTTACCAGCAGGATTATCGTGGACCCGTCAGTGTTCAGTCCCGACCATATCCCGACGAAGCTCGCGGGCAGGGAGAAGCAGGCAGAACGACTGACCTCCCTCCTGAACTCATCGGCGGGGCCGGGAATGCCGGTGCGGGCGTGGCTGCACGGTCGGACGGGCACCGGCAAGACTGTTACGGCCAGGAGCGTTGCCGATTCCCACGCGGTCACGAACATGGCTTCTTCTATATACGTAGACTGCTGCGAGAACAGGAGCGCCTACTCGGTCCTGGACACCATGCTCACGCAAATGCGGGCACTCTGTGCCGAAACGCCCCAGCTGGCCTACAAGTCCCAGCGCCTCAGGCAGGCCGTGAAGGAGACACCGTGCGTGGCCGTCATCGATTCAATCGACTGCATGGCCGCACAGGAGCGGGACACCTGCCTGCGGATTCTCGCTGACACCACTGGCCTCCACCTCCTGTGCATCAGCGAGACCGAAGAGCCTTTCACTGAGCTGAAGGAGCAGACGGCCAACAGGATACGGCCGGTGTTTATTGAGTTCCCAGAGTACGATACGGGGACACTGCGAGACATCCTCCTCCAGCGCTGCGCCACGGGGCTGAACCCCGGGAGCTGGAGCCACGAGCTCGTTTCTGAGGTCTCCCGGATGTCGGGAGGCGATGCCCGCGTGGCCATCCAGATGCTCAGGTCAGCGGCACACATGGCGGACTGCGAAGTGACTGGTTTCATCGAGAAGCGTCACGTGGAAACGGGGCACGAGAAGGCCCAGACCCTGAAGCGGGAGCAGAAGCTCAGGCACCTCGGCATCCACCACCGCATGATGTACGAGATAGTCAGGAAGCGGGGCCGGATCGGCACGCGGCGCCTGGCGAAGGAATACCGGAAGCTCTGCACGGAAAGGAAGGTCGCCCCGGTAGCCAGGAGGAGCTTCTACCGCTACATCGACGCCATGCAGCGGCTGCGCCTCCTCAGGGGCGAGAGGACCAGGGGCTTCGGCAGCGTCACGAATCTCGAGGTGGTGGAGTAGATGGGCAGCAGGCGTGACCCGATAGAGGAGAAACGAAACCGCAAACAAGCAGAGTCGTTCCGGTCATTCGATGAGTTCCTCGAATGGATGCGCTCCACGCTGGTGGGCAGGAACCGGCCCAAGGAGGCGGTAGATGCACCGCGGCCAGACTGATGTAAGGATTGAGAACGAGTTCTTGGGCGAGATCCTCGCGGCCATTGAAACCATTGTCAATCATCATGGATACGCACACCGCAAGGACGTGAGGCTAGTACTATGGCAGCGGTTTCGCCTGGGAAAGGCTGCCACCAATTTCATCCTGTCCGAGCTGGCGGCACGCCAGGCTGTGCGCCTTGGGAACCGGGGGGTGTACCCGCTGAAAGGAAGTCCTCCAGCCCGCGCTGACACCCAGTCTCGCGAAGCCAGTCGGAGAACATGTTCATCAATTCGCACCTCTTCTCAGAAGAGAAAGTGAGCCATTTCTCGGCAAAGGTCGCCCGGGCTTCCACATTGTCCGGTCGCTCAACGGGCAGCTTTCCCAGGAGCGCTTCTTCCAGATCCTCTTGGGCGAGGTGACAATATATGCGCTCCATCTTGCTCTTCGGACCGTGGCCCATTAGGCGCCTGGCGTATGCAGTGTTGTGATACTTGTACGCCCATGTGCCGTAGGTGTGGCGGAACAGGTAGGGCTTGAGGGGCTTCCCCTTCGTGCGCTTCGGGTGCTTCGAGTTGGGGTCTATCTGAATCAGCCCCGCTTTGGCCCCTGCGGTGAGGACTATCCTGCGCATCCACTCGTCATGTGCACGAGGAAACAGTAGCGCTTTGGGGTCATCGCGATCAGGCTGCTGTTTGACAAGCTGTCGAACATAATCAGCATGCTCGCGATTTGCCATGAACCCAGCACCGGGGTAGACCGGCCGGGTCAGGTTCTTCTTCCTCCCAACCTTCTTCGCCTGCACGTAAACCTTGAGTATGCTGCCCAGGTCTTGGATATCCCCGAACCTGATGCTTCTGATTTCGCAGGGCCTTGCGCCTGCCGAGAGGATGGAGAAGAGTGCCTTGTGTTCGATGCTCTTTGTCGAGTCCATCATCGCCTGTATCTCTTCCCTCGTCAGGAGGTCTTCCTTGGTGATTTCGGTCTCGGGCTCTTCCCGCTCGAGCCACCTGACTGCATCGGGGGCACGGTCTGCGCTGCATAGGTCAAACAAGAACCGCCAGAACCGCTTGAACATGACGATGTAGGTATCAATGGTCCACGGTCGCATGTGGGTTCGAGCATGGCTCATTACCTTTTCGACATCTCGGCGGTCCCACACCTTGAAGTCCTTTGCCGGCACGATTCCAGAAATGTACCTGACCATGTCCAGATACTTGATGACTACGTGTGGTGAACGACCGGCAGCCAGATAAGCGGCGACGAAACGATGGCACGTGTCCCTGTTGGGTGCGTACTGCGGTTCACTGTCAATCTTCTCAAGGCAAGTGTGAATCCTCTTCCGATACTTGGCATCGTAGTCCATTTGACATCATTCCCTCATGTGCTCATAAGGGTTACAGCACCACAGAACCCGTCCTGGATACGCATATCCGGACATTCCGACCTGCTGACCGACTGATTGTTCGCAAGAACCCGACACCCCGTGGTATTCCCGGCAGGGGTGCTTAGTGAAATGTTGGGTTTTCGCGAAGCGAAATCAGTGAAACCCTATGGTAGTAGTTGCGCGAGCTCCCTTATATTCCTATCCCCAGTGCCAGCAGTGCCCGGCCCCTTCTGCCCGCTTATCAGCACCGCCACGGAACCTCCTGCATGAAACCGCAAGAACGGCCAGCTGAGCAACGAATGGCCAACGGCAAGTGTTTTCACTGCGCCTGCAGCATCCACACTAGCAGGGGGCGCTGGTGCGCGCGGCTGAAGAAGATACCGACACCCGAGGAAACCGCGGCATGCAGGTTCCGCCTGCCCGAGGAGGCCCTCAGCGGCCAGCGAGCGGATAAGGAGGAAACAGCATGCAGGGAAGAATCGACAAGGTCTGGCAGAACAGGTCCAAGAACGAAAAGCCGTACCTGACCCTGGAGATCGGCGGCGAGCGCTACAACCTCTGGGACGAGGAACTCTTCGACCAGGTCCAGGAGGGAGCGGTCGTGGACTACGACGCCCGGCAGTCAGGCAAATACAACAACATCACGGCGCTCGGCCCGGCCGACAGCAACGGAGGACCGGAGACCCCGAGGGACATGCCTGACCCGAACTACCGGAGCAGGTCCATCAGGAGGATGAGCTGCCTCAGGGCAGCGAGCACCCTCGCGGCCAGCCTCGACCTCAGCGAAGCGGGCGACCCCATCGAGTACACAGTTGGGATCGCCAGGAAGTTCGAGGGCTACATCGAGGAGCGGCCGGAGCCAGAACCCGAACCGGACGAGCCCGGTTAGCCCATTTCGGCCGCAACCATCTGGATTGCGGCCGTTTCTTCTGGCAGGTCAGGAACGCCGACATATCTTCGTGCTCAACGCCTTTCGGCATCAGAGGTCTCGGCACTTCTGCGCATGCTCCAGCTGCTCCCGCGTCTCGGTGTGCTCAACGCCTTTCGGCATCAGAGGTCTCGGCACCCTCTCCGCGCGCCCACCGCTCCGCCGTCTCGATCGCGTGCTCAACGCCTTTCGGCATCAGAGGTCTCGGCACGTAATCAGCGTCGGGTTCGACGAGTAGTAGTTCAGGGTGCTCAACGCCTTTCGGCATCAGAGGTCTCGGCACACCCTGAGAGCCTGACGGATGGTCAGGTCCGTAAGTGCTCAACGCCTTTCGGCATCAGAGGTCTCGGCACTCGGCCGGCACCTACTCGACCGCAGACGGGTACTTGTGCTCAACGCCTTTCGGCATCAGAGGTCTCGGCACGCTACTACCGAGTAGGGACGGCCCCTGTAGGTGATCAGTGCTCAACGCCTTTCGGCATCAGAGGTCTCGGCACTGCCTCAGCGCACCTGCGAGCCTCTAGGTCCTGGTCGTGCTCAACGCCTTTCGGCATCAGAGGTCTCGGCACTGCATGCCATCCGCACCGTAGTACCCGCGCCGTGTCTGTGCTCAACGCCTTTCGGCATCAGAGGTCTCGGCACTCCCGTCGATGCGAGGTATGCTACATTTGGCCGGCTGTGCTCAACGCCTTTCGGCATCAGAGGTCTCGGCACCCGCTGGGATGCGGGCGAGCACGCTGGCCGCGGCTTCGTGCTCAACGCCTTTCGGCATCAGAGGTCTCGGCACAGCCCGGAAGTCAAGAATTGAATTTATTCTTCCTTGTGTGCTCAACGCCTTTCGGCATCAGAGGTCTCGGCACCTCCGCTATCTCTTCCTGATGGGCCATGGCCGCTTCGTGCTCAACGCCTTTCGGCATCAGAGGTCTCGGCACACCATTGACCGCGCACCCACATCATGTGTCCCCAGTGCTCAACGCCTTTCGGCATCAGAGGTCTCGGCACTAACCAGGCGAATGAGCATAGTAGCCCTTCATGCAGTGCTCAACGCCTTTCGGCATCAGAGGTCTCGGCACTCGGAGTGGTTGCCCACCCCTTCCTTCATCTTGAAAAAGTGCTCAACGCCTTTCGGCATCAGAGGTCTCGGCACCGGTCCAGGCGGTCTGGCTGTTGACGATCTGGAGGTAGTGCTCAACGCCTTTCGGCATCAGAGGTCTCGGCACAGTCCAACTACGGAGTGACCTACCGCATTCCGCTAGGTGCTCAACGCCTTTCGGCATCAGAGGTCTCGGCACCCCGGCGGATAGCTTCGCCTTCACCCGGGAAGTCGTGCTCAACGCCTTTCGGCATCAGAGGTCTCGGCACGGTCATTGCCGCTCCTTCTTCTTGCTGGGCGCCATAGTGCTCAACGCCTTTCGGCATCAGAGGTCTCGGCACTGTTACGAACTTACCGGTAACGCATCCAATTCACTGTGCTCAACGCCTTTCGGCATCAGAGGTCTCGGAACATCTTCAAACTCGTAATCCGATCCAGCGTCATATAGTGCTCAACGCCTTTCGGCATCAGAGGTCTCGGCACCAGCGGTATCGCCCGGAGATTTCCCCGGTGATTATGGTGCTCAACGCCTTTCGGCATCAGAGGTCTCGGCACACCACCTACGGGCAGTACAATGCGTATGATTCGTATGTGCTCAACGCCTTTCGGCATCAGAGGTCTCGGCACTTGAAACAGTGGACGCAGTCGCCGGGTTCTCCGGTGTGCTCAACGCCTTTCGGCATCAGAGGTCTCGGCACGTCGGTGCGGCGGACGATGTCGCCCAGCCCCGCGAGTGCTCAACGCCTTTCGGCATCAGAGGTCTCGGCACTGCCCGGCTGGATCTATTTGGATTCGAGTGTCTTGGACGTACCGAAATCAAGGACCGGTCGCGTGCGGGGATCATGACGCCCTTGAGTCGTGCCCTAGCTTGCAGCTAGCCGTCCGCAAGACACACGGGCGACGCGCTTTCAGGACGGAAATTCGTCTATCAAGCACCTCCCATGCCGACTTCAGGTCCGTCCTGGCCTGAATTGCGCAACTTGCGTTCTGAAACGGTACGGGCGGGCGATTACAGGCGATGATGCTTGAACGGCGCATCCCTACACCACGACCCAATCGGGCGGATCTTCGGGCCAGGATCCACGGCGGTCTCGAGCCCTGACTCGGGCAATGCAGCTCTGGCAAAGCCCGACAAACAGCACGTCGTCTTCGTCTTCGAGCACGCGCGAGAGCTCCCAGCGGAGCCTTTCGATGTCTCGGTCTGACAAGCGGCAGCGGAAGAGGCTGTACTGGACCCTGGCCCCGTATCCCTGCAGCAGCTTCGCAGTCCGTCGCAACCGCTTCTGATCGCGCACGTCGTAGGAAACCAAGTACCAGTCCTTCATCTGACTACCGCAACCTTGACCTAGCAAAGAGCCCTGGTTGGCCTGACCACTCCTTCTCGAGAAGCCTCACTTCCAGTTCCACGGTTCGCGCGTACGAAAGCGAGTAGTCCGTAATCGGGTGCTTCCAGGTTTGCTGCATCCTGCGTTCGAAGATTCCGATGGCCTTGCGGCGTCCTGTGTCGCTCAGCCAGACCGCCCCCTTGACCACTCTGAAGTCGGCATTCGGTTCCCACTGCCTTCTGTTGATTGACCCTATCAAGGCCACGTCCCAGACGGGCACCCTGAAGAGTTCCATGATGTCGAGCACCAGTGGGTGCGCCGCGGAACGCGGCGTATGGTAGAAGCCGAAGGCCGGTTCGAGCCCGACGATGAGCACACCCTCAAGCACGGACCGGTAGAGCAGGGAATACCCAAAGCTCAGTGCGGCGTTAAAGCGGTCCTTTGGCGGCCTGCGACTGCGCCCGGCCGGGCGCATTTCATCTGGGACCTCGCTGCCGAGAACCGATGGCAATGCCGAAAAGTACGCGCGGCCGGCGCTGCCTTCGTGGCCCCTTACAGCATCGATGCCTGCGGCACCGGGAAGTTCACGGAGTGCCCGGCGCATCTGGTTAGAGGCCTTGACGACAGCCTCCGGTCTGCTTCCCGATCCCCTGGTCGCGCGTAGCAAGTACCGCAACTGGCCTTCAATCCGAGCCCGGGCGAGCTTTCTGGTCAGCAGCAGTCGGCGCTCGGGGTCACGGAGCGCTTCGTACTGGCGGATTCTCCGTTGGACCGGGCCGGCGCCGGCAGCTAGGCTTCCGACGTACCGGCCGCCGCCCGTGAGCCAGTGCACCGGTATCCCGTTGGCCGCACACAAGTGCAGCGCTTGGGTTGTCACCTGGCCGTAGCCGTGGATAACCAGAGCGTGCACATCATGGATGGGAAACTTGTTCTTGTGCCCGTCGTCGCCCGTCACCAGAAGAGTGTCGGCAGAACGGCTGATCTTCCCGCGGTGTGATGCGACGTGAACGACCTGTCCTTCCCGGTGTGGAGGAAACAGCCGAACCGCATCCCATTCGGGATCGTCCGCGAGTCTCTCCTCCTCGGGCAAGCACACAGGCGCCAGCGAACACCGGATACACTTCCGTTCACTGGGAGCTACCGGTGGCCGGTCGGTCGACTTCCGCAACTCCCGCGCCCTGGCCACCGCATCAGTCACCTGCCTGCGCGCAGCTTCGTCCAGCGGCACCCTGACCGTGACGTTTTCGGCATGATAACGGACTCGACCTTCAGCGACCGGTTTTCCGAGGTGTTCTTCGAGTAGGAGTCCATAGGCCGAAACCTGGAGGGCGTCGGACGGCCACGCTTCCGGGGCGTTGTCCCTGCCCCGAGCCGGTCTGCCCCGCTTGTGTTCATATGGGACCCATCCGCCTTCGCGATGCCCAACCGCGTCCACCTTGCCGGTGAGTCCCAGCGCCTCGCTGGAGAGATGAAACGTGCGTCGCTCTTCTCCTTCATCCGAGGCCAATTCCTCGTGCAAAGCGCGACCCGCGTAGATCCTGTCGTCGGCAACGCGAATCTCCTCCACTTCCTCCAGGTAGAACAAGCGCTCGCAGTAGGCGAGAGCGTGGAGAGACATGACGCGGAGAGGCGTTTCCGAGTCGGCCGGCATCCTCTTGCCGCCCCTGTCCTAGGACTCCGCCGCTGGGGGCAGTATCCGCGGCATGCGCGCCACCGGCGGAGGCTCCAATCGGTCTGACTTGACCAGTTCGCCCACGACGTGAACGGTGCCGGCAGAGCCGACGTGATCCACCCAGACGGGCAGTCCCAGCAGGCCCTTCTCAGCCAGCATGTAAGTTCGTGGCTTGTTCAGGTTCCCCAAGCGACCCATGAGGGTATCGGTCAGTTGCTCGCTCAGAAGAGCCACCGAGTCGACCAGATGGGTGCTTTCGCCCAGGCTCAACCCGCCGAAACGCTTGATCCGGTTCCTGGTCTCAGGATCAAGGGACTCGCGGACACGCTCCTCAAGCCGAGGTGCGCCGTTCTTCTCGCCTGAAGAATTAACCCACACAAGAAGCTCCGTTCCGGTCAGGAGCTGCTGGTAGTCCGGACGCGTGTTGCCTGGGGATCCCAATGGCCGCTTCTTGATGCGCCAGACGGTCCTCAACACTACGCTGGTGACCGGGTGGTTCAGTAGCGTTGGCGTAACCCGTGCCCCGACATGCCTGGCACGCTGCGTCTCGCCCACCAACGACAGGAGGAACCCGTAGCATGTTGCCGGCGGCGGAATTGCCTCGGTTTCCAGAAACTCCCGGGCCATCCCCTTTCGGAAGCAGGCTACGGGTATCGTAACGTAGACGCCAAGCACTGGTCTAGCCTTCCAGACTCAGCTTTTCGTTGATGCGCTGGCAGGCCTCAGCCAACGCGGCCTTGACGCCCTCGTGCAGGGACCCGACCCCAGCTTCGCGGAGTTCCTTGCCTGTCAGGAAGTCCGCCGAGGCGATTGGACCGCCGACAACCAGTTCTTCCGGCTTGATGTCCCCCGCCTTGATGTGCCTGACCAATGCCGGTGCCGCGACCGTCTTGCCGCTGTCTTCCGTCTCGAAGCAGTAGAGCAGCCTGGGGGCCGGATCGTCGGTGACCCGCAGAGCTATGGACTCCGGAGCGAAGTCGAAGAGAAAGCGACCGTGGTTCCCGGCAACCGTGCGCAGGTCGCCGAATGCGCGGATGGCCTTTGCCGCCCGCGCCTTCTCGCGCAGGCGTTCTGGCGTGAGCGCCAAGCCGAACTGGTAGCGCGTGGCATGGACCTCGGTTCCGTAGGGTACGGGGTTGGACCCCTTCTTGGCGGCGGACGGAGTGGCGCCGGGGGACGCTGCGTTGAAGGTCACGTCTCCAGGCCACGGTGTGAGGGAAATGGCTCTTGTGACCTCCAGGACAGCCCGCCGGACGTTGGCGGTGCCGGCTTCACCCTCTTCCTTGCCTGCTTCGGCCGACATAAACCCCAGGAGGTCGTCATCGATGAAGGTCTTGCCATTGTCCTTGGTCCAGCCCTTGAAAGCGTGATCCTGCCAGGTGTTTGCCCGCTCGCCTTCGTCCCACGAGCGGTTGGTGCCCTCCTTCTCCAGAGCGGCCAGCAACCGCCGCAAAGCGAAGCGGATTGCCTCGGCGCTGACGGTACTGTGCGGCTGGCCCTGCCAGACCAGCTTCTGGAGAGTGGTGATGTTGCCGTCGGTCTCGGCGCGGTTATTGGCGGCGGTCCCGAAAGGAGTCACGATGTTTGCGAAAACGTGCAAGCTCATTGCTGACCTCCCCTGTCATTCAGGCCTCTTCGGCCTGAGCATCCGTTACTCCTGCGATTACATCCGCGCCCTTGCCCTTGTAGCTGGCAAGCGCCAGCAAGGCCAAGTCGCGGGTAAGCTGCCACCTGCCGGCATCGAGCATCGGCAGCACATCAGGCCACTGCTCGCGCAGGACACTGTTGATCCCGGCCCGACCGAACAGGTCGCACAGCGAGTGACGAAACTGGTCGACGGTCTTGGCACCGGAAAAAGCCAGCCGCCACTTGTCGTATTCTCCGCGCCAGCGGTTCTTCATGGTGCCGGGCTTACCTTGGTTTTCCGAGGCTATCCGGCCGTAGCGCACGCGAATCGCCTCATGGACTGCCCTGACCACGGCCGACTCTCCGTGGTCTTCCCAGGGAATCTTCTCGATCATGGCGTAGAGCCCTCCTTTCTCAAAAACAAGACGATCCCGCAGCGGGCGCTTGCTGGCTGGGTCGGTCTTCAGCATGAGGTCCGCGAAGCCTTGATACCATGGCCGGCCCTGAGCGAGGTTGTCGGCTACCATCGGCCGCACAACACTGTCAGACCAGAAGCACTCTGCCCTGTCTGGTTGTCCCGTCGACTGCCTTCCTCGGCTCTTGGCCTGTTTGGGCTTCTTGCTGGCGATCCGCGGGGGCAGTTCGACAAGGGCCACCTCGAACTGTTTCAATCGAGTGTCCTCGCAGGGCGGTACATGCAGCACCTCTCCACGCGACTTCTGCTGGCTTGCCCAAGGTGTTGGCTTGAAACTCATCGCATGGCAACCGGCTAGTTGACTGGACTGGACAAGCTTGCTGGCTACCAGCCTGATTTGGGCCTGGAGTACTGCGTCACTCCCGCCGGCGATGCGACACTCCTTCACGCTTCCAGGCGTCATCCAAGGTCTGAGTTTCGCGAAGAGTTCAAGGTCAGCGACTTCGGGCACCAGCAACACGCCGCATCCGCGATTGACAGGAAGTGCGAGGCACCCGACCAGGGAGAAGTACAGAGGGAGCACCAGCTCGCACTTCTCCTCAATCCTGGTCTTGCCCTGGAAGGCAACGTGGCGGACTACCGCTCCCGGGCTCAGGGGACCAACGACCTCCACGGGCTTGTTCGAAAGCTTGCCCTTAGACGTGAGATTCTTCCAGCCGGTCTGATGCTTGTAGCCACTGCAAGGCTTCAGTGCGATCTGAAGCTGGTGGCCATCAACTTCGTAGGTAATGGCGGTTTCTTTCTTGGCCAGCTTGCGGACTTTCCCATGCTGGAGAAAGGACAGCACCAGTCCATTCTGGAGTTCCGCTAAGACTGCAGTTGACGGCGCGCCACGGTGCTGGCCCGGTAGGAAGATAAGGCTATCTTTCAAAGAGAAAGAGCACTCGAAAAGCCTCTTCAGGAACGACTCCGCCGCCTGTGGCTTCCCGAAGTGAAGTGTGGTCGCCAGCGGCGTCATCTCCCACGGTGGCTTTCCCTTCTCCCAAGGCCCGCCCGGAACCTCCTTGTCAGTCAGGTCACCACCCCTGTAAGCCCGTTCGATGTACTTGAGGGTACACGCCAGCCCGCCCAGGCCGGCCCGGTGGATGGGCGACATGCCCGGGTCGAAGAGCCGCATGGTTAGCGAGGTCGGCCCTTTGGGCCTCTCACTGGCGGTCTTCCGCTTCACAGCCATCTTGCCCCCTTTCCTTCGGCGTAGGCAATCGCTCCATCAGGAGCCACGCAAACCCCGTGATAACGGTCCCAGCGCTTCCATTCCAGATCCTTGGGGGGCTGTCCCATCGGCAGGATGACTTGAGTCAAGGACTTCTGACCGACCTTGACGGCGGCCACGTCGCGCTCCAGGATCACCGGCAGGCTGAAGCTCCCCTTCCGCAGTTCCACCATCCTGGTGATTGGCCCGCCAGAAAGCCACGCGGACTGCTCCGGCCTGGGTTCCGACTTGTTGCACTGCAGTTCCTCCCACTTGGCCGCCAAGTCGGCTTGGCTGATGCTCTCCGCCGGCAGGCTCGCAAGCCACTTCCTGCTGGCGTGCGACCAGTCCCCGTAGGCTTCCCCGTCGTAGGGAAGAAGTAGCAGTTCGCCACTCCTGGCCAAGGGCTCCACCACGACGAACGGTCTGACAGGATCACCTTTCCCAGCCCTGCGGTTGAGCCGACCCAGCCGCTGAATCAGGGCGGGGACGGGGGCGAGATCCGAAACCAGCAGCGTTGCGGACAGGTCCAGACTCATCTCGGCAACCTGCGTGCTTATGGCTACGGCTGGCCCGTCACCCCGGAAAGCATCGATGACTTCCTTGTGCCGTCGCACCCGATCTTCATAACGGAACCGGCTGTGGTAGATGATCGGCCTGAGGCCCGCTCTTTCGGCCTGCCCGGCAGCCTTCATGGCCCTGCCGACTGTGTTACAGACCCACAGCACCTTGCCCCCGGCCTCGGTCTCGTCAAGGACCGTTTGCAGGGGAGGCTGCGCATCCGGGAGAATCACTAATCTGTATCTGGGAAGCTCCTCCAACTCGCGCAGGTCGTCCGTCCGGGCTGGAACCGCGAGGTTCGCCCCCCTCTTGAGCAGGCAGGTGCGGATTGCTTCCAGTCGGTTCTGAGGCATGCTTGCGGTCATGAGCAGCACCGGGACCCCCTGGACCGACTCCAGGAAACGAAGAAACGCGCCAAACAGGCGGCTGTCGTAGGAGTGGATTTCGTCAAATACGAAGGCTGCCCCGGCGAGTGCCGGCCAGGAATACAGCCCTCGGCGGTGGTTCTGTACAAGCCCCAAGACAGTGTCAACGGTGCAACTGACTATGGGAGTTGACCAGGCACTGAGCGACTCGATGCGCAGATGCAGGTCCAGTGTCGCATCCTGACCGGCGCCGGGCTCGATGTCTCGCTCGGCGTCGAGGACGACATCCAAGTCGACGTCGGCGCGCCCATGAAAAAGGTCCGCCCCGAAGCGACCTGCCTTCAGTTCCGCGTCGAACAGGTAGTCCCGATAGCCTTCTGTAGCCGTCCCCGTCGTGGGGTAGCAGAAGTAGATCCGCTTGCCCGGGCATCGCGTGCTTGCCCAGTGGTACGCTGCCAGCGTCTTGCCGGTGCCGCACCCGGCTTTCACGAACGTAACTTCGCGGGCCTCGACGGCAACAGCCCTCTGGAATGGCCTGAGTTCTCCGCCGTCGAGACCCATGTGAACCAGCTCAGCAATCTGCGCAGAGGTGGGTCTCCTTGCGAAAGCGCGCCGGATCCAAGCCACGCGATGCCCGTGGTTCGATATCTTCTTTGGAAGCGCCGATCCAGCCACGTCGGAAGCCACCAGACAGGCCTTCACCGCAGCCACGAAGCGGCGGCCTTCGGTGTCCAGTCCGTCCCAAGCTTCCTCAGCGGCCACAGTCAAGGCTAGGATGCGGGAGAACGCCGTATCGGAACCGCCTGCCAGATTGAGGTTCTGGCCTCGCAAGCGCGGCGGGCAATCCAAGCTGAACTCCTTGGCGATGAAATCCAAACTCCTCTCGAAGTCAGGGTGGTCCACATATAATGCCATCTCGGAGCCTGCGCCGTCGGGCGCGCACTGGGGAGGTGAAGCCCGACCATAAGCTGGATGATGTCCGGTGATGGCACAGTGAAGCGCCAGCACGCAGAAATCGTCCTCGTTGAGCGCCGACGAAAGCCAGGCGCCCAACCCACGGTCGAACAGGATGAGCAGCCCCACCCATTCGTGACGCAGGCCCTGCTGTCTTCGCCTGCGTCCGGGGACATCCTGAAGGAGGCCTTGGAAGTGGTCGTTCGCCTTGCCGACGTCATGAAGGACTGCAGCTAGTCGAACAGTCCGGGCGAACTTGTCCCACCAATCACATGGCGCCAGGCCAAGAGCTGTCAGTTGTTCCTCCCCGGTGAATTCGAGGACCGCTCGCGCAGCATCGTGCGCATCACGAAGATGACCGTGCAGGAAGACTGACTCCGGCCAGTCGGACTCTGCCGCCGCTCGAGGCGGGCTCTTGGCCAGGAGACGCACCCCCTAACGCCTCGTCACCCCGAACACCCCGCACCCAAACTTTCGACGACCGCCCAAGCCTGTCTCCTGAAGCTTGACCGAATCCTCGTCCCCGAGGTCCTGCACTTCCAGCGCGAAGCCGACAACATCCTTGTCTCTGATGCGTAGCGTTCGCCGCACGAACTCGCAACGCCCGTCAAGGGACTGGGATCGGCCCTCGAGGGCCTTAGCTCCTTGCCTCCGGACCAAACCCGGCTTGCCGCTTACGTTCAGCGAGGCCAGTTGCATGCGCACGGCTTCCAGAAGAGCCCCCGGCTCCATCGCATTCTTGATGGTGACAAGCCGACTGTACAGCCGTGCAGCGGGAATCAGCGCTTTGACCTCAGGTGTACCCACCTGCAATGCGCTGCCCCCCAGGCTCAGCTGCTTGCCGACAAGCGGCAGGAAGGCGGGAACAGACTGACTGTTCAGTCGCAAGATCAGCCTGCTGCTGGATGTGATGGTCAGAGCTCTTGATCCCGAGAATCTCCCTCCGATGGGGTGTACGCCAGCGTTGGGTCGGCCATCTGCCCCCAAGTCATGCAGGTCGGGGACATGCTTGCATATGGCACTATAGAGCAAGTAGCCGTGGTCTGCTGGAATCGAACCTCCGGAGACCCTGAACGCTAGGTCCACAATGGCCATGTACGCATCTCCTTCCGCTGCCAGTCAGGAGCGAGTTCCGCAACTGACCATCACGGTTCAGACTTACACCTCTTCCAGGGACAGATCGTGTCCGCACCCCCCCCTGTAGAAGCGTGGGGCCAAGTCGCTGCATTGGCACGCGCTGAAAAAGCGCCTCATGGGGCTCCATTCCCTCACCCTGCTCACCGACAGCTCCCGTATGCGTGTCAGAGCTGCAGGTACGAGCAGTTCATCACGAACTTATGCCTTAAGTGAGCATCGCGCAAGAGCTTTTTCCGAGACCACCTAAAACTACAGCGCTGTTCTTGTCGACCAATAAGGTATGGTTCGGTGGAAGAGGCGGCGAAGAAGCTGAGGCTTCCCTGCGCACCTACCCGCAGACGGCGCTGACGCCCCCGGTGGCACGCCCCTTGATAGTAGGAGGCCGTTGAGGCCAAGTTGTCCGGCAGAGTGCACCATTCTGGTGCGCCGGGTGCACTATTGCCGGGCTGGAGCGGTGCAGTTTCGCCTGTGCGGCAGGTGATGGTTCGTGGAGGAAGAAGGCAAGATCGCATTTCCGTGCGAACTCCTCTGAACTTCGCTTGCAGACAATACGTTGAATGTGTACAACCCACGTTCGGAGTTTGGATGTGTTTGGCATGCTGGAAAGTCGCAGGCGGTGTCAGTGATATCGCGGAATACGCAAGCAGGTCCACGCGGGAGACATCGCGGCAGAACAGCATCATTGTCATTTTCTCCGGACGACTCGCGCAACAATGCGTTCCGGCAGTCTGTAACGCTTGGACAGTGAGAAGAACTGTGACAACTGGAGATTGGCGGGCGGTATTCGCGGGCCAAGCCCGCGGGACTTGAAAGGAATCCGAGGCATGAAGTCGAACAGGTATCTTGGGGTGGTGTTCTCTGCGGTTGCGTTGGCCGCCGCATGCGTCTTCGGGGCACAATTCGAAGCGATGGCCGGCTGGACTACTGCCCAGAGCGTCGAAGACAATGCCAAGTGGGACAAGGAAGCTC
>Ga0272441_10007291_pt1 | contig 18026 bp, 15 predicted proteins | sample SSMProp6N_FD_193582 | JGI IMG/M metagenome (GOLD analysis project Ga0272441, IMG submission 193582) | Marine sediment archaeal communities from Little Sippewissett salt marsh, Falmouth, MA, United States - SSM-Prop-6N | ecosystem: Environmental > Aquatic > Marine > Wetlands > Sediment ... | reverse complement strand
CGCTGTCATCCTGTTTACTGCCCTGGGTACGACACTGCTGAAACGAGCAAAGACCTAAAAAGGAATTCCATGATTTTTGAAACTATTCACAATGATTCATCATCGAGAGCACGAACCGGGCTGCTGCATCTGTCGCATGGTACAGTCGAAACACCGGTATTCATGCCGGTAGGTACGAACGCCACAGTAAAAGCTCTGCATCATGAGACTGTACATAAGATGGGATATAGACTGATACTCGGGAACACCTACCATCTTTACCTTCGTCCAGGGAAGGAGGTTATTGATCACTACGGAAGTCTTCATTCCTTCAGTAACTGGCAGGGAAACATTCTCACCGACAGCGGCGGTTTTCAGGTGTTCAGTCTGGCACCCTTCCGGAAGATAAAAGAGGAGGGGGTAAGGTTCCGTTCTCATATTGACGGTGCCTATCATATGCTCACCCCTGAAGATGTTGTTACACTTCAGGAGAGTTTCCGCAGTGATATCGCTATGTGTCTCGATGTTTGCACCCCCCCTGATATAAGTTATCGAAAAGCTCTATCCGCCCTGGAATTGACTAGCCGCTGGGCGAAGAGAAGCAAGAAAAGGTGGCTTGAAAGAGATGAAAAATGGGAAGGAAGTCTCTTCGGGATCGTACAGGGCAATTTCTATAAGGATCTAAGAAAGAGAAGCACTATGGAAATACTAGATCTCGATCTTCCAGGGATCGCTATAGGCGGACTTTCCGTTGGGGAAACCTTTGCGCAGTACGAAGATTTTCTCGCCTATTCCGCTGAGCTCATTCCCGGGGAACTGCCAAGATATCTCATGGGGATAGGAACGCCGGATTATATTCTAAGTGCCGTTTCCCAGGGAATAGATATGTTTGATTGTGTTTTTGCCACCAGAACAGCTCGAAACGGGGCGGTATTTACCGATGACGGAATGATCGCACTCAAAAAAGCCCGTCACCGTCTCGATGATAGTCCCATACAGCAGGGTTGTTCCTGCAGGGCCTGTGCCCAGTACAGCAGAGGATATTTACGGCACCTCTTCAAATCCAATGAAATTCTCGGTGCAATGCTTGCGACGGAACATAACCTGCAATACCTCTATGATTTTATTGAAAAAATAAAATTGAGTATTCGGGAAAACCGGTTTGAGCAATACAAACGATCTTTTCTGAAGCGATTTTTTGCACCTTCTGAGGACATCGGATAAGACCAATGAAAGAGCAGAATACAAGACAAAGCACTCTTTCGACTTTTATTGTAATGTCGAGCACTTTTCTTTCACGACTGCTGGGTTTTATGCGAACAGCAGTAATTACGGCTCTCTTCGGTGCCACAGGGCAGGCTGATATTATCAATGTTACTTTTGCCGTCCCCAACAATCTGAGAAAGCTGCTGGCCGAGGGTGCTCTCTCTTCCGCTTTTATTCCCGTTGTGTCGGAGGCAATAGTACAGGAAGACGCTGACAGAAACAGATCCCGTATTCTTGTTCGGCAGCTGATAGGATTTCAACTTCTCATAATAATCCCGATTTGTCTAATTTCAATATTTCTTGCCCGTCCTCTCATAGAACATGTTTTGACTCAATTTCAGGATCCGTTTCAGATTCAGCTTTCGGCAAATCTCTTTCGATATTTTATAAATTATTTGCTTTTTATCAGCATCAGCTCGGTTCTGATCGGCGTACTCAACTCACACAGCCGGTTTTTCATCCCGGCAGTTACTCCCATCGTTTTTTCAGTATCCGTAATCAGTTCACTTCTTTTGTTCTACCAGTCTCTGGGTGTGTATTCCATGGCAGTAGGCGTGTTAGCAGGAGGTCTGGGCCAAATCATTTTTCAGTACCCCCTCTTCAAGAAACTCGGGTATTCAATAAAACCCTCCTTCGGGTTCAAAAAAAATCCGGATTTCAGGAGAATCATCAGACAGTGGCTTCCGGTTCTCGCAACTTCCTCGGTTTTTACAATAAACCAGCAAGTTGCATTTATTCTTGCATCCGGTCTTGAAACCGGCAGCGCCTCCGCACTCTCTTACGCCCTTGTATTCTGGCAGCTTCCTTTTGGAATTTTTTCAGCCTCTATCACTACCGTTTTGTTCCCAAAAATGAGCAGACAAATGACTAATTCAGATATTCCAGGGATCAGACAAAGTGTTCAATATGGGATAAGGTTTCTGTTCATGCTGCTCGTTCCTTCGGCTCTGGTAATGTGCACCTTGGGGAAGGAAATTATTTCCATCGCCATCCAAAGAGGAATGTTCCGTCCCCAGGATACTGAACTGACATCCCTGGTACTGATGACATACTGTTATGGATTGTTCAGTGTAGGTGCTTTCAACTTTCTTCAGCGTTATTTTTATTCTGCCAGGAGATATAATCTTCCCTTCTATGTGGCGGCCGCCGTGGCAGCCATTGATATTACATTATCAGTTATCCTGAAGGAAACATCCCTTAGGGTAACTGGTTTAGCCCTTGCCAATTCAATATCCTTCAGCCTTGGATTTATTGCACTGTTCCTGCTGGCGTACCGTGATTTGAAGAGTTTTTCAATCAGACCGCTTATAAAAACGGTTTATAAAGTATTGCTGGCTTCGATTCCCGTGTATTTTCTCATACAATTATTAAAATTGTATTTCGGTGAATACTGGATAAACGGCAGTACCTGGTACGGGCTGGGAATACTCCTTATACAACTGTTCGCCGTTGTCATCCTGTATCTGCTGGTTTTCGCTCTGCTGAAGGTTGAAATGCTGACCTATCTCATTAAATATATGAGGGGAAGGGCCGAAAAGGAATAGTGAATGATTAAATATATCAAGAGTTTAAGTATTCTGCTTCTCCTGTTCTCTTTCCTCTGTACTGTAAGTCTCGTTGCTGATGAGAATGGGAATGAAACTGAAGATTATAAGAAGATAAGGGAAAACACCATAAAATACGGCATTGGTTCACAAGTCATAGATCTCGTATCACAGTTGAAGGAAGAGGAAAATGACAGGTACAACGATTTACTGGTGGAACTCTTTGAAACGACGGGAAACAATAGCCTCCGAATCGGCATAGTCGGTCTTTTCAGCACGCTTGAAGACGATTCACTTGTAAATAAGGTATATACCATCCTGGAGGAATATGAGGACCTTTCATCTGAACTTGTTCTCAGCTCGATAAGCTATATCGCTCAATTTCAGAATACTGCAATTACAGATAGATTATTTGAATTAGCGGAAGCACTTCAATCGGAGGTCGCAACGGCAGCTATAAGAGCGATTGGTGAAAGCGGAGAAAAGGAGAACGGAAGACGTCTTCTCCAATTCTCGGAAAATGACGATTTTCGTGATGAACTGGAACCATCGCTGATTTATGCCTTGGGAGAATTGCAGTACCGTGAGGCTGTAGATTATTTAATAGAAATTGCTCTGGATGAGGACCAGTCCAATTCTCACAGGTGGAGAGCCTGTGAAGCCCTGGGAAAAATCGGAGGAGAGGAATCCTTTCAGACAATAAAATCTCTCCTGAATGACGACGACTCGTATCTCAGGAGCTATGCGGTCAATGCGCTCAGCGGCTTCAAGGAGGAGCGAACTCTGGACATACTAATTGATGCACTGCGGGACGATTTCTGGAGGGTGAGAGTAGGGGCCCTCGGTGCTCTGGAAAAGATAGGATCACCTGCTGCGCTGGATGTTCTTGAATACAAGGTATACAACGATCCTGATGTGCGAAATGTCCGGTACGCCGCCTTAAAAGCTCTGGGATCAATAGAATCCCAAAAAGCATACTCGATATTGCGCGAACTGTATGGTAAAAAAACCGAACATCTTCTTCTGCGAAAGGAAGCTCTGCGTATTCTTGTTGAAAAAGACCTGAACTCATCATTAAAAATCATAAACTCGGTTATTGATGATGAGTGGTCGGAGGAAAATTCGGAAATATTGGATTATACATGCAGGCAGCTTTCACTCACACGTAGCAGCTCACTCAAAGAGGTATTCAAACGCATGCTCATACATCCGAGAAGTATCAACATTATGCTCTATGGGCTGCGGGGGATCAGACTGAACGAATTCACTTCCTTGAAGCCTGATGTTGAGGTCCTTACCGGTTCAGGGTATGCCAGAAGTGTCCGGCAACTGGCCAGATCAGTTCTGGAAGATCTGTAATCTAATCCAGATCAGCATCCGGTTTGCCGGGTTTATCGATAACATGGAGCATCCTGTTCAATCGATCAAGTGGAGACAGCCATTTGTGAAACCGGATGGTTGTGGCAAATCCTGTATCCGGAGAAATTATTCTGATATTCCTGTTCAGACAAGGAGAAAGAGCATTTTTCAATTCCGGAAAATACTCTTTCTGTTCAGGATTCAGGGTATAGGTTTCTCCTTTTCTACGGATTGTCGCGATGACACCGGAAACATCAATCGAGTAGATCACAAAATCGGCAACACCCTCCTGGCCGATGGAAAAGCTGTCACCCTGATCAAACCATCTGGTGTTTTTTCTAAAGGTATTACGCTGAAAATCCACCCGCATTTCGATGGCATCCTGACCTTCTTTTTCCTTGAACCGGGCACTCTGCCTCCGATCTTCCCAATCACCGGCTTTCTTTTCATTGCTCCGGCTTACTGAGCGCAGAGCGAGACCTTCACGTTCACTTCTATCTCTTGCAGCGAAAGCCGATAAAACAGAGACTCCTGAATTATCTTTCTGCTTTTTTCCGGCAGGTGTATCTGTCTCAGTCTTTTTTCGCTGTACTTCCGTGCCGTATGGAGTTTCTCTTTCTCTGGTTCTGCTTCTTTTGGCATCACTGAGCACTGATGTTGAATCGGAGCCTGTACGGGTGAAGGAGGGTACAGCAGCCTCATCATCTTTACTTCGAACCCCCATCAGGGTAGTTTGAGCCTCACCTCCTGAACCGGCTATCCTGCTTCCGGAACCGGCCGTGCTGAAAACCCTTCGTATGAGAAAAAACAGAAGAATGAAGACGACAATAAATGCCAGTATGAGCCAGATAAAATTTCCGGACATCATTACCGGTTTTTCGGTTTTTTCGGCGGATTTTGACTCAGATTCCTGAGCCCCTCCGGCTGATAGTGATTGTTCCTGTACATCCTCTCCGGCATCCAACATGCTGAGTCCATCTACGGACCCTTCAAATACCACAACTTCAGTACCGAGCAGTTCTGCCAGCTGTTTGAGAAGGCCCCTCTGCACAAAACGGGCGTCCGGGCCTTCAGAAGATTCCAATTCAGGATAAAGGAGGATTTCAACGGCCCAGCCGTTTCTTCTCAAAAAAGAGGATATTGTTTCGATTCTGCCGGTGTTGTCAGCAGTGCTTGTAAAGAGAGAATCTCCCGGGGGATTATGAACATCATCTGAAATAATCAGTACTTGTTTATCAGTACTGAGGGGTAATTCGGACATATAATCGGTGAGAAATTTAAGAGCAGCTACAATGTCGGTATTTTTTTCAATCGGCTGTATGATCATAAGCCGTGCAAGTACTTCCTGCACACTTTCCTTATCCCGCAGGGTCTTTTGAATTTCAAATTCCGGGTTCTCGGCAAAACTCAATAAGTGGAACCGGTCCTGATAGGATAGCCTATCCTTCATGATGCTGGTAATGATGAGTTCGACCTCATTGCCGCCCTGACGGAACATACTTTCGGATGTATCGAGGAGCAAAATATAATCAATCGGTTTCTGCGCATAGAGCGGGATTGCGGTAACGATAAACAGAAGGCCCGCTAAGATAAGATGTGCAGCGGGCAGAGTAAATCGATGAAAATATTCCTTAAAAAGGAGCCGCCTCGATCTTATCGATCCTGTAATGATATGAACGTTCATTGATTTCAAATTTGACATCTTCTCCCTCTTTATGATTCCAAAGTTTTCCACCGAACGGAGATAGATAAGAAATAGTATTCTTATCAGGGTCAGACTCCCAGGGTCCAAAAAACTGATAGGTTTCTTCTTTTTCAATATTGTAATTATACAGCGTTACTACGGTACCGAAGGATACTTTTGAATCGTCCACATCTTTCTTTTCAAATATTGTTGCCCGTTCAAGATCTTCCTTGATTTTGGAGGCGCCCAGATTCAGGAGCTCAAGTTTCTCCTTTCCGGCTTTATATTCCGCATTTTCCTTCAAATCGCCAAGTTCACGGGCCTCGCCGATCTCCTTCGATGTTTGAGGTATCTCAACATCAAGAATATGCTTCAGTTGTCCGTTTTTCGCATCGTATTGTTTTCGGGTTACGATAAGACCGCGGGATACCGTTTCCTTTTCGTCTTCTCCGTAAAACTTAAAATCAGGAAAACGTTCAACGATCTTATGCTTCATCTCGATACGGACGTTCGGATCAAGCTGATCAACATCGTTTACCAGGGTAAACAGCCTGTTTATTGAATCGGGATCCGTCTGCATGAGATATTTTTCAAGATTCTGATCCTGAAACAGAAAACTCAGTATTTGTTTGTTTATACGCCGGTTGATGCTCACGTCGCGTTTATTGTCAATTTCGCGGTACGTAATATCGAGAAGGTGGATCATGCCGATCAGTACCTTTTCATAGCTTAAGTTGTACTGATTTTCGAGGGTCTCTTCCGGATAGTTTCTCGCCATCCAGATAAAAGCCTCTCTCTTGTCCTTGTACTGATCGAGGAGATAACTGAACAGATCTCGAAGTTTATCAAGAAGATTTTTTGATTCCAACTCATCAATAATGTATCTTGACAGATAATGAGGGAACAGACGGACAAAGTAATCCGGCCATTCACCGGTATTTCTCTTCAACCGTTCGAGGAAATCACGTTTCAATTCATTGTCATCAAGAAGTTGAAAGATATTCTCCATATCCTTGGAATTTGTTTCAACCAGAAAGTCCTTGAAGGATATATTTATCCCGGGGTTGAGGAAGGGAAAATCACGTATAACCCGCTTTACGATCAGATATGACGCAATAACATTTTCATTGACCTGATTGTAGGATTTGAGAAATCCTGTGAAGTAATCGAACATTTCCGCAAAATAATCAGATTCAGGGTCCTTATTGTGTTTCAGAAAATCTTTGAGAACCTTCAGACGGCCGAAAAAGCTTTTCTCGGCCCGAAAGCGGTTGTAGGTTTTTTCTTCGAAACTGATAGGTGTATCACGTACAACATAATGATCAACCTTTTCGGGTAAATTGCCAAAGGAGGGATCGGTTTTCAAAATCTTTCGCGCCTCGGAACTCCAGCTGGTCCATTCACCCGGTGTGAGAACACTCGGTACAAGTTCGGCTTTAATCTGCTTCATATTCGCAGCGTTATCGTAGCTTTTGATAATAGTTCTGAGGGCCCAGATGCTTTCGCTCTTTATCTTCGTTTTGAGTTTATCCTGGGGCCAGACAGCCTTCAACACCCATATGTGATCTTTTGATAAACTACCCAGAGCATTCACAGCCATTTGAAGACTCATTTTATGGCCCCGCTTCCGGGTGAAATCTATTACGATGGAATTGTCCTTGATCGATCGAATACGTCCGATCCCCCATGTGCGATGATATACAAAATTCCCGGCATCGAAGGAAATGTGCTTTTCAAACTCTTCAATAGCCTCATGTACGTTTCTCCAGCTCTGAGTGAGATTGGATAATTTTATATATTCATCAAGATGACTATGGTCGGAGAATTTTTTACGGTAACAGTCGGTGATCTCTTTTCGGGCCCATTCACTCTGTGAATCATAACTGAGGATGCGTTTCAGAATATCAATACCCTTATCCCACTTTTCGTTCTGCTTGTAGTTTTCATATAAGTCCTCAAGCAGCTGGGCGGCCCGTTCTGAATTAATTGCCCGTTCAACCTTCTTTTCAATGTGAAAGAAGAGATCGGTCTCCTCGGGGATATATTCGATCAGTTTGTGCCAGAGTTCCTTGATGTTGGTAAAAAGTTTTTTATTGATGTAGCGATGAATAGCTTTTTTATAGTATTCTACGGCTTCTTCAATAGAACCCTCAGTTTCTTTCTTATCAGCCAGGTGTTTTACAATGTCAGCTTCTTCAAAATCAACTTTGATGAGCCTTTCCCAGACCTGATATTTCTTATCAATTTCATTTTCATTGTCATAACACTCGGCAAGGGTACTGAGGGCGATTTTATTTTCACCGAACTCAAGGATTCTGTTACAGAGGTATTCTACGATCTTCCATTTGTGATTATCTGTAAAAATGGAAATAATCTGTACGAGATTGGAGTCATCTATCAGTTGCTGATTTAACGCAATGATACCCGAAATATATAATGCAATAATACTGTTTCTTGTATGATGAAGGTGCTCATCACAAACATTCTTGTATTCCTCCAGATCATCCTCCGACTCGGTTGAATCTATCAGATCATCCAGATCCTTGAAATTCTGAATTGTGAAACTATTGAGAGTTGCCCTGGTCCATTTTTCTTCGTTCAGCAGTTCTTTTATGCGGTCAACGTTGGTTTCTGCCATTTATTTTACTCCACTCAATTAATGTACTGTCCGTAGATGTTTTCATCGATCATCTTTATTTTTAGTAAGACCTCTTCCACCCTTACCCTGTTCTCGTGGGCATTTATATAGTGATCAATAAGCCAAAAATACCTGTTGATGAGCCGGGGTATGAGGATATCTTTTTCCTGAGGGTCGCTCTCCTCATGTACTCTTTTCTCCAAAGAATAGATGGATTGCTTCAGTTTCCCATACTCAAGAGGTCTCATTTCACGCTTAACATTGAGAACGCCAAATAAAACCCCGTACACCGGTATCCATTCACAGAGTTCTTTATCAGCATACCCCAAATCATGCACTCTTGCAATAAGCCGGGTGATCAAGCCCGATTCTAAAAACTCAATACGGACCTTCTGGGGATTGATGAAAAAAGCTTCACGGAAAAAGGCTTTTGCAGCCTTTGTTTCATTTATAAGGGCATAACAATCGGCGATTTCTGCTACATACTCTGCATCTTCACGCCTTTTGCGGCCCGCATTTTCCAGGTATTCGAGGGCTTTTTCGAAATTTCCCGTAGACTTATAGCACCGTCCTATACGGAGTGTTATCTCCGCGTCCGGTTCATCATGGGTTCTCTGAACTCTCTTGAAATGAGCCAGGGCAGTGCCGAAAATCCACTGTCTGAGAACAAATAACTCACGTTCTATTGGTGATTGAATTCTTTTTAAAAAATCCTGAAATATTACCCATTGATGAAGTAAAAAATCTCCACGTTCGAAATCATCATGTATTTCATCTAGTTTCGGCTGTTTTTCTTTCCAGAACTTACAGCATTTAAGGGTATCCAGGACTTCCTGATCTTCAAAATCGATTTCAAGTGCCTTATTGAGTAGAGATTCTGCATCAGAGAACAAGCCTTCCCGGATCTTTGACTCCACTTTCTGTAATAAGCGATTAATTTGGTGCTGTTCTGATGTAACCTCATCCATATTGGTAGTCGAATACACATGTCCCTCGTGATTGATTCATTATATCATGCTCTCATCATTAGTCAATTAGAGTCAATTGCATTGTCAGATCGCCGTGAAAATGATACATAATAGATATATGGAAAGATCAAAAAAACATCTTTATGCACCATCCATCCTTTCAGCGGATTTCAGCTGTCTTCAAACTGCAGTTCAGAGAATACATAACGCCGGAGCGGACTGGATCCATCTGGATGTCATGGATGGAAAGTTTGTTCCCAATATAACTTTCGGTCCAAAGCTTGTAAAAGATATTCGGCCCCTGACAGAGCTTCCTCTCGATGTTCATCTCATGATAGATTCGCCTGAAAATTATATCGAAGAGTTTGCCGCCGCCGGTGCCGACTACTTAACCTTCCATCTGGAAGCGGCAGTACACGCACATCGCATAATCGAGAGAATCAGATCCCTGAATGTAAAGCCTGGCATATCAATTGTACCTTCGACTCCCGCAAGCTCCCTGTTTGAACTACTGCCATATGTTGATTTGATCCTCGTTATGACGGTGAATCCCGGATTCGGAGGTCAGAAGCTGATTCCTTCATGCCTGGACAAGGTTTCTGTCCTGAAAAAGGAAGCCGAAAAACGCAGGCTATCATATCTGATTGCAGTCGATGGCGGGGTGAACAGGGATACCGCGGAGATGGTAAGGCAGGCAGGTACTGATGTTCTCATAAGCGGCAGTGCTTTTTTCAAAGCCAGAAATCCATCCGAAGAAATACGTACCGTCCGGGGTGACCTATAGATAATACGGGTAAATTACTTTACTTAACTATAATTATCGTCGAAAATAATGATAGTGTAAGGTGTATCGAATGAAAAAAACTATTCTGCATTTCGTGATTCTCTTTCTCCTGTCCTGTGTCTCGCTAAATGCCCAGACAAGCATCCTGCCTGCAGAACTGAAAGAGGGGCTGGATTCTTTTGAAAATGCGAAATATCAGCAGGCACTCATTCAGTTTCGTGATATCATTCTGGAGACCTCTCTGGAGAAATATCATGCGGATGCCTACTACTGGATTGGAAGAACTCATCTGGCTTTGGGCAATATTGAGAAGGCAGCACAGAATATCGACTTTTTTATTGTACAGTATCCGGAGCATGGTCTGATAGCTGAAGCCCTGTATCAGAAAGGCAGGGTCCTGTATCTCCAGCAGGAATATGAGAAAGCAATACGTCAGCTGTATTCCTTCATTGAAAGGTTTCCCGGCAACAGCTATGTTTCCAACGGATTCTTCTGGATTGGAGAGTCCTTCTATGCTCTCGGTCATCTTGATAAGGCTGAGGATGTATACCGCCATATCGTTGATACCTTTCCCAGAAGCTTCAAGTATGAAGCTGCGAATTACAGGATTTCCCTTATCGATCTGAAGAGAAGGGAGCAGGAACTACTGAAACTTCTGAAAATCAGCCATGAGGAATACCTGAAGGCTCTTGAAGAGTTCGAGCAGAGAGAGAAGACCTACGAACAGGCTATCAGCAGTTATCAGCGGAAACTCTCTGCAACAACGGGCGAACAGATACAAATCAACGAAGGGGCCCGGCAGGTTGAGAGCAGAATTACAGACAAGGAAGCTCAAATAGCACAGCTGAAAAATCAGCTTCAGAATGAAAAAAATCGTGTAGAATCACTGCAAAGGGAGCTTGATTCACTCGCCGTTACCCGGCAAGCCCCAAAAACTTCAAGCCTTCAGGGGGACAAGGATTCAGTACGGAAGCTGCTCGAACTAAAAAATTCAGCCCTCAGCCTGAAAATGTACTACATCGATTGGCTGATGAATAATCAGGAGTGAACGTAATGAAACGATTCATAGCAATAATATTTCTGATCATCTCATTCCCGATTATTCTCTCCGGATTGAGCATCGAGCAGGGGAGAATGAAACTGGTTCTTCACGAAGAAAGCGGGAGATTTTCCCTCTATTATCTGGATGATATTGAAGAAAACAGTTATACCTCTCTGCTTTTTGAGCGTGATCCGCGCACGAGTTCCCTGGGGCTTCTGGTAAACAACAAGATTGTTACCCTGGGAACTACAAAATCCTACGATCAGATCACGGAGAAGACCGTAGACGGCGCAAGGTTTGTATGGGTTTCACCGAAGCTGAAGATCGTCGAGAGCTTTCGCTTCGTCAAATCAAATCCGAACGGACTGACTGACGGAGTTGCGGTAACTGTAAAGGTGAGCAATGTTTCCGAAGATATTCAATCTGTTGGGGTGCATTTTCTCATGGATACCTATTTAGGGGAAAACAGGGATTCTCATTTTGTAACATCGAACAATGCTCAAATTGAAGGCGAGACAGGGTTTGATCTGCAAATCCCGGCTTACTGGATTTCAGAAGCCAAAGATAAAAGCTTCAAGGGTTTTCAATCCGTAGTAAAGGGAAATGGAGTTACGATCCCGGATAAAATAGTCTTTTCAAACTGGAAGCGGCTAAGTGAGAACCTGTGGAATATTCAGGTCCAAAACAACAGAAACTTTAATCTTCTTCCTTACTCAATCAACGATTCTGCGGCATGTCAGTTCTATAATCCCATACAGCTTTCACCTGGAGGGCAGAGAACAGTAGTCATGCTTCTCGGTGCATATACAGATGCCCCTTTAAGTTTGGGGAATGTCCTGGGAGATGAACCGATAACCCGGGTATCTGTCGAGGTCCCGGATATTAAAGCAGGGGATGTCGAGAAACTGATAAAAGAGGATCTGATCGCAGTGAATGACATAATATCGAATATAGATAGTCTCCTTTCCTTTCCTGATGAGATTTCTGAAGAAAAAATTGAACTTATTCAAAGGTCGCTTCAGACATTGCAGTCGAAACAGGCACAGTATCCATCCTCTCAATAGTAATCATCAAGGGTCAAGTTTATGGGAGGAAATGATCTGAAGAAAGCTTATCAACTCTATAGACGGAGGAAGTACCCTCAGGTTCTGCAGATCCTGGAAGCACAGATTTTCCGGTATCGGGAGAACTATAAATTCTTCTATATACTCGGCATGTCCTGCCTGCATACCGGGGATTACAGCGGTGCCGGATCCTTTCTTCAGAGAGCCTTGAGTATTCGTCCGGGTGAAGAAAGAGCTTTGCTCGGTATGGCTGTTGTCCACCTGAAACAGCAGAAGACCAACGAAGCGCTTCAGGATTGGTTCGAAGTTATCGATCAGAACCCGAATAATAAGTATGCCCGGAGAGGTCTCGGGATAGTAAAAAAAATCGGTGATCCGGACAAACTCTACGAGTACACGGAAAGCCGGCAAATCGGCAAACTTATTCCGGCTGATTACCGCCCTTCGCCGATCATTATTGCAGCAGCCCTTTTGACAATTACAGCAGTCATTCTTTTCTTATTCTTTCCGGCTTACAGATCCTATCTTCCGAAAGACTTTCTTGCAGCAGGCCAGCGGCAGGAGATTTCACAGCTCGATCTGTCTATATCGGGTGATTACCTCGAAAAGGAATCAGATCTTTCTAGTGATGCCAGGTATATTCTTTCGTCTGCGGAAATAGAAAAAACCTTCAAAAAAATTGTATCTGATTTTCACGCTTACAGAGATAATCAAGCCCAAAAAAATATTAATTTGCTGAAACTATCGAATGCTTCAGGAGAGATTAAAAATAAACTTACCGTTCTGGAAGGTTTCGTTCGGGATCCAGGCTTTGATACTCTTGAAACTAATTACGATTATAAAACCATCGAGAAGGATCCTTATCTCTATCAAAACTGCCATGTGATATGGAGGGGGAAGGTAAGTAATCTCGAAATAGGCACGTCCTCAATTCAATTCGATCTTCTTGTAGGCTACGATACCGGGAAGGTTCTTGAGGGAATAGTACCTGTTGAACTTGATTTTGCAGGAAAAATTGATCCTGCATTTCCAATTGAAGTTCTTGGAAAAATTCGTCTGCAGGATGATATACTCAGTCTTCAGGCAGTCTCGATTCATCAGTTTGTAATTGAAGGGGAGTAAAAATGCGTTCGGTTGTACAGCGGGTAAAATCCTGTTCTGTCAGTGTACATCAGAAGAATATCGGTTCCATATCGAAAGGATTGCTCGTTTATTTGGGAGTGGAACAGGGAGATACAGAATCCGACATGATGTATCTCGCCGACAAAATATCAGGTTTACGCATATTTGAGGATGAAAACGGGAAAATGAATCTGTCCATTAAGGATACCGGAGGTGGGGTTTTAGTGGTTTCTCAATTCACACTTTGTGCCGATACGCGAAAAGGGAGAAGACCATCCTACAATAATGCCGCATCTCCTGAAATTGGTCATGAATACTATACTTTATTCGTAGAAGAGCTTAAAAAAACCGGTTTGCAGGTTGAAACAGGATCTTTCGGAGCAAAAATGGAAGTTGAATATATAAATGACGGCCCTGTCACCATTCTCCTGGATTCTAGAAAGAATTTCTAATCGATAAAACATTCATCTGCTTTGAAAGTCCGCTCACAGCTGATCGTACTTGACCTGCTATTTAATATGCTTATAAGATGATCAAGTACTTCATATCACCTTTGCCAGTGAAGTAGAATGATACGGAGAAGGGTGGTAGATCATAGAAAGATATCACCGGATTATGGGAGGAATCATGGCAAAATCTACGGGACAATTAAAAAATAACTCGGAAACTTCTGATGAAAAAGAAAAGGCTTTGGAAGCAGCCCGGCTTCAGATAGAAAAACAATTCGGCAAAGGTTCTCTTATGAAACTCGGGGGTAATCAACGGGATACGAGCATTCGGATCATACCATCCGGTTCAATCCTGCTTGATTCCGCCTTAGGTGTCGGGGGATATCCGAGGGGAAGAGTTGTTGAAATCTACGGGCCTGAATCATCAGGAAAAACAACTCTTGCGCTTCATGCAATAGCCGAAGCACAAAAACTCGGCGGTATCGCTGCATTCATAGATGCAGAACACGCTTTAGATCCGGTATATGCGAGAAATCTTGGCGTCAATATTGATGAATTGTGGGTGTCTCAGCCCGATACAGGAGAACAGGCTCTTGAAATTGCAGAATCCCTCGTTCGATCCGGTGCGGTGGATATCATTGTTATTGACAGTGTCGCTGCACTTACACCCCAGGCAGAGATAGAAGGCGAAATGGGCGATTCGCATATGGGTCTGCAGGCAAGACTGATGAGTCAGGCTCTTAGAAAACTCACCGGTACGATTTCAAAATCCGGCACAAGTCTCATTTTTATCAACCAGATCCGTATGAAAATCGGCGTCATGTTCGGCAATCCTGAAACAACTACCGGAGGAAGAGCCCTGAAATTCTACAGTTCCGTGAGGCTTGAAGTCCGCCGTATCGAGACTATATCCAAGGGAACCGATGATGCCATCGGGAACAGAGTTCGGGTAAAAGTCGTGAAAAACAAGGTCGCTGCTCCCTTCAAAAAGGTTGAACTTGAAATTATGTTCGGAAAGGGAATAAGTTCCAGTGCCAGTCTCCTTGATGCCGCAATCAAGTTCGACATAATAAGTAAAAGCGGCAGCTGGTATTCCTACGGAGAAGAAAGAATCGGTCAGGGAAGAGAAAATGCGAAAGCCTTCCTTGAGAACAATCCTGAAATTGGAAAGGATATCGATATACAGGTCAGAAAACTTCTCTTCCCGGAAAGGTACATCGATGATTCAAAACCGGCGGAAGAGGAAAAGCCGAACAAGGGCAGTTCTGCTGCCGCGGCTGTTGCAGCAGAATCAGCATCAGAGCCTGATCAGAAGTCCTCCGATAAGGAACTCTTCTAAATAATGAAAGAAGACCACGACGTTCCTGAAGAGTTTCCCTATGCGGACAAACAGCAGTTTAAGCTTGAACAGTTCGAGGGTCCTCTTGATCTTCTCCTTTTTCTTATAAAGAAGAACGAAATAAACATTTATGACATCCCGATATCCGATATTACCGAACAGTATATTGAATTCCTTGAAAGGTCTTCTTCGAAGGGCTTGGATAGTATAACCGAATTCTACGTTCTCGCCGCTACCTTGCTCTATATTAAATCTCAGATGCTCCTGCCTATTGAAATCGATTTTGATGATGAGCTTTCTGACCCCCGAAGAGAACTGGTCGAGAAGCTCATAGAATATCAGAAATATAAGAAACTCACCGAGATAATGGCAGCGAAAGAACGGGAATCTGAATGGATCATCGAAAGAAAAAAAATTCAGACTCCGCTTCCTTTCCCTCAGGATGATAACAGCTGGTCAAAAATTGATGTCTGGGATCTTCTCAAAACTTTCACGCACATGATATCATCCATATCAGCTGAGAATATTCTTGATCTTCATGAAGATATTACGGTAAATGAAAAAATCAGTCTGATCTACGAACTTCTCGACAGGCAGGGGGAGTTCGCGTTTACCGATCTCATAGTTCGGCCAAAGAACATCATGGATATTATCTGTTCTTTTCTGGCGATATTGGACTCGGTAAAGAACCGGATTATTGAAATTTATCAGAACAAATTATTTGGTGATATAAAAATACGTGGTAGCTCTGCTATCGTTGAGGAAGGTGTATGATTTTGGAGCGGGAAACTGCAATTGTCGAAGCAATTTTATTCCTCGAAACCGATCCTATCGAACCGGCCAGGCTTGCCCGATATGCTCAGCTTTCAAGAGATATAGTCGACAGGGCGCTTATGATTCTCAAAGATAAGTATTCCGATTCTCAACACGGGATAGAATTGATCGAAATAAGCGGAGGGATTCAGTTTTCCCCCAAGCAGGAACTTTGGGACCTGCTGAAGGAACACTATGGAAGAAAAAATGAACATCGTCTCTCAAAAGCGGCGCTTGAAACATTATCAATTATTGCTTATTCCCAGCCGATAACCCGGGTTGAGATCGATAATATTCGCGGTGTCTCTTCAACAAATATGGTAAAACAGTTGCAGGATCGAGGTTTCGTAAAAGCCGTCGGAAAGAAGGATGTCCCGGGGAAACCTATTCAATACGGGACCACGAGGGATTTTCTGAAGACTTTTCGACTCAATAGTATATCCGACCTTCCTCATCTCGATGATATCGATCGTGAACGTTTTGAACTGGAGAGCGATGAGCCATAATTCTGAATATGAAATGATAAGGCTGCAGGTTTATCTGGCCCACAGCGGCATTGCTTCAAGAAGGAAGTGTGAAGAATATATTTCTCAGGGCCGTGTACATGTGAACGGCAGACTGATAACTCAAGCAGGGTCCAAAGTCAGCCCCATGGATTCCGTTACCTTCGACGGACAGCTTGTACAACCGGAAGAAGCAAAACGGTATATCGTACTTCACAAACCACCTGCATTTCTGTGCTCGAGCTTTGACCGACAAGGACGGGACCTTGCAGCAGATCTCGTTCAGCCGCATTTTAAAGAACGCCTTTACAATGTCGGAAGGCTTGATTATCTTTCCGAAGGATTGCTGTTTTTTACGAACGATGGTGAATTTGCAGCTACTGTCAGTCATCCTTCATCGGAAATTGAAAAGGAATACCAGATAGATCTCTTCGATCCGATTTCAACTGAAGTCTTGGAGTCTTTTGAAAATGGAGTGATTATTGATAAGATTTCATATACCATAAAGAATTATAAAGTTTCAAATAACTACAGGATAAATATCACGCTCCTGGAAGGGAAAAACAGGGAAATCCGAATATTGCTTTCTTCAGTAAACATAAGAATCAGGAGACTGGTGAGAATAAGAATAGGTCCGGTCAATTTGAAGGGCCTGAAGCAATCTGAATACCGTCATCTGACGCATGAAGAAGTAAAGTGGTTTCTCGGAAGGAAGAAGAGATGATCGTAGCAATCGACGGACCCGCAGGGGTTGGAAAAAGCAGCATTGCAAAAGAAATTGCCCGCAGGGCAGAAATGCGCTATATAAACTCAGGCAATCTTTACCGCGGTATTACTTTGATGGTTTTAAGGGAATATCCTGATGGTCTTCCAAAGGATACTGAAACAGTTATTGAAATAGCCAGATCCTGCGATTTCCATCTGGAGAATGATCATGTACTGATCAATGGTATGGATGTAAGCAATGAATTACATACGGACTACGTTGATCGCTGGGTTGCTCCGCTCTCTGCAATTATTCCAATCCGTCTTATAGTGAACGAGCGATTGAGAGAGCTGGCACTGCAGCAAGATGCCGTCGTTGAAGGAAGGGATATAACCACAGCTGTTTTCCCTGACGCCGGTATTAAGATTTTTCTTGACGCATCTGTTGAAACTCGAGCTAAAAGAAGGTATCATCAGGGCACCAGCACCCTGACGCTTTCTGAAATCACCAAACGAATTCGAGAACGTGACGAGCTTGATCGCAGCAAAGCAGAAGGCAGTATGAAAATTGCCTCGGACGCATATTATTTGGATACATCGTACTTGACCATAGATCAAGTTTGTGAGAAAGTATTAGATAAAATACAGAAAATGGTACAATAAGCATTTAGCAGGAGATATATGGTAGTGATGACTGAAAAAGAACCGGAAAAATCAGCAAACATTCAATCATCCCTTCAAGAGGAATACCTTAAGACTTTAGAGGA
>Ga0272441_10007290_pt1 | contig 18026 bp, 9 predicted proteins | sample SSMProp6N_FD_193582 | JGI IMG/M metagenome (GOLD analysis project Ga0272441, IMG submission 193582) | Marine sediment archaeal communities from Little Sippewissett salt marsh, Falmouth, MA, United States - SSM-Prop-6N | ecosystem: Environmental > Aquatic > Marine > Wetlands > Sediment ... | reverse complement strand
TGAAAGGGGCGATTGATGCTCGCCGGCTCTCATAGGTTTCAATCGCCCCGCTTCGGGGCTCTGTGATTCGCGCGGCCTCTTTCCACGGGCTCGCGCCCGTGGCTACCGATCAGCCGCCCCCATTCGGAGGCGAACGGCCGGAACGGCGACGCCGGGCAGACCGCAATGCGCTCGATGATACACGCGTTTACGTCGACGTTGTGCCTCTTGTTGTGCAGAGGCGCAGAGGGCAGGGCGCTTTCTGCCAAAACAAACCCAACAGCCGAGTATTCCGAGAATGGACGGAGAGGCCAGAACCAGTACGAGGGCCCCCCCAAGCCTCCTCTACCCCGGATTATTCACCGCAGAGAACGCAGAGGGCGCATAGGTAATTGTCTGAAAAAGACTTACATCAGAAATTACCTCTTCTGGTCGCGAACAGTGTGTTCCTGCGCGGGAGCGATCCAGAAGAGAGAATCTGATCGAAGTTTCTATGAATAATCGTCTTACCTCTGTGACCTCTGCGGCCTCCGCGGTTGCTCTTCATTATCCGGGCCAGGCGTCCGGGCCTCGCTGCTGCGGGCGGAGCGTACGTCCCAGCATCGCCTGGAGGCTCTCGACAAACGGTGGGCTGCCCAGCGGACGGCCCGCCTGCACGTCGGGGCGACCTTCGCCAGCCCGTCGCCCCGTGGGCGGGCAGCTTCCGGATGCCGGATACCGGACCCCGATACCCGGTACCCGCTACCCGCTACCCGATTCCTGATACCTGATACCTGATACCTGATACCCGCTACCCGGTACCCGGTACCTGATACCCGATTCCTGATACCCGGTACCCGATTTCCAATCACGCCGTCTTCGGCGCGGGGAGTTCGAAGACCTCGCGGATGCGGGCGGCGTTTTTGGCGAAGTAGGCCTTCTTGTCGCCGCCGAACGAGCGTTCCATGATCAGCGCGCCGGCGAAGCCGATCTCGCAGATCGCCTCCTTGACGGGCTGGAGCCGGATGCCGCTCTCGCCGAACGCGCCCTTCGTGTTCTTGAGGTGGAACTCGCAGATGCGGCCCTTGAGCATGCGGATCTCGGCCGGGACGTCGTAGCCGTTGCCGGTCGAGTTGGCGATGTCGTAGTAGACCTGCACCTGCTCGCTGCCGACGCGGTCGATGATGGCCAGGTTCTCCTTGGCCGACAGCGTGTTCTCCAGGCCGAGGCGGACGCCCTTGGCCTTGGCGTGCGGGGCGGCGGCCTTGAGCTTGGCGACCACGGCGTCGACCTCGGCCTTCTTCAGACCGCCCTTGCCCTTCAGCGCCCCCTTGCCGAAGAAGGCGATCAGCGTCGACGTGCAGCCCAGCGCGGCGGCCGTGTCGATCGTCTGGATCAGCCAGCCCGCGCCGCGCTCGTCGGTCGCCAGCGGGCAGCCGTTGGTGACGGTCAGCCCCACCGAGGCGAGCTGCACGCCCGTGGACTTCACGAGCTTCTTGTACTGCGCCTGGACGGGCTTCGCGGCGTAGGAGAGCGTCTCCGCGGCGCCCTTGGGCGAGATCTGGAGGCAGTCCAGCCCCAGCTCCTTGCAGAACTGCATCGCCTTGGCCGGCTCGCCGCGAAGCCCGGCGGACCAGTCGCAGATGCCCACGCTCATCTTCGGGGCGGTCGCCTTCATTGCCAGCAGCTCCTTCGCAAGGCCCATGCCCGCCAGCCCGGCCGTGGAACGGGCCAGGAAGTTCCGTCTCGTCATTGCCATCAATCGCTCTCCGTGTACGGGGTATCTCGGTTGTCGCGTTATTCTGAACCCCGCGGCGCGGGGGGACTACCGCCGGATCTCGATCCGGCCCAGCGGGTACCAGCCGTCGCGGTCGCGGCCCTCGATGCCCAGGCGGACGAGCGGCACGGTGGTCTTCTCGCCGACCACGCCGAGCAGCAGCCGGTACGTACCCGGCGCGAGGTCGGCGGGGAGGGCGATCTCATCGACGGCGTCGGCGACGGGGCCCTCGGGCAGCTCCCACTTGCCCTGGAAGAACGCCTCGGTGAACAGCTTGACCTCGCCGGGCATCCACTTCTCGACCGTCACCTTGCCGGGAAGCGTTCGCGCCTTCCCCTTCGGCCCGACCAGCCGCCAGGCCAGCCGGTACGGCCGGTAGCACGGCGCCGAGCCGACGTTCCGCCACTTCATCGCCAGGCGGACGGTCTCGCCGGGCCTCGCCGCGGCGGGGTGGGTCAGCTCGCGGAGGACCAGCCGATAGCCCAGGCGGCGGAGGAAGCGTTCCAGCTCGGCCCGGGCGGCCTCGCCCGGCGGCAGGGGGGCGGACTTGTTGTTCAGGTAGGACCCGTGCAGGGCGAGGGCGTAGTTGAAGATGTACCGCAGCGGCCAGCCTTCGCGGACCCACCGGCGCATGTCCCAGCAGCTCTCCCAGGCGATCGGGGCGGACTTCCACGCGTCGGCCGCCCCGTCCTGCTGCGACATCTTGGGGTAGGCCATGCGCATGTGGCACCACGTCTTGGAGAAGCCGCCCATGTCGCCGAGGCAGTCGGCCCGCCAGCCGGCGCCGTTTTTGCACGCGTGGGTCAGCCACTTGCCCCCGCCGATCAGCATCAGCAGGGGCGTCTTGCGGAAGGCGGCGCGGTAGGCGTCGACGATTCGCCGGAGCGTGGCGTCGGAGGGCATCTTGGCCTCGGGGCACTGGCTCATGTGCCACTCGCCCCACCAGCCCACCGAGCCGAGGTCCACGTGGTCGATGTCCGGGTGGCCGTCGTAGCGCTCGCCGAGGCGGCGGAGAAAGTCCAGGTGAGGCTCGAGGACCTTCGGGTCGTCGAGGTCGGGGACGAGCAGGCCCTTGGTCTTGCCGTGGCTGCACGCGATCTGGCGCCCGCCGGCCCGGGCCAGCCACGCCGGCTGGTACGGGCGCCCGGGGCGCGTCGAGCAGCACATCACGCGGAATGCGAGCGTCTGCCCGGCGTCGCGGCTGGCCTTGAGCTGGGCGTCGAGGAAGGCCGTGTCGATCCGCCCGGGCTTGGGCTCGAGCACGCCCCAGCCCCAGCGGGCGTACTGGACGGTGGTGGGGATCCAGTCCGGCAGGTTGCGGTCCTCGGTGCGGGTGTGGTGGAAGGTCTGCCAGCCCATGTGCGGGTTGGCCAGCAGCTCGTCGGTCCGCTTCGGGCGGACGGTAACGGTCTGTGCGTTCATGCCGGCTCTCCCTTCGGCCACGGCGACAAACAGCATGGTGAAAAGTGCGACGGTCTTGCGCATGGCATTCTCCCTCGTGTCCTGTTGACCACTTCTCAATGCCGACTCATCAACAGCGCTCCGGGCGCCAGGATGCGTAGCCCGTAGCCGGTAGCCCGTAGCCCGTCTAAGAACCGCGCCGCTCTGCCGGGCACGGACTACGGGCCCCCGGCTACGGGCTACGGGCTACCGACTACGGCCGTTGTTACCAGCGATAGTACCGGTACGGATCGTCGTCCGCGACGGGCTCCTGGACGTAGTAGCTGTTCAGCCACGCGCCCGGGGCCTGCAGGTCGGGCTTGCCGCGGATGCCGCCCTTCTGATAGGTGTCGTTGACGAGGACGACCAGGACGTTCTCGCCGCCGAACCGCAGCAGGCCGGGCGGGATCGGGTGCTTGCGCGGCACGGCCCAGTAGTCCTTGGGATGGGTCTTCTTCGTGACCTCGCCGAGGGCCCGGCCGTTGAGCCAGACCCAGCTCTCGTCGTCGATCGCGCCGAGGTCGAGCGTCAGGCCCTTGCGGGCGACGTCCTTGGGCAGCTTGAAGCGGAGGCGGTACCAGAACAGCCCGTTGTACGCGGGCGTCAGGCCGGGGAACTGCTCGTCGAACATCCCCGGCACGCGGATGGGTTTCCACCCGGCGGGGTTGAAGTCCGGTTTCCACCACCCCGCCTCCCGGCCGGCGCCTTCGCGATCGACCTGCCCCACCCACTGGCCCGGCAGCGCAAACTCGCTCCGCCCGCCGGGCGTGCTGAGCCGCTCCAGCAGCGGCGTCTTCGCCGTCGCCCCGAGGTTATGCAGCAGCCGCGAGACAAGAAACACGTTCCGCCGGTAACTCGTCCGCAGATACGGCCTGGCCTTGTAGTCGAACATCCACGGGGCGACCTGGCAAAGGAAGGTCCCCGCACCGAAGTAATCGTAGAAGAGAGGAGGACGGGGGCCCCGGGCAGGGAAGAACGGCACATCGACTTTCCGTTTTGTCCGCCAGGCCAGATCGGCGCACGAAACACCCGTGCGGAGCAAGGCGCAATGCGGACCCACCTGGTCCTCATACGCCGAGACTGATCGGGTGGTCGCGTCCTTTGGGATGAACCGCTGGAACTCCTCGCCGCCCAGCCCGAGGGCGACAACATATGCGAGCTTGGGCTTGTCCCTGGCCAACTCGGCGGCGTGCTTCGTGCCGGGGCCCAGCACGATCAGACGGAGACGCCGTCGTTTATCGGTTCTCTTCACGGGCGCGTACGGCCGATGTGAGATCGCCAGGCGATCCAGGAGCCGTTCGCCCCGGGCGTCACCGTCATAGAGGACCGTTCGTGGTATCTTGCGGCCGGCCCGATCCAGGGCCTTCAGAAGCCCGCGGCAGATCGCGATGGCGGCGGGGTCGAATGCGGTCCGCCCCGTCACGTCCAGTTGGCAGAAGATCACGTGTCCCTTGCCCTCGGAGTACTGCAACAGCGGCGCGTACTGGAGGTCGAAACCGCCGCTCAGGAGCGGGCGGAAGTCGCCCACCGGAGGCTTTTCGATCAGCACGCTGGCCACGCAGCCTCGGTTGCCGCACCGCCAGACGCGCGTGTTGGACAAGCCGCACCAGTTCCAGCGCGGGTTGTCCCGCTCCACGCCCTCGATGGGCAGGTGCGGGGCAACCAGCGTGGCCGCACCGCGCCAATCGCGCAGATGGTCTTCCTCGAGGTCGTAGAGGCCCGATGCCCCGAACCGTCCCGCGAACATCCGCCGCAGGCCGTGGACGTTGACACGGAACCCCAGCCGGTGCGACAGCGTCTCGGCCGATTGCTCGAAAACGAGCACCTTCAGCCCGTCGCGCACGCGGGAGAGGTCGGGGAGCCTCGTGGTCAGGCCGACGGCCTCTCGCCCCACGATGAGAATGCCATACTTCGACATGTCGGCATTGGCGTCGATCCTCTCGCACTCGACCCGGACCTTCTCCAGCAACTTCGCCGTCATGCCCTTCGGGTCGAACAGGGCCACGCGCTTGGCGGGCACGACCAGCGCGGTGGACTTCGGCAGGACGTGGAGGGCAAACGTATCCGCCTGCTTCCCGCCGGCGCCGAAATCCGCCTCGGCGGCCAGCGCGTAGGTGCCGTTGGCGTCGTTCGGTAAGGACACGGCAATGGGGACGTCCATCTTTCCTCCCGGCGGAACAGTCATCCGAACGTCCTTCCCCGCGGCCGTTGGCGGAGCAGTGGCGCGCCCCTTCCCAGCGGGGGCAAGCCGCCAGCGAGTCGTGCAGGTCACCGCCTCGCGGGTGTCGTTGAGGATCACGAGCTGTTTGCGGATCGTCTCGCCGGGGGAGTAGTTGTGGGCCTTGTCGGTGAAGTCGTCGGCGTCGGGGCCGCCGCCGATGAAGGCGCAGAGCGGTTGGTTCCAGCGGAGGAAGGCCTCGCCGAGGGCGGTCGGGGCGATCTGGTTGGCGTCGGGGTGGTAGAGCCAGCTCTCGCTGGCCGACTGGCGGTCGGCGACGATCCCGGGCTGCTTCAGGCGGCTCGGCGCGTACGCAACGGCCCGCGCGCCGCCGGCGAAGCCCTCGACCTTCTTCCGCCAGAGCTGCTCCTGGTCCCACGGCAGCATCGCGGAGATGCCCCACGCGCGGAGGCACCGCCAGTTGTCGTTCGCGAACATCGCCTTCATGCGGATGTGGTTGTCCGCGTCGTCGCGGAAGTGCTGGATCAGCCGGCCCCAATGGAACGGCTTGCCCGTCGCCCAGAGCTGCTCCTCCAGCTCGCGCGAGCGGATGCGGGCGTCCGTCAGCTTGTAGGCCTCGTCGCCGAGGTACTCGGCGTTGAACTCGGCGTCCCAGAGGGACTGGAACTCCTCGGACCGCCAGATGAAGTTCGGCCCGCGGTAGCTGCTCCAACTGGAGATGTGCGGCAGGCCCCACTCGACGAAGAACAGCGGCTTGACGCCCTTCGTCGCCCAGTGGGCCAGCCAGTCGCTGCGCTCCTGCATCGGCGCCCAGTTGAGGTAGATGTTGAGCGTGTACACGTCGCCGAGGTTGCCGCTCTGGTGGTGGTACACCGGCCGGGTCGGATCGATGCTCTTGGCGATGGCCGCGGCGAGGCGGGCCTGGGCGCGGTTGCGGTTGGGCCGGCCGCCGACGTTGGGGTCCTCCGGGTCGAAGATGCCGTCGATCCGCAGCGGGTTCTGGTCGCCCTTGTAGCCGGTGGCGTTGTGGCTCATCGCGTACATCACCACGCTCGGGTGATGGCGGGCCCTGCGGATGAGCCACTCGCACAGCGCCCGGTACCGCGCCGCCTGGGCGGGCGTGTTCAGCTTGTAGTTGAAGTCCCGGAAGTGCGGCAGGCTGAACGAGCAGAGCACGCCTTCCTCGTCGGCCGCGCTGAACAGGCCGTCCATGTACCCCACCGCGCCCGGCTGGAAGTGGTAGTTCGCGGTGATCAGGTGGTTGAAGCCGTACGCCTTGATCCGCCGGCACGTGCGGCGGCAGGCCTCGATGCAGGCGAGGTCGGCCTGGCCGTTGATGTTCCGGCCAAACAGGGCCCGCAGGTGGATCCGCTTGTCGTTGAGGGTGAAGTCGCGCCCGTCGATGCGGAACTCTCGGAAGCCGAAGCGGATCGGCAGCGTCTCGTCGATGAGCCCGCCGGCGGAGTCCTCCAGGCGGAGGACGAGGTCGTAGAGATTGCCCGGCGTGTGGAGGTCCCAGCGCTTCGCGTCCGCCCAGCGCGCGGTCAGGCAGGCGAGGCCGCCCTGGAGGTGGCCCGGCGGCATCGGGCCCGAAGCGATCTCCTTGACGAGCTTGCCCTTCTCCAGGACCCGCGCGCGGAGCACGCGCCGCTTGCCGCCGTAGCCGCCGATCCGCGCATCGACGCGGATCATCGAGTTGCGCGTGAACGTGGAGATGCGAACGTCGTCCAGCGACTCGCCCGCCGGGCGGCTGACGAGCATCACGTCGCCCGTCAGACCGCGCAGGGAGATCGACGCCTTGCTCGTGATCGCGCGGTCGGGGGCCATGAAGACCGTCCGCTCCTTCTCCAGCGGCCGGGCCGTGACGAGAATCGCCAGCGTCTGGACCGCGCCGGGGCGGATGTGCCTGGTCAGGTCCACCTCGCCGCCGGGGAAGAAGGCCGCGCCCGCCTCCCGGCCGTCGAGGAAGACGCGGGCGTGCGTCTGGACCAGTCCCAGGTCGATCGCAACCCGCCGGCCCGCCCAGTGCTTCGGCACGGCGACCTCGCGCTCGTACCACGCCTGGTCGAGGCGCTCCAGGTCCGTGCGGTCCTCCATGTACGGGGAGATGTGCAGGTCCTGGGGCCCGCCTTCCGCCGCCCGCGGCCAGACGCCCGGCACGTTGAACCAGCCCCATCCCTGCGGGCCGGTCGGCGGGGCCGCGGCGTTGCCGTCGGGCACGGGCAGGAAGCGCCACAGGCCGTTGAGGCAGACGGTCTCGCGCGTGGCCGACCGGGCCCGCCAGGCGTCGGCGAGGTCCCAGGCCTTCTCGTAGCCGTCCGGGGCGGGCAGGTCCTCCTTCTTCGTCGCCCGCAGCCGCACCAGCGTGACGGACAGGTCGTCGTACTCCACCTTCCCGCCGGGCTTGCCGAACATGGCGGGGGTAAACTGGAGCGTCGCGGCCCCCCTGGGAATCAGGAACACGCGCTCGTACGGCTGCCACCTGGTCGTGCCCTCCGCCCAGAGCACGTCGGGCCAGGGATCGACGTGCTTGCCGGCCGCGTCCACCCACTGCATCGCCAGCCGGGCGTTCTTCCAGCCCTCGTCGCCGCGCTGCACGCCCGTGACCCGCATGCGGAAGCGGACCTTGAGCTTCATCCAGTTCGGGTCGATCGCGAGGTCCTGGCCGACCGCCCCGTAGCGGTCGATCTCCACCCACGCGTTGGCCTTCTCCTTGCGGACGTGGGCCCCGGCAACCCACCGCCACCCGACGGGCCGGCCGCGGCCGTCCAGCTTGTCGAACCCGCCGTTGGCCAGCAGCTCGTCGCCGACCTGGATTTCGGCGGGGCAGGGCACGGCCAGCAGACAGATCACGACGAGCAGAAGCGCTTTGCGCATGGCGTACCTCCCGGATGCAGAGAAGCGATTGTTCATCTCCGCCCTTTCTACGCGCTCGCCAGCCAGCGCGTGCCGGCGTCCCACAGGAACATCGCGCCGAAGACCATTAAGGCGGTCCCGCAGACGAGGAGCACGATCTGCTGCATTCGCCGGCCGAGCAGCTTCGAGCCCTTCGACGCGGCGAACGACAGGGCCTCCAGCCAGAAGAAGTCGCACAACCAGTGGGCGACGGCGAACAGCACGAACGCCAGGATGCCCAGCTCCACCGCCCGTGTCGCCAGCGCGAGGCCCACGCTCGCCCACCAGACGAGGAAGTACGGGTTGCCCGCGCTGAGCACGATGCCCACCACGACCGGGCTTCGAGCGGACAGCTTCGCATTCGCCTCGCCCCCGTCCGGCGAGCTCCGCAGCATGCCGACGCCCATGAACAGCAGGAACAGCCCGCCGACCAGCCCCGTGGCGATGCGGAACCACGCGGCCTCAAACGTCGAGCCGGCCCCGGCGACGAGGACGATCACGACCATCAGCGGGAACTCCACGATCCCGTGCCCCACGGCCACCAGCGCCCCGGCGTGCGGGGCGCGCGTTCCCGCAGCCATCGTCACGGCGGTCACCGGGCCCGGCGCCATCACGCCCGAGAGGGAGATCAGCACGGCCTGGCCCAGGAAGGCACCCACGATCAACGCGTCCTCTGGCATAGCACGGGCCATTGTACGCGCCCGCTTGCCGTTCTCCTACGGGCTGGGTCGAACGAGGATCACTCCCCGGGCGTGACCGGAGAGACGCCCCTCGGGTCCCGAGCGGGGTCCCCTGCCGTGTGCGGCGAGTGTCTCACGACCCCGCCGGCCCCCCTCCAATGCAAGGGCCGGACGCCTGGAAACGCGCCCGGCCCCGAGCAGATGTTCCGGTAGTATGAGACAATGGCCCTATGCCGTGGGCAGTCGTGACATCCGCTCCACGGTCATTCTTTGCCGCCACCAAGCGTCCGGACAAGGGGGCACGGGTTTCCGCGTTCCGAACGCCCGGCCCGCTCGGCCGGGACGGGGGCGCTATTCCGTCGCCGTCAGCGGCTTGAGGACCACGGTCTTTCGCTTGCCCGTGAGGGACCGGTACTCCTTCGTCCCCGCGACGACCAGCGGCTTGTTGACGGTGTACGACTGTCGCGGCCGCATTCCGGCCGTGTCCAGGCCGGAGAGAAACACCCGCTGCGTCTTGGGCATGGTCTTCTTGAGGGTCCTATCCCCAATGGTCACGTTGTAGGTGGTGGTCCCGCCGACCGCGAGGTCGACGAGCGCCTCGGTTTTCGAGAGGACCTTGAAGACACTGACCTTGCCGACGAGGCCCCGCTTGCCCACCGTCAGGGGTGCGCGCAGCGGCCCGGTCGGCGCCGGGGGGGCGGGCTCGGCCGCCGCATCGGGCTTCGCGGCCGGGGGGGGCTTCGGGGCCGGCAGGGCGGCCTGGAGGTCGGCGACCTGCTTCTTCAGGCGGGCGATCTCGGCGTCTCGCGACTTCAGCGAGGCCTGGAGCATCTTGACCATCGCCTTCAGGAGCCTGGGGTCGTCGGGCAGCGTATCGGCGGCGGGCGCCGCACCGGTCCACCCCAGGGCCACGGACAGCATCACTGCGCACAGGGCTCGTCTCATGACACACCTCTCCCGCTCCCCCGCCGAACGGACGTGACAGGACCTACCGAAATGCGCGCCGCGGCATCCCCCCCCGACGCAACCGACATTCTACCGTAGTCTTGGGGGCCGGCAAAGCCCGGATTCGCCCCGGCCAACTTCCGAGTGGACCCGGGTACCGCGGATTGCTAAAGTATTCCGCTTCCCGCGCGACGCGGTTTCCAGGAAGCAAGAGGAAAGGCCAGCGAGATGAAGATCGCGGTGATTGGCGGCGACGGCACGGGTCCGGAGGTGGTGGCGGAGGGTCTGAAGGTCCTCGCCGCCGTCGCGGAGAAGGTCGGCTTCGCGTACGAGACGAAGGAGTTCAACGTCTGCGGCGACCGGTACCTCGACAACGGCGGCGATCCGGAAAAGCCCACCATCGAGCTCATCACCCAGGCCGAGATCGACGAGTTGGCGACGTTCGACGCGATCTACCTCGGCGCGGTCGGCCACCCGAAGCTCAAGGAGGGCATCCTGGAGAAGGGGCTGCTGCTGCGGCTGCGGTTCGCGCTGGATCAGTACATCAACCTCCGCCCGGTGGTGGTCTATCCCGGCGTGCCGATCCCGCTGAAGGACAAGACGCCGGAGGACATCGACTTCGTGGTGGTTCGCGAGAACACCGAGGGCCTCTACACCGGCATGGGCGGGGCGCAGTATGTGGGCACGCCGCACGAGGTCGCCACGCAGGTCATGTGCTCCACGCGAATGGGCGCCGAGCGGGCCATCCGCTACGCCATGGAGCTGTGCCGCGCCCGCGGCGACAAGAAGCTCATCACGCTGGTGGCCAAGAAGAACGTCCTGACCTACGCCCACGATCTGTGGTTCCGCGCGTTCATGGAGATCGGCGAGGAGTACCCCGACCTCCAGAAGGACTACAACCACGTCGACGCCTGCTGCATGTGGTTCGTCAAGAACCCCGAGTACTACGACACGATCGTCGTCTGCAACATGTTCGGCGACATCATCACGGACCTCGGCGCGATGATCCAGGGCGGCATGGGCGTCGCGGCCGGGGGGAACATCAACCCCAACGGCGTGAGCATGTTCGAGCCCATCGGCGGCTCGGCCCCGAAGTACACGGGCCAGGGCGTGATCAACCCGATCGCGGCGATCGCCTCGCTGGCGATGCTGCTGCGGGAGACGGGCCGGCGGCTGGGCGACGCGAAACTCGCCGAGGCCGGCGACCGCGTCGAGAACGCCATCCGCACCGTCACGCCGCAGATGGACACCCAGTCCGCCGGGCGGATGGGCATGAGTACGAGCGAGGTGGGCGACAAGGTGGCCGAGGCCGTCGCGAGCGCGTAGCCTGACGGCTACGTGAATGCCGAAATCCGAATATCGAAGTCCGAACGAAGCACGAAACCCGAAACGGCACACACGGAATTGCACCTTGGTGCGGCCGGCGGTTTCGTGCTTCGAGCTTGGGGTTTCCTTCGAGTTTCGGATTTCGGCATTCGGATTTGCATGGGTTGACTTGATGTCAGACGACAGGATGAATTCCGGCGCGGAGCAGTCAACTCCCCCCTCCGTCGAGGACCTTTCGGCCGACGGGGCGGCGATCGAGCGGGTCGAGATCGACCCGGCCGGGCAACTCGTCGTGCACCTCGCCGGGGCCGACGAGCCGCTGACCGACGCGACGGTCGCCCGCTGTTTTCCGTGGTCCCTGCCGGGCGAGTACGTCTCCGTCCTCGACGCCGACGGCAAGGAGATCGCCCTGCTGCGCACGCTGGACGACCTCGACGACGCCAGCCGGGGCGTCATCGAGCGCCAGCTCGCCACGCGGATCTTCAACCCGCGCATCCGCCGCGTGGTGGAGTTCAAGCACGAGTTCGGCATCACCGAGATCACCGCCGAGACCGACCGCGGCACGGTGACGTTCCAGGTCCGCAACCGCCACGACGTCCGCACGCTCTCGCTCACCCGCGCCCTGTTCCGCGACGCCGACGGCAACGTCTACGAGCTGGCCGACCTCGACCAGCTCGACCCCACCAGCCGCAAACGCCTAGAACACTACTTCTAAGTGCCCAGGACCGGGAGGGCGAGGGGACCCAAGCGGCGCCGCGCGCCGGCGGCGACGTTCCTTCGGGCCTTCGCGACGGCCGGTGCGTTACTTCGAAGCCACGGTCACCTCCACGCCCACCGTCTGGGTCTGGGAGGCCTGGCAGGCGCGGTCGCTGCAGGGCTGGGTGGTGACGAGCAGGGCGAGCTTCGCCTTGCCCGGCTTGGCGTCGGCGGCGAGGCGGACGGGGACGGCGAGGCGCACCGTGCCGGTGTAGACGGACAGGGCGTCGGGGCGGAAGGGGAACTTGACGTTCCGTCCCGGCGGGTAGCGGACCGTGCCCAGCTCGGCCGGGGCGCCCCTGGCCAGTGCGACCTCGGTGGCCACCAGACCCTCGCCGGGTTGGTGACTGTTGACGTGCCAGCCGGGATCGACGGTCAGCCGCAGCTCGATCTCGACCGTCTCGCCGGGCGCGGCCTCGGCACGAGCGGCGAAGGCCTCGATGCGGACGGGTTTCTTGTCGGCCACCGCATCGGGCTTCCGTCCGGCGGTCCCGGCCGGGGTGGTCCCGTCGAGGAACGCCGCGGTGGCCAGGAGCGTGTGGGCCATGCCCGAGGGCATGCGGGCCGTCACGGCCTGGAAGCCCTCCAGCGTGGCCCGGGCGGTCGCGAGATACGCCCGATCGCCGGTGCGCCGGGCCAGGCGAACGAGCGCGTGCGCGGCGACGGCGTTCCCGGCCGGCAGGACGCCGTCGGTCGGGTCCTTCGTGCGGACGAGCAGGTCCTCGTGGTCGTCGGCGGTGAAGAAAAACCCTGCCCCGGCGGGGTCGGCGTAGTGGCGGACCATCCCGTCGGCGAGGGCCTTCGCCTCGTCCAGCCAGCGGGCCTCGCCGGTGGCGCGGTGCAGCTCCAGCAGGGCGTCGGCCAGGAAGGCGTAGTCGTCCAGGTACGCGTTGAGCTTGGCGGACCCGGCCCGCCACGTCCGCAGGAGCCGGCCGTCCTTGCGGCGGAGGTTCTCCAGGAGGAAGTTCGCGGCCGCTTCCGCGGCTTCCGTATACCGCGGCTCGTCCAGCACGCGCCCGCCGTGGGCGAGGCTGGAGATCATCAGGGCGTTCCAGGCGGTCAGCACCTTGTCGTCGCGGTGCGGCCAGACGCGTTTCACCCGCCGGGCGAGGAGCTTGCCGCGCGACGCGGCCAGGCGGCCTCGCAGGGCCTCGGGAGGGAGCTTCTCCTTCTCGGCGAGCTGCTCGACGGGTGCGGCCAGGTGGGGAATGCTCGTGCCGGGCTTCGTCCCGTGGACGGGGTCCCACCAGTTGCCGCCCTCGACGATATCGTACACGCGGCAGAACCGCTCGCCTTCGGCCTTGCCGAGGACGTCGAGCACCTCCGCGGGCGTCCAGAGGTAGAACTTGCCCTCCTCGCCCTCGCTGTCGGCGTCGAGCGCGGAGTGGAACCCGCCGGCGGGGTCCCGCATCTCGCGGAGGACCCAGTCGAAGGTCCGCTCGGCGACGCGGCGGAACTCGGCCCGGCCGGTCAGTTCGTGGGCCTCGACGTACGCCCGGGCCAGTTGGGCGTTGTCGTAGAGCATCTTCTCGAAGTGCGGCACGAGCCAGACGGCGTCGGTGGCGTAGCGGTGAAAGCCGCCGGCGACGTGATCGTGTATCCCGCCGAGGGCCATCGCCTCCAGCGTGCGCGTGGCCATGGACAGGGCGTTGGCGTCGCGCCCGCGGCGGTAAAGGTCCAGCAGCAGCCGCAGCCGGGCGTGCGGGGGGAACTTCGGTGCCCGCCCGAAACCGCCGCGGACGGGGTCGAACGTCTCGGCCATCTCCCGGGCGGCGACGTCCAGCAGGTCGTAGCTCAGCCGGCCGGTCGCGGCCGCGCCGCCTTCGCCGGAGTATTGCCTCAGGGCCTTGGCGAGCCGGTCGGCCCGCGAGAGCATGTCCTTGTTGTGGTCGCGCCAGCCGGCGGCCAGGCGGGTCAGGAGCGTCTTGAAGCCGACCTGCCCCCCGCGGTCCTCCCGCGGGAAGTACGTGCCCGCGAACCAGGGCCTCCCGTCGGGCGTCAGCCAGACGCTGTTGGGCCAGCCCCCGCTGCCGGTGAGAAGTTGCGTGGCGAGCATGTAGATCTGGTCGACGTCCGGGCGCTCCTCGCGGTCGACCTTCACGCAGACGTAGTGTTCGTTGAGGATTGCGGCGACGTCCTCTCGCTCGAACGACTCGTGCTCCATGACGTGGCACCAGTGGCAGGTGGAGTAGCCGACCGACAGGAAGATCGGCTTGTTCTCCTTCTTCGCCCTCGCGAACGCCTCGGGGCCCCAGGGGTACCAGTCCACCGGATTGCGGGCGTGCTGGAGAAGATACGGGCTCTTCTCGTGGACCAGGCGGTTGAACTCCTTGCCCCCGTCGGCCGGGAGCCGGGCGATCTCCGCCGCCGAAGGCAGCGGCGCGCGGCGATTGCCCTTCGCCTGCGCCTGCCCATTCGCCGGCCGAGATAGGACGACAAACAGCATTCCCGCCAGGAGCAGCATCCCGCCAACGAGAACGGTGATCTGGGCGGCGTGTAGTCTCATCATGTCATTCTCCCGCCGCCCCCGGGCACCGGTTTCTGCGCGCGGGGAGACGACGTCTTTCGCCTCATTCTAGGGTGCGCCGCCGGCCCCGGGGTTTGCGCTTGACAAAACCATGATCCTCGGATAGGTTTTCGGGTGTGCTTCCGTTGCGTGGAGGAGTTGCCGCGAGCCCGGCAAGACGGAAGCGCCGCCCCGCTTGAGTCGGAAGCGACGGGGTCGAGTGGAGAGGGCCATGGGGCGTCTCGCTCACCGTACCCATCCCCAGGCCGAGTGACGGCCGAGTTTCCAGGCAGTGGATCGTGCGCCCGCGCCGGGCGGGAAGGGCGCAGCGCACGGGGACAGCCGCCCGCCCCTCGCGGCCGGCGAATGCGTCGCGGGGACTCCGTCGCGGGCCGCCGCGTCGAAAGGAGCAGGATGAGGATATGTCAGCGAGAATCACACAGTCGGGCCGTGCCCTCATCGCGGCGGGGATGATCATGGCGGGTCTCGTGCCCAATGCCTTTGCCCGTGTGGACGCTAACGGGGACGTTTTCCCTGCCGATCCCATGGCCTGGACGCTCGATACCAGGGCCTTTGTGGGCTACACGGGAGAGGGTTCCCTTTGGATAGACGCCAATGACGATGTGCTTTGCGATCGGGGATATGTCGGCTTCTCCGGCAGCTCAACGGGTTCAGCTGGTGTGGACGGCAACGGGTCGACGTGGGAGATCGCGACCCGGCTGGTCGTGGGCTGGACGGGCGAAGGCGAACTGAACGTCACTGACGGAGGCGATATACTCAGGAGCACGGGGCGCGATTACATCGCGTACGGTCCCGGCTCGAAGGGCACGGTGACAGTGGACGGCCCCGGCTCGACGTGGATAGCCAACGGCGACATGCCCCTTGCCATCGGCTTTGGGGGAACGGGGGTATTGAGCATCACCAATGGGGGGGCTGTGAAAGGCGACGGGGATCGCACCTGCTACATCGGGCAGGACGCCAACTCGACGGGGACGGTAACCGTCGACGGCGTCGGATCGCGCCTGTACACGGCGAACGGATCACTCTCCTGCGGACACCAGGGCGAGGGTACACTGTCGATTCTCAGCGGCGGGTACACCAGCACCTTCGGGGGCTTCCTCGGGGACGCGATCGGCTCGGTTGGCACGGCGACGGTGGCTGGAGACGGATCCAGGTGGGACCTCCACTCGTGGCTGGTCGTCGGCGACGCCGGGAGCGGTGCGCTGGAAGTCCGCAGCGCGGGGAAGGTCGGCTGTCTCGCTGTCAGCATCGCCCGTGAGGCCGGCTCGACGGGTACGGTCACGGTGAGCGGACCGGCATCCCGCATATGGAGCTACGGAGACCTGAGGCTCGGCGATGGAGGGGTGGGCGAGCTGCACATAACCGACGGGGGCACGTACACGCTCGCCGGCAAGTTCCAGGCCCTCCTGGGCTTTAACGCCGGCTCGGAGGGCGTGATGACGGTGGACGGCAACAGCTCGGCGTTTTCCATGTCAGCCTCGGAGGTGACTGTGGGCGTTGCAGGAACCGGCGAGCTGCACGTCACCAACGGCGGGACTGTGACGATCTGGGGCACATCTGACAAGCACGGGAATTTCCGCATCGCGCGCTATGCCGGCTCGACGGGTACGGTGACGGTGACCGGGCCGGGCTCCGCCCTGACGCACGTGTCCGAAATGTGGGTCGGCGTCGACGGGACCGGGGAGTTGATCATCGCTGATGGGGGACGGGTAGACACCGGGGACCTCCGTGTGGGCGAGGCGGGGCGGGTCCGTTTCGACAGCGGCACGCTGAACGTGGGCGGGTTCTTGGTGGACCCAAGGAAGCTGACGGGCACGGGGACCATCAACACCGGTGGGTTCGTGATCGACGGGGACTTGGTCTTCGATTCTCTCTCCGGCGCCACGCAGACGATGGTCCTGGACGGCGAGCCGGGCCAAGACATCACCGTGAACGTCGACGTCTCCCAGGGCGACGGCTACCTCGGCGCCGGCATGAGCGGCTCGGGGACACTGGTGATCCGGGACGGTGTCGTCGCCTCCTCAGAGAGAGCGTACATCGGTCGCGATACGGGTTCGACGGGCACGGTGACAGTGGACGGCGTGGGTTCGATGTGGACGATCCAGCAGGACTTCCAGGTTGGTTGGTTCGGGTCGGGGGAGTTGAGGATTGCCAATGGCGGTGTGGTCAGAAGCTACGGCATCCGCATACTCAGCTCAGAGGGTTGCTGCATCGGCCGCAAGCCAGGCTCTTCGGGGAAGGTGACAGTAGATGGGGCGGGATCCAAGTGGATCGACGCCGACACGATTCACTTGGCGAGAGACGGAGTCAGCGAGATGCGCATCACGAACGGCGGGGCTGTCAGGAGTCGCGGTGGCGGTGTTGGTTCCAGCTCCAGTGCAACGTGCATGGTGGACGGGCGGGGGTCCACGTGGACGATTCAGGAGTTCCTCGAGATCGGCCTGGGCGCGACGGGCCAACTGACCATCACCAGCGAGGGCCTGGTGAGCGTGGGTCACCGTCTCACCATCAAGGGCTACGCGGACAGAGCCTACATCAACATGGCGACCGACGGGATGCTCGCCGTGAATGGGAAGGTGGACGGATCCATCACGGAGTACCTGGATTGGGTCAGTGGCACGGATGCGATTCGGTACTGGGACGGGGCGGACTGGGCGCCGATCACGGAGGGCGTTCGGGGCGTGGACTATGCACTGGAGTACATCCAGGACGGGGGCAACCTGGACGGGTACACCGTGCTGACCGTGCACGCCGTGCCCGAGCCGGGGACGGTGGGGCTGCTGGGGTTGGGGGCGTTGGCGGGGCTGTGGCGGCGGCGGGGGGGCGCGGGGCGGCGTAGCGAGTTGGTATGGCTCGTGGGAAGTGCATAGACTCTTATGAGGAGTTCTCGCCTGAGGGCGGGGCGTCCGAGCAGGGAGATCACTGCATGTCTGGCGGCGTGTATGCGGCGGCGGGGTGGATGTTGGCGGTGGTAAGCGCGGCCGGGGCGGGGGGGGGCGGGGACGCGAGCACGATGAGCGACGGGGAGCTGTTCTACGCGGTCTGCTCGGGCTGCCATGACATGGGGCGGGAGCCCGCGGCGATCCGGGCGGCGATCGCGCCGCGGTCGCGGAAGGGGTGGATTCTCATGGTCGAGCAGATGCGGCAGTACGCGCGGGACACGGCCAACGCGTTCAGCAGGGAGGAGGCCGACCGGATCGTGGCGTACCTCGTGCGCATTTCGGAGGAGGAGACCGAGGAGGTCCCGATCCCGCCCGCACCCGCGCCGATTCCCATGCCCACGCCGCCGCCCGTGGCGGTGGCGGTGGACGCCCAGACGCAGCCGGAGGCCCGGCCGGCCGCGGCCGGGGCGGCGGTGGCGGCAACGAAGAAGAAACGCCCGCTCTGGCGCCCGCCGAGCCCGATGCTGGGCGCGGCGCGCTGGGCGGGGTACCTGGCCGTGGGCCTGGCCGGGGCGCTGTTGGCGACGGGGTTGGCGCGGCGGCGGCTGCGCCGGCGCTTCCGGCCGATCCACGCGGCGTTGGCGCTGGGGCGGTTCGCGTG
>Ga0272441_10007289_pt1 | contig 18027 bp, 12 predicted proteins | sample SSMProp6N_FD_193582 | JGI IMG/M metagenome (GOLD analysis project Ga0272441, IMG submission 193582) | Marine sediment archaeal communities from Little Sippewissett salt marsh, Falmouth, MA, United States - SSM-Prop-6N | ecosystem: Environmental > Aquatic > Marine > Wetlands > Sediment ... | reverse complement strand
AGATATCATAACGTGCTTTTTTTAGGGCTTCAATTTGTTCAAGTGCGACAAATTTTGTGTCTGTATTCTTCCGGATCCCGGCCATTTTTTTGCTCCCTGTAATCTGTAGGCGGCAGTCATTGAGTTAAAAAAAATAAACACTTTTTCGGTTAAAGTCAACCTTAAATAAGTCCTTGACTTTTTCTGTATTTGGTTGTAATTTTTCAGGCACAAAAAGAACCAAAAAGGACCTGTTTTTTGGCCTCAGAAAGCAAGCAGAAAATTGAATTTTTAAAAAATCACGCCAAATTGCCGCGTCATATTGCCATCATTATGGATGGAAACGGCCGATGGGCGAAGAAACGGGGACTGCCCAGGATTGCCGGGCACCGTGAAGGTGTGAAGTCGGTCCGTGATATTGTTGAGATCAGTGGTGAGCTGGGGATCAAGGCGCTTACACTTTATACTTTTTCTACTGAAAACTGGCGTCGTCCCAAACAGGAAGTATCTGCATTGATGAAGCTTCTGCTGCAGACCCTGCGAAAAGAAATCAATGATCTGATGAAGAACAATGTCCGGTTAACAGCCGTCGGCAATCTTGAAAAGCTTCCGCACAGAGCAATGGAAGGTATTCTTGAGGGGATCGAATTAACCAGCAGGAACACCGGACTTATTTTGAATCTGGCTTTGAATTACGGCGGCAGAGAAGAACTTGTGGCGGCTATACAAAAAATCGCTGCACTGGTGAATGAAAACAAACTGAAACCGGAGGATATTACAGCGGAGACCGTTCATCAATTTTTATATACTTCAGAATTACCCGATCCGGACCTTCTTATCCGGACCAGCGGTGAACTCCGGATCTCCAACTTCCTGCTGTGGCAGCTGGCCTATACAGAAATCTATATTACGGATATTCTCTGGCCCGATTTCAGGCGCGAAGCCCTTATGGATGCATTGAACGATTATGTGGGACGGGAAAGACGTTTTGGAAGGGTCAGCGAGCAGCTGAAACCTGCTTGAAAGTTCTTCTCGGTTTGATGGGCGAAAGGGCGAAGTGTCAACAAATAAGGGAACCATTCAAATCCCGGAATCGTCTATTATATATATTGAAAGCAGGGGGAAAAGGGAAAGGGGTCTGATTGTCCCCTATTTTTATTTATAAAGGACCTTATGCATAGAAGAAAATGGATCCTTGTTCTTGCCATTACTGTCAGTTGTGTTGTGGTCTCTCTTTATATTATCTGGCGCGTTATCGGGATCGATCAAAAAATAAGAGCGATGTTGCTTGAGAAGGCAAAGCCATTTCTGGCCCAGGGATCCGATATTGAGAAGGTTGAAATGGATCTGGTCAGTCTGCACCTTAAAGGTGTACGGCTTGCTCCCAAGGACCGGTCTTTTTTTGTGGAAGTGGAAGATGTCCGTTTCGGGTACCGGTTTGGTAATCTCCTTCGATACGGTTTTGTACCGCATAAACTAACCCATCAGGTTATTTTAAGCCATCCTAAAATTATCATACACAGGCTGCAGGTTGAAAACAGCAACGGTATGCAGGATAATCAGATCGTGGATTTAAGGAAACTCTGGCAGGAGATTCATCCTCTGCAGCGGATCATTCTTTCGGATGCGGAAGTGGTTCTGGATGACACACTCAGGGAGCCTATACAGCTGGCCTGTGGATTAAGCGGATGGCTTAATACCAGTCCGCTTGATTCCGCAGTGGTTCGTTTGACGGGCCGCTTCTTTGGTGCCGAGAAAGAAAATGTGGATTTTCAGGGGAAAATAGATCTCCTGCATGCCCGCCCTGTGTGGTTCCACCTGCAAATCAAAGAATCACCTATACCGCCTGATTATACATTTTTAATGCCCGAATTTATTCATGTGATTTCAGGGACAATGAGGGGAGAGGGGACTTATAACCGCAATAAAGGAACCCATGGATTTTATGAAATTGAAAATGGCGCTTTTTCTTTGCAGTCAGCCAACATTCTGGTTGATAATGTCAATGTGCGCAGTGTTATCACAGATACAGACATTGAATTAACCGGAACCATTGGCGATTTTAACGGATCATCGCTGAAGTTGTCCGGGCACATACATGATTTTTTAAATCCACAATACGATTTAAATATGTCCACAAGGGACCTTTCCATTGCTTCTTTTATCCGGAGTGCCTATCCGGGAAAGGATGTTTATGTAGACGGCAAGGCAAATTTTGATTTTTATTTAGAAGGATTTGCAGACAATCCGCTTCTGAAAGGTGAGGTTAATATCGAGAAACTGGCCGGTTACGGTTTTTCATTTACAAACGTTTTTGCCGGAATGAGTCTGAAAAGAAACCGGTTCGATATACGGGGAGAGGGCATTGAAAAAAGCGGCATGAGACTTGGTTTGTCCGGACAGGGATCCCTCAACGGCAGACAATCAAGCACATTTATTAATGTGGATTTAACGGGCCAGCGGCTGCCTGTTCTTCCGGACTGGTTTCAGCAGAATATTAACCGATATACTGCCAATATTCATTTTCAGACCAAAGGGAGCATGGACAGTCTTCAGGGGAACACAACCGGCGAAATCAATGTCCTTTCCAACGAAGGTCTGCTCAGACGCTATACAACAACCATGACACTGAAGAAAAAGAAATTGAAATTCCAGGTTAACTCAAATGAAACATTTTCTTTAACCGGAGTTGCTTCCCAGCCTTTTACAAAACTGGCTGATTGGCAGATTCAAATGGCAGGACTGCAGGATTTCTTTATTCCCTTTGCCAGTAAAAAGCTGCGGCAGATGATTTATGATCTGGGGGTGGGAGCGGAACTGAAAAAAAAGGGTGATGTCTGGGACATGAATTTTTGGGGGGAAGGCACAGAATCAGATCCTGAGGAAAACTACTTTAATCTTTATTGCCATCTGGGAGAAAGAACACGAAATACGAGACGGTTTCAGTTGACCTCGACCTATCAGCGACAAAAAGACAAAGCCATATCCATGAAGGCCGGTGGTGAGATTTCCCCGCAGGGGATCCGACTTGCCCGTTGTGACATAGGAGAAGGTTGTGTCATTCTCGGATATTTTCCCTTTCAAAAAAACCAGACTTACCAGGGGCTGCTTGAGTTAACAAATTTCCGGGTTGGTCAACTACATGATCTGCTTCCCAGTTTTTCACCCTATCATGCTGCTTTATCCGGAACGATTGATATATCAGGCCCCGGATCCAAACCTGAATGGCATGTTGATCTTTCACTCAGAAAGGGGCAATTTCATTCAATTGGACCCTTTAACGGTGATTTAACCTTTCACGGGAACAGACAGGCTGTTCAGGCAATCGGTGTTTTATTTGAAAAAGAGGGAACAACATTATTATCCGGAAGTGTAAGCCGGTCAGCAGAAGATTCCCTGACAGGTGTCATCAAGGGAGAAGATCTGGATCTGGGAATTCTGTCATATGCTTTTGCGGGAGACACAAGCAGAATCAGAGGAAACGGATCTCTTCAACTGCAATTTGAAGGATCCTCCCTTCATCCCAGGGTGGTCGGATCGCTGGCCATCAGTAATGGCGCGTTTGGGAATGTAACCTTTCGTGATGTCTGGGCGGAGTTTGAAGATATATTTTCCGATTCAACCGGATATGCCGGCGGCCGGTTTATTATCAAGGGCGGCTGGATGACCCGGGATGATGATTTAACTTTGCATACCTGGGGAGAAATTCCTCACGGTGCAGCATCTGATGCCGACATTTCTGTTCTGGCCAAAGGGAATATTCTGGGTGTCCTGCCCCATGTGTCCGGATTTGTTCAGAAAGCGGACGGAACAGGAGAACTTTTTTTGCGTTGGGCGGGTACAACTGGGGAATGGACACTGGGTGACTGCCGATTGCGGATTGATCAGGGTAATCTCGAGCTGGCTTCATTTCTGAAACATATCAGAAATGTTCAGGCAGAGATGTCATTGGTTCAACAACAGCGTTTTATGAAGATTCACCATTTTACAGGGAATATTGAAGGAACGGAACTGATTCTGGAAAATGAATTTCAGATTCGAGGACAGCAGGCTGAGCCGCTGTCTATTCCTCAGCTCGGTATTCATTTTGGTACACTCAAATTGAAAACCATGGGAAAGGGTGTAAGGCTGCATATTCCGGGATTAATGGAACCCGGTGATGACGGATTAATAGGCTTCAGCGGATTTAATGATGACGGAGACTATTTTACTTTGGCAGGCCCCAATGAAGCGCCGGCTTTCGGGGGGACACTGAATTTATACGATATGCGGATTACTTATCCGTTTCTCGTTTTGACCGATATAGGGCCGGATGACCCTTTGATGACGTTTGTTGAAAAAGTAGACTGGGACCTCCGTTTGAAACCAATGCAGGATGTTCATTATATCCGAGATATTGAAAGCCCGCTTGGCAATATTTATACCGATTTGAAATTGCGTGACAAGTACGGTGAATTGCATGTACAGGGGATCGCTCAGGATGGAACCCTTCAGGTCTGGGGCAATTTGATGTCCAATGAGGGAACCCTTGAAATCCTTGATCATTATTTCAGACCGGAACAGATTATATTCGATTATCCGAAAGGTGCGACCAATCCCATACTTTCTGCAAGAGCCCACACAACCATTATTGATTCTACAGGTATGCCGGCTACTGTATGGCTGACCGTTTCGGCTCTGGATGTTGAAACGGGCCTGGAATCCAAAGCCGGGGATTGGGAAAATATACAGTTCCGGTTTACATCCGACAACCCCAATCTGGGCCGTTCGGAGGCGGATTTGCTGGCTGCACTGGGTTATTCCTCAGAAAATATAACGGACCGGGCATATGACGCAATCGGGATGCAGGTGGATAATCTTGTATTCAGACCACTTTTGAGGCCGATTGAGAGAACCATCCGGCGCCATCTTGGGCTGGATGTTGTTCGGTTTTCATCCATGTTCAGCCGAAATCTTGTTCAGTTAAGAAACATGAATGAGCTTGGTTTTGATCCGAGGATGCTTTTCAGGAGCTCAAAGGTTGTCCTGGGTAAATATATTGCACCCGGTCTTTTTCTCACCTATTCCGGCCAGGTGCAGAATGGTCCCGGATTTCGTTATCATACCCATGGCCTGGGATTCAGACACGCACTGGTTATGGATTATTCAATCCGCCCCGATCTTTTTCTGGAAATGGAATATACATACGACAGCCAGCTGCTTTCTGACAGACGGGAGGACAAACGGATCTGGATCCGACATATATTTCCATTTTAAAATCGAACAAATTTTACTTTACAAAATATAAAAAATTTACTAATTTACGTTGCTGTACCCATAAGGAGGTTCATTTTACATGTTGAGTCAAAAGTTCAATATTAAATTACTTGTTTTCGCGATTCTGCTGATTGGTATTCAGGGTTTTGGACAGCAAACCAGTCTTGGTAAAATTTTGGGTCTGACAATTAGCGGCAATAAAACCTCAGAGATCAGCACCATTAAACTGAGTTGCGGGCTTCGTCAGGGTGATGAGGCAAGCTGGGACAAAATACAGCAGGCCGTTAAAAACCTGTGGGCGCTGGGTATATTTTCCGATGTACAAATTCTGATGAATCAAAAGACGGATGATGGCATCTTTCTTGAGATAAAAGTGGTTGAGCATCCAAAGCTGGCGAGAGTCAATATCGAAGGAAACAAAAAAATAAAGACCGAGGAGATTGAAAAAGAAATCAGTCTGTTCAGAGGACAGGTCATTTCTCCCAGCCATATTGCGAAAGCAAAGAAAATTCTGAAAGAAATGTATGCTGAAAAAGGATATACACTGGCGGAAATTGATGCCAAAACGTATGAGTCTGAAAAAGAAGGACGGATGATTCTCCGTATTGTGATAAAGGAAGGTCAGAAGGTACAAATAAAAAAGATACGGTTCTTCGGGAATACAGTTTTTAAAGAGGGCAAACTTCGCAAACAGATGAAAGAGACCAAAGAGGACCGATGGTGGCGGGGTGCGGATTTTGATAAAGAAGAATATGAGGAGGATAAAAAGAAGGTTCTGGAATTCTATCGGAATCACGGTTACCGTGATGTGGAAATGATCAAGGATTCTCTCTATTATGATATTGAAAAGAAAGATATGTTCATTGATATATGGATCAGTGAAGGACGCTGTTATTACTTTGGCGATATTACCTGGGAAGGCAATACACTTTTTTCTGAAGACGAGCTTGAATCCCTGCTTGAATTTAAAAAAGGGGATGTGTTTAGTGAAGAGGATTTCAATGTTTCGCGCAATGAAAATCTGGGCGGCGCCTATTATGACAGGGGATATATTTACGCACAGATTTATCCTAAAGAAACCCTTCGTGACGTGGATACGGTAGATGTTCATTTCGTGATTGATAAAAAAAATCCGGTTAGAATACGCAAAATAAAAATTGTAGGCAATACGCGAACCAAAGAGAGGGTTATCAGGCGGGCACTGATGATCCGGCCCGGTGACATTTTCAGCAAGGAGCTTTTGCTGAGAAGCCATAGAGAACTGATGGTGCTTAACTATTTTTCTGTGGTTGAGCCCAATGTCCATCCTGTCAGCGAGGAAGAGCTGGACCTGAGCTTTAAAGTAGAGGAACGGTCTACGGACACAGCCAATCTTTCAGCCGGATGGAGTGAACTGGACCGTCTGATTGGCAGTATCGGTCTGGGCATGAACAATTTTTTCGGGAACGGACAGCAGCTTTCACTTGACTGGAATTTTGGCCGTTATTACAGGTCTTTCAGTTTGAGTTTTACCGAACCGTGGTTCAGAAGCACACCCACATTAATCAGTCTCAGTATTTTTGACACGAAAAGAGACGCGTATTATATTGGTTACAGCCAGAAAAGCCGCGGCTTTTCCGTCAGGCTCGGACGCAGATTCCACTGGCCGGATAACTATTTCAGAGGCGACTGGATTTACCGTCTGGATCAGACAGAGCTTGGAAATTTTTCAGATTATTATAAAGAAATCAATCCGAATAATATTGTGAATGAGGCATGGCCGCTTACATCAAGCGGTATTACACAGATTATTTCAAGGAACAGTCTGGACCAGGTTGAGTTCCCAACAAAGGGTACACGGGTCAGCCTGTCAACAGAAATCGCAGGAGGACCGCTCGGCGGGAATGTCGGTTATCACAAGCATACATTCAGTGCAGAATATTTTCTGCCCATTGTTCAAACCAAACTGATTCTTCTGACTCGTGCGCAGGCAGGATACATGGGATTATTAACCAAATCCGGCAAGGTTCCGTATCTGGAATATTTTTTCATGGGAGGAAGCGGTTTGTCCAGGGCGATTCCATTAAGAGGGTATGATGATCCCCTTGCCGGCGGACAATATTATTATGAGGGCGGGAAAACCATGCTTCAGACCACGGTTGAACTGCGCTTTCCCATTATTATGCAACCGACAACTTTCGGACTCATCTTTGCTGAAGCTGGAAACACCTGGAGTGATTTGGCCAATACCGATCCTTTCAATCTAAGGAGGTCTCTGGGAGTCGGGGCAAGGATTTTTATGCCTATGGTAGGAATTATCGGTTTTGATTATGCATATGGTTTTGACTATATAGACTCGGAAACAGGTGAAAGAACTGGTAAGTGGAAAACCCATTTTGTTTTTGGTAGAAGCTTCTAAAACGTATTATTTATGGAGGAAAAAACCTTGAAAAGAAAAAATCATGTATTGGCAACTGTTTTAATACTGATCGTTTTGTTTGGAGCCGGATCCGTTTTTGCCCAGGCAAAGATGGGATATATTGATTCCCAGCGTATATTAGTAACGTATTCCAAGGCGGTTGATGCACAGAAAAAACTTGAAGCAGAAACCGTTCAGGCCAGTGATGAACTCAAAAAAATGGAAGATGATTTCAGGGCTGAACAGGAACGGCTGGAGCAGCAGGCTATGCTGCTAAATGATGAAAAGAAGCAGCAAAAGGCACAGGAATTACAGGATATGTATATGAAAATACAGCAGTTCAGCCAGGACAAACAAACAGAACTGTCCAAACGGCAGGATGAACTGCTTAAACCCGTTTTTGATAAAATCAACACGGTTATTAATCAAATTGGTGAAAAAGAAGGATATGATTTTATTTTTAACGGATCCGTCTCAGGAAATCTTGTTTATGCCAAGGAACAGTACGACTTGACAGATAAAGTGCTCGCCGAGCTGGATAAGGAAAAGTAACATATAGTTGCAATCGATGCAGAACCCGATTGTTAATAAAACGAACCGGATATTTCGGGTTTATATTCACTCTCTGAACGGATTATAGCTGTTGTTACCAGCCGGACATGCTCTGTCGTGCCGGAGAGCAATTATAGATTGATATTTGTTGGGATTCAAGAACCATCCCGTTATGACGGGATGGTTCTTGGTGCTTATATCTTTACTGTTCAATGCATTCTTTTATACCCACAGAATCCATGGATTGATTCAGTCCGGCTGAATTGGCGGGCGTTTTATTCATGATTCTGTTAAGCGTATTTATTAAAAGAGCGAACAGGTTTGTTGCCGGCTTTATCATGTAATCCTTTTATTGCCGGATGTTTCTTTTTACACAAAGATTGCTGTTGTCATTGTAGCCATAATCCGTAAGGAGGATGCCGTGAAAAGAATGGGTATTGTTTCATATTTTACAACTGTGATTGTGATCCTGTCTTTTATTTTTCCCTTCACCGTATTGGCTGATGGGAAAATAGGATACATTGATTCTCAGAAAATCCTGGCAACCTATGCACCGGCCATTGATGCGGAAAAGCAGGTTGAGACAGAAAGCAACAAATGGGGTGAAGAGCTCCAGAAAATGGAAAATGATTTTCAGGCACAGCGGGAAGAACTGGAGAAACAGAGTCTGTTGCTGAGTGAAGAAAAAAAACTGGAGAGGCAGCAGGAGCTGCAGACCCTTGCACTTGAAGCGCAAAAGTTTCAAAATGATAAATGGGGCGAGCAGGGGGAGTATTTCAAATTAAGAGAACAGCTTCTTAAACCAATTATTGATAGAATTAACAGTGTTATCAATCGGGTGGGAGAAGAAGAGGATTATGATTTTATTTTCGATACGGTAGCCGGCAATCTGGTTTTTGCCAAGGATCAATTCGATTTGACGGACCGAATCCTGGAAGAGCTGGAAAAAGAAGAAGCAGAAAATACAAGTGCGAATCCATAATGGAAAAAAAACTAGCCGAAATTTGCGAACTTGTCGGGGGTCAACTGATTGGTGATGGAAGTCTGTCGATATCCGATGTGGCCAAGATAGAAGACGCTGAAAAGGGACAGATCACCTTCATAAGTAATCCCAGATACCATCAGTTTATTCATGACTGCCGGGCTTCAGCCGTTATTGTGTCCCGTGATTTCAATGAAAAGAGCGAAATGGCTGTTATTCAGGTTGCGGATCCCTATTACGCCTTTTTAAAAATACTCAAGCTGTTTCATCCTGAACAGTCATTTCAGGCAGAGGGGATTCACCCGACTGCAGTTATCGAAACATCTTCAATAGGAAAGCATGTGTCCATTGGTCCCTATGTGGTTGTGGGAAAGGGCTGTTCTATAGGGGACAGAACAGTGCTTTTACCCGGGGTTGTGATTATGCGCGATACAACCATTGGAGAAGACTGCATACTTCATGCAAATGTATGTGTCAGGGAAAATGTGACCATCGGGAATCGTGTGATCGTTCATTGCGGCACGGTTATCGGCAGTGATGGATTCGGATTTGCGCCCCTGGAAGGTGTTTATCATAAAATTCCGCAGATCGGCACAGTGGTTATAGAAGATGATGTTGAGCTGGGTGCCAACGTAACGGTTGACCGCGCCACCATGGGAGAAACCCGTATATGCAAAGGCGCCAAGCTGGATAATTTGATACAGGTCGCTCATAATTGTACCATTGGGGAGAATACAGTCATAGCAGCACAGGCCGGATTATCGGGCAGCACCCGAATTGGAAAGGGTGTACGGGTCGGCGGTCAGGTTGGTTTCGCAGGCCATATGACTATTGGCGACGGTTCGGCAATTGGTGCCCAGTCGGGTGTTTCCAAATCGGTTCCACCCGGTGTGATGGTCTCCGGATATCCGGCCCAACCGCATCGTGACGAAATGAGGCTTGAAGCGGCCAAAAGGAAGCTGCCCAGGTTATTAAAAGAGTTAAAGGATCTAAAAAAGAGAATTCAGGATCTGGAACAGAATAAGGGGAAGGAATGCTAGAACAACAACAAACCATTGGAAATGCAGTATCGCTTGAAGGGGTCGGACTTCATACAGGAAACAAAACAAAAATTACATTTCACCCGGCAAAACCGAATACAGGCATACGGTTCAGGAGAACGGATGTGGACGATTGTCCGGAAATACCGGCTGACATTGAACATGTGGTCGATAATTTCCGGGATACCACACTGGGTGTCGGCAAAATTCATATCCGTCAGGTGGAACATGTACTCGCAGCAATTTATGGTTTGCAGATTGATAATATTCTGGTTGAAATTGATTCCAATGAGCCACCGGTTGGCGACGGAAGTGCGATGCCATTTGTCAAGATTCTTCAGAAAGCAGGATTGGTTGAGCAGGAACCCCTCAGAGAGTATCTTGAAATCGAGGAAACCATTACCTATTCAGACAAAGAAAAAGGCATTGACATGGTGGTTTTCCCTTCCGACGAGTTCAGGATAACCTTTATGGTGGATTATCAGAATCCGGCGCTGGGTACTCAGTACACCTCCATGTATTCACTCACGGATGAATTTGTAGATGAATTTGCTTCTGCGCGCACTTTTTGCTTTTTACATGAGGTTGAAGAACTTCATGATAAGGGCCTGATACAGGGCGGCAATTTGAACAATGCGGTGGTTATTGTTGATCGTCAGCTGAGTGATAATGAGTTAAAGGATCTGGCAAAAAGATTTGAACTGGACGAAGAAATTGTACTGGGGACCAACGGGATTCTGGGTGGAAGGAAACTGCGTTTTTATAATGAACCTGTCCGGCATAAAGTTTTGGACTTGATTGGCGATATGGCTCTTCTGGGTGTGCCGTTAAAGGCCCATGTCATGGCTGCCCGTTCCGGTCATGCGACACATGTGGAACTGGTAAAAAAAATTCGTCAGGTTTATAAAAAGAAAAGAATTACAAGCAAGTATCAGTCCCAGCCGACCAAAAAGGGTGTTTTTTTGGACGCGACAGCCATCGAAAAAATCCTGCCTCACAGATATCCGTTTTTACTTGTTGATAAAATTGTGGACCTCATCCCGCGGGAAAGGGTGATCGGCATAAAAAATGTGACATTTAATGAACCCTTTTTCCCGGGCCATTTTCCGGGTCATCCGATTATGCCCGGTGTGTTAATTGTGGAGGCCATGGCGCAGACCGGTGCGATTTTACTTCTGGATGCCATAGAGAAGCCTGAAGAAAAACTTGCCTATTTTATCGGTATTGAAAAAGTACGGTTCAGAAAACCTGTTCTGCCCGGTGATCAGCTTCAGCTGGAAATAGAACTTGCCCGATACAGACCAACATCCTGTAAAATGTATGGCAAGGCTTTCGTTTGCGGAGAACTGGTCTGTGAAGCTGAATTCATGGCCGCTATTGTTGATCGATAAACAACAAATCATACTGGAGGAAATTTGCCTGATATTCATCCAACTGCGGTGATAGACAAGGGAGCAAAGCTTGCGGATGGTGTCCAGGTGGGTCCCTATTCGATTGTTGAGAACGATGTTATCATAGGTGAAGGGACACAAATCCATTCACATGCGCTGATTGCCAGTGGTGCCAGGGTTGGAAAGCAGTGTCAAATCCATCATGGTACAGTTGTATCCACGGTTCCTCAGGATCTTAAATTTGAAGGAGAACCGACGACTCTGGAAATTGGCGATCATACCATTATCCGGGAGTTTTGCGATTTGAACCGGGGTACCAATGACAGGAAAAAAACCCGTATTGGAACAAACTGTCTGTTAATGGCATATACCCATGTTGCACATGATTGTGATGTTGGCGACCATGTTATCCTGGCCAATGGTGTGCAGCTTGGCGGACATGTCACTATAGGAGACTGGGTTATCATAGGTGGGTTGGTGCCGGTACATCAATTCTGTTCAATAGGGCAGCATTCCCTGATCGGTGGCGGATTCCGAACCGTTCAGGATGTTCCGCCTTATATTCTTACGGCAGGAGAACCCCTTGCATTCAAGGGATTAAATATCGTAGGGCTGAAAAGGCGCGGATTTTCCAGTGAGACCATATCTGTTCTGCGGAAAAGTTACCGCTATATATACCGGTCCAAAATGAATACCAAACAGGCTCTGGATAAAATAAAATCCGAGCTTCCGGACCTGCCCGAAACCAGGGCTGTTGTTGAATTTATTCAAAACAGTCAGCGGGGAATTATTTAAGTTGATTGATTCATGAATATCTGGAGATGGATTAATACAGGTGCTGCTGATGGATTGACGCAGATGGCCATTGATTGTGCAATGATGGAAGCCGTGGCAGAGAAAGAGCAGCCGACTTTCAGAATTTATCAATGGCGGCCTTATTGCATTTCACTCGGACACCATCAATCCGGAGAATCCATCGATATCGGTCAGTGTAAAAGAGAAGGGGTGGATGTTGTTCGCCGCCCCACAGGCGGCAGGGCGGTTTTTCATGCAGAGGAAGTGACGTATTCAATTGTGATTCCACGAACATCCGATTTTTTTTCAAAGCAAATTCAAACTGTTTACAATCAAATTGGCCATGGCCTGGTGCATTCCCTTCGTTTGCTGGGTGTTAAGGCTGAACTTCAAAAGGGAACCGTGGATTTAAAAAACCATTACCATCAAAGTGAATCGGTTGCCTGCTTTTCTGTCACCTCAAGATATGAAGTTATGGTGAATAACAAAAAAATAATCGGAAGCGCACAACGCCACATTTCGGGAAATATTCTTCAGCATGGATCGATTTTAACAGGCAGTGCGCATAGCCGGCTCCCCGATTTTTTAAATCATGTTTCTCCGGATGCAAAACAAAAAATGCGAACCATGCTTGAGAACCGGACCGGCAATATTCGTCAGTGTCTTGGACATGATTTGTCCTATGAAGATATTTCACAGGCTTTAAATCGAGGCATGTCCGAGGCGCTTTCCATTCAGTTTGAGCCGGCGTGTTTATCGGAAGAAGAAAAACAGCTTGTGGATAAAATGAAACCGCGATTGACGGTCTCAAATCTTAACGAGACGGTCTGTTCCTGAAATCAACGGTTCACCGGCAAAGGAAATTAAGCAGATTAAAGTATGACTGAACCAAAGAAAATATCATTATGGGGATCCACCGGATCAATCGGCACACAGACACTGGATGTGATCAGTCGTTTTCCCGGCCGATTTGATGTGATTGCGCTGACCGTCCACCAGAATATACAGCTTGCTCTGGAGCAGGCAAATCAGGTTCGACCCCGGTACGTGGCAATTACCGGGAATGTAAAAAAGGAGACCTGGCAGAGCCGTTTCCGGGATAAAGGGGTTGAGCTGTTATGGGGCAAAGAGGGATTGCTGGAGCTGGCGGGACTGGGAGAGGAAGACCTGGTTGTCAATGCACTGGTCGGGAGTGTGGGGCTTGAAGCCACAATGCGGGCCGTTCAGACCAATACAAATATTGCGCTGGCCAACAAGGAGGTTCTGGTTATGGCCGGTGAGATGGTCACGACGGAGATGCGCAAAAGGGATTTGGCTCTGATTCCGATTGACAGCGAACACAGTGCTCTGTTCCAGTGCATGCAGGGAGAGAAATCCGATCAGGTGAAGCTGGTTCATCTGACGGCTTCAGGGGGTCCCTTCCTCAACAGGGAAAAAACAGAATTTGATACGATTACCGTTGAAGAGGCCCTTAATCATCCAAACTGGGATATGGGCAAAAAAGTAACCATAGATTCGGCCACGCTTGCCAATAAGGGTCTCGAAGTGATTGAAGCGAGATGGCTGTTTGATCTGAATCCTGAACACGTAAAGGTCGTTGTGCATCCGCAATCCATTGTCCATTCCATGGTTGAATTTGTGGATGGCTCGATTAAAGCGCAGATGGGCATTCCCGACATGCGGATTCCCATTTCATATGCCTTAACGTATCCTGATCGCCGGCCCGAAAAATACAGCATTATGAATTTTGAGAAACCCTGGCAGCTTGATTTTTTTCCGCCGGATCTGGATAAATTCAGGGCGCTGTATCTGGCCTACGAGGCCCTGAAAATGGGCGGGACAGCACCTGCGGTATTTAACGGAGCGGATGAGCTGGCTGTTCAGCTTTTTTTGGAAGGCAGGATCGGTTTTAATCAGATTGCCGCGATTATTGAGGAAGCGCTGCATAAACATGATGTGGTGAAAGACCCCGGTCTGGAGGATATTCTGCAGGCGGATCAATGGGTGAAAAAGAGTATTCAAAAAGAATTCAAAGACTGAACAAGAGGACTGTATGACAACAATATGGGCTACTATTCTATTACTGGGCATATTAATATTTGTTCATGAATTTGGACATTTTATTGCCGCAAAGTTATTTAAAATTCGCGTAGAGCGTTTTTCAATCGGATATCCGCCCAGAATGATCGGGAAGCAGATTGGTGAAACGGATTATTGTCTTTCCTGGATCCCTTTCGGCGGCTATGTTAAAATTGCCGGCATGGTGGATGAGAGCCTGGACAAGGCGCAGCTTGAAAAACCCCCTGAACCCTGGGAATTCAGATCAAGACCCTGGTATCAAAAATTCCTGGTTATCCTGGCCGGTCCCCTGATGAATATTTTACTGGCTTATTTTATCTTTGCCGGTGCCATTCTTCATAATGGTATGGGCGAGGTAAGCACAGAACCGCAAATCGGAGGTGTGATTGAGGGAGAGCCGGCGGATCTGGCAGGGATGCAGAAGGGGGACCGGATCGTCTCGATCGACGGAAAACCCATTCACACCTGGCGTGATATTGCAGATGTGGTTCATTCCGCTCCGGAGCAATCTCTGAATATTTCCTGGACGCGGGGAGATTCTCTGTTTTCTGCGAATATTGTACCGGTTCGTCAAAAAATACCGAGTGATGGGGATATAAAAGAAGTGGGATTAATCGGTATTGATGCTGTGGTCACCATGCGAAAAGCATCCGTCCTTGAAGCCATGAAATTCGGAGGAGAAAACATATACTATTGGGGTAAACTGGTTCTTGTTTCAATCGCGAAACTGATCAGCGGCAGAGAATCAATACGCTCTATAGCCGGGCCTGTGCTGATTGCCAAAATGGCAGGAGAAAGCGCCAGATCCGGTTTCGATACATTTATCGGATTTCTGGCTTTTCTCAGCCTGAACCTTGGTATCCTTAATTTGCTGCCGATTCCTGTCCTGGACGGGGGACATCTCGTTCTGATCCACATTGAGGGTATCATCCGAAGGTCAATTTCGGTTAAAGTCAAGCTTTTGATACAGCAGATCGGCATGTTGCTGATTTTCGCCCTGACGATTTTTGTCTTGTACCACGACATCATCCGTGTTGTAAATAAAGAATAAAACCTTTACCTTGTAAGCAGAATTGTCTGCTTTTTCATGCCGACAAAACAGGGTTGTCTTGCCGGCAATAATCAAATCAGGTGAATGTATGGACACGAAAAAGACACCTCTTTATAATCAGCATGTTCAATTGGGCGGCAAAATGGCTGATTTTGCAGGCTGGCTCATGCCCCTCTGGTATTCAACCGGACAGTCAGCGGAACATCACGCAACCAGGAAGGCATGCGGATTGTTTGACATCTGTCATATGGGAGAATTCAGAATCAGAGGAAAAGATTCGTTGTTTTTCCTGTCCCGTATGCTGACCAACCGTGTTGATCAGATCCAGCCGGGGCAGGCCATGTATAATTTTATGCTTAATGAAGAGGGCGGTGTCATCGATGATTGTATTTTGTACTGTTTTGATCCTGAGAACTGGATGCTGGTTGTCAACGCGGGGACCATACAGGGAGATTTTGAATGGCTTTCAGCCCATGTTTCAGACGATGTCATGCTGGAAAATATCAGCGATCAAACAGGCAAGATCGATCTTCAGGGTCCTGAAGCCCCGAAGCTGATGATCAAATGGATGGACCGGTCTGTTCTGGAGCAGTTACGGTTTTTCAGGTTTGTTCAGAATGTTGATATAGGCGGTGTGCCGGTTCTTGTTTCCCGTACCGGTTATACGGGCGAGATTGGATTTGAACTGTACATGAATGCGGACAATGCAGCGGATATCTGGGATCTGCTGATCAAAGAGGGTCAAAGCCGGGGACTGCTGCCCTGCGGTTTGGGAGCGCGTGACACATTACGTACCGAAGCCGGACTGCCCCTGTATGGGCATGAGCTGCAATCAGGCCGCCCGGCAGTCGGGCATCCATGGCCGTTTGCCATATCCTGGGATAAACCATTTATTGGCAGGGATGCTCTGATCGCCAAAAAAGAACAAGGTATTGACTCCTATGTGTATCCGTTCCGGATGCATGGAAAACGAAAAGCCTTGGCTGGATGGGAGGTTGTAAGGAACAGAGTAATCGGTTCTGTTCTGAGCGGTGTCATATCGCCATCTTTAAATAACACACCGATCGGTTTTTTAAGCAGCAGTGAAGACCTTGAACCCGGCATGGATGTTACGTTCCGAAAACCCGGCACCGAAGCAGGCCTGGACGGTGTTATCGTTGAATTGCCGTTTGTCGCTCCCACATCCAGAAAGAAAATGAACCTGTTTCTTTAATACAGAGGATATTGTTTTTGCAGGTATGGATGAATCGACATGTATTTATATATAATTCCTATTGCTGTGTTCTGTTTTGAAACCGCTTTGAAAAGGAACGGATTCTATCATGGTACGTAAAAACAGCAAATCAATTGAGGCCAGACAATGGGAAATTCTGGGCATATCCATCATGGCCCTTGCGCTGATGATTTTTCTCGGCATTATTTCTTATCATCCGGCTGATTATGATCCGGACATTGGTTTTTCCAGTGGTGTAAGCAACTGGCTGGGGCTGGCAGGAGCATGGTTGAGCTATTATTTATACAATTACACCATTGGTTATTCCTGTGTGGTTTTTCCCTTTCTGCTTTTCCTTTTTGGGTGGAATCTTTTCCTGCAGAGGCCCTTCAAACCCTATATCCGGTTAAGTCTTTATGTGCTGGCACTTGGATTGTTTTTATCAACAGTTCTAGCCATGCCGGAAGCGTTAAGCAAGGATGGGAGCAAATTCGGATTTGATTTAAGCGGCTGTTTTGGTGGTTTTCTGGCACAGCAGCTGAGTCATTACTTAAAGACAGTCGGGAGCATTCTGGTTCTCTTTACGGTATTGCTTCTCTTTTTAATATCAGCCACGTCTTGGAGCATGCGGTCTGCCCTGTTGAGCTTTACCGAAGAAATCCGGACAATGATAAGCAGGCTGAAGAAAAAAAGAGAATCTGTCCAATTGAAGAAGAAACAAAAACCGTCAAAACCGGATATTCACGTTGAGGAGCCGGGAAAAACATCTACACCTGATAAAAGAGACGATATTCGTGCGCAAAGCGAAAAAACGGGTGAACCGGAACCGCCCCGAAGACCGGTTATTCAGATAGAAAAACGGGCCGAACCGTCTGCTGATAGTGTCTCAGGTAATAAATCGGCCCCTGAGCCGGTTAAAGTCACATCACAGGGGCAGTACAATCTGCCTTCCCTGGATCTGCTCGCCTCGGGCGGATCACAGGATATGCAAATCGACCGAAAAGCGCTTGAGGAGAAGGCCCATTTTCTGGAAGAAAAGTTAAGCGAATTTGATGTGCGGGGAACCGTTGTGGGTATCAGGCCCGGCCCTGTGATTACCCGCTTTGAAATTCGACCGGCGCCGGGTACAAAGATCAGCCGTTTTACAGGGGTTCAGGACGATCTGGCGCTTGTATTACGCGCATCCCGGGTAAGGGTTGTTGCGCCGATTCCGGGAAAGGCCGCGGTCGGCATAGAAATACCCAATGAACAGCCCAGTATTGTTATGCTGAAGCAAATACTCGTTTCAGAA
>Ga0272441_10007288_pt1 | contig 18030 bp, 13 predicted proteins | sample SSMProp6N_FD_193582 | JGI IMG/M metagenome (GOLD analysis project Ga0272441, IMG submission 193582) | Marine sediment archaeal communities from Little Sippewissett salt marsh, Falmouth, MA, United States - SSM-Prop-6N | ecosystem: Environmental > Aquatic > Marine > Wetlands > Sediment ... | reverse complement strand
GACCCGACACGCTTCAAGCCTGAGTTTTTCCGTCACTTTGAGCAACGGGTGGGGCAGCTATGTGAAATGTGCATTGAGGCCGACATCATCATTTTCCATCCCTACGACCGTTGGGGTTACTGTGATATGGATGCAGAAAGTGACTACCGCTACTTGCGTTATCTGGTGGCTCGTCTAGCCGCCTACCGCAATGTCTGGTGGTCAATGGCCAATGAGTACGATTTTCTGCTGGATGTGAAACCGATGAGCCAGTGGGATCGTTACTTTCATATCGTGGAAGAAAAGGACCCCTATCAACATCTACGTTCTATTCACAATGGCGATGTGACCAAGAATTACGACCATACCAAACCCTGGATCACCCACGTTTGCATCCAGAATTGGGATGTTAAGCGTGTAAAAGAATGGCGTAGTGCTTACCGCAAACCAGTCATCAATGATGAATGTGAATATGAGGGCAATATTCCGCGTCCCTGGGGCAATATCAGCGCCCAAGAACTGGTTCACCGGTTTTGGATCATGATGGTCAATGGTGGCTATGCCGGTCACGGCGAAACTTTTGTGCACCCGGACGATATTCTATGGTGGTCCAAGGGGGGCGTACTCTACGGCGAAAGCTGGCGGCGGATTGCATTTCTGCGCGAGATTATTGAAGACATGCCGGCTGGCGGACTATCACCAATGACCGATAGCTGGATGTGGACGCGAGTGTCAGCTGGTTTTAATGGAGATTATCGCTTGATCTACTTTGGGGAACACCAACCGATCCAATGGGCGGTCGGTTTGCCCGTGGAGGATGGCGAGTACGAGATTGACCTCATTGATACCTGGAATATGACCACTACGCCAATTGAGAAAGGCCCCCTGCCCGTATCTCCCCCTGTGCGGCAAAGGAGAACTGTCAAAAAAGAGGCGGCGTTCGGTGTGGCACTTCCGGGCAAGCCTTATCTGGCGCTGCGGGTTCGGCCCAAGAAATAGTCAAACCACGTGCAAGCACGTGGACCGGCCTCGACCCTGTGAGCCTATCAACCCAACCTGGCTCCCTCTGTCGCCGGCCCGACAAGGCGGCGATAACGCTCCAGCAGCGTCCCCTTTTCGAGTTGCGTGCGCTCCGGAAGCCGCCACGCCTGCCTGCGCGCATCGAGGACGTCTGGTGGCGCTTTCAGATCGACCCTGCCAGCGGGGATATCGATGTGAATGGTGTCGCCCTCCTCAACAAGGGCAATCGGCCCACCCAGGTAGGCTTCGGGCGTTACGTGACCAATACAGGCACCCTGGGTAGCGCCCGAAAAGCGGCCATCGGTGATCAGGGCCACGGATTTGCCCAGACCCATGCCAATGATCGCCGAGGTTGGCAGGAGCTGCTCCCGCATCCCCGGGCCACCCTTGGGGCCCTCGTAGCGGATCACGACCACGTCGCCCGGTTGAATCTCACCGCTCAAGATCGCCTTCAGCGCAGTCTCTTCCTGCTCGAACACACGCGCTGGACCCGAATGGACCATCATCTCTGGCGCGACAGCCGCGTTCTTGACCACCGCTCCGCCCGGCGCGAGACTCCCACAGAGGATTGAGATGCCACCCTTGTGGTTGATGGGACTTGACACCGGATGGATGACGTCCGGTTCGGCGATTTCCCGTCCTGTCACGTTGCCGGCAATGCTCCGTCCAGTGACGGTCATGCAGTCGGGATGGATCAGCCCGTGTTCGATCATCTCGTGCATCAGCGCTGGAATGCCGCCGGCCTCGTACATATCCTGAGCATAGTACTTGCCTGCGGGCTTGAGCAGAACGAGGTGTGGGGTCTCTTCCGCGATCCGGGCAAAACAGTCCATCGTCAGCTCGATCCCCACTTCGTGGGCAATGGCAGGCAAGTGCAAGCAGGTATTCGTCGATCCGCCGATCGCCATGTCGACAGCGATCGCGTTCTCAAAGGCCTCCACGGTCATGATGTCTCGCGGCAGTATTCGGGCTCTGTGCAGCGCTATGATCTGTCGCCCTGCCCGGCGTGCCAAAGCGACTCGCGCGCCGTAAGTCGCCGGGATCAGCGCGCCATCGGGCAGCGTCATGCCCAGCGCCTCGGTCAGCATGTTCATCGTGTTCGCCGTGCCCATCATCGCACAAGAGCCGGGTCCGGGATTGGCCGCCTGCTCAAATTGGGCCAGCTCCTCTTGGCTCATCTCGCCCTTGGTCACCGATCCCTCAGCTTCGATCAGGTCTGTGTAGCAGACCCGCCTGCCCTGGAAGCAGCCGGACTCCATTGGCCCGCCGCTGACGACGATAGCAGGAATGTTGAGGCGTCCTGCAGCCATCAGCATCCCTGGCGTGATCTTGTCACAGTTGGTCAAGAGAACCATCGCGTCAAAGGCGTGCGCGGTGATCATCAGGTCGATCGAATCCGCGATCATCTCCCTGCTCACCATAGGCATCCGCATACCTGCGTGACCGGTTGCTAGGCCGTCGCAGATGGCGATCGAAGGAAACTCGAGCGGCGTGCCTCCTGCCTCGACGATGCCCAGCTTGATCGCCTGACACAACGGCTGGAGATGAACGTGACCAGGCACAAGCTCGTTGAACGAGTTGACCACGGCCACTAAGGGCTTTTTCAGATCGCCTGGCTCCCAGCCCATCGCATAGAACAGCGAGCGGTGGGTGGCCCGATCGACCCCCTCGGTGATCAGCGAACTAGTAAACGGACCACGGCTCGTCTCTGGGTCCGACATGGTTGCCTCCGGCAGTGTGACTACTCGAGTGGATAGCGTTGTGCGATCCCTTTCCCGCCCGTGAACGAGTGTTCGGGCGTAGGATACTCACCCGACCGCACCTCGCTCGTAAAGGCGTTGAACCCAGAGAGGATCTCTGGTGCCAGTATCCTGTACTGCTTGACAAACTTTGGCACAAACTTTTCAAAGAGGCCGAGGATGTCATACGCGTTCAGATTCTGACCGTCCACGTGCCTGCCTGCACCACAACCAATGGTCACCGCACTGACCGATTTGGTGATGACCTTGGCCACGCCAGCAGGAATGCATTCCAGGACCATGGCAAATACCCCTGCTTCGTCCAGCGCCTTGGCGTCGGCAATCAACTGCTCGGCCTGCTCGGGCGTCCGACCCTGCACCTTGAGCCCACCTAGAGCAGAGGCACTTTGTGGCGTCAATCCAATGTGCCCGATCACCGGTATGCCGGCCTCAACGATCTTGCGGACATAGGGCGCCAGGTACACGCCTCCCTCCATCTTGACACAGTCGACCCCCGCTTCCTTTACCATCTGCCCGGCACTGGACAGTGCCTGTTCTGGACTGACCTGATAGCTCATAAAGGGCATGTCTCCCACTACGAGGGTGTTCGGTGCGCCTCGGCGGACGGCCTTGGCGTGATAGATGACCTCCTCCAGCGTGACAGGGTTTGTGTGTTCCAGACCCTGGATCACCATGCCCAGCGAGTCGCCGACCAGGATCAACTCCGCTTCAGAGCGATCGACCAGCCGGGCAAAGGGATAGTCATAGACCGTGATCATGGTCACCTTTTTGTCACGTGCCTTGAGTTCCTTAAAAGACGGAATCGGCGTTTTGTGCTTTGTGGATTCGTTCATCACGTCTCCTCTCCGGGATCACCAGCCGGTGACGGTGCCCAGGACCGAATCAGCGAAACCCGGGTAGCTTTTGTCAAAGACAAGGGCAATGGCCTTGCCCAGGTCCATTTCGTCCGTGCATTGGACCGGCTCCGGGTAGACAGGAACCCTTGCCCCCCAGCGGACATAGACTGGCATGCGCTCCAGGGGCGCTTCCACCCCTTTCAGCCAGCGGCTCCCATCGAGGCGCTCCCCACTCCAAAAGTCGACCCACTCCCCTTCTGGCAGGTAGACGTCGCGCTGGCCAACGTCGTTCAGAATCGGCGCCACCAGGAACGCATCGCCCAGGTAGTACTGGTCGTCGATGTGCCAGCAGGTCGGATCGTCTTCGTGGTGGAAAATCAGCGCCCGCAGTACCGGCAAGCCGGTCTGCGTGGCCTTTTGCCCTTGATCCACCAGGTATGGGATCAGGGCATAGCGCAGCTTGAGCCACTTGCGCACAATGTCTGCCACTCCCGGGTACTCGTACGGCTCTCGCGGCGACGCGCCGTGGTAGCGCAGGTGCGAGGTAAACACGCCGACCTGCGTCCACCGCACATAGATGTCATCCCGGGGCCACGTGTTCATAAAGTTCGGCACGCCGTGGAAACCGGGCACGTCGTGGCTCCAAAACGCGTACCCCGACAGGCCAAAGTGCAGTCCACCACAGAGCGAAGCCGCCAGCCCGTCCCACGTGCTCGCAGAGTCTCCTCCCCAGTGAACGGGATATCGCTGGCAGCCGGCCCAGGCAGCGCGTGCCCAGATGATCCCCTCACCCGTCGTCTCTTGGGTGATCTCCCACGCTGCACGCTGGTACAACAACGCGTAGAGGTTGTGGAGTTTGGACGCCGGCAGCCCGTAATAGTCCCCCTCTGGGTCCACGTTCTCGCCAAAGTCGGTCTTGATCGCCGCCGCTCCCAGGCGCAGCAGGTGTTCCAGCAAGCTCTGATACCACTCGGCGGCTTTGGGATTGGAAAAGTCGATCTGCCCGGCATAGCCCTGGGCAGAGAAATCCGACCCCTCGGCATCGGTCTGTGCTTTCCGGGGAGCCAGGTAGCGCTTTTCGCGCGCCAGATCGAGGAGCTTGTTGCCTTTTCCAATGTTGGGCGTCTGCCACAGCGATATCCGATATCCCTCTTTGCGCATGTCTCTCATGAACGCCTCAGGGTCAGGAAAGCGCTCTTTACTGAACTCCCATTCGCACACCCAGTCCTTGGCGAACCAGCCGGTGTCGAGGTGTAGCACGTCGCACGGAAAGCCCCCTTGGCGCATCTTGAGACCGACCGTGCGTACCTCCTCTTCCGTAAAGTAGGTCATGCGGCTCATCCACGTCCCATAGCTCCATAGCGGGACCTGCCTTGGAAAGCCGGTCAGGCACCGGTAGTGATAGATGACCCGCTCCACAGAACCGCCGCCAATGAGGAACAGGTCGATCGCTGGCTCCTCGACCAACGCCTGAGCTGCGCGCGTCGAAACATCGGCCAACGACAGTCGAACGTGAGAAGAAGTATGAATGAACAGCCCGTAGGGACGGCTGGTGACGTAAAAGGGCACGTTCTTGTACGCCCGGCGGTTGTTGACCCCCAGGGCGTCGGTGTTCTCCAGAGTCAGCGTCCGGCCCGCCAAGTCCAAACGGTCAAAGCGTTCCCCGGTGCCAGCAAACCGCTCCCCGGGCATGGCATAGAGCGAACATACGGCGCGGTGGGGAACGCCCTCGCGCTCAACGAACGCCAGGACCATCGACTCTTGCTGGTGCGGCAGAAACTGGTCGTATGCCATCAGCGGCACCTCAGTCTCGCCGTCGGGCAGGACGCACAGATCCAGGGTCTCCTGAGGGCCGGGCAATTGCGTGCTCCACTGCTTGATCGGCGCATCCACCGTATTGACCCGCGCGCGTACCCGACCCGCCCGATCGAGCACCCTCCAGCCCTCGTCATTCCGTTCCACGCGCAGCGGCTGGGCGGCGTGCGCCGCTCCGATATCGAGCATCGGGCTGTTGTCGCTGGGTAGGACCTCTTGGGGAGAACCAAAGACAGCCGTCAATCGCACCGCACTGTCCCCGTAGGCGCGGACGCGGAGCGTGTACGTCCTTGTCGGCATCTCCGGATCGGCCGCAATGCCCCGCTCTGTAGCCTGAGCCTGAAAAGGCACGGTGAAAAAGACGTCGCCGTCTGCGGCGCGGGCCTCGACCGGCTTGCACGCGCGCCAGACCACGTCGTGCACCGCTTCTGGCACATCCAGATCGAGCATATCACGTGCAAAGATGTTGGTCTGCTTCATCAGATCCTCCCCGATCTAGCCTCATCCGATCCTCAGGTAGGCCTCATCACCAAGAGATCGCCTTGCCGCTCAACCCGCATGGCAAAGTCAAACCGGTCGACGTCGATGCAGTAGGCAAGGTCAACCGCCGGAAACTCTGGTCTTGCCGGATCGTGGAACTGTCGTGCGACGTACGAGTCGAGGACTCGCCGCACGATCGGCTTCGCGTTCGGTGCCCTGCCTTCCAGCACGGCCTCAATGTAGTCCGCGCAGGCAAGATCCTCATCGCCATCATCGTATTCCGCGGCAGCATGGATTCCGGTGATCACAAAACTCACCGTCTCAGGCGAGCATCCTTGCACATAGCGCGCAGTCGCACTGGCACAACACAGGCTGCAGGCCAAGAGGGTGTCCGCATAGGGGCTGCTGCAGACGACGCCCTGGGTACCCGCGCTCGTTCGCTGGATGAGCCGGCGGTCCGCTAGGTCGAGGCCAAGAAGCGCGGCCGGCGAGTTTCCAAGGTCAAAGCTGTCCGGTTTAAGGCCATCCACTTCGCCCATGGTCCACGCGCCTGGAAAGCGATCGCGCAGTGCCAGGGCCTCCTCCTCTGTGCCAACCAAGAGGACGTCTCGTGCGCCAGCCGCGAATGCGTACGCAGCAACCGTGAACGCGCGAACCACGTCCACGACGATCACCGTGCCCGATGCCTCTGTGCAGGTTCGCAAGGATAGTCGCTTGAACTTCACGCACTATACTCCTGGAGACGATTGGTCCTGTGCGGCGAAAGGCACTCTACCACAGATCTAGCATCTGTCCAACGGTGTTCACGGTGAAGCGATTGCGCAGATAGTGAGAAACGCGGAGCGCCTGCTGCACGTCGTCTTGGCCCAAGCCGATCTCCTGGGGTGTGCTTGGGGCACCAGCCTGTCTCATCAGATCCGCCAGCTCTTCTGGGGGTGGCACGCTGGCTGCGATTCTCTGTACATCCGCCCAGCAGTCCACGATTCGCTGCCGCCATACGTCAAAACTCTGTCGCATGCGCTCCAGAAAAGGCTCATACTCGGCGACAATCCGATTGGCAGTGGGACCAAACGCGTCCCGAATGCACGCAATCTCTGTCTCCCGATCTGGCGGACGCGCTTGTGCTAGGCGCGTGACGACATCCTGTTGTGTCAGGCCCTTGATCGCCTCATAGCGTTGAGCAGCCAATATCGTACCTATCCCCACTCTCGCACCGTGAAGTGTGGATGGACGACGCTCCTGCAACAACCGCATCTCCCAATAGTGGGAGGGAAGGTGCTCTGACCCAGAAGCCGGCCGCGAGTTGCCAGACTCGACCATGCATCGCCCAGATTCAAGCAGTCCGGCCATCAGTTTTTCGATGCCGTGAGAAGAGCCCTGTCCGATCTCTTGGGCGAACGCCACACAACTTTTTAGAGCATGCCGCATGCGCTGGGCAATGTCTGCGTCGTAGGGTTCATCCATGAGCGCCGCGGCAAGCTCCCAGTCCGCCAGGGCAACGTACTTGGCCAGCATGTCGCCAAAGCCGGCAGCGATCAGTTTGCTTGGCGCCTGGCATAGCGTTTGCAGATCGCAAAAAACCGCGATCGGTGGCTGGGCGGGGGTCGTTATCTTGACCCGGCGGACGACCGGCGATGCGCCGATGGAAGTGTAGCCATCGACCGAGGGAGCCGTGGGCAGCGAGATGAAATCGTTCTGCGTGCGGTGGCTGCAAAAACGGGAAATGTCGGTGACCGTTCCCGAGCCGACGGCCACGTACGTCCACCGTTGCCGTCCTGCGACGAGCAGTACTTGGACGATGTATTCCTCGTCGGCGATGACCTCCTCGCCGCTCAAGACAACCGTCCGCACATCCCAACCCTGTGCCCGGAGGGCCGCTTCTGCACGCGCGCCCAACACGGCGTGCGTGTTCTCGTCGCTCACCAACAGAAAGCGGTCAAGCCCGCTCGATCGGCAGTACTTGATCAGCCTGTCAATCGCCCCGGTCCCGCAGTATGTCGGGGTGCTCTCTTGCATCGTAGGTCCTTCTCCATCGGGTACGGTTCTTCCTCTTGTCGGTCGGCGTGTCTACTTGGGCAAGAGTGCTTCAGCCGTGAAACGGTCGGTGATCAACACGTTCACCAAACCGCCTAGCAGTGCACTCTGGATCGCCTCGTGTTTGCGCCTGCCTCCGGCCACTCCCACAGAGCGCCTGACCTGCTTGAGTTGTTCGAGGCTCATGCCGATTACACGGTCATCAAGCGATGTGTTGACTGGCTGGCCTTGACGGTCGAAAAAGTGGACGAGCACATCTCCTACGGCCCCACTCTCGCGGAGCATGGCTTGCTCTTCTGGCGAAAAGATATTGCCGCTGCTGGCCAGCAACGGCGAAGGTTCGATCACGCCGATGCCCACGAGGGCCAGCGTCACCCGGTCAAAGAGCTCGATCGCCCCACGAACATAGGCGTCTTTGAGAAGAATGTCCCGCGCCTCCTTGGAACCCACAATGGCCGGTGCTGTCAAGTATATCACATCCCCCCGCACTAGAGTCGCCAATTCATTGGCCAAATACACCGCGTGCGTCCTGGCTGGTGACTCGCTCGCACCTCCGAGGATCTGCACAACCCGGGCCCCTATCGCGCGGGGAATCTTGTGCATAGCGTTTACCATCGCCAATAGAGTTGCGCTCCAGGAAGAAAGGCCAATGCACTCGTCATTCTCGATGGTGGTCTCGACATAGTAGGCAGCAGCTGCCCCCAGATTGCGAGGGATCTCTTCATCGTCGCAGTCTTCACAATCAACCACAACTGCGTGTCGCAGTCCATATTGAGAGATGAGCAGTTCCTCAAGCTCGGGATATACACCATCTGGCACACTAACCGTGACACGCACAATCTGCTCCTGCTCTGCGCGCTTGAGCAGCCGAGAAACCGTAGATTGGGAAAGATGTAGACCTGCTGCAATCTCCGACTGTCGCATACTTTGTTCGTGGTACAACCGAGCCACTTTGGTCATCAACCGTACTTCGTCAATGCGTGCCATCATTCCTCCTGCCAGACATGACCACACCCCCGGGTCAAAAGTCGTACGCGCAACGACCTCCTCCAAACCAGGTACAGCATTCCCTACAGCGCGGTAGACGTCTGCGGCTCAAACCGGTCGTGCGGCGACACAGGATCCTCGCTTCTTGCCCCAGCAGCCCACGGTTCCACGGTCAGACCTGCTATGAGCATCCTGTTGGGTTCGAGACGGCGACTATGCATCGTCTCGGTCTATGAATGTCTATGCGTTAATGCATTCATATGCACACTATAGTCCAAAACGATGTCCCTGTCAAATCCAGTGTGATGCGCAGAGGGGTTGAGCGGTGGCCACTCAGAATATGCTTTCTTCCCCATCCTTTCCTCTCACACAGGCTCTCTCTTTGATTGGTCGGTAAGAGATTGGGCAGATCTATGTCGTTGATGGGGTTGATTCTCACCTGATCGGAAAGTTGACAGAGTGCCTTTTATCCCTACAATTTGGTTAACCTAATCTCCATTAAGATAATCAGATTGGATGCTCACGGATGACCGAAACTCAAGCTCTCACCACCTCCACAACAGGTCAGACCACCGTCCTTAAGCGCCTCCTGATGGGCAAGGCCACAGAGCGCACGCGTCAAGCGTATGCCGACGATCTCAAAGGGTTTGCCCGGTTTCTGTCGATCAAGCCTGTTGGCGACGAGCATCCCCTGGCCTCGGTCCCCGACGAAGCGTGGGCCAATCTCGACATTGCCAATGTGGCGGCCTACCTGGAGTACTTGAAGACAGTCATCAGCCTCAAGACAAACCGCCCATACAGCACGGCGACCATCGTCCGCCGGCTGACCGCCGTGCGAGAGCTGCTCACCGAGGCTACCTACCTGGGGTTCTACCCACGCGAGCGGCTGGACTATATCCGGGAGCGGCTGAGCACACCCAAAGTCACCCACGAGCACCACGGTGGTATCACGTCCGATGAGCAGATGAAACTGCTCGAACTCGCAGATGCGCAGCCCGGTCTCAAGGGCAAGCGGGACTATGCCCTGTTCCGGCTCTGGCTGGACACCGGGATGCGGCGCGCCGAGATCGCCTCGCTCAAGGTGCGCGACATGGTCGTCAAGGAAGGGATTCCTACAGTCGTCATCCGCCAGGGCAAGGGGAACCGGCTCAGGGAGGTCGGGCTAGAGAGCTATACCGCGCATGTGGTGCAGGACTGGCTGCAGGAGAGCGGGCAAGCCCCAGACCGGCCCATGTTCTGCCAGGTGCGCAAGGAGGGACGCGGCAAGGAGGCTGTCTATCGCGTGGTCAATCCCGAAAAGCACCTGTCGGGGGTGGCCCTGTGGAAGCTGGTCAAGTGGTACTGCAAGCAGGCCGGGATCGAGAGCGAGGTCACGGCGCATTCTTTCCGGGTGGCGATGGTGACGGATATGCTGGATGGCGGCGCGCCGCTGCAGCACGTGCAGGCGGTGGGGGGTTGGACGACGACGAGGATGATCACCGATGTCTATGACCGCAACCAGTATGCCGAACCTGTAGCCCGCTACCGCAAGAAACCGCTGCCCAGGCGGGAGGAGAATGGAACGGCCAATTGACACAGCGCGGCGAGTGTGAAATGCTGACCGGCAACCATAACCAGGGCAAAAAGCTGTCACGATGGACTCGGATCCGAGCGGATCAACATCTCGATGCTCAAGTGTGTCAGAAGCCTTGTTTTTGTGGTACAATGAACCTCGAAACAGCCCAGGACCGGCACTGCTTCCAGGCTTGATTTTGTGAATAGATGATCATAGGAGATACGCGATGGACGAAACCAAGTTGCTGGAACGGGTCACGGTGGATCCCAAGATTTTTGGCGGCAAGCCGATCATCCGAGGTCGTCGCTTGGCCGTCGAGCACGTACTGGGGATGCTTGCCGCGGGAGATACGCCACAAACAATCCTGAGCGGCTATCCGTGGCTGGAAGCAAAAGACATTCAGGCGTGCCTCGTGTATGCCCGCCGACTCGTAGGGCACGAACGCGTCTAGCCGCTCTTGGTGGAGGCTGCGGCGCGGAGAGTGTATACGCAACAAACGGAACATCGTCGAGGCAGAGCCTCGCTCAACCTCAGAGGTGAAACTCACCCGCTACATGAAACGCCTCTTCGGGCGAACCGAAAAACTCGCCGGATGGAAACACCGACAGCTCGTACCGTTCGTTGGCATAACTATAGAACGCCAGCCCCCACCGCGCTTCATCTCCAAAGTAGCGCAGCCGAAAGAGATGCATCGGCGTGTTCCGTTGACGCTCCATATACTCCTCGCGCGTCTCCGGCCAATCCGTCGGCGGCCAGTCCGGGCTGGGCAGCTCAGGCTCCGTGTAGGCATCGACATAGCAGAACTGGCCACGAAAGCGAATATCCAGCCGCGTATAGCGGCCGGCAAAATGCGCCTCGGCGTAGCGGCGAATACGTTCCTCCGTCCGGCGTTTTACGGCATCTTTGATCTTGACACCGCCGCTGTCCGGGTCAGAAATCCACTGCCTGGATGACACTCGATCAGCCTCCTTGATCAACGTAATGAGAACTCGTCCTATTCACAAGTACGGTATTCTGCCAGCACAGCTCCAAAGCTGCGCTTCTCGTCCGCAAGGTCGGGTGGCGCAGGCAGACTAGCCCGTTTCGCCAAACTGCTCTCCGTCCTGGATCACGCTCTCTTCCCAGCTCAAGCCCTCATCCATGTCATGCAGCAGAAAACGCACCCCCTGGTTATCGTTCGGGTTCCAGCGCAGCATATCCTCAAAGACCTTCCGCGCTACCTCTTCCCGCCCCAGCCGCCACTCGCACAGTCCCTTGCCGTGCATCGCACGCATAAAGGGTCGCGAGTCCACGTCGAGCCAGAACGGGTGGGGATAGCGATCTGGATCCCCGATCGTTCCCGCCCGCGCAGCCGCAATGCCCCGCTCGTAGCAAGCCAATGCCTCCGCGACCAGGCCCTCTTCAAAGCGCCGGTTGCCCACGTGCACCCACGCGTCGGCATGCCTCTCGTCGAGCTGCAAGGCCAGCCGATAGTACGCTTCCGCCACTTCCGGCCACCCCACCCGCAGGTGATCCATCCCCCGATCGAACAGGTACTCCGCCCAGGCACGCCGATGCTCTTCCGTGTATTCCTCCACTCCTTTTGCGCGCCACGGCACCCTTCCCGGCGGCTTGGGCCGGCCCCACGGATCGGGAGACACGTCCACGTCCTTTTCGAATCCAGCCACGACTTTGCTCGCCAGATTCGCACTCTCGTGCCGACCGATCACAAAACGCAGGTCGGCACGCAGCACCTCGTTCCACGGGTCAGGCGGCAGTGGATTTCGAAAAGCGTCACGGGCGATCAAGCGCGGGAGCAGGTCAAAACTGGGCATATCCCCCCGCCCGGCGCGCACGACCGCTTCGGCAGCGTCGGCCAGCGCCCGGTTGCGCGCCAGGATCGCTTCCGGTTCCCCCCGCCGGTCCAGCGACAACGCATAGCGCCGATTCTCCGCATCGAGCACACGCACGATCAGGTCGTCACCCGGTACAGCCCTCAGACCCTCCAACCACTCGGCCAGCACCGGCTCTCCACCAAAGCCCCACTTGGCCTGCCCTGCTACCAGGTGAGAGACGTGCGTCTCGAGTGTCGGCCCTCCTTCCAGGCACAGCGTCACCTGCCCCTCACTCCGCGACGGACCGCGGAAAAAGTCGGGCCACATCGCCATACGCACCTCGGCTGTCAGCACCATCGTACCCGCCGCTTGATCGGACGCGCGCAGGGGCTGCCGGAAGGTATTGTCAGCCAGATGGTGAGGCCACCAAGTATAGCGCGCCGGCCGGCCGCCGAGCGTAGCGATTCGGCGGTCGTTGCCTATCGCATTGCGCACCGTTGACGCCGGGTTGCGCGTCTTCACCGGGCGGATCGCCTCCACGTACGGCAGGATTTCGTCCACGGTCAATGGCTCCCGTGCGTCCTGCAAGATCCGGCCCACCAGTTGAGTGTAAGAAGGTTTGTCTATCGTCATTGCCATCCTCAATCGGAAACGCTGCGTTTGCCGCTCCTGCGAATCAGCCAGGGTAGGCCATCGGAGATGAGCCAATCCTTTTCTTGAGCTGCCCGTACTTTTTTCGCAGGAAATCCTCGTGCATGCCGGGTCCCAAGCACGCCTCATAGACAGCCACTGCCAGGTCGTACCGCCCGTGCATCTCGGCCATCTCGGACATTGTCGTGATCCGCTCCCACTCCCGGCTGCCCATCTCTTTCGCAACCGCCACAAACCGGCCAAACATCCGCTTCTCGGTGTAGAGCATGCCCAGCAAGGTCAACGCCTCTTCGGCCCGGTAGTCCAGTTCAAGTGCGGCGAGTTCCTCCCACTGCGATCTCAGGATCGATTCGACGAGTGGAATCTGTTCCGGATCGAGCCCGGCCAGAAAGACACGGTCCCTTTTCCACGTGAAGGCATGGTCTTCCCAGATGATCAACTCGACCAGGTCCTGGAAAAAGATGGACGGCAGTATGTCGACCTGGCGCCAATCCAGCCTGACGTACCCGTCGAACACCTGACCGTACAATTGTCCCATGACGCCGAACGAGTCATCGACCATGTCCATCTGTTCGATGACGACGGTCAGGAATGCGCGATAGAGCGCAAAGAACTGGGCCAACGACACGCCCTGCTCGTGCTCGTCGAGAAACCGGGACAGCTTGCGTTCCAGGTCCCACGATTGCCTTTCGCTGTAGTAGCCGGAGGTCTTGTACTGGCGTTCCAGGAGGCCAGCGTATTTGTCGGGAGACACCGGAAAGTGACTCCAGTAGCCGCGCATTGCCCGCTCCCTGTGCTGTTTGCGGGGTGTATCGATCATCCAGGGTGTTTTCTCCCTGTACCGGAACCTCATTTCCAGGATCTTGCGCATGGCTTTGCGGACCTGTGTTTTCAGGAACGCAGGTTCGGCTCCGGACAGGATGTCCGTGTGGGTCAGCCCATCCCCTGCCAGCGCCTGCCGCAGCAGGCGAACGTGGTTCAGGAGTCCTTCGACCTCGTCTCGGTGATAGTACTCTTGTCTCTTGGCGCGCAAATGATCAATGATCTCATCCCAGTTGCTGCCAAAGTGGACATCCAGGAGGAGGGCGAACCACAGATCCCAGTAGGTTACCTGGAACAGATGATGTGTACTGGGAGATGCGATTTCGCAGTAGAGGTCGTTTCCATAGATGGTCTTCCGGCGGCGTTGGGCAGTCATCGGGCTATATCCTCACCCGTGACCTCTAGCAACCCCTGTTCCTCCAACCGGCGCAAGGAAACCGACAGCTCGCCCGTACAGGTCAAGACAAGGCGCTGCCCAGCACGCGTAAAGGCCATATAGAGCTTGCGTGTATTCTGCCGAACCAGATCCGCTCGATCTCCTTCGGTCAAGAGCAGCCCCTCTTCTTCCTCAAACAATCGACCCATCCCAGCAATGAACACCAGAGGGCTTTCCAGGCCCGTACCAGCGTTGATCGTCGTCACGCGTACCCATTCCCCTGACCCAGCATCCTTGGGATCCCTGGCCATCCCTTCACCTAAACGCCTATTCAACATCTCCAACAGCGCGTTCACACCCCGCCATGATTCGTGCAGCACCAACACTTGTCGTGCAGGCAGCCCCTCTTGGATTGCATTTGAGATCTCGTTGACGATCCGTGCTTGTTCGTCTTGAGGGCTTTCAGATTGTATGAGCAGCGGAGGCTGACCCTGCCGCATCCCCGACAGGCTCGGTGGAAGCAGTTCTATATCATCATCTGCCCTCCGCCCTTGGTACCACGTCCAAGCGAATCGCAGAATGGCTCTGGTCGTGCGATAGCTCTGACGCAGTTGGTGTGAACGGCCTCGAACTTCCAGCCCGGCTACAGATTTCCACGACTCTCCACGACGTAGAAATCCCTGCGTCGGATCCGCTGCAAGGAACAGATATCCCAGGTCAGGCAGTACAACGCGCTGCACAATCTGGAACCACACCGGCGCAAAGAACTGGGCCTCGTCAACCAGTACGACGTCATACTGATCGGGCTCGACTTCCCCTGCCTCGATCCAGTGCCACAGCCGCCTGGGTACATCCCACCAGTCCAGCCGTCCACGTGCAAAGAGCCTTCTTTGGTACTCGCTCATTGCACCAAACATCTGTTCCCGTTGCTCTTGGGTTAGGCGGAATCCTCGCCCGCGGCGATCGGTTTGCAGGTATTCGTCACGACCGGCAAGTCCATTGTCTTTGAACCAACCCAGCTCATCTATAAACATTCTCTCGGTCACTCTCGTTTCCTGCAGGCAACTCCTCCAGACCGAGTGTAATAGCTTTGCACGTTCTCGAATCGAGAGAGGATTCCTCCAGTGAGCTGTGCTGGGATGCCACATTGTATAGCACAGTCCAGAGAACGTGGACCAAGAGATCCGTTCCGAACAGGACTCGGTCAAAAGCGCAAAACGCGATTCCATCTCTCGAACCAACGGCTTGTTGTGAGTCAGAACCAGAAAACGCTTTGTGGGGAAAAGGGCATGCAGCAGGCGCAACCGGTAGAGCAAAATCAAGGTTTTGCCACTTCCAGCCACACCGTTCACCAACTGGACCTTGAGTTCCTGCGCAAGACGCTGCCCTTCTGCTGGCAGATCCAGGTCTGTCTTGAGCACCTCTTCTTGGTTATAGTCCAGCAGATACTTGCTCAGTCGCGCCCTAGTGCTCCGCCGGTGCGTGGTACGTGCGACAAAGCTGGCAGGTATGATGGTCTCGGGGCTGAACTGCCCGCGTAGGATCTGCAGCGACTCGCCATCCAGAGGCAGATCGCCCAATAGTTCCCGCCAGGAGGATACGCCCCGTCCATTCAACCAGTCTCGGTCCAACCACTGATACTGCGGCGCCACTCCAGCCTGTTGGATGACATTTAGGTCCTTGTCGGCCAGATTGGGAAAAATGACCGCCCCGACAGCAGCATCTCTCGACACGCCCTCTCGCCGCGTCAGGGCAAGAAACGAGCCCAGGATTTGCTCTTCTCTTTCGCCAGGTGTCGTTTCATCCAACTCGATGCCCAACAGCCGGTACTGGGGGGCTTGTTGAGCCTGCTGCGACGTAGCTCTACTGACCTGAAGGAGCAGCGCACGTCCATCACTGTCGAGGACCATAAAGTCAGGTGCTTCATCCTCATTCCATGGGATGCGATACCAGACGCGCCAGTCATCAGGCAAGCTCTTGAGCTTTTGAAAGACTCGCGCTACCTCGCTGGGCACACTGCCCATCAGCGTTTTGGGAATCACCTGTGCCATCTAGAACGCTTCTTTGTACAAGACTGTGCGTCGGGTACAAGACCGCAGCAGGTCATCAAACCACCCGACCCACTTGCACTGCTCGGGAGTCGAGGGGATCGCCCCTGCCACCTGTCTGCTGCCGACGATGATCAGCTTGGTCCGCGGGCGCGTGATCGTCACGTTCAGGCGCTGCGGCTGAAAAAAGAACCCCGCCAGCCGCTCAGCAAAATGGGTGCTCGACGTCGCCAACGAGACCAGGATCACGTCTCGCTCCTGTCCCTGCATCCTCTCTACCGTGTCTACCACGATCGCTCGCCGTGCTTGTCTGTCCGACAGCAGAATGCGCAGTCGGTTGCGGATCTCTCGACCCTGCGCCCGATAGGGGCTGACCACGCCGATCTGCTCTGGTGAAAGGCCGCATTCAATGAGCGCGCATATCAGGTCCGTGATCACCTCTGCCTCTCGACGGCTGCGGACGGTCGTGTTCCGCTGGTCCAAATCGACAAAGACCGCCGGCTGATCTGGATCCAGGATATCCTGCCACTGCTCCGGCACATTCTGCAGTGATAGCCGCCGCTCCCCTACACCGGGTGCAGGTAAAAGCTCTCCGTCGTAGAACATGCGGCTAGGCCATGCGGCCAGCCTGTCGTTCAGCCGGTATGTCAGGTTCAGCATCGTCTGATACCCCCGTCCGGCCAGGTAGTCAAAGATCGAATAGTCGGACAACGAGCGGCCTTCCTGATGGACAACCACCGGCGGAAGCTGCTTGTGGTCGCCAATGAAAATGTGGCGGCGTCCTGGTAGCATCCCCATCAGTGCCAGGGGCAAGGTGATTTGAGAAGCCTCGTCAAAGATGACGGTGTCAAACTCGACCTGGGTCAAGCGTCCAGTCTGCGTAGCAAAAGGAGTCGCCCCAATGATATAGCCACCATCCATCTCGGCAAAACGCGAGGCGTCGAATCTCTCGTCGTTCGACACGCCTTCTGCCAGGTCGTCGGCTCGAGAGGGCTGCCCAATCTTACCACTGGGAATGTCGGGATCGACCTCTGCGATCTTGTTCAGGGCGTTGTTGATTGCGCGATGGGTCAGCGCCGTGACCAGCACGCGTTCCCCTTCTTCCGCCAATAGGCACGCGATGTGTGCCAGGACCTTTGTCTTGCCTGTTCCCGGAGGTCCCTGGATCAGGTGCACCAGGTCAGTGGCGTATGCGTGGGCGACAGCTTCGGCCTGACGAGGGTTGAGATTTGTCTCTTTGGCTGCCTCCATTGCCCGTTCGTATCTGGACAGATCGACACCTGGAACGAGATCGCCGAGGATCAGAGGCAGGATGCGATTTCGTCCTACCTGGCGGCTGCTTGCTTCAGTTAGGGCGTCCAGATAGTAGCCCGACATATCCACAAAACCCTCGTCGGCGATCCAGTTCGTGGGCTCATCACAAAAGTGTTCGAGGTTCCCTTTCTGGAGACTGATCTCTAGGTAATGCTCATCGTCCAGCTCTAGAGTTCCGATCTCATAGTCAGCCAGCAGTGGACTCGAGCCCCGGTGCAGAAACAAGCAATCACCCTCCCGGAATCGCGAGTCGTTGGTTTGGCAGGCAAAAATCAAGTGTCCGCCCCGGTCAGTAAAGCCCTCATACCGGAGTCCCTCGATGGCTCTGCCAGTGGCTACGCGACTGGTCAGTGGCTCGGACCACTGGCGCTCCAGTTGCTCACGCTGTGTATCTGCTTCACTTTCGACCAGTTCACGCATCCGTTTGAGCAGGTCTGCTGCTCGTTCAGACATCCTGTACCAATCCCAATCTCCCAGATATCATCGAAACACCTTCCAAAGGCGACCGACGTCTATCACACCAGCCTTGTCTCACATCC
>Ga0272441_10007287_pt1 | contig 18032 bp, 12 predicted proteins | sample SSMProp6N_FD_193582 | JGI IMG/M metagenome (GOLD analysis project Ga0272441, IMG submission 193582) | Marine sediment archaeal communities from Little Sippewissett salt marsh, Falmouth, MA, United States - SSM-Prop-6N | ecosystem: Environmental > Aquatic > Marine > Wetlands > Sediment ... | reverse complement strand
GTTCCGACCAGCCGATGAGTCAGCACGCGATCGATGCGGTCTGACCAGCCCGTGCCGGGTTTGAGCTTCCGCTGCACGACGCCGCCGAGAACCCGATTGACCCATGTGTACCGCGCACGGACTTCGGTTGGGCCGGGCTCGATGCCGGCGTCTTTCAGGCGTCGGCGCGCCTGGGAGAGTTCTGTGGGTGTCCCGCCCATTTCGAGGTATTCTCGACCGGCATCGCCGTCCGGGGCGACAAGCATCCGCAGCGCTTCGCACGGTCGGATCGGTGATGTGACGGTTTGGCAGAGCCGCTCAGCCTCATACTGGATTGCCTGCGGGAACTCGACAGCCGGCGCGGGGGGCTGGGCGGTTATGGCGGTCTCAATGGCGTGGATCAACGGTTCAACCGTCTTCGCTTGCGTCGCGACGACGGGGACCACCGGCACGCCCAGCCGCTCGGCCAGCGCCGGTGTGTCGACTTCGATGCCCCTGGCGAGCGCCAGGTCCACCATGTTGAGTGCGACGACGACGGGCAGACCGACTTCGAGCAACTGGCTGACGAGGTAGAAATTACGCACGGGGTTGGAGGCGTCGACGATGGCGAGGATCGCCGCCGGTCTGCCCCGATCCTGCAAATGCCCGCAGAGCGCGTGGCAGAGGATTCTCTCGTCGGGCGAGGTGGCGGCGAGGCTGTAGGCGCCGGGCAGGTCGAGCAGTTCGATGGGTGAACTGGAGCCGCGAACGGGGCCGGTCGCGAAGTCGACGGTGACGCCGGGGTAGTTGGCGACATGCCGCCGGAAGCCGGTGAGGGCGTTGAAGAGCGCTGTTTTGCCGGTATTTGGGTTCCCCACGAGGGCCACGACGGGAGGCTTTGCGGCGGACGGGGCACGGGCGTGACCGCTGCCGTCAGTGGCTGGGACTTTGGGCACGTCGCGCACCAGGGAGTGCCTTTCAGCAGGTGCCGCTCACGCGAACAACAGTGGGCTCTTGGAACCGTTAACGCCCGGGCGGGGCAGGCGAGGGCTAAACCGCATCGACATCGATCAGGGCGGCTTCGCTGGCTCGGAGAGAGAGCTCGTAGTCGCCGAGCCGCAGGTGCATGGGATCACCCAGCGGGGCGCGTCGCAGCACCTTCACCTCGGACCCCTCAATCAGCCCCATTTCCATGAGACGGTGGGAAGACGAGTTTTGGGCCCGAACGCCCGTAATTCGAAATCGCGCTCCCAGCGGTGCACCGGCCAAGCTCATTCATGCTCTCCATACGTACGAACTTCAAGCAGCAGGACAGCACCATCGACACTTGCTTTATATACTATACATCGGATTGAATTTTGCGGCAATAGTGGTGGAGGAAGTGATTTTTGGCTGCATCTGGGAGGCTCCGCCGGTGTGGGTCAGCCCTCTGGGCGCTGTTGGCGGCCGCAGAATGTCCGGGTGGGCTACGGGTTGGCGGGATCGCTCACGATCAGGACCGCTGGCGCCACGGAGACGTGCTCGGCCACTCCATCGTCGTCCGCATCGATGTACGCGAAGACGTAGTAGGTTCCCGGACTAAGTGAGTTGCTCACCTGCCAACTGAACGTGTCTTGGACGTCGTCGCCGGCTGCGTCGCGATCCGTTAGGACGACGATTTCCGCCAGGTCCCCTTCCGCGTCGACCTCGCCCTCATTGGGGTCGGGATCGTCATCCAGCGTGATGCGAATCGTCCCGCCATCGGGCGCATCATCACGCCACTCCAGCAGCACGTATTCGCCGGCACTGACCGTCTGGGCGGCGGCGGGTGCCAGCAAGGCGATGAGCGGCTGGTCGGTCGCGGAACGGCGGAACACGAGTCCGGCTGCGTCTGCCGAAAGCGGTGTCGCCGACCCCTGGCTCACGACGAGGAAGACTCGGTAGATACCGTCGGCCACGGGATTGCCGGCTGCGTCCATGCCGTCCCAGGCGAACGTGTCGGGCTCGCTCTCGGCCTCGACGAACTGCTGCGCCTGGATCGTTTGCTCGTTTCCGTTGGCGTGGTTGTCGTCCGTGTCGATCTTGACGTCCACGAGAACGTCGGCGCTCTGGTCAACTTGGTATTCGATCGCGAGCGAATCATCGATCGTGAGGAACTCGGCGTCGTCTGCCGGCTGCAATACGGCCGGCCCCGTCGGTTCGTCATCCTCCTCGTCGTCATCGCTTTCGGCCTCGGCGACCGTGATCAGCCCGGACGCATCGACGATCAGGTCGTCGTGGGCCCCGTCGCTGGCGATGGCGAACAGGTAGTAGGTCCCGAAGGCCACGGGCACGCCGTCCGTGTCGTTTCCGTTCCAGTCCAGTGAATCCTGTGCGGCGGGGTCGGGCAGATCGCGCGCTGCGATGATGATCTCGTTGCGATCCGGATCTTCTCCGTCGTCATCCTCGTCTGTGCCGACGTGTTCCGCGTCCGGATCAAGGCCGATCTGCACCGTGCCGGCCGCGTCACCGCCGGTCCACGTGATGGTCAGCGTTTCGCCCGGTCGCCAGGTGGCGTCCGTGGCTGGCGCTGTGAACGCGAATGTGGGCGGGGCGTCCACAGTGATGAGTCCGTTGGCGGTGTCTTCGGCGAAGAGGCTGGGTGTCTGGATGCGGGCGATGAGTGCGTACGGCCCGGTGAATGCGGTCGTATCCCATTGGTACTCGCCCGAATCGCCGGTTCCATCGAGTTCGATGCCCTCGACGAGGGTGGTGATCGAGAGGTCCAGGCGGGATTCAACCACGAGGGATACGGTCGCCGGCTCGTCGGTCAGATTGGACGCGGACCACTCGATGGGGACGCTGTTTCCCTGGAGGACGGTTTCTTCCTCAGCGGGATTGCCGATGGCGATACCGAGTGATTGGCCGGCGATCGGCTGGCGATCGGTGTTGTCGACGAGGGGAAGACAGGTTCCGCCGATGATCAATCCGATGAGACCCAGCGTGATGAGCAACCCGGTCCGCATTGCAGCCTACCTTTCGCTGAAGACCTTGATCATGGCGCGCCAGACGCCCGATAAGTTTATCGGCTGGTTCGCGTTTGCAGATCCAGCGCGCCCCGCGTACGGGGTTTTGGTGGCGCCGTCGCCGTCGCCCGCTCGCATTATTCGATGCTGCCGGGTGGGGTCAAGGCGGGGCGGTCGCCGAAGGGCGGGTCGCGCCCGTTTGGTGAGCGTTGGCATGCGCCCTGGTGGCGTGTAAGATTCTTCGGCAGCCGGCGGCGGAAGTTTCCGATAACAAAGAGCGGCTGACGGCGTTGGTGGCGTGGCGCGGGGCACAGAGCCCTGCAAACTCCTGGGTGTGCACGATGAATCGCAAACAGGTGGTGGTGAGCGTGGTGTTGATCCTCGTGGGGGGGAGTCTGGTCGCGGGTCTGGGCGGCTGCATCGGGGAGGTTGGCCAGAATCTCACGAAGGAGCGGACCGGCAACATCACGATGGTTTTCATCAACAACACGCCCTACCGGGCCGTGTTCTCCTTCGGCACCTGGGATGAGTGGGACCGTACGCCCGGCGCGGTCACGATGCAGCAGCTCGGCGTCGACGCCTACACGTCTACGGGACCGGCGACGTTGCCCTGTCGGCGCAATGCGGCGATCGGGACGCAGGATTTCGTCGATCGCGTGGTGGCCACCGATGCCGACGACACGGTTGATTTCGAGCCGGATTTTTTCGACACAGTCGTGCGATTCTCCCGCGCGCCCAGCGATACCGACCCGGCCGGCATGCCGACCGAGGGAACGGCCCTCGGCATCGAGGTCTTGCTCGGCGTGGACTATAGCTGCGAGGATCAGCTCGTATTCACGTTTGTCCAGGACCCGCAGGCGGAGGGCGGCTTCCGCATCGACTACGAGGTCATCCTGGACGACGTGCAGGGGTCCTAACGGGCCGCCAAGGCCCATTGAGCGACATCCGCGCCGCCGGCACCCACGCTGGCGAATCCTCCCTGATCGCAGTACCCTGACGGATGCAGACACGCACGCCATGGTGCGTTCGGTCGTGCCACATTTGCCGTTTTGCATCCAGCTAGGGAAGAATCATGTCGAACGCGATCGCTCAGAAAGTGGCCACGGATATGCAATCGGCCTCGTGGATCCGCGAGATGTTCGAGAAGGGTCGACGTCTCAAGGCGGAGTTGGGCGAGGACCAGGTCTACGATTTCTCGCTGGGGAATCCCAACGCCGTCCCGCCGGACGCGTTCTTCGATGCGCTGCGGGCGGTCGCGGCCGAGCACGACGCCGCCCGGCACCGGTACATGCCGAACGCCGGCTTCGATGAGACGCGGGCCGCCGTCGCTCGGTTTGCCAGCCAGGAGTACCGGCTCGACATCGACGCCGGCTCGGTCATTCTCACGAGCGGCGCTGCCGGCGGAATGAACGTCGCGCTGCGGGCGATCTGTAACCCCGGCGATGAAGTGATCACGCTCGCCCCGTTCTTCCCGGAGTATCGGTTTTACATCGAGCAGGCCGGCGCGAAGATGGTCCTGGTGCAGACCGATGCGGAGTTTCAGCCGGACCTTGCTGCTTTGCGGAATGCGCTCAGCGATCGCACACGGGCCATCATCCTGAACAGCCCGAACAACCCCAGTGGCGCGGTGTACACGGACGAGAAATGCCGCGAACTGGCCCGGTTGCTGACTGAGAACGACCAGCCCGATCGGCCCGTGTACCTGCTGTGTGACGATCCATACCGGCGGATCATCTATGATTTCGACTGGTGCCCGACGCCGGCTACGCACTATCCGCGCACGATCATCGTTTCCAGCTATTCAAAGGACCTGAGTATCGCGGGGGAGCGGGCCGGCTATGCCGCGGTGCCGGCCGGCATGCCGGAGAAACCGCTGCTGCTCGGTGCGATGACGATGCTCAACCGCACGCTGGGGTTCGTGAACCAGGCGGCGTTCATGCAGCGCGTGGTCGCCCGTTGCGCCGACGCCCTGTGTGACGTGAGCTTCTACCGCCAGAACCGTGACCTGCTGTGCGGTGCGCTGCTCGACTACGGCTATGAGCTCAACACGCCGCAGGGGGCGCTGTACGCGTTTCCCAAGACGCCGCTCGAAGATGATGCGGCTTTTGCGGAGGTCCTGCTCAAACGCCACGTCCTGGCGGTTCCCGGGCGCGGCTTTGGACGGCCTGGCTACATGCGTCTGGCGTTCTGCATTGATCGCGGGACGATCGAGGCGGCACTTCCGTCACTGAAGGCGGCCATCGAGGATGTCCGGTAGGCGAAGTGTCCGCTTGGCTTAGTGTCCCACGACGGACCTGGCCTGGATGCGGTTTGGTTTCAGGTCGACGATCTCGATCCAGTCGTCAAAGGGCGATTCGATTAACTGCTCCGCGAGCGTCTGCGCCGAAAGCTGTGCCTTGATCCGAAACGTGCCGGCACCCTTCGTGAAGTCAGCGTTCACCGACTTGACGCGTTTCAGATCAGCGAGGGTTTTCTTGAGCGCGACGAATGTCTTGAAGTCGAGCCCTTCGACCTCGAGCACGATGTCGCCGCCGGCGCTGATCTGCGTCGACCACTGCTCCATCACCGACTCGAACAACCGAATCGCGAGCGCCGGCTCGCGTCGCGTCTCGGAGCGGGGGAACGTGGCGGCCACGAGCGCGGCCCGTGCCGCCTGTGGACTGAACTCCTTACGTGACCGGGCGCCACGCCGCGTAACCGGAATCGATTCGCTGGCCAGCAATCGGCCCGTGTCGGTCGTGTAGATCTTCGCCTGGACGTCGCAGTTGTAGAAGGCTGCCGGCGTGCCGTAGATGCTCTCAATCCCCGCCCGGTCGGCATGGGCGTAGCCGCGGATCAGAATGTGGGCCTTCGCTTCCTGGGCGATGCGCATGAGCTTTGCGACGTCTTTTTCGTTCTTCGCGTCGATCGTGGCGCGGCGCCGGATGTCCTCGACGGCTTCGCGCGCGACGAGATCGAACCCCGCTTTCGTGAACAGCTCCTCGATGCGGCTCTCGACGATCGACTGCGTGACGGGCTTGCCGTCGATCCGCTCATCGATCAGAACCATGATCCGCGGGCGCCCGATCTGGTCGAGGACGTTCTGGACCTCACCCCACGCCTCGGCCACGGCGCTCGGCCGCACAACCGCCTCGATCGTCACCTCCCACGAGCCGCCGGCGACCTCCTCCGGCCCCTTGAGAACGCGGTACTCACTCACGATGCCGGACGCCCGGCTGTAGATCGTGTCGCGTGCCAGGGCGAAGTTTTCCACTTCGGAATAGGCGGCGATCTGGACGCCGGCGCCTTGCTCCAGCGCTTTGCGAAGCGCCTGCTTGAGCGCGTCGTCCCGGTCGTAGCCTTCCGCCGTGACCGTGACGGTCTTGCGGTCGCCCGCCTGCGCACGTTTCCCCTGTTGTGGCTGCTCTTGAGCCAGGGCGAGCGGGCACGACAGGCAGAAGACGGCGAGGAGCATCGCCTTCATGATGAGATCTCCTTTCGGATTCAGTCCGGGGTGGACTTCGCGCCGGCCGGCGGAGCGGCCGGATTGTTCTGCGGCTCCATTTCTACGAGCTTCATCTCGCGGCGCACGATTTCCCACAGTCGCTGCAAGGGGAGCTCAACATCGAGTTCAACGCTGCCGTCGGTGAGCTCCGCTGGCGAGCCGGTGGGGCGGGCCCCGCCGAGAAACAGTGCGATATCGGGTTTCAGCCCCTGGTGATAGCCGATGAACTCGGCGACGGTCACGTTTCTCTGGATTACGAGCTTTTCGATTTTCTGGCGCAGCTTGTCCACGCCGTCGAGCCGCGCGGCTTCGATCTTGGCCGCCTTCTCGGGCGATTCGGCATCGTTGGCCTCGTAGCGGCCCGCGACACGCAGCATTTGATTCGCCCAACGCGGAGCGTCCTGCTCGATCGTTTCGTATCGGGTGCCCAGGAGCATTTGACGCGGTGGTGTCGCGAGGCCCGTTCCGGCCAGTTCCTTGCGGCCCGCCAGGAGCGTCATCTCCCGGAAGTCGGCGACCTGGAAGTCTTGCCCCTCGTAGTGCTCCTGGTGCACACGCTGGAGGATGCGGAGCAGGTCGCGCATGCTGATGCGGGCGTCGGCCACGGCGATCTGGTCCGGCTCGAAGGTCACGCGGACCTCGGCCGTGCGCTCGACCTCCGCCTTGATGGTCGCGCGGATCGCCTCGCTGGCGTCGAGGAACTCCTGAAGTCGCCGGGCGCGCGGCAGGCGCAGCCGTCCGGCCTCCGTCAGCAAGGCATGGCTGGCATCGGCCACGGCGGCCGAGCGTGCCAGGTGGATGCCTTCGCGCGTGACATCTTCCCAGCCCAGGTATTGTCCCGAGCGCGTCGACTCCGACAGCCCAGCCCGGCCCGTGGCCCAGAGCACGGGCCAGCGGCGAGCGGCGGTCTTGATGCTCGCGGCGTCGACGCCGCGCCCGGCCGCTCCGGGATCGGCTTCGACCAGGCCCAGCAGTTGATCGCGCAGCTCGAGCGGGTTGATGCGCAGGTCGACCTCGCAGACCGCGTCGGAATAGAGCCGGCTTTTCCCCTGGCGGGGCCGCGTTCGAGCCCAAAGCCGCAGCTTGCGCTCCAGATCGACGCGCTGGCTGACGTCCTCGCGGGAGAGCCACGTGCCGATGGTCACGTTTTCCGTGATCGGGAGGGCGCGCAGGCGATCGAGAAGCTGTGTGCGTGCACGGGCCGCAGCCACGCGCTGCAGGGTTTTGTGTTGCTCGGGTGTTGGCGCGACGGCGACTTGTGCGGCGCTGGTGAGCGTGGCGCCCAGCAACAGTACCCCCGCCACCACGCGCGTCCTCCAGACACTCGGACGCCGTGGCCGCCACGGGACAGCGGGCTCTCGTCGGTTCAGCCGCTTCATGGTCGCCAGCGTGTGCTACTCGACAATCATCTCACCGGGTGCCTCTTCCTGCACTTCGCTTTCCTGCTGTTCCTCGATGACGGTCATCTTGCGATGTTCCCGCTCCGCACAGCCGATCACGAGGACCAGCGCGAGCAGGCTGCAAACCAGCAGACCGAGACGGGCGTACCAAGCGCGCATTGACGACTCCTTCCTCGATTCGTGACTGAATGCCGCAATCCGGACAACGGAGGGTCAGCGCTGCCGCCGAACCTCAACGTTGATGACCTCCCAGACGCGCATGCCGGGAACCTCGACGGTGACCACCGCCGAATCCGCCGTGAAACGCGTCTCCTTGACGACCGCGTCGACGAGCACCGCTTCGACCTCGCTCCCGATGTAATCGTGCTCCGTCATGAAGTCGCGCACTGTCGTCTCGCTGCGGACCGTCAGGCCGGCAATCCGTTCGACGAGCTTGCGTTTGGCATCCAATTCGGCAGCGCGGGCGGCCATCAGGCGGCCCTGGGCGGAATCCATGTTTTCGGCGGTGCCCTCTCCCTGGGCCTCGATTGGCGCCATGGACCAGTCCGGAAGATCGACGCCCGCGACCTGCTCATAGCGTTGGACGAATCTGGCCGGGGGGACGGCCATGCCGGTGGCCTCGAAGTCCTTTTTCACGACCGTCTTGACGATCTTCTCGATGTCGTGGCCCTTGACGTCGTCGCCCTTGTAATGCCGGCTGTGCAGCCGCTTGATCGTCGTGATGACCTGTTCGGTCGGGACGCGCATGGTGACTTCGGCGATCAGCTCGTTGTGGTGGAGGTAGGTGCTCACTTCTTGTGCGCCGACCAGCGAAGCCTGCATGTCCGTCGTGATCACGTCGCTCTCAGCCACGAAATCCCGCACCTGGGTACGCGATGTCAGACGCAGCCCCTTGATGCGCTCCGCCAGCTTGCGCATGGCGTCCACGCGGGCGCCGCGGATGGCCATCAGCCGCGCTTGGGGCCCGACCTTCAGCCAGATGTCGGGAATCGGCGGCTTCGGGGCGTCGGTCGGCGGGGGGCCGAGCATCTCGGCGACGCCAGTGGGGAGTTCCGGCGGGAGGTCCGGCCGCGGGGCTCCCATCCCGATCGTCTTGATGACGGTCTTCTCGATGCGACGGGCGATCGATTCGAAATCGCTGGTCTTGATGCTGTCGCCCTTGTAGTACCGCTTGTGTGCCGAGCGGAGCGTCTCGATCACCTTGGCGACGGTGACTTCGGCAGGGACCTCGCAAGACCCGTCCTCGTACCATGTCGGCGTGCCGAGGCGAATCCCCTTGACGAACGTGTCGACGTCGGTGCGGATCTCGTCCGACTCGGTCACAAAGTCCTTTACGTACGTCCGCGAGTTGATCTGGAGGCCGTATACCGCCTCGGCCAGGTTGCGGTAGGCATCGGCCTCCGCCGCTCGCTTGGCCAGCAGCTTGTTCTGCTCGTTGGCGATCCCCTGCGCGTCTGCCGTCGCGAGCCCGACGAGCATAAGCACCCCAACCAACATACCTTGTGGCATCCGCATCGCTGAACCCTCGATAGCGCTTCCAACAGGGTGTCCGGCCGCACGCTCGGCTCGAACCGTATACACCTTGGACAATGGCCCGTCGTCCGGGTTAGTCGCCCGGTACGGACCGTGCAGCATAATCGAATCCACCCGCACCGCCACCCGCACCGGCCGATGCACGCCCCGCACCACCCACACCCAAAAACCCACAGGCCCCCTTTTTCTTCCATGCGCGCCGGTTATAGTGCCGGTCTTAATCGGCGGGCCAGCGGCCGCCGGCAGCCCAATGGCTTGGCGGGAAGGATTCGATGCCGAGCAGCGACCGACACGACCCGGGCCTCATCGGCCGTTTCGGCGCCTCGCGACCGGACGTGGTCCTGATGGCGCCGCTCATGATGTACGTGGCGCTTCTCGGCCTCCTCCAGGTGGTACCGACCACCTGGCAGCCCGCGATGATCCTCGTGCGGGGCAGCCTCCCACTCGCTCTGGTCTGGGTGTTTCGGCGACATCTTCCGCCGTGGGGCTCGCCGCACTGGCCGATCGCCATCGTGGGTGGCGTGCTGGTGGCCTGGGGCTGGATTCTCGGGCAGCACGTGTTCGACCAGATTGGGCTCGGCGGGCGACTCTTTGTCATGCCGGGCGAGAAGATGATTCTCGACCCGCGTTCGGAGCTGGGAGCCGGCAACCTGTTCTGGGCGACGTGGTCGTTGCGCATGTTCGTCGCCTGCACGACGGTCCCCATCGTGGAGGAGCTGTTCTGGCGGGCTTTTCTGCTGCGAGCCCTCATCGACTGGCACAATTTCGAGCGCGTCCCGCTGGGCACCTTCACCTGGGCGTCGTTCCTTGGAACCGCGCTCATCTCCACGCTGCAACATCCTGACAATTGGGGAGTTAGCATCCTCTGTTGGATGGCGTTCAACGCCGTCTTCTACTGGACACGCAGCATTCTCTGCCTCGTATTGCTGCACGGAATGACGAACCTGGCCCTCTACATTCTTGTCCTTCGAGTCGATGATTGGTCGTTCTGGTGATTCGCGGTGCGCGGGCCACGCGCAGACCATCGAGAGGAGGGGCAGAGGCTCTGTGACCAGGCGGCTGGCCGTTCTCGTGCTCATGGTGACCCTTGCTGGGGCATGCCCTTGCTGGGCGCATGCTCGCCTCGCCGCACCCGATGATGTGGAGCGGGGCTCGCCGGACGTGCAGGACCGCGAGGCGGCCGCGTCGCCCGAAGAGGCTTTGTGGCAGCGTATCCAGGCGCTCCGCAGCGCGGTGCCCGCCACGCAGCCCTACTCCCAGTGGTTCAACGCCGCCATCAAGCGCCAGGAATCGCTGCTCGAGCGTGTGCGGCTCTATCTGACGCTTTACCCGGGCGGGGCCCATCGAGACGCGGTGATCGAGATCGAGCTGCGGGCGCTGTTCGAGTTGGGAACGTTGCGGGGGGAGGGGCTTGATCGGCTATGTCGTCAGGTACGGGAGCTCCTGAGCAGCCCCCCCAGCGAGAGGGTGCTCCAGGAAGCTGCCTACTGGGAGATCCTCTGCCGGCGAGAGGCGAGCCGGTCACCGGAGACGCAGCCGGCCAGCGCCCCCGCGCTGGAGCCCGATGCAGCGACGCTCCGGGCGTATCGGCGATACGTGCAGCAGCATTCCACCAGCCGGCACGTTCCGCGGTTGGCCGAATGGCTGTTCGACGACGCGGCCCGGCGGGGTGACGGTGACGAGATGAAGGCCCTCGTGGACCTACTGCGGACTCACTTTCCCACGCACGCGACCACGGAGACCCTCGCAGGCCGGTGGAGGCGGGTCGCCGCGGTGGGCCACGAGTTGGCGTGGTCTTTCACGACGATCGACGGGCAGCTGGTGGAGGCCGGCGATTGGCGCGGCCAGCCGACGGTGATCGTGGTGTGGGCCGGCTTTGTTGAGGCGTCTTGCGACTGTGTGAAGCGGGTCGAGCAGCTTCGGCAGCGGACCCCGCAGCTACGTGTCCTGGGCGTCAGCCTGGACGCGACCGCCGAGAAAACCGCCCGCGTGAGCGAGGAACTGGGCCTTCGTTTTCCACAGTCCAACGACGGGCTCGGGTGGGGTGGAGCGTTTGTGCGAAGCTGGGGCATTCGTGAACTCCCGTGTGTGCTGGTGCTCGATGGATCCGGCCGGCTGCGGGCTGTCCTGGATGATGCCAGCCGCCTGGAGGAGTTGATCGCGTCAATGAAGAGCGACTAAGGCCTGTTTATGCCGCGGTGGTCTGAGGGCGGTTTGGGTGCCACAGGCGGCGTGTGGCGGGGGGCATCGGTCGCGCGTCGATTGACAGCGGTCGCCGGGGCGGTTACACAGCCTAGCACGGTTTATCGTGATTCCACCAGCTCCGGGCCTCAGGCTGGCTTAGGCCGGGCGCGGGCTCGGTGAGGATCTGCGGGTACGGAGGTACGTCGTGAAACCGCCCATCCTCGTCGGCATCGGTCTAGCGGTTGTGATCGCCGCCGCCACCCTGGTGGCTCCCCAGTTGCGAAGTGCGGCTTCGAAGTCGGCTGAGCAGGCGCAGGAACAGGCTGCGCTGGCCCAGCGCAAGCTACGGCGTGTGGATCAGTTACTGCCGCGGCTGGACGCATTGGCGGACATCCAGGGCATGAGAGCGGCGGATCTGGGTAGCGCCGTCTCGGACGCCGGGGAAGCGCTCCAGTCGATCACTACCCAGTATGCACAGGCACTGCGAGAGCTCGAACGATTCACCGAAGCGCAGGGTCTGACAGGCGCGAAGCTTCAGCCGCTGTCGGCGAACACGGCGGGCGTGCAGCGGGCTTTGTCCGCGTTTCAGGAAGCCCTGAAGGGTAACGATGCGCTGCTCAAAGCGGCCATCGGCGACGCCAGGGCGGCCGTCGGGACGGATCGGACCGCGCTGGGCGTCGCCCAGGTGCTTGGAATGGCGGAGTATGTGCACGCCGCACAACTCCTCGACGAGGCGCATGACCTGCGGCGTCGGCAGTTGCACGAGCAGGCTGAGCTGTTGACCGAGGCGGCGGGTTGGCGGTTGGCTCAGACGCAGCGCGATCATTTTCGTGGTTTGGACGTCGAGCCAATCGTGAATGCGTTGCATGACGATCTGCAAGAGATCAAGGATCGTGGTGAAGCGGCCGCGGCGCGTGTCGAGGAGCTCTCTCAGCGGGTCGCGGCGCAGGAACAGGCCCTGCGGGAGGTTGACCAGACGCTGAGCCAGGCCAGTCAAGATCTTCTTCAGTTGGAGAAGGAGGGTTTCACGGCCGGCGACGATGCTTCGTTCGCTGCCTACCGTGAGCGCTATCTCGAGCTGTCGCGCAAGCTGCAGCAGGCCCAGGAACGCGAGCAGGAGCTGCGTTTCGGTGGACTCCGCGGGGCGCAGTTCGTCGGAGACAACATCGCGACAGCGGAGCTGGTCGGCGGGGAGCGTGTCGAGGGTCTCGGGGAATTACAGCGTCAGCTGGCCTTGGCGACAGCACTCGACGAGCGATGGACGACGGCGAGCACGTCGCTCGAGGAGCATGAGGAATACGTTGTCAAGATGGGCGAGGACGCCCAGGGCCAAATGGAGCGTTTTGCACAGGACCTGGCCGCGTCGGCCGAGCGGCAGAATGCAATCGCCAAGGACATCGACACGTTCGCCAGCGAGGCGTACGAGAAGGAAACCGAGGCTTTGCGGGCTCTTGAGGCGGCAGTGAGCGCCTTCGGGCAGGCACAGAACGCGGCGGTCGCCTGGGTGCGGGCCGCCCGCGATCTGCAAAGCGAGAAGGACCCCGAGCGGTCCAATGAACGGCTTCGTGTGATCACCGAAGATCCGAACATTGAGCAGGTAGGGCGCAGTGCGGGGGCCGCGGCGCGATTGCTGGCCGGCCGAATTCACGCCCAGCGCGTCGAAAGCTGCCAGCGGCTGATCGACGACATGCGGCTGTTCACCGAGTTGAACCCACGCGCAGACTTCGAATTCGACCCGACGCGTTTCCAGCAGCAGCTACAGGCGGCGCGCGAAACCGGCCTCGATACGCTGGAGGAAGCGCGGAGCCATTACGAGCAGATTGCCAGCCAGCTCCGATCGCGTTCGACCGACTGGGTTCCGCTGGCGGGTCTGGCCGCCGTCCATCATCTGCTCGCGAGGATCGACCCGACCCAGGCTGCGGAGCAGCTTGACAACGCCCGCAACTTCATCGGCCAGTCCGCTGAGAAGGGCGGGGAGCTCCCGTACGCGAAGACCTTCGTCCGGTTCAAGGATCACCTCGTCGGCGGTGAGGGCGCCAGCGAGCCGGAGACCGACGACTTCTTCGAATCCGAGGGCGACGAGGATTACTAGGGGCCTCTAGCCCACCATCCCGACATGTGAGTCTGATTCCGCCGATGCGTCATTGACACGGCAGAGGGTGTTGTGTCACTCAGAACGCCGCAGCCTCGCGCGCGGTCTGGTACATCGTCCGTGCGTTGTGCACGTAGCGATCCACTTCTGCCGATGGATCACTTCGGCTTCTTGTAGAACGGCACCGGCACGACCTTGGCCGCGGTCATCTTCCCGCGGATGTCGATCTCGAATTCTGTGCCCGGCTCGGACAGGTCTGTTCGCACCAGACCCATCGCGATGTTCCTGCCGAGCGTGGGGCTGAGCGTGCCGCTTGTGATCACACCCGCCGGCGTCCCGTCGTGGACGATCACCGCCCCGTGGCGGGCGATGCGCTTGCCGTCCAGCTCGCACCCGACGACTTTCTGTTTCGGGCCTTCCTGCTGGATCCTCTGGAGGGCGGGTTGCCCGATGAAGTCCTTGGTCAGGTCGACGCACCACGCTTGCCCGGCGGTGATCGAATCCCAGTCTTCGCTCAACTCGTGGCCGTACAGCGGCATACCCGCTTCGAGGCGGAGCGTGTCGCGCGCCCCGAGACCGGCGGGCTTGATCGGGCGTCCGATGTCCTCGGACTGACTCATCAGCATGCGGACGGCGGCCATGGCGATGTTCGCCGGCAAAACGATCTCGAATCCGTCTTCCCCGGTGTAGCCGCTCCGGGCCAGGTAGTAGTCGTTGCCCATGACGTTCCCGGTCTTGAAGCGATAGCGTTTGATGTCGTCGATCGGGATCGGCAGAAGCTGGCTGAGCGTCTCGATCGCTTCCGGTCCCTGGATGGCGACCATCGCGGTCTCGAGTGTGCGGTCCTTGATATCGACGTCGAAGCCTTTGCGCTGCTGGTCGAACCACCCCAGCAGCTTCTCGCGGTTCGAGGCGTTGCAGACGATCAGAAAACGCTCTTCAAAACAGGATACGATCACGTCATCGAGGATCCCGCCGTCATCGCGGCAGATGTGGCTGTAGCGGCACATGCCCGGCTTGCCGCTGCCGATGTTGCGCGTGTTCAGACGCTCGACCAGGGCTGCCGCGTCGGGGCCGCGAAACTCGACGCGTCCCATGTGCGACACGTCAAACATCGTGCAGTGCTGGCGCGTGTCGTTGTGCTCTTCGGTGATGCTCTTGTAGACCACGGGCATTTCCCAGCCGGCGAAATCGACGAGCCTGGCACCGGACTCACGGTGAAAATTGATCAGCGGGGTCTGCAGCATGGACATTACCTCGGGTTCAAGAGCGGCGACCGCTCGGGTAGCGGAATCAAGATCGTCAATATAGCACCGATTGGGCGGTGGGGCCAAGAGGGGGGCGGGGCCTCGCGATCCGAGCCACGACCCTCACGGGCGCGGTTCGGATTTTTGAGGGGGTGGCTGGGTGGTGGGATGGTGGGTAAGTTATGGGGGCTCAGGATTGTCTGTTTGCTTCGAAAGCCCCGTCGGGGGGCAACAGCGTGATAGCAGGCTCCTGCATTTCGTCGGGACGCGTGATGGCCAAGGACGACTCACTGCGGGCGCGCCTGGTTGAGTTCAGAGACTGGGTAGCGCAGCACATTACAGGGGACGAGAAGGGCCAAGCGCAGATCTTTCTCGACCGGCTGTTTCAGGCGCTGGGGCACAAGGGTTGCCTGGATGTCGGCGGCACGCCGGAGTATCGCATTCGCAAGGATCGGCAGGCGGGCGGTGGGACGGCGTTCGCGGATTACGTGTGGAAGCCGCATGTCCTGATCGAGATGAAGAAGCGCGGGGAGAATCTGCACAAGCATTACCGGCAGGCGTTTGATTACTGGGTGCGGGCGGTTCCGGGGCGGCCGCGCTACGTGATGCTGTGCAATTTCGACGAGTTCTGGATCTACGATTTCGAAACGCAGATGGACACGCCGGTGGATCAACTGCCGCTGGCGGAGTTGCCGGAGCGGTGGGGTCCGCTGGCGTTTCTGCTGCCATCGCACGACGTGCCGGTGTTCGGCAACGATCACGAAAAGGTCACGCGGGACGCGGCGGACAAGCTGGCGACGTGCTTCAACAAGCTGCTGGTGCGGCATGTGGAGCGCGAGACGGCGCAGCGGTTCACGCTTCAGATGCTGGTGGCGTTGTTCTCGGAGGATATCGACCTGTTGCCACGTTACTTCGTAGCGCGGCTGTTGGACGAATGCGAATCTCCGGCGGACAGCTACGATCTGCTGGGGACGCTGTTTACGGAGATGAACACGCCGGGCAAGACCCCGGGCGGGCGCTTCAAGGACGTGGACTATTTCAACGGGGGGCTGTTCGCGGAGCCGGCGCGGATTGAGTTGTACGAAGACGAACTGAATCAGTTGCGGCAGGCGGCGAAGTTCGACTGGTCGAAGGTGCGGCCGGAGATTTTCGGCACGCTGTTCGAGCACTCGCTGGATCACGGCGAGCGGCACGCGTACGGGGCGCACTTCACCACCGCCGTGGACATCATGAAGATTGTCGGGCCGACGATCGTGGAGCCGTGGCGGGCAGCGATCGAGCGGGCGGCGCGGGGCTCCAAGCCGGTCGAGAAGCTCGAACAGTTGCACCACCGCATGCAGAACTACCGGGTGCTCGATCCGGCGTGCGGGTCGGGGAACTTTTTGTACCTGGCGTATCGGGAGTTGAAGCGGCTGGAGATGGCGCTGTTCGAGCGGCTGAACGAAGCTTCGAAAAGTAAGGATAAGACGACGCGGATGTCGTTCGTCACGGCGCGGCAGTTCTACGGGATGGACATCAATCCGTTCGCGGTGGAGATCGCGAAGGTAACGATGATGATCGCGCGGAAGCTGGCGATTGACGAACTGGGCATCACGGAGCATCCGCTGCCGCTGGACAACCTGGACGGGAACTTTCAGGCTTGCGACGCGTTGATAACGCCGCTGAACGAGGGCGGAGACAAACTGCCGACGATGCTGTTCGCTGAGTTGGAGGAAGATCCGTTCGCGTCGGGGAATGTGATCCCGACGGCGTGGCCGCCGGCGGATGTGATTATTGGCAATCCGCCGTTTTTGGGATCGCGCTACCTACCGAAGGAGCGTGGTTATTCATATGTACGGGCTGTTCGGCGTGCTTATCCGAACGTGCCTAAGATGGCGGATTACTGCGTGTACTGGTTCCGGAAGGCGCACGAGCACTTGCCGGAATGTACGGCGAAGGATCCGGTGGCTGGTCGGGCGGGGCTGGTCGGGACGCAGAACATCCGGAACAACAAGTCGCGCGAGGGCGGGCTGGACCATGTGTCGGCGAGCGGGACGATCGTGGAGGCGGTGGACAACCAGCCGTGGTCGGGCGAGGCGAACGTTCACGTGTCGATCGTGAACTGGGTGAAGACGCAGGCGGCGAAGCTGCTGCCGAAGCGGCGGCGGTTGTGGTTCAAGACGGCGGCGCCGAAGGGCCGCGAGAAGATCCGGAGGAGAGGTTCGGTTCCCGCACACAAGGATTACGAACTGTCTTTTCGTAATTGCGATGAGATCAACGCCGCACTTTCGGATGGTATCGCTGTGGACACGGCACAGAGACTGAAGCCATACTATCAACCCAAACAAGTCTATGTAGGGCAATACCCATTTAACAAGGGATTTATGCTGGAGTTTGAAGAGGCCCACAAGCTGATTAGACAGGACTCACGCCTTCGTGACGTGGTCTTCCCATATATGATCGGCCGAGACCTTCTCGACGATGGCACTACACCTTCTAGGTGGATAATCGATTTTGGACAGCGCGATATGCTGGAGGCTTCTAGCTACCCTCTCGCGTTTCAAATTGTGAAGCAGTTCGTGATGCCTGACGTGTTGGCGCATGCAAGGCAAGAACAAGAGGTGACCGGTAAGAAGAGTACGCGCTGGTCGCGTTTGGCCCAAAGATGGTGGCAATTTCGTGACTACCAACCTGGAACAATGAGTGCAATCAGCAAGGTTGATAGGTATATTGCCTGTTCTCGCGTTACTAAGCGCCCCGTTTTCGCTTTCATTAGCAAGGATATTCATCCAGACAACACGCTGATGGTATTCGCGTTTGAGGACGATTACAGTTTCGGCGTTTTGCAGTCGAACGCGCATTGGCAGTGGTTTGTTGCGAAGTGCTCGAAGCTCACGGAGCGATTTCGCTACACGCCGGAGTCGGTGTTTGACACGTTTCCGTGGCCGCAGTCGCCGACGGTGAAGGATGTCAAGATAGTGGCGGCGGCTGGTCGGGAGGTGCGTCGGATTCGGGATGATGCGTTGACGAAGATGAAGGGCGGGTTGCGGGCGGTGTACCGGACACTGGAGTTGCCGGGGAAGAACCCGCTAAAGGACGCGCATGCGGAGTTGGATCGGGCGGTGCTGGCGGCGTATGGGTTTGACGGGCGGGGGGATCTGCTGGGGCAGT
>Ga0272441_10007286_pt1 | contig 18034 bp, 17 predicted proteins | sample SSMProp6N_FD_193582 | JGI IMG/M metagenome (GOLD analysis project Ga0272441, IMG submission 193582) | Marine sediment archaeal communities from Little Sippewissett salt marsh, Falmouth, MA, United States - SSM-Prop-6N | ecosystem: Environmental > Aquatic > Marine > Wetlands > Sediment ... | reverse complement strand
CAGCCTGTCCAGTCGCGCAGAGGTCTTCAGACATCAATCCTCCTCGTGACGTCGCTCACGGTCGGCACCTTAGAAGACTTCGTCGGGAGTCCCTCCCTTTGCCCGCTACACCTGGTGAGGTCGCTCGCAATCGTAGAAGTGTAGGAACGGATTCAGTGATGCCTGCAGGTGGAGCCGCCTGCGGAAGCAGCGGCGCCGGAAGGCGACCCACCGTCTCTCACGGAAGATGGTCTCTTGGAGTCGCCCCGCCGTTCCGCCGATCCGCACGCCGGGACCTTGACCCGTGATCGTCATCCCTTCCACCGTGATCCGCTGGGAAGACACAACGTGGATGCTCCCATCGACCGTTACAGACAGGGCGCCATCGGCGACAGCGTCCCAGCACGGCACACCGGCTGTGAATGTGGAATCTGTGATTCCTTGAATGACAAGATCGGATCGCCTGTCGATCATCACGACCTCGTGGTAGACCCCGGGTCTGACCAGGAGTCTGTCGTGCGCATCGGCGTCGTCGATGGTGGACTGGATCGTGGGGTAGTCGGTCGGGACCATGCGGTCAATGCCAGGACAGGGACTTGACAGGGCGGCCAGACCGGCAGCCGCCACGAGAATTCGGATAGCTTTGCGGACTCTCACGATCCAACCCTTCACGGCTAGCGCGCTTCAACCCCGGGCAATACCCTATTCGCGTCCGTCAGGTTGCGTCAAGTGCGACACCGGGGCCCGCCCGATGACTTGCGCAACGAGGCGGTGGACAGCAACAGATCGACTCGGTGAGCGGGAAGACCCATCCGTCCGTACGGCAGGTGACGGCGCCGGAACGGGGCGCCGTGGGACGCACGGTCGGGGCATCACAGGTGAGGTCAATACCCACACGGGACCGGCAAGCTCTCCTCCGAGCGCGTAAGAGTATGGCCCGTCGCACTGGATCGCCGTAGTGATGTCTGGTAGGCTGTTCGACGGGAGTGCCGTATGAGTAGAAGCCGTTTCATCATCGGAATCATCTGCTGTGTGGGGAGCGCTGTGCTCATCGCCCTCGATCGCGCGACCGCGCCGCTGGCTGGAGGAATTGCCTTGTTGACGCTCGGTATCACGCTGATTGCGACATTCAGGCGCGGAACGGGCTAGAGGAGTCGACGGATCGGCGCGTGACTCCGGCAGCCAACGGGAATCCGTTGGAACCGTGTGCCACGCGGTGGTCGGTTCGCGTGTCGTGACCGGTGCTCTCCCCGGATGTTCGTGAAGCCGACGGGATTCCTGCAGCGTGCTTCGCATCCGGACGCCGATGGCGAGCAAGGGATCTTGACAGATCGAGCGGGTTCACTCAGGGTGTGCGCAGGGCCACCCAGCGGCGTTTCGGCGTGCAAGACCATCAGCGAGATCAGATGCTTGCCGCAACGTGCGTTGGCGTGACGACGATGAAGGCGGTCTAGCTCCTGAAGTAGTCGGAGCGAGAACGGCGAGACGAACTGCAGGGAGTCACCTGTGGTTCTGTTCTTCTGCATTACGTACACGCGACACGCAATCGGCATACGAGCATCCGCTTGGGGCAGAGGCACCGTCGGACAGCATCGCGACCAACGTGGAAGCCCCGGAAAGGGCTACGAGGGATTCGGGTCTGTCCTGTCTAGAATGATTGCACCCGCTTCGCGCGCTGCACGTGCGCAGACTCCTGCACAAGCGATAGGCCCGCCTGCCTTGATCCATTCCTCCGCTTTGGCCGGATCGTCGCAGCACCAACCCATGATCGCGCGCTGGATGTCGTAGCACCGGGTACTGCCGAAGGAATCCTTGATTCGCTCAAGGAAGTCCCTCGCGCTGCCGTTCGCAGCCTCGTACGCAGCCTGGTTGCGGAAGTCCTCTGCTCCGAGAGCTTCTCCGACAGCAAGGAGCCCTCCGAGGACTGCTCCGCACGTCTCCCCTGTGCCGCAAAGCCCCCCGGCGAGCACCGAACTGGCTCTCAGAACCGGAGCCGCTTCTCTCCTGAGATGGAGCTGCACGGCCCACACCGTGGAACGGCAACAGTTCCCGTAAACCCCGAGACTGCTGAACGCGGTTTGCGCCATTGCATCGAGAATCTTCTCCCGGCTGGCTGCAACGAACGGATACACATCGTACTGCGCCGCTCGTGTCGGCCCCCAGTTCTTCTGTAGCCCGGCCCTTGCTTCGTCCATAGCCGATCGTCTCCTTCTCTTCCGTAGCTCCTTCACAACAACAGCCATCGCCGGCCGCGCCGCCTCACGAAGCTCGACTCACGGCGCGTCGATCCCGCTTTGCACCCCCGATTGACTTCGGCGCTTTCCCATCGGCTCACGCATCTCGCAGGCAGGGTGGCCCATCGCCGTACACCCTACTCGCTATCGATGTGAACGCGAATCCCTCGAACCCGACCGATCTCGATCAGATGGGCAAGCGACTGCTTCTGCACGGGCGGTCGCCCGTCAAGCAGATATCGTCGTCCGAGCCCGTCGTACTTCCCTGCGCCCAATCGGTGGTACGGCATGATCTCGACATGATCGATGTTCGGAAGCACTGATACGAAATCGAGGATCCTTTCCAGAACGTCTTCGTCGCCGTTGCATTCCGGCACCCACGGAACGCGTATGACGATCGTCCCTTGCTCGAACGAGCGAGCGACCCTCTCCAGGTTGGCGAGGATCACTTCGTTCGACTGCCCTGTGAGTCTCTTGTGGGCATCCGGGTCGATGTGTTTGAGATCGTAGTAGAGCAGATTGAGGTGAGGAAGGACAGCGTCGATGCACGATGCGGGCGCAAAACCGCACGTCTCCATCGCGGTGTGGATACCCTCTGCTCGACAAGCCGCAAGCAGTTCCGCCGAGAACGCGCATTGCTGCAGAGGCTCTCCTCCGGTCAACGTAACGCCACCTCCCGACCGATCGTAGAACCGGCGGTCTCGGCGGATCTGCGTCAGGATCTCCCCGACGGATACCTTCTGTCCGATCACCTCGCGCGCCTCGTACAGGCAGGCCGAGACGCATCGACCACAGGCCGTGCAGGCTTCGCGGTCGGTTTTCGGTCCGGCTGGGTCCGCTTCGATTGCACTGACCGGGCATGCTTCGATACATCGCCCACAGCCGACGCAGCGGGATCGATGGAACATGACTTCGGGAGCCTGCAATTGGGATTCGGGATTCGCACACCAAACACAGCGTAACGGACACCCTTTCAAGAAGACGAGCGTGCGGATGCCGGGACCGTCACCGGTGGCAAACCGCTTAACGTCAAATACCGTGCCGGTGAGCGATCGATCGATCGTCTCACCGGCCGGTTGCGTCATCTCCCTCTTCCTCTCGCTAGGCGTTTTCTTCCCCGAACGCGGCGCGCTGAATGATGTCCTCTTGCAGTTCGGCATTGAGCGGTGCAAAGAAGGCGCTGTACCCCGCCACGCGAACCATCAGATCGCGGTACCGGTCGGGGTGTGCCTGCGCATCGCGCAGCGTGTCGGTTCCGACGACGTTGAACTGGATGTGGTACTGGTTGTTCTCGAAGAGTCTGGCGACCAAACCGTTCGCGCGGCTTCTGCCTGCGCGCGTCTTCAGCGTTTCCGGCGTCAGGCGGGCGTTGAAAATCGCTCCGCGGGAGAACCAGATACTCGGAAGCTTGCTGACGGAGTTGATGGTGGCAGTGGCGCCGTTCCGTTCCGCGCCGGTGGCTGGGGATACGCCGTTATTCAGCGGCTCTCCGGCACGGCGCCCGTTGGGCAGCGCGCCGACGTACTTCCCCATTGCCACGTTTGCGGTTACCGAGCTTTGGCAATAGGAGTACTTGCAGATTTCCGGTCCCTTACCGTACCGCGAGTTCCTGAACTCCGTCTGGTAGGTCGATCCGATGTAGTCGGTCAGTGCGACGGTCCAGCGGTCGGCACGGTCGTCATCGTTGCCGAACTTCGGTGCGCGAAGGAGCAGCATCTGCCGGATCTCCTCGCCGGTCGGGGTTGTCGACTCGTCTTCGAAATTGGTCTCAAGGGCATGTTTCAGCTGCTGGCCCGTGACCCATTTCTCGACGAACAGCGCCGTCTCAATCCCGGCAAGCGCGTCCCCGGCCGTCATCGCTCCCACAGTGGGGCCGCCGTCCGTTGAGTAGATCGAGCCTCCATCGATCAGCGCCTTGCCTCGTCCGATGCAGTCTTCGATCAACGACGAGCGGAACGCGTTCAGGTCGTGCAACCGATGCACCTCGTCGTTCACGTGCTCGATCATGACCTGCAGTTCCATCATGTAGTGCAGTTGCCGCTTATAGGCATCCATCACGTCCTGCATCGACTCGAACGTCGTGAGGTCGCCCGTCCCCGGCAAGACGGTGACGCCAGTGGTTGGATCGGTTCCGTTGTTGAGCGCCATCTCGAGGACCTTCGCCTTGTTCAAACGGGGTCCTTTGCAGGCGAAGTCCCACTTCCCGGGAATCGATGCCTCGATACACCCAACCGGCGCCCAGTTCCATCGATCTTCCTCTGCGACGCCTAACCCCTTCAGCATTCGCATTACGCCCGGATCGTTGTAGAAGGCAGGCTGGCCTCCGGAATGCGTCTGTACGACCTCAAGGGCACGGTCCATCAGCGCATCGGGTGTCCTCTCAAACCACTTCAGGGACACGGACGGTTTGGGGAGCCGCATGTTCTCGGTTGCATCGAGCACGACGTAGGTCAACTCGTTGGATGCGTCTTTGCCGTCCCGCGTCTGGCCGCCGATGGCCAGGTTCACCGCCATGTGATACCCGGGGAAGAACTTCGCCCCCTCCCACGAGCGGAAGATGTTCATCTCGTTGACCTTGATGAAGAGGTTTTCCACGATCTCCAGGGCATCCTCTCGCGTCAGCCGCCCCTCACGGAGGTCATGCTCGTAGTACGGCCAAAGGTACTGATCAAACCGGCCGAACGAGATCGCAATCCCGTTCGTTTCGATCTGGATGGCGTCGTGAATGAAGAACACCGCCTGAACCGCCTCCCAGAACGACTCCGGCGGGTTGGCGGGAACGCGGAGACAGGCGCGCGCCATGGTCTCCAATTCGAGCTTGCGTGCAGCATCTGTTTCGCCGCCGGCCAGCTTCTGGAGCTTGTCAGCGTACCGTGCTGCGAAGTCGATTACAGCCTGATTCGTGATGAGAACGGCCTTCAGGAACCACGACTTGCGTACCTGATCCGGCTGAGTGAGATCGAGTCGGTCCAAATGCTCCTGGGCGCGCTTCATCCGTCCGGATAGCCCTTCGTGAAGAATGTCCTGGTAGTTGGGAAGGACGTTGCCAAAACCGTTCTGAGCGACCCAGTCGTCATCGATCGCACCGAGATCCCACGCGATTCGCGCTTTGTCGGGGATCAACGATCGCATCACTTCATACACGGTCTTACCGCGCCAGTAGTCGATCGTATCCAGGATCGCGGCTTTGGTCTCCTCGTTGTATTCGTAGACGTCGTTCGGGCGTTCCCACGTATGGTACGGGTCTCCCCGGAACTCCTTCTCGATCCAGCCTACGGAGTACTCGGGGAACACGGGCGCTGCCCGTGGTTTGCTTGCCTGATTTCCCACGATGAGCTCTCCGTCGCGGACGTATAGGCTCATCCGAGCAAGTACAGTCGCAAAGGCGTGCGCGCGCCGCAGGACGATCGGCTGGCCCTCGCTCTTCTTCATCTCTTCAGTGAAGATCGTTGCTCGTTCCGCGCAGATGGATGGCGTGATGTCGAGTAGATCGTCTCGTAGCCCTGTCGTTCGCTGTGTCATTGGACCTCCTCGCCCGCTTCGTACTCTATCCAAGGGTGGATCCAGTCCTTTGTTAGACCGTATCTAATTCCGTGCCATTCGTCAAGTTCTCCGTTCCGCCTTCTCAAACCGATCGACAGCCTCTCGCAGTGCGGCTGCTCGTGTCCGGATCTCATCGAAGCGTCCTGCGATCACGGCATCCTTTGGGGTCAGCCAAGATCCGGCCCCCACGGCGGCCGCCCCAGCGGCCAGAAACGCTTCAACGGTCTCCGCGGTGATTCCTCCTGTCGGCATCAATCGCAGGAACGGCATCGGAGCTCGAAGATCGGAGATGAGCTTCGGGCCGAGTCGGGCAGCCGGGAACACCTTGACGAGCGGCGCACCAAGCTGATGTGCCGCGTAGGCTTCGCTCGGCGTGAAGGTTCCCGGACTGAACGGAACCCCCTTGGAGAGTGCATACCGGACAACGGTCGGCTCGAGCACAGGACCGACAAGAAACGCCGCGCCAGCTGCTAAGCACTTGTCAACATCCTGCTCAGTGAGCACGCTGCCCGCTCCGACCAGCGCTTCCGGCAGCGCTTGCTGGATCTGAGGGATCGCCTCCACGGCCCCTGGCGTCGTCATGGTCATTTCGATGACGCGCACGCCCCCTTCCACGAGAGCTCGCGCGACGGGAAGGCAGGTCGCTTGCGATTGCAGCCGAACGACTGCGACGATTCGTTCCTCGAGAAGCTTGTCCACCGTACGATCTGCTGTTTGCGTGCTCATCGCGGACCTCCCCGCAACCTCTTCTCTCCAGTCGAGGCCGTCTGTCCAGCGAGCCAGCCACCGTCACCTACGCGCAGGGACTCCGGATTCAGCTCCGCGACCGATGGAAGGACGCGTGTCGGAGCGGTGTCCTCACGATCGGCTTGTACCTCAGAAACCCCGCTCAGGACGAGCAGCGACTCTGCGCCGATACGTCGCGCCGCCTCGATGTCCGTCTTCCGATTGTCGCCCACAAACAGGCAGCGCTGCGGATCGGCGATGTCCCAGATGCCGAATGCCGTGCGCACGGCTCCCTCATCCGGCTTCCCACAGAAGCGGACTGGCTCGTAGCCCATTCCCCGGAAGAACCCGACATAGGCGCCGGCCGCTGGGCGTAGGCCGTCTTCCCCCGGATATGTGGGGTCCTGATTCGTCGCCACCAAGTCGGCGCCGTTCTGCATCGCACGCAGCCCGGCGACCAAACGATCCCTCGTCAACATGCGATCGACGCCGACAAGTACAACGTCCGCGGAACCATCCTGCACAAGGCGATACCCTCGTGCAGCGAGTGCCCCCGCAAGCTGCTGGGACGAGAGCGCGAGTACGCGGGTTCCGCGCGGGTAGCTACACATGGCATCCAGCACCAAGTCCGCCGAACTGATGACGTCTCCCGGCTCGACGATGAATCCCATGTCCTGCAGCCGCTGCGTAAGCTCCGCGCCTTCTCGCTCGCCGTTGTTGGAGAGGTATCGACAGGGGACCACTTCGCGAAGGCGATTGACCGCGTCAGCCGCGCCAGGAAGCGGAACGCGGCCTCGATAGAGGGTTCCGTCCAGGTCGAAGACGATCGCCTCGTAGCGCAAGCCGCAGGGCATTAGTGTCCTCGTTTCGCGCGAAGGACATCCGGATTCAGTACGTTCTCGGGGCAGGCGCCAGCGAAGATGGCTACGACCGTGTCAGCGCAGCGCCGGGCCATGCAATCCATCGCTTCGACCGTATAGGCGCCAATGTGGGGTGTTGCAATGACGTTCTTCAGCTTCAACAGCGGGCTTTCCTGGGGGGGTTCCGTCGCAAACACGTCGACGCCGGCACCCGCGATGCCCCCGGAAGCGAGCGCGTCCGCCAATGCAGCCTCGTCGACAAGCTCTCCACGCGCTATGTTGATGAGGAAGGCTGAGGACTTCATCCAGGACAACTCGTTGCGGGAGATCATGTTCCGCGTTTCATCCAGCAGCGGCGTGTGAAGCGTCACAATGTCGGAGTCGCGAAGGAGATCCTTCAGCGACACGTACGTCACACGTGGCTTTGCCCCCAGGTCCGCATCGCGATAGACGTCATACGCCAGGATGCGGCTCCCGAACCCTTCCAGTCGCCGGATGACCGCCTTGCCGATCCGCCCGGTTCCCACAACCCCGACCGTACCCTCTCCCAGTTCGTGACCGATGAAACGATCCCAGCCCCCGCCACGCGTCGACACGGCGGCATCCACGATGGACCGCTGCAGGGCCAGCATGAGACCGATCGCAAGATCGGCCACGGCCTCCGTGTTGGTTCCGGGCGCGTTGGCTACGGCAATGCCCAGCTCTGAAGCGGCGCCGAGGTCGATGTTGTCGACCCCGACGCCGTGCTTCTGTACTACGCGAAGGTGGGTGCTTGCGCCCATGACCTCGCGAGGAATCGGTTCGGCTCCTGCTATCAGTGCGTCCGGTTGCTCTCGCTGGATGACGGCTGCGAGCTTGGCCGCATTCAGTGGTCGATCCTCGGGACCGACTCGGCGGACCTCAAACCCTGCGTCCTCCAAGGTCTTCGTACCGATCGTCGAGACCTGTCCGAACGATCGCGAACTGACTAGCACCTTCAGCATGCGGAGCCCCCTCTTCCGATCTAGAACGAGACGCCGAGCGCGCGGAACTCCGACATCGCTCGATCCACCAGCGACTTCTCCGGGAACACGAACGGCAGGCGTGGGTAGCCTACGTTGACGCCGCGCTCCCGCAGGACGGCCTGGATCATCGGCAACGTCGGCGCGAAGTGCATGATGTCTCGCATCTTCGAGACCTTCTCCTGCAGGACGGCGGCGCGCTTCAGGTCTCCGCTCGTGACCGCTTCGTACAGCTCAACCACCGGGTCGGGAATTGCGTTCGCAAGACCGCAGACGGCGGCGTGCGCGCCCATTCCGACGGCCGGAAGGATCAGCGCTTCCGTTCCGATCACAGGGATGAAGTCCGGCTTCGTCACGGACCACATGAGGTTCCAGAACGTGATGATCTCGAAGCTGGAGTCCTTGATGCCGGCTACGCCAAGTTCGGCGAGACGCGCCAAGAGCTTGCCCGAGACGGACACGCCGGTCGCCTTGGGATTGTTGTAGATGAAAACTGGGACGGACACTGCTTCCACGAGGGCCTTGAAGTGACGCTCGACCGCGTCATCGCCGAAACCATAGTAGATCGGCGGGACCGCCGCGACGGCATCCGCTCCCGCTTTCTCCGCGTGTTTCGCGAGTTCTACGACCGAGCGCGTCGAGCAGCTGCCTACGTGCAGGATAACGGGAATCTTTCCATTGACTTCGTTGATTACGACTTCCGCGACCTGTTTCCGTTCCTCGACGGACATCAGGGGACCGGAACCGTACGTACCACACGGGTAGAACCCTTGCACCTTGTCCACCAGGAACTTCACGATTTCCTTTTGCGCCACCGGATCGAAGACTCCGTTCTTGTCGAATGCCGTCAACAACGGAGGGATGATCCCCGTGATCTTCTTTGCCACGTTGTACCTCCTTTAGGTACTTCGTTTGGATTCGTCGTTCTTGCGAGCCCCGCCCTTATGTTGCGAGCGGGTCGCGTATGTCAAGGCAGTCCAGCCTCTCTGGGGTTGGGTGCCCGGTTTCCGGATTCCAGCCCCGTTCATCGTAGTAGTCATCGAGAATCCTCGAGACATCCTCCCGAGTGAGGACCTTCGTTTGGTAGTAGTCCTCGATCTCCATACGCCCCTCCGGTGCGTCCATCGGGCGGAACCAGACGTCGGGCGGTAGATCGTCGACACGCGAGAACCCTTCGCGAACATTGAGCAGCTTCGCAAGGTTGCTGATTCTCTCCCCACGCCGAATCAACTCTCGCGCTGTAACAGGCTCGCCGACGGCTGCGGAGTACAAGCGAGCCATGTCATACGCGAAGAGGAGCGCCTGGTAGGTGTAAATCGTACAGAGTCCGATCGCGTTCTTGACTCGCATGAGGTCTTCCATGTACGCCGTGTAGCGCCCGACGTTGAACTTCCCGGAATAAGGGGTCTCCTGGAAGATACGCCCCATGACGTCGTCGCCGAGATCCCAGTGTGCAGCCTGTTCGCGGATCTCCTCGATCGTCTTGTTGCGGGAGTTCGTACGGGTATGCGAACCACCATGGTGGGGACGCGGGCGAGTCAGAAACGTCATCATGAGCGGATGGAAGCGGGAGGGTCGTGCGTCGTAGATGAAATCGACGCCCTTGACGACGCCGGCGTACCAGTACTCGCTCGGATCGAGCCCGAGTTCCTCTTGGACGCGATACCACCCGTCGGCAAGAACGTCTCCCAGACCTTCCCGGTCCGCAGTCATACGGAACAACCGCTGATACGTCGAGTAGTCTCGCGACAGTGTTACACCGTCTTGTTCTGAACGGATTCGTCCCCGCTCCGCCATCCGGGTGACGAAGTCGATCAGTCGCGTGGTGGTGTAGAAGTCAATCCCAGTGTGGGTGTTCGCCTCGGTCACCAGGTGAATCATCTTGCGGTCGTCTTCGATCCCTAGCAGTTGGCCCGACGTTGCGCTCTTGCTGTACGGCGACCCCAATCCTTGTTCGCCGTCAAACTCCCCGCCGGGGAGCACCCAACGCAGCCGGCAGTTCAAGGGGCAGCTAGCACAGGCGATGACCGCCTGAAGAGATTCAAGCCGCTTCTCTTCCCCGTACAGCTCATCCCAGCGGTCCTTCGGCCAGATCCCTGGATTCTGGGTGTGTTTGAATGTCGACCAGCCGGCGGCCAACCCAAGCTTGATCCAATGATCCCGGCGAGGCCAAGCGAGTATGCGCTGGGTCAGCTCGTCCGCGATGTCGTTGTACTCCTCCGGATGGGCCACACGGATTGCTCCCGTCCCTCGGGCGACAATCGCTTTGAGGTTCTTGGACCCGAACACGGCGCCGAGCCCGCCCCGCCCCAAGGAGTTCGTGCGGTCGATGAACGTCAGGGCGTTCCGAACGAGTCTCTCCCCGCCTGTTCCAATTGTGAGCACACCGGCATCCGATCCCTCACGTTCCACCAGCGTGCGCGCGACCGCGTCGGCACCGAGACCCCAGAGATCGCCGGCGGGCTCGATCGACAGGCCGTCATCGCGAACGGCGAGGATTACTGGCTCAGAGGCCTTGCCCTGAATGACCAGGCGATCGCACCCGGCTTGTCTCATTCCGATTGCGAAGTAGCGGCCGCCACTCGTGCACGATCCGATGTAGTGTTTCCCGTCCGGTGAAGCCACCGTCGGGAACTTCGTGATTGCCGTTAGCTTGGAAGCTCCTACGGTGCGCGTTCCAACCAGTACACCCGGACTCAGCACGACCATGTTCTCGGGAGAGAACGGGTCGACTCGGGCAGGAAGCCGATCAACGAGGATCTGCCAACCGTACCCGGATCCTCCGATCGATTGAGCCACTTCGCTCTGTGCTCGCTCTTCGTACCATACGTTGCGTCGAGTCAGGTCGACGAACCACGTTCGATCCGTCCACGTCATCCCAACCCCTCCTTCGTCGTCTCACTCGGCGCTCCGGGGTCGTAGGTGATTGCACCGTACGTGCACGCCGCTGCACAGGCCGGCGATCCTCCGCAGAGATCGCAGCAGAGCGGTTGGATCATCGGCGCCGTCTTCTCAAGGTCGAGATTCCGTTCCAGGATGATGCACGAGGCCGACGGGTTGTACTCCTTCGTTCGCGCAAACGAACACGCCAGCTGGCAACTCCGGCACCCCCGGCATCGCTCGGGCCAGACTGTGAGCCTTCCTTCAATAGAAATCATAGGGTTGTCTCCGTCTACCGCTGGACCAGTTCGAGAATGTTCCCCTCCGGGTCGCTGAAGTATCCGATTGTCCATCCATTGCTTGTCTCGCGTATGTCTCGAACCGCAATGCCGAGCGTTCGCAGCCGCTCGGCCTCGACCTCCAGATTGCCGACGACGATTCCGAGGTGCGTGAATCCAGGGGTCTTCAGATCCTTCGCCAATGCGGACTCCCCCGTGGGGAGAAGCTCCACAACAGCGCCGGTCTCTCCCTGGAGGAAGATCACGGGTTGACGGCCGTCCCCCCGCTCGATCCGTCGGATCTCGTGCAACTGGAGCGCCCTTGTGTACCAATCCGACAGAGAGGCCGTATCCCGTGCGTAGACTCCGATGTGTTCGATATGCATGAGGCTACTCTCCTCAGTTCACTTCCGCAAAGGCTGTGACCATCATCGCTTCCGCTTCAGGGAACAGCAGCGGCACGATGAAGGCCCGTTTCAGGGACTTGCCGACGAGTGGGGCGATGTTCGGGTCCTCAAGAATGAGGAACTTCTTGCCGCTCAAGAGGAATGAGCGATGTGCGGGGAACGGTGGATCGGCCTTCCGACCCTCCGGTATGTTCTCAATCCCCATGATGTCCGCTCCCACACAGCGCATCTTCGGCAGCGAAACCAGGTAGTCGGCCGCTTCCGGCGAGAAACCCGGTTGCTGCATGATGTATCGTTCCGGCTCGGTGTCGCGGCATCGCGAGAAACCGGTGTAAATCAGCAGCAAGTCGCTTCCCCTCAGTTCTGCGTCGTAAGGCTCGAGATCCGAGCGAAGGATGAGATCCTTGTCCGTCTTCGCGATTTGCAGCAGCAGAGGGTGCTCGAAGACGAAGTCGTCAATCGCGAAGTCTCCCAGATTCGGGCGATCCTTGGACACGTGGAAGGCCGTATCGACGTGCGTGCCTGTGTGTACGAACGCATCGATGAAACTTGTGTTGTTGTAGGATTCCCATCGAACGTCACTGCCGGCTTCTCCTTCCGGGGCGGGGGTCATTCGCGAACGCGGCCGAAGGATGGGTTCGGCGATGCCGGGCGGCATCAGGATGTGTTTTGCATCAAGTGGATATGAGAACTGCACGTACATCTGGAGGCTCCTTTCGCTTGCAGACGTCTGCCGAACGATACTACTTGCGGCCTTTGTTGTCAAGTTGTAATGTGTATCTGACATCTTGACCACCGGACCTATTCTCGTTATACTATCCGGCTACGGTGACTATACGGGACCACGCAGAGCTTGATGACAAGTGCGAACGGAGGAATCGGGCCATACCTCATATGGACATCCAGGAGATTGAGAACCTTCTACAGGAATATGCCGCACGTGAAACCTCGTTGCTCGTACAGGACTCTTCGATCCCGCTCTACTATCAGTTGTACCGGCTGTTGAAGCGGTTCATCGAGCTGGCCGCCTTGCGGGAGGGAGATCGGTTCCCGTCCGAGGAGTTGATTTCGGCGGCGTTTGGAGTCAGTCGTCCGACGGCGAACCGTGCCGTGCAGGTCCTTGTCGACCAGAAGTGGCTGGGAAGGGAACGAGGACGGGGCGCGTTCGTCCAGGATCAGACGTTTGTGGGGCTTGCGCTGCTGAGTGAGAATCTGAGCCTCGCCCAGCAGTTCCCGCCGGACGCCGAGCTTGTCACCACGTCGGTGTCCCATGATGTCGTGCGGAACCACCCTCACACGGCAGAGATCCTCCGGCTTCCTCCGGATGCCGAACTGCTGTACATGAGACGACTGCGCCAGGTCGACGGCCAGCCGGCAATGGTGTGCGATTCATATCTCCCTGCCCATCGGTTCCCTGACTTCAGAAAGTCCACCATGGTTCGTGGGAGCCTGTACGCCACACTCGAGGAGGTCTATGGATACGTCATCGAGCGATCGGAACGAAGGCTTGTTGCGCAGGAACTCGTCGAGCAACAGGTTGCGGAGCTCCTCGCAGTACCGCCGTTCAGCCCGATCCTCTACTTCACGGGCCTCACGTTCGTTGTAGGGGAAAACGACCCCATTGAGTACATGCGGGCGTATGTGCGGGAGTGCGTTGCGTTCACAAACACGGTCTATCGAAATCCGGAGAATCCGCCTTCTCGGCGAACCGCATAAGGAAGATGAGGTGCGAACCAATCGATGTCTGCCAAGACGCAAGCGCAAGTCTTAGATGACGGGCCGGTCGCCGCGCCGGAGAGTAATGGGGCGCTGATCCGCATGTCCGGGATCGTCAAGCGGTTCCCCGGTGTCCTTGCCCTGGACCAAGTCGACTTCGAACTCGCTCCGGGAGAAGTACACGCGCTGTTGGGCGCGAACGGTGCGGGCAAGTCGACCCTCATCAAGATCCTATCAGGCTTGTATCACAAAGATGAAGGGGAGATCCACTTGCGTGGAGACGCCATCGAGATCCATGATCCGCGGCACGCGCAGTCCGTGGGAATCGCGACCATCTATCAGGAGTACAACCTCGTTCCCGATCTCTCGGTTGCGGAGAATGTCTCGCTTGGCCATATCCCTCATGGGAGTACGCCACTGACGCGGTTCCTGATCAACCGGAGAGAAATGATCCGGACGACCGAGGACATCCTTTCAGATCTGCAGGTTGACATCCCGGCAATCACGCCGGTTCGCCTGCTCGGCGTCGCCAAACAGCAGATGGTGGAAATCGCGAAGGCACTCTCTCTCCGGTCCGACATCTACATCATGGATGAGCCGACTGCCGCACTCAGCAATCGGGAAATCGAAGAGCTATTCCGCGTGATCAAGCAGATGCGATCTCGCGGCAAGTCCATCATCTACATCTCGCACCGTCTGGAAGAGGTTGGAGAGATTGCCGATCGAGTGACGGTCATGCGGGACGGCCGCCGAGTCGAGACGCTCAATGCATGCGACGCACCGACGGAGCGCCTCGTTCAGTTGATGGTGGGGCGGACCGTCTCGCGGGGGAACCCGCGCTCTGTGTGCGAGCCCGGTCACGAGCGCCTGCGCGTCGAGCATCTCACCCGAAAGGGTGTGTTCGAGGATGTCAGCCTCACGATCTGTGAGGGCCAGATCGTTGGGCTGGCCGGCGTCATGGGCTCTGGACGCACGGAGGTTGCACGCGCCATCTTCGGAGCCGATCGGGCCGACAGCGGGAAGGTCTTCGTCTCCGGCAAGGCTGTCCGGATCAAGTCCCCCAATCACGCGGTGAGGGAAGGGATCTGCTATCTCCCTGAGGATCGAAAGGGATTGGGGTTGGTTCTTAGTTCGAGTGTTCGGGACAACATCATTCTAGCCTCTCTCGCTAGATTCAGTCGTTTCCGGATTCGCGGCAGGGGAATCATCCTGGATCGAAAACGCATACGAAAGGAGGTGATGGAACGAGTCCAATCGCTAGAAATCAGGACCCCAAGGATTCAACAGCTTGTCGAGACGCTCAGCGGCGGCAATCAGCAGAAGGTCGTGGTCGCACGATGGTTGTGTTCCAGTGCGAAGGTCTTTCTGTTCGACGAGCCGACGAGGGGCATCGATGTGGGTGCGAAATCTGAGATCTACGGCTTGGTCAGGGCGCTTGCGGAGCAAGGTGCAGGTGTCCTCATCATCTCGTCGGAAGTCGAGGAACTGGTCGATGTGTGCGACCATGTGTACGTCTTGCGCCAAGGACACATCGTCGGCGAGTTGCATCGAAACGAGCTCTCGAAAGAGAGGATTCTCGCGTCGGCTCTCACTGGCGCCAAGGGGGCCAGAGGAGACAGTACTCGAGATCACACACCAAGCGAGTTGCAATCGTAACAAGGAGGAGAACGGTAATGAAACGAGCGTTGTTAGTACTGCTTGTTGTTGGTCTGATGGCGATTCCCGTCGTCAATGCAGCTGCGCAGACCTACAAGGTGGGTTTCGCCTGCATGACGCTGGCGTACACCTGGATGACATACGCCTATCAGGCCGTCATCGATGAGGCTGCGAAGTATCCCGAGATCGAACTGGTCGCCGTGAACGCTGAGGGAGATGCAGCCAAGCAGGTCCAGATCATGGAGGACTTCATCGCACAGGGTTTTGACGCCATCCTGGTCAACCCGCTGAACGTCGACGTACTGGTCCCGGTGATCGAGGATGCAGTGGCTGCTGGCATTCCAGTGGCCACATTTGACCGCCGTGCCTTCAACCAGGACTCCACGATCTTCCACGTCGGTGCAGACGACGTGTTCGGTGGCCGCCTGGCTCTTGAGTACGTCGCCGCAAAACTTGACGGCGAAGGGAAGATCGTCCACATCTTGGGCGAACTCGGCGCATCGCCGACCATCAACCGAGCCCAGGGCATCCACGAGCAGATCGTCCACTATCCGGGTTTGGAGATCGTTTTCGAGCAGAGCGGCATGTTCAACCCTGCTGATGGTCTCCGCGTGATGGAAGACGCGATCACGTCCACGGCCCGCGATTTCGACGCCGTCATCTGCGCCAACGATGACTCCGCTCTTGGAGCGATCCAGGCCATGATCGACGCCGGCATCGACTTCGATGATGTTGTCGTGGTCGGCTACGACGGTGTTCCGGGCGGTCTCAGTGCTCTGATCGCCGGCGAGCTGGATGCCACCATCCAGTACCCGGTCGAAATGGCTCGACTGGCCACCGAGCAGCTGTGCAAGTACGTCATTGACGGCACGCTGCCCGAGCTCCTCGACTACGACATCCTTCCTTGGCTCCTCGTTCCTTCGAACTACGAGACCGAGGCGGAGATGAACTACGAACTGAACTAGTACCCAGAGAAACTCAGGTGCGGGGAGGCCTTCGGGCCTCCCCGCCTCATACAACAATCGAGCGTGAAGAGGCCCGCGCAGAATTATCTGGAGGAGAAGGGGACGATAGGATGGATCAAAGGACTGGCACGCTAGCCGAACGATTCGGGCAATCCGCGAAACACGCAGGGCAGAAGCTACTCAGGGAGTACAGCATCCTCTTCGTGTTCCTTCTTGTGTGCGTGATTATCGCCAGCATACGGCCGGTCTTCCTTAGCGTGTACAACATCTTTAATGTGATTCGACAGGTGTCGATGATCGGAATCATGTCGGTCGGAATGACGTTCGTCATCCTGTCCGCAGACATCGACCTGTCTGTCGGGTCCGTCGCCGGATTCTCCGGCGCACTCGCGGCAGGTCTGATCGCTCGACAAGGGATTTCCCCTGCGTTGGCAATGATGGCTCCGATCCCGATCGCTGCCCTGATCGGGTGGGCGATGGGCATCGTCATTACCAAGACAAGGGTTCACTCGTTCGTCGTCTCGCTGGGTATGATGTCGATCGCCCGGGGCATGGCACTCGTGTACACAAAGGGGTTGTCGATCGGGAATCTACCGAAATCCTTTGGAACACTGGGGGGCGGCATGGTCGGGCCGATCCCAATTCCAGTCATCATCTTCGGCGCGTTCATGATTCTTGGCTATTTCGTATTGACGCGCACTCCCTATGGGCGAGCCGTGTATGCAATTGGAGGGAACAAGGAAGCCGCACGGCTATCCGGGATCAAGGTTGACCGATATCGAATCATGAACTTCATCCTGTGTAGCACACTTGCCGGTTTCGCAGGAATCATCCTGGCGTCACGAACGCGGTCCGCTTGGCCCGCGGCTGCTACTGGATGGGAACTCGACGTGATTTCGGCCGTCGTCATTGGCGGGACCAGTTTCTTCGGAGGCCGTGGCGGAATGGTCGGAACGTTGATTGGTGCGCTGTTTCTCGGCGTGTTGCGCAACGGCGCGAATCTACTCGGTATCTCGCCATTCTACCAGCAAATCATCATCGGAGCCCTCGTCGTCACCGCGGTCGTCATCGATCGATTGCGTCAACGCAACGTGGCGTAGGCAACGACTGAGCGTTCAGCCGAGACGGAAGGAAACGACATGAAGACACTCAGAATCGGAATCGCGGGCGTGTGGTACGACTGCTTCGACGAGGATCTCGCCCGGAAGCTGTATCAGGAATCTGTCTCGTCGCTGCGCAGCATGGGGGAGGAGTGGGAATTCGAACTGGTCGCGGCGCCGGATGTCACAAATGACGTGGAAACGTGCGTCGCGTTCCGAGATCGTCTCCGTCAAACGGACCTTGACCTGCTGCTCATCCAATCGGGGACGTTCGCAGCTGGGGAGATCATTGCGGCATTCGCCGACCTGGGCGTTCCGCTAGGCCTTTGGGGCATGCCGGAGCCCGAAACGACGGGCGGGGCCCTTCGACTCAATTCACTCTGCGGAGTGAACCTGTACGCAGGCATTCTGGGCACGTACCTGGCCGAGCGGAATGTGAAGTACAAATGGTACTTCGGCATGCCCGACACGGCCCTTTTCCAGGAGCGGTTCCAGCCGACGATACGCGCTTTGCGTGCAATCCGAACCCTGGACGGAGCCCGCTTCGCCAACATCGGGGGCACGCCGGAGGGATACTACGATGTCTACTGGAACGATGGCCGCCTTCGCTCGAAGTTCGACATCACGGTGGATCGTCACGAATTGACCGAACTGCTTGCACAGGCGGACGCGCTTCCGGAGGACGAAGT
>Ga0272441_10007285_pt1 | contig 18036 bp, 16 predicted proteins | sample SSMProp6N_FD_193582 | JGI IMG/M metagenome (GOLD analysis project Ga0272441, IMG submission 193582) | Marine sediment archaeal communities from Little Sippewissett salt marsh, Falmouth, MA, United States - SSM-Prop-6N | ecosystem: Environmental > Aquatic > Marine > Wetlands > Sediment ... | reverse complement strand
GAGAAAAGGAGATCCTCATCCTTCTCAGCTTCCCATATTCTTTCGGGGAATCTCCCTCTGCCTTTGGATTGATAACCGGCCCAGATAACAGTGCCGCTTTGATATCTTCCCCTGATCATTTCCCGGGCGAGATCCATAGTTGATCCGGTTTTTTCTATATAGTAGACAGGCGCACTGTGAAAGGGATTCCGGATATCCCCTATTCTCTGCAAATTATGCCGCCTCCGAGGACCATGTCACCGGAATAAAACACAGCGGATTGTCCCGGTGTAATTACAGCCTTTCTATGAAGTTTTACTTCCGGTCTTTCCTTATCCCTTATTGATACAGTGCAGGGTATTTCAGGAGAGTTATACCGTATTTTTACTGAACAGCCGTCTTTATAGAGTTCCATATCAGAATGCCAGTTGCAGGAGCCTACAGAAAACGAATCCTTCTGAATTTCCTCGATTCTGCCAACGACAATTGTGTTTTCTTCAGGCATCAATCTTGAAACATACCACGGCCCGTCGGACAAATTGAGGCCTTTCCGCTGTCCGATTGTATACTGCAGGTAACCCCTGTGCCGGCCGATTACCTTCCCTTCTTCAGTAATGATAGATCCGGGATTTTCCGTCTCTATATTTTTGTATTTTTGCAAGAAATCAGTATATGTCGTATCAACAAAACAGATATCCTGGCTTTCCTTCAGTGCCGCACTGGGGAGTCCCTTTTTCCGGGCATAACGGAATATATCTTCCTTAAGAGTCTCTCCTAAAGGGAAAACAAGCCGGGGCAGCATTTCCAGTGGAACCCGGTAGAGCATATAGGACTGATCCTTAGCTTCGTCCCTTCCTTTATGGATGGAAAACATACCGTTATGTTCCTCAATCCGTGCATAATGGCCTGTGGCAAAAGAAAGAATCTGTCCAGGGAAAAGAATTGCATCTTCAGTGAGTTTCTCAGTCAATATGTGATAAAAAAGAGAAAACCGGACCAGTTCATTGCACAGGACACAGGGATTCGGTGTTTCTCCTTCTATATACGCATTACAGAAAGGGTCAACAACCCGGTCTGCAAATTCCTTTTCCAAATCAATAACATAAAAAGGCATATCAAGGGATTTGCAAAGGTCCGAGGCTCTCTGTATATTTTCCGGGGCACAGCACGCAGCATCCGGCCAAATCCGGTGCATTGCCCCGATACAATTGGGATATTTTCCCTTGAGCATGGCGGCCGCTGCACTTGAATCCACACCACCGCTCAGGGCAACTGCAAGGACCCCTTTTCTTTGATCTATCTTCATACTAATTTTGTAAGGTTTTACCATATTTATTCGATTTTGTGTATATTTTTATCCAAATTGTATTGAATTTTTTCCATCTTTTCTGTAACTTTATACATATATTCCGAATAAATATACATGAGGTTGTACCTGTGAAAGAAAGAGCAGTCAGGCTTCGAACGATAAAAATGATCCTGAAAACAAATACCATTGAAAGCCAGGAGGCCCTGTTGGCACAGCTTGCCGAAAGCGGATTCAATGTAACCCAGGCGACCCTGTCCAGGGACCTTAAACTTCTGAAAGTTGCAAAAATTTCCGACGGAACCCAGGGATATTACTACGCCCTCCCCGGGAATGACAAGATAAAAGAATCCGACCACAGCTTCATTCAGGACATTCTCCGGGGTTTTATCTCCCTTGATTTTTCCGGAAACATCGGGGTTATGCACACCATGCCCGGCCATGCCGATAGTGTTGCATTTGCCATCGACAATCTGGGGCTTAAGGAAGTTCTCGGGACTATGGCCGGCGATGATACGATAATGATTGTTCTCAGAGAAGGTTTCACAGGAAAAGAACTTAATTATACAATACGCGAGCGCATACCCGAACTGGAGATTTAAATCATGAAAGCAACAGTATTAGGCTCAACCGGATATACCGGTATGGTTCTGCTGCGTCTGCTGGCAGGGCATCCGGAGGTGGATGCGATTATTCCCGTATCCTCATCCCGGGCAGGAAATCATCTTCTGGACTTTGATGCAGGCCTCGGGAAAGGACCGTCCCGGTATACCGGAATTCTTGAAAAGACAGCAGAGACAAACGGGAAAATGGTTACTGTTGAGGAAGCAGAGAAACACAGCAGTGATGTTGTATTCTCCGCCCTCCCCCACCTGGCATCAGCGGAAGTATGCAGACCGTTTTTCGGTAAATCCGTAGTAATCGACCTTTCCGCGGATTTCCGCATCACCGATTCCGGAACATTTGAAAAAGCCTACGGCACAGTTCCCCCCAGGCCGGACCTTCTTAAGGACCGGGTTTACGGCCTCTGCGAATGGTATAAAGAAGAAATAAAGAGAGGGGACATCATTGCCAATCCCGGATGCTATCCAACAGCAGCCCTGCTCCCCCTACTGCCCCTGGCGGAAAAGGGACTGATTTCCGGAACCCTGATCACCAATGCCCTGTCCGGGATCTCAGGAGCAGGGAAAAAGACCAAACCGAATCTGATTTTCTGTGAACGTACGGAAAACACCTGCGCATACGCTCCCGGCAAAACCCACCGGCATACTTTGGAAATTCTCCAGGAAATAGAAGCGAAAAATTCATCCCTGGACCTCTTTTTTACTCCCCATCTGGTGCCCCTGAAACGGGGCATGGCTGTAACTACAGTTGGTGAATTGAAACCGGGAACAACGCCTGAGGATGTTGAAAAGTGTATGGATACCGCTTATGCAGAAACCCCCTTTGTGGATATCCGGAAAAACAGGATTCCGGAAACCAGGGATGTCTGGGGCTCAAACCGGTGCGATATCGGCTGGCATATAGAAGAGAACCGGATATTTCTTTTCTCAGTAATTGACAATCTGATGAAGGGCGCCTCAGGGCAGGCGGTTCAGAATATGAATATCAGGTTCGGTTTCGATGAAACTGCGGGGCTTCCTCTGCACGGTAAAGTGTAAGGTGAAACATATTGAAAAGTAAAAGTATCAGTGTAATTAAAATCGGAGGCAGGGCAGCTTCAGATCAGAAGACCCTCATCTCTCTTATTACTGAAATGAAGTCCCTTGATTCAGAGCATCACTTTATTCTCGTCCACGGCGGGGGAGCGGAAGTCAGCAGAATCGGCAGTATCTTCGGCCACACTCCCAGGTTTGTCCACGGAATACGGATGACCTCCCCGGAAGAGATGGACATTGTGGATATGGTTTTATCCGGTAAAATGAATAAGTATCTCGTGCGCCTTGCAAACAGAGTGACCAGGGCTGTAGGCATAAGCGGCAGCGATGGTTTTCTTTTTACCGGCGAAAGCATTGAATCCGGAACAGGCAGCGTAAATCACACAGGAAAAATTACGAAAGTATCTACGGAACTAGTGGAACTGCTTATTGAAAATGACTTCATTCCCGTAATTTCTTCTACTTCCATGGACAATCAGGGCAGAGCCCTGAATATCAACGCCGACGAAGCAGCCCTCCATATTGCCGCCGCTGTAAAGGCGGACAACCTGATATTTCTCTCGGATATTCCGGGGATACTTCATGATGACAGGGTTCTCTCTTGTCTTAACGGGAAAGAAGCGGAAGCGGCAATACAAAAAGAAATTATCTCCGGAGGAATGATCCCGAAAGTACGTTCCTCCCTTACAGCCCTCAGAGAAGGAGTCGGCCATGTAATCATCGGCCGATATTCAGGCTCCGGTGATTTAACTCAATTAATCCAGGGTAACCGGGGAACATATCTCTATAAAGAACATTCATGAAAGGAAGGATAAAAAAATGATTACAAATCCCCCATTTCCAAAAAATTACTCCAGGGAATTACTCGTGATGGACAGGGGAGAGGGTGTTTACCTTTACGACAGGACCGGAAACAAATACCTCGACTTCGGATCCGGCATAGCAGTAAACGCATTAGGCTATGGCCGTTCAGACTTAGCTGAAACCGCAGCCGGTCAGATGCGTAAATTAATCCACATTTCCAATCTCTATGCCACTGAACCGGCGTTACATCTAGCGGAGCTGCTCATTACCCTGGGAGATTTTTCCGCTGTTCATTTCGGCAACAGCGGTTCAGAAGCAAATGAGTCGGCAATAAAATACGCCCGCCTTTACTCTCTCCGGACAAAAGGAGACGGGCATCATAAAATTCTCGCATTTGAAAACGGATTTCACGGGAGGACCCTTGGAGCTTTATCATGCACGGCAAGTGAGAAGTACCAGGGACCCTTCAGGCCCCTCATACCCGGCATAACCTTCTCGCCATACAATGACGAGGAAAAACTCGAGGAACTCCTCGATGATTCATACAGCTGCATACTGGCGGAAGTTATCCAGGGAGAAGGCGGATTGCAGTCAATGAACAGGGCTTTTGCCGAAAGGCTCAATTCCCTTTGTAAAAAGCATGATGTTCTCCTTATTGCTGATGAAGTGCAGACAGGCCTCGGGAGAACCGGATTCGCCCTGGCTTCTGAGATTGTCGGCCTGAAACCTGATATTGTGACCCTCTCAAAACCTCTGGCAGGAGGTCTGCCCTTATCAGCCACCCTTATTCCTGAAAAAATCAATTCTCTTCTCCATATCGGCGAACACGGAACAACCTTTGGAGGCGGTCCGGTTACTACAGCAGTGGCCGGAGTTGTCCTGGATAAAGTCCTTCAAAAAGAATTCCTGTCCGGTGTACGGAAAAAGGGTGAATACCTGAAATCCCGGCTCCGGGAAATCGCAAAAAGCGTATCATTTCCCGCGGAAGTTCGGGGAGAAGGGCTTCTCCAGGGTATTTCCCTCCATCTGCCCGAAGATCATACACAGGAGATAATGACGGACATACTCACGAAATGCAGAGAAAAAGGTCTAATTCTGCTCCGGTCCGGAGTATCAGTACTCCGTATCGCTCCGCCTCTTATCATCTCTGAAAATGAAATAAAAGAAGGGACTGATATTATCAGTTCGGTTTTATCAAATCTATAACTAACTAAGGAAGGAAATTATGGCTAATAACAGCATAAAAAAAATTGTACTTGCGTATTCAGGGGGCCTTGATACCTCGATTATCATACCCTGGCTTAAGGAAAACTATGCAGGCGCGGAAATTGTCTGCGTATGTACAAATGTTGGACAGGAAGAAGACTGGGACGGGATGGAAAAAAAAGCCCTGGCATCCGGGGCATCAAAACTTTATATCAAAGATATCCGGGAGGAATTTGCCGGAGATTATCTGTTTACCATGCTCCGGGCAGGAGCTGTGTATGAAGAAAAATATCTTCTCGGTACATCCATAGCCCGGCCTCTTCAGGCAAAACACCAGGTGGAAGTCGCCCTTCAGGAAGGCGCAGACGCCGTTGCCCACGGCTGTACCGGAAAAGGGAATGACCAGGTCCGCTTTGAGCTGACCTACAAAGCCCTTGCACCCCATTTAAAAGTCATAGCTCCCTGGAGAATCTGGAACATCAATTCCCGGGAAGCGGCAATTGAATACGCGGAAAAACATAATATTCCCCTGGGCAATATATCCAGGAAAAACATCTATTCCCGGGACTGGAACATCTGGCACATGAGCCATGAAGGCGGAGACCTGGAAAATCCCTGGAACCGGCCCCGTGAAGAACTCTTCATGCTTTCAAAATCTCCCCAGGAAGCCCCGGATACGGAAACTGAAATTACCATTGATTTTGAAAAAGGCATTCCCGTTTCCGTGAATGGAAAAAAATATTCGCCTTACGAAATGCTGGTTTATCTGAATAAACTCGGCGGGGATAACGGAATAGGCAGGGCCGATGTTGTTGAAACCCGGGTCGTCGGCATGAAAAGCCGGGGCGTCTATGAAACCCCTGCAGGCACAATACTCTACACAGCCCTCAGGGAACTGGAAATGATCACCCTGGATAATGACGCCCTCCACTTTAAGCAGACCCTTTCCGCAAAATACGCTGATCTTACCTATTCGGGGAAATGGTTTACCACCTTAAGGGACTCCCTGGAAGCTTTTATGCAGAAAGCAGCGGAATATGTTACCGGGTCCGTTAAACTCGTGCTGTATAAAGGAAACCTTATTGTGGGCGGCCGGACGTCCCCGTACTCCCTCTATCTTGAAGATCTTGCCTCCTTCGGAGAGAGCAGCTACGATCATAAAGATGCGACAGGCTTTATCAATTTATACGGACTTTCCACCGGAGTTACTGCAATTGTCCATCAGGGAATTAAAGCAAACAAAGGACAGACTCCGGAAATTAAGGAAATGGCCTCCTTTCATGAAAAATAAAGGATAACAAAATGGAAGATGAGATAACAGTATATAAAGCTACTGTGGATGATGTTGATGCCATATTCAGACTTACCGCTGAAATGTCGAAGCGGGGCCTTATGCTTCCGCGAAGCAAATACCGGATTATTACCATGCTCACCGGATTTTATGTGGCTAAAAAAAACAGCGGCGAGGTGGTGGGATGCGGCGCATTAAATCCTCTGTGGACCGATATGGGCGAGATCATGGCCCTGGCTGTGTCTGACGACTACTGGGGAAAAGGAGTCGGCAAAAAACTTGTCGCAGCTCTCATAAAAGAGGGAAGGAGTCTGCGGATGCCGGAAATAATTACCCTGACCTATCAGGTGGATTTCTTTAAAAAAATGGGATTTACCGTTACAGATAAAGACAGTTTTCCCCGTAAAGTCTGGAGAGAATGCCTGGAATGTCCTAAACTTGAAGAGTGCGATGAAATTGCAATGCACATGTATACTGAATTCCACTGAGGCAGCGGGTTATGAAAAAAATCAATTTTATAAATCCTGATAAAATAAAAAGCTGGAGCACACTGAAAAAAACAGCATCTAAGGGGGGGGCGGACTTTAAAAATGTCCTTACCCCTGAATTTGTCAAAAAATCATTTATTGAAGCCGGAGGCGGCCTTACCTACTATTACGGGGCTAAGGGGATCACACCGGACGTTATCACCGCCCTTGCGGAACTGGCAGAAGAGCAGCAATTAATCGGGAAATACCGCCGGCTCCTAAACGGCGAAATTATGAATACCGGAGAAAACCGCATGGTCCTCCATCACCTGACCAGGGGCCGGCTCGGGGAAGACCTGGTCCGGGACGGGAAAAATCTCCGGTCATTCTATCTTTCCCAGCAGGAAAAAATTGCGGAATTTGCGGGCCAGGTCCATTCCGGTGCAGTAAAAGGCTCCACCGGAAAACCCTTTGATACGGTGGTTCAGATCGGCATAGGCGGTTCAGACCTCGGTCCCAGGGCCCTCTATCTTGCTTTGGAACCAATGGCTGTTATGAAAGCCCGTTTTATCTCCAATGTTGATCCTGATGATGCTGTGTCTGTGCTCAATTCCATAAATCCGGAGACAACCCTTTTTATTGCAGTATCAAAAAGCGGCACAACCCAGGAAACTTTGACCAATATGGAATTTGCCCGGGAAACCATGAAATCATCCGGCATTCCCGGACTTGAGCCCTCGAAACACATGATTGCCGTAACCAGTGAGACCAGTCCTCTGGCCGGATCCCCTGACTATCTGCGGTCCTTTTATATTGATGATTTCATCGGCGGCCGCTATTCCTCCACCAGCGCTGTGGGCGGAGCTGTCCTTTCCCTGGCTTTCGGCCCGGAAACCTTTTCCAGTCTGCTTCAGGGAGCCGCAGAAGCTGACAGGCTGGCCCTTGAGGATGACATAACAAAAAACCCGAGTATGATGGATGCCTGCATAGGGATATACGAGAGAAATTTTCTCGGCTATCCTATGACTGCTGTACTTCCCTACAGCCAGGCCCTTCAGCGGTTTCCCGCCCACCTCCAGCAGCTTGATATGGAAAGCAACGGGAAAAGCGTTAACCGTTTCGGGGAACCCCTTAACTATCAGACCGGACCTGTAGTTTTCGGGGAACCGGGGACCAACGGCCAGCACTCCTTTTACCAGCTCCTCCATCAAGGCACCGACATTGTGCCCCTGCAGTTTATCGGATTTACCGAATCCCAGCGTTCAAAGGACCTTACTATTGACGGTTCGACAAGCCAGGAAAAACTGAATGCCAACCTGGCTGCCCAGATTGTAGCCTTTGCCCTGGGCAAAGATGATGAGAATCCCAATAAACGGTTTGCGGGAAACCGTCCCTCCAGTCTTATTCACGGAAAAAAGCTCACGCCGGAAGCCCTCGGAGCGCTCCTGGCCCACTTTGAGAATAAAATCATGTTCCAGGGCTTTCTCTGGAATATCAATTCCTTTGACCAGGAAGGGGTCCAGCTGGGGAAAGTTCTCGCAAAGAAGATTCTCTCCGGCGGAGAGGCAGATCCGCTGCTCGATTTCTTTTACCGGTTATAGGCGCTGCCCGCGGAGGGAACAGAGTTTTTGTGGCTCACGCGGAGAACCCTGAGATCGCAGAGGAAGAAGAGGGTTTTTGGGTAGAGGGTGCCTCCGGGAATATGTAATTAGTGTTCCGAAAATTGTGCTTTTTTCTGAAGCATCTGTGCGCATAGCCGGAATTTATACCGGAAAAAAATCAAATTGATTTACTCCCCGGGTATTTTATTGCATTAAAAAATTTACCCTAATTTTAAGCACAATTTTCGGAACATTAAGAAATGTCAACAAAGGGAATCTTTATTCCCGATTTTTCAGATTATTAAAACTGGTAATCCTCATCCGCCCCAAACTCTCAAAAGCCTCTGCTCTCACCGCGCCCTTACCGTGAATTAATAAAAAAAACCCTCAGGGAAAAGGAGGTGAAAACCCTGAGGGAACTATTAAAAGGAGGTTTTGAAGGATTGAGTTACAACCTTCATTTAAAAAAACTAAAACCATTCTATGGTTCTAATATACTAACAAAAAAGAATTTTTTCTACTCTTTTATTGACTTTTTTGATCTTTTTAACATTTTTTGAATAATGCATCTCTGCAACAAGCACTTTATACCATCCTTTCAAAAAAAAGGCAATACATATCGTGAAAATAGATATATGGCAGGCTTCAAAAAACTGCAGTTTTCAGAAGCCTCCTATGGAACCTTTTCTGTAATTTCTATAGTATGGGTCTCTGGTAATACAATGAAACAACTTGATAAACGGTCACAAATATTCTGCTTTTTCGGACACGGGGTAAACGATCTCTTTTTCTTTGTTCTGCCCCTGGTTCTCCCATTAATTCTGCAGAGCTTCTCTCTGAAATACAGTGAAGCCGGCGGAATTATCACCCTTTTTCTCTCAACAATATCAGTATGCTCTTTTATTCTCGGAAAAATTGCAAAACGTATTTCCCGGCGGATTTTTCTCTCTGCTGGATTTTTTATTGCTTCTACAGGGATGATCCTCTCCGGTTTTATGCCGAGTCTTTCATCCTTTCTAGTGTTTCTTATTCTTACTGCTGTAGGAGTTAGTACGTTTCACCCGATCATTTATGCGGTCGTTGATGAGAACACCCAAAGAGACAGGGGTGTCATGTTCGGAAGATTCGAGTTTTGGGGAACCCTTGCAATTCTTTTTATGTTTATGATAAACGGTTTTCTGCTCTCGTATCTAAGCTGGCAAACCGTACTTATTTTCACTGCAATTCCGGGGATGATAGCGGGAGGCCTCTATTTAACAAACAAATCACTGATCATTTTTGCTCAGCCTGAAATAAAACCACAGAAAAAAGAAAAAACAACCGGAGCTTCAATACCCTCCAGGATTTTTATTTTTTTCCTGGCTTCAATTTTTCTCAGGATTATCAGTGTTACGGCGATACTCAATTTTCTCCCCACCCTCCTGGTAATGGAAAAAGGGGTCAACAGTTCCATAGCTGCCTATGCAACAGCATTTTTTTGTGTCGGGGGGATGCTTTCGGTCATGATTGTAGGAAAAGCCGGGGATAGATGGGGGGCCTTTCCTGTTTTAATGGCTACGATCTTAGGGGTTCCGATTGTAATCTATTTCCTGGTTTATAATTCCGTTTTCTGGATATATCCTCTTATCATCTTCTTTTTCGGGGCTCTTGCAAGCGGATGCACTCCTGCACAGAATATGCTGCTCACCCGTCTCAGTTCGAAAAAGGAATCCGGAGAAGCCTTCGGTTCCCTTATGGCCGGGATGACAATAGGAAACGCTTTTGGGCCTATTGCCCTCGGTTTCCTCGCAGATCATTTAGGCCTGAGTTCCGCAATGCTGATTTTTATTCTGCCTGTGGTTTTGGCAATTATCCTTCTTGTCCTGATTGGAAGGTCGCCCTATGTGAAATCCTTGTCTGCTCAGGACAGAGTCAGCAGCTCAGTTTCAGAGAATTTGCAGTCGTAAAAATAGCAGGCCGTCAGCCTGGGGCCTTCTATTTTAAGGGCAGAGACACTGCCGAGGCCCATGGATGTAAAAACCATGCCCGTATCAACGCACAGGTATCTGTTATCATAAAGAAGTTTAAATCTGCCGTCCCGGGAGGGCGTATGTCCGCAGATATAAATTTCCGCATCATTTATCAGGAGAAAATTCTTCAGGGCTTCCCCATAATGACGTACCCTGTCGTACTGGGCCTGTCTGCACCAGAGGATGCTTTCGTCAGAGCTGAACAGGGGAGCAGGGAATTGTTCAGAGCCCGGGGCCGGGAATGATATCAGGGCGGATTTAACCCGGGCATCAATTTCCGTACAAAGCCGGTTGGAAAGGGCTGAGGGGAGATCTCCGTGCCCGAAGATAAAGGAATCCAGTTTGATTACTGCGGACTGGTTCACTACCCATTCCCGCACCCATCCGCCTTCACTGAAAGCCCTCCTGAACTCGGATTCCCCTGCGAAACTTTCATATTCTTCTATTGTGTTGTAGGAAGAATAACCGAATATATTCATTACTTCATGGTTTCCGATAATGAAGAGAAGCTCTGAATTAACATCAGGAGCCTGATTCTGCCATTGCATCAGAAGACGGTAGATATCGTAAGAATTGTATCCCCGGTCGCAGCAGTCGCCGAGAATCACCAGGAATAAATCCGGTTCCTTCCAGTTCAGCTCGGCGTCTATATACTGAAATTCCTTCAGTATTGTTATGAGATTGTGAGGTGTTCCATGTAAATCACCGATTACGGTTATTCTCATCCATTATGCATTGTGCAGCTGTATAGGCTGCCGGGTACTCTCCAGAACGTCCCGCCACAGGGGCCCTTCAGGATCAACATAATTTCTCCGGGCAACTGCGAGGTCCATGGGAAGATGTACGAATGTGTTATTGACAAGACTGATAAGCATTCGGGTCCGGCCGGTCATTGCAGCGTGTACCGCGTGACTTCCCAGACGGGAGCAGTAAATGGCATCGTTCGGATTAGCCGGGGCACTGCGGATCATATAGCTCGGGTCTATGTATTTAAGAGTGACTTCGAGCTTTTTTTCCTGGAAATACCCGGGAATCCGGGTCTCAAGATAATGCCCTATATCGCTCAATTTTTTATTTCCCGACTGATCCTTCTGATTGCTTGCTTTCAGGAGATTCTGTCCTGCTCCCTCGGCTATTAAAATCACAGCATGGTCTTTTTTTCCCAGACGGTCCCGGAGGTGTGCGTACAGACCGTTTTTGCCCTCCAGATCAAAGGGGATTTCCGGGATCAGGCAGAAATTGACACAGCTCGATGCCAATGCAGTATGCGCGGCAATAAACCCGGACTCCCTGCCCATAACCTTAACCAGACCGATGCCGTTTACAGCGGCGTTCGCCTCAGTGTGGGCGCTGTAAACCGCCTGGACTGCCAGAGAAACTGCTGTCTCAAAGCCGAAAGATTTCTGAATAAAGCTCAAATCATTATCTATGGTCTTGGGGATCCCTACTACGGCTATTTTAAGGCCCCGTTTTTTTATTTCCTCTGCAATTGCCAGGGCGCCCCTCTGGGTCCCGTCACCTCCTATAGTAAAGAGAATATTCAGGTTCATCCGCTCGATTGAATCCACTATTGTGCTGATATCCGCTCCTCCCCGGGAAGATCCGAGAATTGTACCACCGGTCGTATGAATATCATCAACCAGATCGGGATCAAGGGGCAGGAACGGGAGATTATATTCCGGGAGAAACCCGCGGTATCCGTACTGAATACCGGAGATCCTGGTTACACCGTAGCGGTGCCAGAGGGTGAAAACGATTGACCTGATAACAACGTTCAGGCCTGGGCAGAGGCCGCCGCAGGTGACAATACCCGCATGAACATGTCCGGGATTAAAATAGATCAATTCCCGGGGCCCGGCTTTTTCAAGGAGCTGGTCCTCGGAATAGGCGGGGATATCTTCATTCGGTTTCGCATCTATATTGTAGAGAATAAACTCATCATCCTTTACATAATTGGCCAAAGCGTCCCCGTATTTTTTTGACATGGGTATGGGGGAAGGGATATTGGTTTTTCCGAGCTTTGAAACTCTAAAATTGTATGATTCCGGCATATACGTAAGCTCCTTCTGTTCCGGAAATTGTAATAACTTTCAAAGCTGACTTCAAGCAACAGAACCTGCGTTTTTTTTGAAAAACTGTTGAGAAAAGATTAATATTTTACTATAGTTTCATTTCCCGATAGCCTAAATAAAGAAAGTCCAATGAGTATCATTTTTTTTGATGTTGACCATACAATTATCCGTCACTCGACCGCACGGTATTTTATAAAAACCGCTGTAAAAAAAGGTATTCTTCCCCGGAGGGTGATGCTCTACCTCCCCTATTATTACTGGAAATACAGGACTGGAATTTTTGACGAATCTTTTTTCGCGAGCACCTTTTACCTGATAAAAGGGAAAAAGTTTGAAGAGATCAAGGCATGCGCGGAGACCTCAGTTGAAAAGTACATCATAAATGACCTCTATCCCGCCGCTGTCAGGATAATCAAAGAAGAAAAACAGAAGGGCAACAGCGTTGTCCTTGCCACATCATCTATTGACCTTTTTGTAAAACCTTTAGCTGAGTATCTGGAGGTTGATTACATTGCAACACAGTTTGAGTTCTCAGAAGGCATCAGTACGGGAAATTTTATAGGAGAACCTGCCTTTGGACAGGAAAAATGCAAACGGGCCAGGGAATATGCGGAAAAACGGGGATTTTCCCTCTCAGAATGCTCTTTTTACTCAGACAGTATTCACGACCTTCCCCTGCTGAAAGAGATAGGAAAACCCTATGTTGTCCGCCCGGACAGACAATTAGCGAAAATCATGAAAAAAATGGGCTGGGAATTAATTCATTTCGAAAAAGGATGAAGGTATGAATATTTTAGTAATCGGCGGAGCCGGGTATATCGGGAGCCATGTCTGCCGGTATTTTCTTGACCGGGGAATATCAGTAACAGTATTTGACAATCTCTCGTCCGGGTCCAGAAAAAATCTTTTTCCTGAATCCCGCTTCATTGAGGGAGACATCCTCGATTACAGCGCCCTGATACCGGCAATGGAGGGCGCTGAGGCTGTAATTCATCTGGCAGCCTTTAAAGCGGCGGGGGAGTCCATGCTCATCCCTGAGAAATATTCAACAAACAATATCAGCGGGACCATCAACATTCTGAATGCCGTGTCCGAGGCAAAGGTCGGCTATTTTGTTTTCTCTTCGTCCGCTGCAATTTACGGGGAGCCTGAATATCTGCCTATAGATGAAAAACACCCCCTTAACCCGGAGAATTACTACGGATTCACAAAACTGGAAATCGAACGCATCCTTGGGTGGTATGAAAGGCTGAAAGGGCTGAATTTTGCAGCTCTCCGCTACTTCAATGCCGCGGGATATGATCCGGAGGGAAGAATAAAGGGACTTGAGAAAAATCCGGCGAATCTTCTTCCTGTTATCATGGAAGTGGCGGCAGGGACAAGAAAGTCACTGCAGATATACGGCAATGATTATCCTACTGATGACGGGACCGGTGTCAGGGACTATATCCATGTAACGGACCTCGCTCAAGCTCATCATCAGGCCCTTGAATACATCCTGGAGAAGGACAAGAGCCTTACCGTGAACCTGGGAAGTGAATCAGGGCTGAGTGTGCTGGAGATTCTGGAAACAGCACGGGAAGTATCCGGCAGAGAGATTCCCGCGGAAATCACAGACAGACGGGAAGGAGACCCGGCAAAGCTCGTCGCATCAGCGGAAAAAGCAAAAGAGCTCCTGGGATGGAAGGCAGAATACAGCGATGTAAAAACCCTCGTTGAATCAACCTGGAAAGTATATTCCTATTGATTCAGACATCTGTTTCCCCTACAATTGAATTAAAAGTAAACGGGGAATCAGATGAGTACAACCTTTCAAGCGTTAATTAATGACCTTGATATTTATAAAAACAAGCTCTTAGATCTCCGGGAAGTTCTTCTTACCAACCTCATAATGATCAATGAAATTCCCTCTCCTACCTTCGGCGAAGCAAAACGCACCGAATTTTTTGTCACCCGGCTTTCCGAATACGGACTTCAGAGCTGTTCCATTGATGAAGTGGGCAATGGAGTGGGAATTCTGCCGGGATCAGCCGGGGATAAAAATATTCTCATCGTAGCCCATCTGGACTCGATTTTCGGTGAGAATATTGACCACACCATAAACCTTGAACCGAAATACGCCCGGGGCCCGGGAGCGGGCGATAATTCCCTGGGCCTGGCATCGATTCTTACCCTCCCCCTGATCCTGGAACATCTGAAAATTAAGCTGAGATCAAACCTCATTATCATGGGGTCCTGCCGGAGCCTGGGAAAAGGAAATATCGAAGGACTCCGTTTCTTTCTTTCCAATACATCCCTCCCTATAAGCGCGGGAATCTGCGTGGAAGGGGTAAAACTGGGGAGACTCAGCTACACATCCATCGGAATGATGCGGTGCGAAATAAACTGCAAAGTCCCGGAATTTTACGACTGGACCCGCTTCGGCGCGGTAGGATCAATCATCACTATTAACAAGATCATCAGCGCAATACTCGGAATCCCGGTCCCCAAGGAACCGAGGACCACTATTGTACTGGGTTCTGTCTGCGGAGGATCTTCATTCGATACAGTTGCCACAAGCGCATATCTCCGGTTTGAGATCAGAAGTGAATCCCAGAAGATGGTTAAAAGGATAGCCCACCAGATCTATAATATCACAGAAGAGGTTTCCGCCCTCACTGACGCTGAAATCTCTTTTGATGTCCTTGCCCAGAGGAAACCCGGGGGCATCCGTTTCTCCCATCCCCTGGCAGTGAGGACCCGGGACATCATGAAGAAACTGGATATAAAACATATGATCACTCCGAGTATGTCGGAACTTTCCGCCTTTATTGATAATCATATCCCGGCCGTAACTCTCGGCCTTACGGACGGCGAAAATATGGGCAAGACCAATGAGACAATCGCCATTGATCCTGTCTATACCGGCATAGCCCAGGTCCTGGGCGTAATCCTGGCCATTGACAAGGGGATGTGCGATGAGTCTTGATACCTGGCTGAAAAATAATACCTTCCACCATTCACATTTTTCCGATCTCGAATCTCTGGTAAATGAAAAGCAGAAACAGAAACTGAAAATCAGCCTCTGTATACCCACGTTAAATGAAGAGAAAACCATCGGCAAAGAGATTGTCATTTTTAAATCCGAGCTTATGAGCAGGAACCCTCTTGTTGATGAACTCGCAGTTATTGATTCCGGTTCAAAGGATAAAACCCAGGAGATCGCCTCCTCTTTCGGTGCGGACGTGTATCTTGCCAAGGATATTCTTCCTCATCTGGGTGAAAAACGGGGCAAGGGCGAAAACCTCTGGAAAGCGATCTACCAGCTGAAGGGCGACATCATTGTATATATTGACGCGGACATCAAGAACATCCATCCGCGCTTCGTTTACGGACTGGTGGCCCCCCTGATCCTCCGGAAAGAAATAAAATACGTCAAGGCCTTCTACGACAGGCCCCTCGCCTCTTCCAGCGGAATCCGTCCCTCCGGCGGCGGGCGGGTCACGGAAATACTGATCAGGCCCCTTTTTTCTCTTTTCTTTCCGGAACTCTCAGGCATTATACAGCCCCTTTCCGGCGAATACGCGGTTCGAAGGGAAGTCCTGGAGCAGATACCCTTTCCTATCGGATACGGCGTTGAAACCTCGCACCTGCTGGACGTTTACCAGAAGTGGGGCCTGAAAGCCTTCGGACAGACCGATTTAGACCAGCGGGTCCACCGGAACCAGGAAACCCGGGACCTGGGAAAAATGGCCTTCGGAATTCTTCAGACATTTCTCTCCCGGATGCAGTCTCTCAACCTGATTAAAGAGATTCCCGAGATGAGCACAATTCTGCGGCAGTTTCAGGTCAATGACAAGGTTTTTGAAGCTGTGGAGAAAAAAATTGTTGAGGAAGAGCGCCCCCCCATGATCTCGATTGACGATTACCTGAAGAAGCGGAAAAAGTTTTCTTCCGGGAAAGCCAAAGCTAAATCCTGAATAATCCGTCAGGCAGCGGATATTCTCTTAATCAATTCCCGGAGTTTCTCATCGTCTATGGTCTGAAACCGGACGCCGACTTTTTTCCTGCTGATATCCTCTTCTTTGACCCAGATTATCTCGGACCGGATTTCATATTTTTTGTTGTCTTTCGGCAGGTTGATGATGAGAGTCATCACGTCTCCCACCCGGACTTTCCGCTTAACTTCAAAAGAAAGCCCGCCCAGGGATACATCCTTCAATTCTCCCTCTTCCGTTACCGGTTCCCCGAGTTCAAGGGCAACCCGTGTTTTGGGATGATACCGCTTGGAATCCCGCTTCTCCTCAAGGATCCTGAGCTGATTCTTCCCGGCGGCTTTTGCTCCATAGAGGGCTTCGTCAACCTTCTGAATAAGCTGCTCGATTGTATCGGCGTGATGAGGATAATTCGCAATTCCTGCTGAAAAGGTAATTGTACTGATATGGGCAAAGGTGTGAGAAGCGACCGCCCCTGCAATCCGATTATACAGGGTCCTGGCACTCACGGAATCAGTCTGGGGCATGAGAATGACAAACTCTTCGCCTCCGTACCTGGCGGCTATATCTTCAGCCCTTATGCTGTTCCCGAGGATCCTGGTAAAATCTTTCAGCACTGAATCCCCCACAGGATGGCCGTAATTATCATTTATCTTTTTAAAGTCATCCAGGTCGATCATCATAAGGGAGAAATTATGGGTGTATCTGCGGGAACGCTGAAACTCCCTGGACAGATGTTTCAGGAAAAACCGCCTGTTATAGAGGCCGGTCAGTTCATCCACATCCGCAAGCCTCAGTTTTCTTTCGTAGGTCGCAAGTTCGATTACCTTGGGGTTCCGGAGCTTGCGCTTTTCGTTCATAAAATAGTCGAGCATGCCGACCCTGAACCCGACGGTCCTGCCCAAAGCCTTTTCCATCTGTTTCCGGTGCCTGCAGATGTTATCAAAGTGGGTTTTCGCCTCATAAGCGTCAATTTCAACGTCGCAGAGTATGTCGATAAGGTAGGAATAGAGCTGTTCGTACTCTTCTTTGGGAATATCTTTGGAGAAATCCCTGAAGATTTTCTCTTCAGAATTCGGTTCTCTATAGAGTTTTCTTAATATTTCTTCCTTCTGAATCATTTCTCACACTCTTTTTAAATATTATTACTTTTGTTGTCAAATTTCCAGGAATTCGTTCCCCTACCGGCAGATGAAGTATGGAAACCTCTAATAATTGTAAATTGTCGGTTTTAGAAGTCCCCGTATAATAAATTCATCTTACTCCTCTGCTCAATTATTGTCAATTTTTTCTTCACATCTTCCCGTTTTTCTTTATCAGGATTAAATCCTGTCCACATTGACATTTTCGGCCCCTCTATGATACGTTATCTGCCTAACCGGGCTGTAGCGCAGGGGTTTAGCGTACTTGACTGGGGGTCAAGGGGTCGGCGGTTCAAATCCGCCCAGCCCGATAAAAGCACGATGTGCCATTCTTTGGCGCATTGTGCTTTTTTTGTCGCATGGAGGGCGGATTTGAAAAGAGTGAGCGCCGAGCGAAAGCGAGGAAAAGGGCACAGGATGTGCCCGGCAGCGAACGAGGCGGGTCGGAGGGAGCTGACAGGACGTCAGCGACCGAAGACCAAATCCGCCCAGCCCGATAAAAATGGCAATATCTCTTTATGGGATAT
>Ga0272441_10007284_pt1 | contig 18043 bp, 14 predicted proteins | sample SSMProp6N_FD_193582 | JGI IMG/M metagenome (GOLD analysis project Ga0272441, IMG submission 193582) | Marine sediment archaeal communities from Little Sippewissett salt marsh, Falmouth, MA, United States - SSM-Prop-6N | ecosystem: Environmental > Aquatic > Marine > Wetlands > Sediment ... | reverse complement strand
CCGGTGCTGCTGATCGTCGGCTTCGCCCTGGCCCCCTACATCTGGATCTTCATCACCTCCCTGATCCCCGAGAAGGAGCTGTTCACCATGGGGGTGCAGTACCTGCCCGCCCATCCCAGCCTGGATTACTACCTGCGCCTGTTCAGAAAGATCAGCTTCGCGGCCAATATCACCGACAGCCTGATCGTAGCCGTCGCCACCATGATCCTGGGGCTGGGGGTGAGCGTGACCGCCAGCTACAGCTTTTCCCGTTTCAAGTTCCGGGGCCGGAATTACCTCTTGATCCAGTTTCTGGTAATCAACATGTTCCCCATTGTCCTGCTCCTGATCCCGTTATTTGTGATCATGCGCACCCTGCACCTGTTGGACACCCACTTCGCCCTGATCATCGCCTACGCCACCTTTACGATACCCTTTTCCACCTGGATGATGACCAGCTTCTTCAACGCCATCCCCAAAGAGCTGGACGAATCCGCTTTGGTGGACGGCTGCACCCGCCTGGGGGCCATGACCCGGGTGATCATTCCCATCGCCATGCCCGGGATATCGGCCACGGGCATCTATATCTTCATTACCGCCTGGAACGAGTTCCTCTACGCCGCCATCCTGTCCGGCACCCGGGTGCGGACCATCCCCGTAGCTCTGCAGAACCTGATCGGCGAGTACAACATCGCCTGGGGCCTGCTCACCTCCGGCGGCGTGATCAGTGCCATCCCGGTGATCGTGCTCTTCTTTTTCATCCAGAAGCGCCTGATTTCAGGCATGACCGCCGGGGCCGTAAAGGCCTGAGCTCCGGCTCCCGCCGCCGCGGCCACAATGGGGGCTCATTACGCTTGCAGGCCGGCCGCTCTCCACACTATATTAGCAGGTAGAAGGAGTAACGATGCCGAAAAAACACACGCCGTATTTGCATGCCGTACTAATCCTGATTCTCCTCTCCATTCTGGCCGCCCCGCTCTCCGCCCAGGTCATCAAGATGGGCAGCCTGGCCCCGGAGGGCTCGCCCTGGGACAGGGCCCTGCAGCGCATCGCCGTGGACTGGAGTAAACTTTCCGGGGGGGAAATCAGGGTAAAAGTCTATCCCGGCGGCATCGCGGGGGCGGAACCGGACATGGTGCGCAAGATGCGCATCAACCAGCTCCAGGCGGCCGCCATCACCGGCATCGGGCTGGGAAGCATCACCGAAAGCATCTATGCCATCCAGCTGCCACTGCTCATCCGCACCGACGCGGAATTCGACTACGTGATCCAACAGATGCAGCCCACCCTGAACGCCCTGCTGGAGGACAAGGGTTTCACCATGCTGGCCTGGTTTTTGGCCGGCTGGGCCCATTTCTTCACCAAAACCCCCATGGTCACGCCCGCCGAGATGAAAAAGCTCAAGATGCAGGTGGACGACTCCGCGCCCACCATCAACCAGGCCTGGAAGGAGATGGGCTTCCACATTGTGCCCGTTCCCTCCACCCAGGTCCTGCCCGCCCTCCAGAGCGGCATGATCGAGGCCTTTATCCTCACGCCCCTCACCGCGGCGGCGACCCAGTGGTTCGGCCCGGCCAAGCACATGGCGGACCTGCAGATCGCCCCCATGTTCGGCGGCATACTCTTCTCACAGCGCGCCTGGGACCGGATCGATCCCGACCTGAAACCAAAGCTTATCGCCGCCGTGGAGCGCCACCTGGACACGCTGCGCCGCGAAACCCTGGAGCTGGAGGCGGAGGCACTGCGGGTGATGCTGGACAATGGCCTGGTGATCCACCCGGTGCCGGCCGCCGCGGCGGCCGAGTGGGAGCGTGTGGTGGCGGAGGGGCTGGAGATCGTCGTGGGCGGGGCGGTTCCCGCCGAGCTGGTCGAGGAAGTGCGCGGGCATTTACGCGATTTCCGCGACGAAACCGCTGCTCCCACTGCCTCCGGCTCGAACCAGTGAGACTTGACAAAGCCGGGCAAATTGTGCAAATTTGTCACGCCATAGACCATGGTGGGTATAGCTCAGTTGGTTAGAGCGCCAGTCTGTGGAACTGGAAGCCGTGGGTTCAAGTCCCATTACCCACCCTCCCGCTGCGTCCGTAGCTCAGCTGGATAGAGCGCCGGACTTCGAATCCGTAGGTCGCAGGTTCGAGTCCTGCCGGGCGCGCATAGACCGATATGGGCCGTTAGCTCAGCTGGTAGAGCAGCAGACTCTTAATCTGCGGGTCGAAGGTTCGATCCCTTCACGGCTCAATTCAAAAGACGGGAATTGACGTTGCCTGTCTTTTGCTTTATATTAGGCGCGAGAGTGGTGCAATTGGCAGACACGCCAGACTTAGGATCTGGTGCCTTAGGGCATAAGGGTTCGAGTCCCTTCTCTCGCAGGGTAGCGAGACAGCGAGCCTGAGTGCAGTCGGCCGCTCTTATCGATAGGCGGGAATAGCTCAGTGGTAGAGCTCCACCTTGCCAAGGTGGATGTCGCGGGTTCAAATCCCGTTTCCCGCTCTCTGGGCAAGGCGATCCGGGCATCCGGATCGCCTTTTATTTACCTAAACACGTGCAGAGTGAGGTAGTACGGTGATCACCAACAAAAAAATAGAACGAAGCGAGCATGCATGCGTCAAGCTGACGGTGACGGTCGAGAAAGCCGCCGTCAAGAAGGAATACGATGAGCTGATCGATAAATACTCCAAGAGCGTACAGCTCAAGGGCTTCCGCAAAGGAAAGGTCCCCGCGGAGGTGCTGATCCGCAAGTTCGGTTCCTCCCTGCTGGAGGAAACGGCCGAGAAGATCATCCATAAGAGCCTGGAAGAGGCCTTCCAGGACATGGAGGAGCAGCCCCTGCCCTTCTCCGTTCCCCGTCTGGACTCCGAAGAGGAGCTCAAGCTGGACGGCGATTATACCTATACGGTCAGCTTCGATGTCTATCCTGAATTTTCCCTTCCCGAGTATAAAGGCCTGGAATACGAAAAGATGCAGGTCTCGATTACAAAAGACGACCTGGAGCGGGAGCTCAAGGCCCTGCAGGAGCAGAACTCCCTGGTGGTGGACAAGCAGGACCCGGTCATCGCCAAAGGGGATATCGTCAACCTGAATTACTGCGAGCTGAACGAAGCCGGCGAAGAGCTGGAAAACACCAGGCGGGAGAACTTCGTGTTCGAGGTGGGAACCGGCTACAACCTCTACAAGATCGACGAGGAAGTCCTGGGCCTCACACCGGAAGATGAAAAGGTTATCCGCAAGACCCTGCCTGAGGATTTCCAGCCCGCCGAGCTGGCCGGCAAGGATCTGACCCTGAAGATCAAGATCAACAGCGTCAAGGAGAAAAAGCTCCCGGAAATCAATGACGAGCTGGCTCAGGACATCAGCGACAAGTATGAGACCCTGGAAGACCTGAAGAAGGACATCAGAGCGCGCCTTAAAAGCTTCGCCGACAGCAAGGTAAGGGAGAACAGCGTTTCCCAGCTCCTGGACAAGGTCGTGGAAGCGGCGGAGATCGACCTGCCCCAATCCATGATCGAACGCGACCTGGACCTGCAGTGGCAGAACCTGCTGGCCCGCTTCCAGGGCAACGAGCAGTTCCTGCTGGAGCAGCTCAAGCAGGAGAACAAGAGCAAGGAAGAATTCTTAACGGAAATGAAACCCGCCAGCGAACGCCGGATCAAGCTGCAGCTTCTGGTCGGAAAGATGGTGGAAACCGAGAAGATCGAGATCTCGGAAGAGGAAAAGGATGCGCAGATCCGCAAGGAAGCCGAAGCTCGCAAGGTCAGCTTCGAGGACGCCAAGGCGTCTTTGAGCCAGAACAACTACCTGGAGTATCTGACCCAGGACATGAAAAACGAAAAACTCTACGACCTGCTCCTGGAAGGCGCCGCCGCCAAGAAGGGCAAGAGCGTAAAATTCCTGGACTTGGCCCAGACAAACTATTAAATTGTCACTATGAATGAAAAAGCGAGCAATCTTGTACCCATCGTTATCGAACAGACGGGCCGCGGGGAGCGGTCCTACGATATCTACTCACGGCTTCTCAAAGACCGCATCGTTTTCGTAGACGGCGAGATCGTCGACATCACCGCCGACCTGGTGGTCGCCCAGCTGCTGTTCCTGGAGTCCCAGGACCCGGAGAAGGATATCCACCTCTATATCAACACCCCCGGCGGGACGGTAACCGCCGGGCTGGCCATCTACGACACCATCCAGTATATAAAGTCGGACGTACAGACCATTTGTCTGGGCCAGGCTGCCTCCATGGGCGCTCTGCTTTTGGCCTGCGGCACGCCGGGCAAGCGCTTCGTGCTGCCCTCCTCGCGGGTGCTGATCCACCAGCCCTGGGGAGGCGTCTCCGGGCAGGCAGCGGACATCGGCATTCAGGCCCGGGAGATCGTGCGCATCAAAAAGCTGATCATCCAGTACTTCGCCGCCCATACGGGTAAAAAAGAGGCCCAGGTCGCCCAGGACCTGGAAAGGGACTACTACATGTCCGCCAGGGAAGCGAAAGAATACGGGCTGGTGGACAAGATCATGGAAAGGGGCGGCAATGAGCAAACTGACAAAAAATGACGGCCTGAAGGTCTGCTCCTTCTGCGGCAAGAGCGCCGACACGGCCCGTAGACTCATCGCCGGTCCCGGTGTCTATATCTGCGACGAATGCGTGCATGTCTGCAAGAAAATCCTGAACGAGGAAGACGAATTTCTGGCCACGGAGTTCCAGGAGGATATCCCCACCCCCCAGGAAATCAAGTCCTACCTTGACCAGTACGTGATCGGGCAGGAAAACGCCAAGAAGGTGCTCTCCGTGGCGGTCTACAACCACTACAAACGCATCGCACTGGGGCACAAGCTGCGGGACGATGTTGAAATCGAGAAGGCCAATGTCCTGCTCATCGGCCCCACCGGCACGGGAAAAACCCTGCTGGCCCGCACCCTGGCCAAGAAGCTGAAGGTTCCCTTCGCCATCGCCGATGCCACCACCCTGACCGAGGCGGGCTACGTGGGCGAGGACGTAGAGAACATCCTTCTCAAGCTGATCCAAAACGCCGGCAACAACATCGCCGCCGCGGAGCGGGGCATTATCTACATCGACGAGATCGACAAGATCGCCAAAAAAGGCGAAAACGTATCCATCACCCGCGACGTCAGCGGTGAAGGCGTACAACAGGAGCTCCTGAAGATCATCGAGGGCACCGTGGCCAGTGTTCCCCCCCAGGGAGGGCGCAAGCACCCCAACCAGGAGATGCTTAAGATCGACACCACCAACATCCTGATCATCTGCGGCGGCGCCTTCGTGGGCCTCGATACGATCGTGGAATCCCGGGTCTCCGCCCAGCCCATGGGCTTCGGGGCCGACGTCAAGGCCACCCACGAGAAGGACCTGGTGGCCCTCTACAACCACCTCCACCCCGACGACCTGACCCGCTTCGGCCTGATACCGGAGTTCGTGGGGCGCCTGCCTATCGTGGTGACCCTGGAAGAGCTGAGCATGAACGCCCTCAAGCGCATCGTCTCGGAGCCCCGCAACGCCGTGGTCAAGCAGTACCAGGCCTCTCTGAAGCTGGACGAGGTGGACCTCAAGTTCACCGAAGGCGCTATCCAGGCCATCGCCCGCCTGGCCATGGAGCGCAAGACCGGCGCACGGGGCCTCAGGGCTATCGTGGAAAAAATCATGATCGACATCATGTTCGACATTCCCTCTCTGAAAGGGAGCAAGCGGGTCACCGTAACCCGCCAGGTGGTGGAAAAAGCGCGCAAGCCTGAAATCAGGCTCCTGGATGAACAAAAGACTGCATGAAATTGTTTCAGCAGAAACTCGAGCTCTCCCTGATACCCCTGAAAGATCTGGTGGTCTTTCCCAAAATGGTGGTGCCCTTTTTCGTGGGGCGCAGCCGCTCCATCAAGGCCGTGGAGAACGCCATGAACCACGGCCGGCTCGTGTTTCTGGCCGCCCAGAAGCAGCAGGCTGTTGAGGAACCCGAGGCCGGCGAAATCTACGAGACCGGAACCATAGCCAGAATCCTGCAGATGCTGAAGCTGCCCGACGGCACCATCCGCCTGCTGGTGGAGGGCGGCGAACGCGCCCATATCATCCGCGCATTCCTCCAGCAGGACCACCTCCGGGCTCAGGTCCGGCCCATTAAAACCAGCCCGGAGATCAACAGCGAAAGCTCCGCCCTGATGCAGACCGTGCTCAGGGAGTTCGGACGCTTCGCCGTACTGTACAAGAAAATACCCCAGGAGATCGTCGCAAACATCGAAAAAGCGAAGTCCCCGGAGAAGCTCGTCAATATGATCTGCGCCAACATCCCCCTGGCCGTGGACGGCAAGGTGCAGCTTTTGGCCGAAACTGACACCCTCAAGCGGCTGGAAACCCTGGCGGCATTCCTAATCTCCGAGAGCGAGGTGCTGGAGCTGCAGTCGCGCATCAACTCCAAGGTACGCAAAAAGATGGAGAAAAGCCAAAAGGATTACTTCCTCCAGGAGCAGCTCAAGGAGATTCACCGCGAGTTGGGCACCGAGGGCGACGATCCCACCGGCGCCAGGGAGCTGGAAACCCGGCTCAAGGCAAAGGACCTGCCCGAGGAGGTTTTAACCAAATCCCTGAAGGAGCTCAAGCGCCTGGCCCGGCAGCAGCCCATGTCCCCGGAATCGGCGGTGCTGCGCACCTACCTGGAGTGGATCGCCGACCTGCCCTGGTCCGAGCGTATCCAGGAGATCGAGGATCTGGGGCGCGCCCGGGAGATCCTGGACGAAGACCATTACGACCTCAAAAAGGTCAAGGAGAGGGTCCTGGATTTCCTGGCCGTGCGCCTGCTCAACAAGGGGAAGCTGAAAAGCCCCATCCTCTGTTTCGTGGGCCCCCCGGGGACGGGGAAGACCTCCCTGGGCCGCTCGGTAGCCCGGGCCCTGGGCCGGAAGTTTGTGCGCATCTCCTTAGGTGGAGTTCGCGACGAGGCGGAAATCCGTGGCCACCGCAAGACCTACGTGGGCGCTTTGCCGGGAAAGATCGTGCAGTCCATGCGCAAGGCGGGAAGCCGCAATCCGGTGTTCCTGTTGGACGAAATCGACAAGATGAGCTCCGACTTCCGGGGCGACCCCGCCGCCGCCCTGCTGGAGGTGCTGGACCCGGAACAGAACATGACCTTCACGGATCACTATCTGGAGGTTCCCTACGACCTCTCCGAGGTCATGTTCATCACCACCGCCAACTCGGTGCACAACATCCCCTTCCCCTTGAGGGACCGCATGGAAGTCATCCGGATTCCGGGCTACACGGACTTCGAAAAAACCGAGATCGCCCGGAAATTCCTGATTCCCAAACAGCTGACCGAGAACGGCCTGGGCGGAACGGCCATCAAATTCCAGAAGCCGGCGCTTTTAAAGATCATTCACAACTACACAATGGAATCGGGCGTCAGAAACCTGGAGCGGGAAATCGCCTCCATCCTGCGCAAAATCGCCAGAAAGGCCGTCGAACAGGACGCCGCGCCGAATACGGACTTCAATCTCACCCTTACCCCCCGGCGGGTGGCCGAGTACCTGGGAACGGAAACCTTCTCGGAAAAGAGCATTTTCGCCGAAACCAAACCGGGGCTGGCCTACGGCCTGGCCTGGACGGAGCTGGGAGGCAAGATGCTGCCCGTGGAGGTGGCGGTCCTCGAGGGGAAGGGCAAGCTGATTCTTACCGGCAGCCTGGGCGACGTCATGAAGGAAAGCGCCCAGACCTCCTTGAGCTACCTGCGGGCCAAGGCCGAAACCCTCTCCCTGGACCCCGGCTTCAGCCTGGAGAAGGACATCCACATCCACGTTCCGGAAGGCGCCATTCCCAAGGACGGGCCCTCGGCGGGGATCACCATCACGGCGGCACTCTGCTCCGCCGTCAGCGGCCGCACAATCAGACAGGGCCATGCCATGACCGGGGAAATCACCCTCACCGGGCGCCTGCTCGCGGTGGGCGGCATCAAGGAAAAGGTGCTGGCGGCCCACCGGAACAAGATGAGCCATGTGCTGCTGCCGCAAGCCAACCGTAAGGACATCGAGGAAATACCCGCGGAGGTCCGCTCGGAGCTCTCCTTCGTATTCGCCGACACGGTCAAGGACGCTTTGACCCTCCTGTTCGGCCCGGCCTGAAAGCGGGCAACCCGCCGGGCGATTAGAGTTGTCAGCAGAGAAGTTTTTCTCTATTATTAACACTAGACGGGGGTGAAGGATCGCTATGCTGGTTCCGGCCGAGGTCTGGACGATCGCCAAGAGTGACGCAGGGAGCGCCGTGCTCATCAAGCCGGTGGGCTCGGATGTGGCCGTACCCATTTTCATCGGTCCCGCGGAAGCCCATTCCATCCTCATCGGCCTGGCCAATCACAAGATGCCCCGGCCCTTCACCCATGATCTGTTTTTGAGCACCCTCAAGCAGACGGGAATCACCATCAAGCGGATCGAAATCACCGAGCTCAAGGAGGGCACCTTCTACGCCCGCCTGCTGGTCAAGCAGTTGGAGGAGGAGCTCAGCATCGACGCCCGCCCTTCCGACTGCATCGCCCTGGCCGTGCGGGTCAAATGTCCCATCTACATCGACGAGGCGGTGGTGGACGAAACCGGCATCCCCCTGAGCTCCGGCGGCGAGGAGATAGCGACCCGCAAGGGCGAGACGGAATCACAGCTCATCACGCTGCGCCAGCAGCTCAAGGAAGCGGTGGAAGTTGAGAATTACGAGGAAGCCGCGGTCTTGAGGGACAAGATCAACAAGCTGCAGCAGGACATCGAGTAGAGGGAAAAGCGCGTCCCCCGGCCAAGCCGCTTAGAGCTGCCGCCTGCGCCGCATGACCACGATAAAGGCCAGGGTATAGAGCAGCAGGGGCAGATTCACCAGCAAAAGCTTGAAAACCGGCAGCCCCGCCAGGTACCAGAGCTCACTGCCGACAATGCCGAATCTCTCCAGGGTGGTAAAAACGATCTCCGCGTAGCTCACCAGCACGCCAATGATGATCAGCACCCAGGCCAGGTCCCGTGTCTGCGACCAGAGGAGAATCGCAAAAAAAGTCCCCGCGGCGCCGATCAGGAGGCGGGAGAGAACGATTACGAAATCAAAGGTTTCCATAAGACTGGGTTATCCTTTCTTGAAAAGCTCGAGCAGACGTTTCACCTCTCCCGGCGAGGCCTCCGCCGGCAGGATACTGGGGCCCGGCCAGCGGGGGGAGAGCAGCAGCCCCGCCTCCAGGAACCTCAAAAAGATCGTCTCGTATTCCGCACGGGGGCTTGTAGAGAGCAGGTAGATCCCCTGCTGGGTCCAGCCGGGGGCAGAATCGAACAGATCCGGGCGAAACCAGGGAGCGGGAGCGTAGCGCTCCAGGTCATGCAGGGCTCTTAAGGCCCCGGCCAGGATCAGCGGCGAAAGCGGCGAGGGGACGGGAAAGGAGGCTGGCAGCGGCCGCCTGAAGCAGACGCAGGCCGGAGCCCCCCCCAGGGAGAAGGGCAGGAGGGGAAAGAGGACTTCCGCCTGCGCGGCTGCCGTAGCTGCCGCGGGCGACAGGGGGCGCCAGCAGGCCGCCTCCGTTGTGGCCGCTGCCGCCGCGGGGGAGGTCAGGGGATCCCGTACATCCTCCGCGCTCAAAGGCCGCCCCAGGTGGCGGGAGCCCAGCTCCAGGGCCTGCGCGAAGGAGGCGGCGATCCGCACCCCCCGGTACCCGGGGAAACGGGCCAGCAGAGCCTTCTCCAGGCGCTTTTGGTAGATCGAGGGCAGGTCCCCCGCCAGGCCCCGGGAGAGGAGGTCCTTGAGCAGATTGTTCAGGTTCCCGGGCCGGTGCCCCAGCAGGCCGGCCCCGCCCTGCTGATAGAGATCCAGGTAACGCTTGCCGCGGTAATCGTAGAGGCGGTAGCCCCGGGCCCGCCGGATCACCGGCAGGCGGGTTTCAAGCTGCTGCAATTCTTCGCTTTTCACCCCACCCCTTTCCAGGCCGCCCCTGCTCAGCCCTGAGCCCGGGATTTCTCGATTTTCGCCCAGCTGTCACGCAGGGAAACGGTGCGGTTAAACACCAATCGCTCCGATGTGGTATCGGGATCCACACAGAAATAGCCCTGGCGCAGGAACTGAAAACGATTTCCCGGCCGGGCCTCCCGCAGGCCGGGCTCCACCCGGCAACTGGTGAGAATCTGCAGGGATTCGGGATTCAGGTTGGCCGTATAGTCGGCATCACCTTCAGTCTCATCGGGATTCTCTTTGCTGAAAAGCTTGTCGTAGAGACGAACCTCCGCGCTTAAGGAGTGGGGCGCCGACACCCAGTGAGAGGTCCCCTTGACCTTGCGCCCGTCCTCAGACCAGCCGCCGCGGGTCTCGGGATCGTATGTGCAGTGCAGCTCGAGAATTTCGCCCGAGCCCGGATCCTTGACCACATCGACGCAGCGGATGTAGTAGGCGTGCTTCAGGCGTATCTCCGCGCCCGGAGAAAGGCGGAAATACTTCTTGGGCGGATTTTCCCGGAAATCATCCTGCTCGATGTAGATCTCCCGGGAAAAGGGGACGCGGCGCGACCCCGCCGCCTCGTCCTCCGGGTTGTTCACAGCATCCAGATATTCCACCTTACCTTCCGGGTAGTTGTCGATGACCACCTTGAGGGGGTGCAGCACCGCCATGACCCGGGGAGCGCGTTTGTTCAGATCCTCCCGCAGGCAGTGCTCCAGAAAGGCGTAGTCCACGGTGCTCTCCACCTTGGCCACCCCGATGCGCTCGCACATGGCGCGGATTGCTTCGGGGGTGTAGCCCCGCCGGCGCATCCCCGCGAGGGTGGGCATGCGCGGGTCATCCCAGCCCCGGACATGGCCCTGCTCCACCAGGGCCAGCAGCTTGCGCTTGCTCATGATGGTGTAGGTCAGATTCAGGCGGGCGAACTCGATCTGCTGGGGCCGGTTTTTTACATTGAGCTGCTCGAGAAACCAGTCGTAGAGGGGACGGTTGTTCTCGAACTCCAGGGTGCAGATGGAGTGGGTGATTCCCTCGATGGAATCGGAGAGGCAGTGGGTGAAATCGTACATGGGGTAAATGCACCACTTGTCCCCCGTGCGGTGGTGGCCGACGTGGCGGATCCGGTAGATCGTGGGATCCCTCATGTTCAGGTTGGGAGAAGCCATGTCGATCTTGGCGCGGAGCACGCAGCTGCCGTCCTCGAGCTCCCCGGCCCGCATCTTCTCGAAGAGAGCGAGGTTTTCTTCTACAGAGCGCTCCCGGTAGGGGCTGTCCCGTCCCGGCTCGGTCAGGGTGCCCCGGTGTTCCCGGATCTCCTCGGCTGTGAGGCTGTCCACATAGGCCCGGCCCTGCTCGATCAGCTGCAGGGCATACTGGTAGAGTTGGTCGAAATAATCGGAGGCGTAGAAGAGGCGGTCGTCCCAGTCGTAGCCGAGCCAGTGCACGTCCTCCTGGATCGAATCGACGTACTCCACCTCCTCCTTGGTGGGGTTGGTGTCGTCGAAGCGCAGATTGCACAGCCCCCCGGGATGCTCGGCGGCGATCCCGAAGTTCAGGACGATCGATTTGGCATGGCCGATATGAAGATAGCCGTTGGGCTCCGGGGGGAAACGGGTATGCACGCGGCCGTCATTCTTTCCCTTTGCCAGGTCCTCGGCGATAATGGTGCGTATAAAATTCAGGCGGGCGCCGGCCTCTTCGGCGGGCCCGGTGTTGTTGTTGTCTTTGTTGTTCATTCTTCTCCTCGGATGCCGGCATTTTAGCACAAACAAAATTTTGTTGCCAGATACGGGCTCCCGGTAATCCAAGAGCATATTTGTGGACAGCCTCTCCGGCTCGGATTAACATGACAGTATGGACACACATCTTGAAAACAGAACGGCCCTGGTCTGCGGCGCCAGCCGCGGCATCGGGGCGGCGGCGGCCCGCGCCCTGGCTTCCGAGGGGGCGGCGGTGATCCTCACGGCCCGGAACCGGCCGGCCCTAAAAGAGCTGGCGGAGGAGCTTGACAGTCAGGGCGCCCGGGCGGCAGTCCTGCCCTGCGACCTGTCCCGGACGGACAGGCTGGCGGAGCTGGCCGACAAGGCCGTCGATGTGTACGGGAACGTGGACATCCTGATCAACAACACCGGGGGCCCCCCGGCGGGCGGAAACCTCAGCTTCACGGCCGAACAGTGGCGGCAGGCCTTTCAGGGCACATTCTTGAGCGCTGAGGTTCTCACCCGGCGGCTGCTTCCCGCCATGGCCGAATCCGGCTGGGGGCGGATCATCAATCTCACCTCGGTCAGCGTCCGGCAGCCCGTGGAGAGCCTGATCCTCTCAAACAGCATCCGCGCCGCGGTCATCGGCTGGTCCAAGACCCTGTCCCGGGAGTTCGCCTCCCGGGGGGTGACAATCAACAACATCGCCACCGGCTACACCCTGACCGCCCGCATCGAGGAGCTGGCCGCGGCCCGGGCCCGGGAGCGTAAGGTAAGCATTGAAGAGGTGCTCGCGGAGATGGCCGCCGCCATTCCCATGCAGCGCCTGGCTAGCCCGGAAGAGATCGCCCAGGCGGTGGTCTACCTGGCCTCGGACCAGGCGGGCTACGTCACGGGCGTCACGCTGCCCGTGGACGGGGGCTATATCCTGGGTCTCTGAGAAGCGGGCGGTCACTCGTCGAGGCTGATCCGCTCAAGGGAAGCGTACTTGAGGACGAAGCGGGCGGTTTTCCCGGATTCGAACCGTACCAGGACGCAAGGCATGCCCTCGGCGGTATACTTGCGGCTGACCCGGCCCGGGCCGTAATCCTCGTGGAACACGCCGCAGCCCAGGGGAAAATCGTCTTCATCTGGGTTCTCACCCCGATGAGTCTTCGGCGCAGGGTCGGCTGCCCAGCCCGGGAAGCCGGCCGGGGCATTCAGGTACTCCGGGGGGATCTCCTTTAAAAACTGGGAGGGCTCGCTTCGCTTCCAGTTGCCGAAAACCCGCCGCCTGCGGGCGGCGGTGAGGTACAGTTTTTCCCGCGCCCGGGTGATGCCCACATAGAACAGGCGGCGCTCCTCCTCCAGGTCTTCTCCGGCCACGGCCGCTCCCCCCACCAGGCTGCGGTGATGGGGAAAAATCTCGTCCTCCAGGCCGGTGATGATCACCCGGTCGAATTCCAATCCCTTGGTATTGTGCGCGGTGATCAGTGTGACCTTTCCTTCCGGGGCAAAGGGATTCTCCCGGGCCGGTTCCAGCTCCACGCTCTCCAGGAAGCGCGTCAGGCCCTCCCGGCCGCCGGGATATTCCCGGGTGGCATTGACCAGCTCCCCCAGGTTGCGGGCCTTGTTTGTCTGATCGGCGTCATCCCGCTGCCGGTAGTAATCGTGCAGTCCGCTTGCCTCAATTACCTGCCGCACCAGCTCGTCCAGACGCCCGCCCGCCGACCGCTCGAGGCTCTCCGCGAGGCCGCTCAGCAGCTCGGCGAAAGCCCGCAGCCCGGAGCCGGACCTGCCCTTTTCCCCCGCCGCCGCCCGGCAGGCGGCGGGCAGATCGCCGCCCTCTTCCCGGGCGGCCAGTACCTTTTCCACGGCGACTTTCCCGATGCCCCGGCGCGGCTTGCTCACCGCCCGGCGGAAGGCGATCTCGTCCCGGGGATTGGCCAGGAGCGCCAGGTAGGCCCGGGCGTCCTTGACCTCTTCCCGCTCGTAGAAGCGCACAGTGCCCACCACCCGGAAGGGGATGCCCCGGCGGCTGAAAAGATTCTCGAAGACCCGGGACTGGAAATTCATCCGGTAGAGGATGGCGGTATTGGCATAGTCGTGATCGCTTTTTACCAGCGTGGCGCAGTACTCGGCTTCCCGGTCCTGGTCTTCCAGCAGCTTGAAAACCACCGGAGGGCCGGCAGCCTTTTCCGTCCAGAGAGTCTTCCCCAGGCGCTGGGTATTGTTGGCCACCACCCCGGAAGCCACGCGCAGAACATTCTGGGTGGAGCGGTAGTTCTGCTCCAAACGGATCACCTCGGTGCCCGGGAAGGCTTCCGGGAACTCGAGGATATTGTTGACCTCCGCGCCGCGGAATCCGTAGATCGACTGGTCCTCATCTCCCACCACGCAGAGGTAGCCGCCCTCGCCGTGAAGTGCCTTGAGCAGCCTGAACTGGGCGTGGTTGGAGTCCTGGTACTCGTCCACCAGGATGACCCGGAAGCGCTGACGCAGGCGCGCGGCCACCTCGGGGAATTCGCTGAGCAGCCGGACGCTCAGCATGATCAGGTCGCCGAAATCCACGTTGCCCGCTTCGCGCAGCTTGTCCTGGTAATCCGCGTAGATCCCGGCGAAATTCCAGCCCCCGGCGGCCCCGGGGCTCATGAAGTCCGACAGGTCATCCGTGGGCAGCAGGCAGCGGTCCTTGGCCCGGCCGATCTTCCCGGCCAGCTCCCTGGCCTCTGCGGCGGGGAGCTTTTTTCCCAGCATGTTGCGCAACACGCTGCGGGAATCCTCCTCGTCGCAGATATTGAAAGACTGGGGCAGGCCCAGCAGGTGGACGTGGCGCCGCAGCAGCCAGGCGCCGAAGCTGTGGAAGGTCTTGATCATCACCTCTTCCGCGCCGGGGGCCAGGTCCCGGGCGCGCTGCTTCATCTCGCCGGCCGCCTTGTTGGTAAAGGCCACCGCCAGGATGGAGGCGGGGTCCACTGCGCGGCGTTCCACCAGATAGGCGATTTTCGTGGTCACCACCCGGGTCTTGCCCGAGCCGGCGCCGGCCAGAATCAGGAGGGGTGAACCGAAATGCAGCACCGCTTCGCGCTGCCGGGGATTCAGGACTTCGAGGTAGTCCATGCTTCTCCCTGGCAGAGCACGGCCTCCAGGTCGACGCCGTTGCGCCTTAAGACCCGGGCCGCAACGATCCGGCCGGGCGTCAGGTCCCTGGCCCTTAAGACCACCAGGCCGTCCACCTCGGGGGCGTGGGGATATCCCCGGGCCAGGTAGAGATCCTCCCCCTGGACATGCTCCTCCACCAAAAGATCGAGGCTCTGGTTCTTGAAGCGGTCCAGGCGGCGGTGGGTAATGGGGATCTGCGCCTCCTCGATGCTGCGCCGGCGCTCTGCGGCCAGGGCGGCCGGGACCCGGCCGTCGAAATCATGCGCGGGCGTTCCCTCTTCCCGGGAATAGGAGAACACCCCCAGCCAGTCGAGATCTGCCTGCCGCTGGAAATCCAGGAGGGCCTCGAAATCGGACGCGCTTTCACCGGGGAAGCCCACCAGGAAGGTCGAGCGGATCACGGCCCGGGGCAGTTGATGCCGGATAGCGGCGATCAACTTTAGATAGCTCTCCGCCTCTCCCCGGCGTCCCATGCGCTCCAGAAGAGGCCGGGAGGCGTGCTGAAAGGGGAGATCGAAATAGGGAAGGATGCGCCGGTCCGCGGCCATGAGCTCCGGAAGGGCGGCGGGGAAGCGGTCCGGATGCAGGTAGAGGAGACGGATCCAGAAATCCCCCCGCAGCCGGGAAATCTCTTCGAGCAGCGGAACGAGCTCCGCTTCCCCCCGGTCCAGCCCGAAGGAGGCTAAATCCTGGGCGATCAGGTTGACCTCCCGGATCCCGGCGGCCAGCAGCTTCTCGAGCTCGGCCAGGACAAGCGGCCGGGGGCGGCTGACAAGCTCACCCCGTATCAGGGGAATGGCGCAGTAGCTGCAGTGGTTGCTGCAGCCCTCGGCGATTTTGAGAAAGGCGCTCCCCGGAAAAGAAAGAAACCGGCGCCGCAGCGGAATGTCCCCGGAAGGCGGCCCGGCGGCGGCTCCGGAGGTGGCTCCGCAGGTGCCACCCAAAAGCTCGTTCAGCCGCTCGGCAAAGCGTGCCGGGCATCTGTTGCCGATAAAGCCGTCCACCTCGGTCATTTCCGTTTTGAGCTCATCCGAGTAGCGCTCGGCCAGGCAGCCGGTCATCACCAGCTTGCTGTCGGGGTAGGAGACCCGCAGCGCCAGGACGGTATCGATCGATTCCTCCTTGGCGCTGTCGATGAAGCCGCAACTGTTGACGATGATCAGCTCCGCACGGGCGGGTGTGTCGACATAGTCATGGCCCGCCTGCTCAAGGGAGGCGATGATGGTTTCAGCGTCTACCTGGTTTTTGGCGCAGCCTAGATTTTCAATATAAAAGGTCATGTAAAGGGGTTCAGTCCAGCGTGCTGACCCGCAGGCTGTATTGGCCGGAGGATTCCTCTCTTATCCAACCGATATTCTTGGCAGCCACCTCTCCCGGTTTCCCCAGGTCCACGTCCCTGCCGGCGATCATCATTTTCAAGGCCCCGGCATTGCTGAGCCAGAGATCGATTTCGTTTTTCACGTCCAGGGAGAAATTTTCTCCCTTGTGAAAGAAACGCTCCTCCCTCTCGCCGTCGAGGAAAAAACGGAAAAGGCAATAGTCGCGGAAATTGACGGTGATCCGGAACGGTTCCGGCGCGGAGGACTGCAGGATCGCCAGGCCGGAAACCGGTGTTGCGGGGGAGGGTGCCGGTACTGCCGCGCTCTCCACCGCCTCCTCTGCGGCCTGGCCGCTTTCCGCCTGCCCGCTTTCTTCCTCGGCGCCCGCCGCTTCTGCGCCCGCCGGTTCGGGCTGCCCGGCGGCTTCGACCTCGGCCGCCGCCACGGCTCCCCGGGTCATCTTGTAGAATCCCAGGTTGGCCCGTTTAATCTCTCCGGAGGCGTCCAGGTCGTTCAAGCGCAGCCGGATATCGAACCTGGCGTCATTATTGAAATCGAGCAGCCGCTCCTGCCCCACGGCAAGCTCCAGGCTGGCCCCGGGGATCTGAACGGTCAGGGTCTCGCCGATCGCTGTGAGCTGGAGCGGATACTGGTTCCCGTTGACCGGGACCTGGATGATATCCTCCAGGCTGAACCAGCGGGTCAGCACTTCTTCCTGCAGCAGGTAGGCTTCTTTTTGCGGTAAAGGACTCGCAGCCGCGGCCTCCGTCCCCGCCGCAGCCACGGCCGGGGTGCGGCCGGAAGCAACCAGGCGGTATACCAGGTAGCCCCCCGCGCCCAAAATAACGATCGCCACAAGCACCAGCAAAAGCCCCAGGGAGCGGGGCCGCTGGGGATGCTTCTCCAGAAGCTCGGTCATGGGCAGCGGCTGTTCCTGTATTTTCATATTCTTGTACAGGGTGACCATCTCCTCCGGATTGAGGGCGAGGTATTCCGCATAGTTGCGCAGGAAGCCGATGACGTAGGTTTCACCGGGAATGGAGGAAAAATCCTCCTCTTCCAGGGCTCTGAGGTACTGTTTCGAGATGTGAGTATCCCGGGAAACCTGCTCCAGGGAATAGTGGTGGGTTTCCCGCGCTTCTTTCAGCTTCTGTCCAAGTGATTCCATGCTAATCACTCATCCGTATCATAAAGAAAATTCTGGTAGACATTGGCATAAGGCGGAGAATCATACTGGAATCGGGTATCCGGAATGTTCTGGTTCACCTTGATGTCCAAAAAATCAAAGTTCAGCTCCTCATACCCCAGTGTAACCCCGGTGATGCGCCTGATCAAGCCGTTGCCGCCCACCGAAATAATGATCTGCCGGAAACCCTCGGCGGTGGAACGGCTGGTCAGTTTGAGCTGTACGACCATCTCCTCGGAGCCCTCTTCCAGGGGCACCGCGCCCGGCCCGGTCAGAAAGGCCACGCCGTAGTTCTTTTTCAGGATCGTCAGGCCTTCCTCGGACGCCAGGCCCGCCATACCCGCCTGGCTTTTTCTCTTGAGCTTCTGCTCCATGATCACTTCGTACTTGGGGATATAGATGGTCAAAAGCTCGCCGTCAGTGACCAGGACCTGCTCTTCCGGCTCCTGGAAATCGATTCTCAGCATGTTGGGCTGCTTGTAGTTGAGCTCCCCGCGCATGACCGTTTCTTCACGGCTGATCACGATGCCGGCTGTGTAATCCTGGATCTTGCTGTAGCGGTCCGAGACGCCGTCGAAATAGTTCTCCGCCGTCTGGATCTCCTGAGCCTGACCGAAGAGGGGACAGAGAGCGGCCAGCAGGGCAAAAACCGTTACAAATCGTATCTTCTTATTCAAGCTGAATCTTCAATTCCTGTTGGTGATATGCCCATATTAACGAAACTCACCGCTTTGTCAACCCGAGGTGTCTCCATCGGAGGCGGCCGGTGTATTGCCAGGCC
>Ga0272441_10007283_pt1 | contig 18043 bp, 12 predicted proteins | sample SSMProp6N_FD_193582 | JGI IMG/M metagenome (GOLD analysis project Ga0272441, IMG submission 193582) | Marine sediment archaeal communities from Little Sippewissett salt marsh, Falmouth, MA, United States - SSM-Prop-6N | ecosystem: Environmental > Aquatic > Marine > Wetlands > Sediment ... | reverse complement strand
AGCTGGGTCTCGTGAGCCTGCTCGATGAATACTCGCGCTTTCAACGCGGCCTGTGAACCGCCGTGGCACGGAACCGTACGCCCGGTGGTGTGAGAGGCGGGGGGCGTAAGCCCCCTGCCTACTCGATTCTGTCGCTCCGACCGTGGCGAGCTTGGCGAGTTCCACAGGCCTGCGCCCCTCCGAACGCAGCGCCGCCAGCGTCTTGCCGCAACCGGCGTCCATCGGCAGGCCCAGTTCCGTGTCGGGGATGAGTGTAAGGCTGGCAACCGCCGCGGGTTCGGCGTCGGTGGGAGCGGAGCGCTCCACCAGGAAGCAGGTGGTCCCCGGGAGGGCGTCGTGGATCGAAAGCTGCATCCGGCTGGGACGTTTGCCGGTCAAACCACTGGCGAGGTAGACGCCGTAAACCAGCGAGAGGGCGCGCTCCCGGCTGGCGCGGTCGGCGGCCACCGTGACCCGGTACTCACCTTCGGTCCCGAAGCAGTAACCGTTCATCCTACTCCCGGTCTGCAGCGTTCCTGCGCTGAGGTTGCCGGTCGCGCGACCGGCAATGCCCGGAGACGCGTTGCCGCATCCCGATGCAGGTCCCCTGTCGGCAGGCGTCCGGCCGTTCCCACAGCCTCCGCAGCCCTTGATTATGACCCGCTTGCCTGCGATTGCGAACCCCAAAAGGTTCCGCGCTCCCGGCATGGACCTGGTGCTCACTTCATTGACTTCGGCGCGTGCGAGGAGTTATAATCCGGGATCGCAGAGGTTTGGGAAGCGCTAATCGCCGGGAGCCTGTCTTGAGACTGCCCTTGACCGGACACGGAGCCAGGGAAATCGTCCTCGCGGCTGTCGCGTCGCTGGTATGCGCCGCGGCTCTGTGGGCGCTCTGGCCTCCACTTGTCGCGTTGCCGACGGCAGGTTTCCTGTACGTGCTGGCTTTCTTCCGCGATCCTTGCAGGGTTCCCGAAGAGACCCCGCTGCCCGACGGCGCGCTGCTCTCGCCGGCCGACGGCACTGTCGACTTCATAGGCGAGGTCGACGAGCCGCTGCTGGGAGGGCGCTGCCTGAAGGTCAGCATATTCCTTTCGATCTTCGACGTGCACCTCAACCGCGCCCCGCTTTCCGGAACGGTTGAGAAGGTGGATTACCGCCCCGGCGAGTATCTGGACGCCCGCCGCGAGGACTGCTCCGGCCGCAACGAGGCCAACGCGGTGGTGATTGCCGGGAGTGCTCCGGGAGGGGCGGCAGTGCGCGTGCTGGTTCGCCAGATCTCCGGCGCAATAGCCCGCAGGATCATCTGCGCTCCGCGGGAGGGGGACGGCGTTACGATCGGCGAGCGCATCGGCATGATCAAGTTCGGTTCGCGTACCGATCTGTGCGTCCCCGTCGAACAGGCGGTGGAGCTCAAGGCCATGCTCGGCCAGCACGTTTCGGCGGGACACACCCTCATGGGGGTCATGAAGTGAGGCGCGTAAACCCGCTTCCCACACTGCTGACGCTCAGCAACATGATCTGCGGCTTCGGGGCCATGACCCTGGCGATGCGCGCCACGCAGTTCTCGGTCGAGTCCGAGTTCGACTCCATCGCCTTCTGCCATAACTCAGCTGTGGGGCTGATCTTCCTGGCGATGGTCTTCGACGTGCTGGACGGGCGCATCGCGCGCATGGCGGGACTGACTTCGCGCTTCGGCGCGGAGCTGGACTCGCTGTCGGACATCGTCTCTTTCGGGGTCGCTCCCGCGGTGGTCGCCAAGAGCCTGCTGGACCTGGGCGACTGGTCCTCGGCAGTGGTCCGGGTGGGCTGGGTGATGCTGGTGCTCTACGTCGCCGCCGCGGCGGTGCGCCTGGCGCGCTACAACGTCGAGGCCATCAAGCCGACGGACGGCAGCGTTGCCACGAAGGGCAAGGACTACTTCGTGGGCCTGCCCAGCCCGGCGGCCGCGGGAATGGCGGTCAGCCCGGTATTGCTCTACTACTTCCTGACCGGCAAGCAGGAGGGTCTGGGTGTCGACGCCAGCTGGGTGGTGCTCTTCCTGCCGCCGCTGATGCTGCTGCTGGCCTGGCTGATGGTCAGCCGGGTGCGTTACATGCACGTCGGCAACCGGCTGTTCTCGGGCCGCAAGCGGCTCTGGCCGGTGATGCTGGTTCTGGTGGGGCTGGCCTTCATGGTGGCTCTGCCGCAGGTGGCCGGTACGGTCGTCTTCGGGGCCTACACCCTCGGATTCCTGATCTGGGATCTGGGGCGGCGCGCGCGCTCGGTGAGGGCCAGGCGCCTGGGGGGCAAGTCCGGGGACCGGAGCAAGAACGGGTCGCCGGGGGCGCCGGAATGAGCACCCCGTGGTATCGCGACGGGCTGGCCTTCGAGTGTCAGCGCTGCCGGGGCTGCTGCCGGGGCGAGCCGGGTTTCGTATGGGTCTCTGCGCGTGAGATCTCCGCGCTCGCGGCCGAACTGGGCATGGGCGAGGACGATTTGCGCGGCAAGTACTGCCGCGAGATCGGGGGACGGACGTCGCTGCGCGAGCGTCCCGATGGTGACTGCGTGCTGCTGGGGCCGGAAGGCTGCCTGGCCTACGAGTCCAGACCCACGCAGTGCCGAACCTTTCCGTTCTGGCCGGAAAACCTCCGCCGGCCCTCGGACTGGGAGCGAACGGGCATCGACTGCCCGGGGCTCGATCGCGGGAGAGTGCACTCGCTGGCCGAGATCCGCGAGGCGCTCCGGCGCGAAAAGGGCGGGGGATAGGCGACTTGTACAAGCCTCGCGAAAGCGATCTTCAGTACATGCGCATCGCGCTTATCGAGCGCCTGGCCACTCCCGCCCAGGTGCAGCGCGCGCTGGGGCTCCTGCGGCGGATTACCGAGGCGGGGGGTGAGGCCCCCGGTATCGGCGAGCTGCTCGTCGGCGAGGGCACCATCACCGAGGAGCAGCACGCCAGGCTGATGAGCCGCAGGACCGAGGTGGAGGGCGCGATCACCGACGCCCAGAGCGGCCTGCACGAAGTTCCCCGCAGACTGGGCCAGTACGAGGTGATGGAGCGCATCGGACGCGGCGGGATGGGTGCGGTCTACAAGGCGCGGCAGTTGAACATGGACCGGATCGTGGCTCTGAAGATACTCGCCGCGCACCTGACCCGCGATCGCAAGTACATCAAGCAGTTCATCCGCGAGGCGCGCGCCGCCGGTCAGATCAGCCACCCCAACATAGTCTCGGTGCACGAAGTCGGCCAGGCCGAGGGGCACTTCTTCATCTGCATGGAATACGTCGAGGGCCGCACTCTGTCGCGCGAGCTGCTGGCCCGGGGGCGCTTCAAGACCGGGGAGGTCATCGACGTGGCCCGCCAGGTGGCCTCCGGGCTGCAGGCCGCCGAGAAGCGCAAGATCGTTCACCGCGACATCAAGCCAGACAACATCATCCTCACGCCGCGCGGCGACATCCGGGTCACCGATCTGGGGCTGGCCAAGCGTCTGGCGGACGTTACCAGCGCCAGCCAGTCGGGATGGGGTTGCGGCACCCCCTACTACATGGCGCCGGAACAGGCCCGTAATTCCAGCAAGGTAGATATACGTGCCGACATCTACGCGCTGGGCGCCACGCTCTATCACCTCTCCACCGGCAAGCTGCCCTTCGAGGGGCCCAGTTCGGTGGAGGTCCTGATGCGCGCGGCCAGCGACAGGCTGATCCCGCCGTCGGTGTTGTGTCCCGACGTGCCGGTGGCGCTCAGCGATCTGATCGAGCGGATGATGTCGCGCGATCCCGATGGGCGTCCGGCCAGCACGCTGGCGCTGCTCGATGAGGTCGAGACGGTCGCCAGGGCTGTCAGATCCCGGCAAGGCAGCAAGCGTTTTTCCAGGCGCCTGCGGCGACAGCCCTCGGGTGGCAGGCTGCTGGGCTCGGCGGGACCCTCAGGTCTGATCCAGACCGCAGCCTGGTCACTGGCGGCGCTGGCGGTCATCAGCTTCGTGCTTTTCGTGGCCGGGCGCAGGAAGATGCCCCGCGAGGAGGCGCCGGTCATCAACCCGACCGGATCCGGCAACGGCGGCGAAGAGCCGCCGGACGTCGACGTGACGGAGGGGCACGCCGCCGAAACCAAGGTGGTCGACACCGCGGCCGAGTTGCGCACGCGCAAGGCCATCGGGAGCATTCTGGGGGCGGCTGCCTCGGCCCGGGGCCCGGAGGACCTCGAGAAGGCCATGGCCTTATACGAGACACATCGTGACGGTGCCGGACGCCTGATAAACGAACTCGAGAGCGCGCGGCAGAAGCTCGTGGCGCGCAGGGAGGCACTGGCTCGCGCGGATCTCGAACGCCGCGCGTACCTGGCCGTAGAGGCGCTTCGCTGGGGGCGTCCCTCGGGAGCCCTGGACGTGTTTGCGGGCCTGGAGGGGCGCTGGCAGGGGACCATCAGCGCGGAGCAGGTCAAGGCCGTTCGCGCGCGGCAGACCAGGGATGCCGGGGCGCTGGTCGAGCGTCTCGACGCCCGTTTCCGGGCTCTGGCCGCCGCGGAGAGGTTCAAGCGCGCGGGGTTGCTGCTTGGGGCTGTCCGCGAGGGACTGTTCGCGCCCTGCCAGAAGTGGAAGGCCGCTGCCCGGAAGGGGCTGGAGGAGAGGCGGAAGAACGCCGCGGCTGAGCTGGCAGAGATCCGTAGCGCTGCGCAGGCGGTCGACCGGATACTCGGGGATGCCCAGGCGCGGATGCGCCGCTGGGACTTTCTGGGGGCCCGCAGCTACCTCAGGGTCGAGGCCGGCAAGCTGCCGGTGGGCAGTCGTGGTCGTTGCCGGCTGGAACTCGCGGCCGAGCGGGCCCGGTTGCTGCTGGCCCACCGCGGGCGACTGATCAAGGAGATCAACGCCGCGAAGACCCCCATATCGGACGGCACTTTCAGGGCCCGCGGCAAGGCCAAGGGCCTGGTTATCAGCAAGGCCCATCCCGGCGGGTTGGAGATGATAGTAAAGGACAATCCCCAGGTCACCACCTGGGTCAAGTGGCGGGACCTCGGCAGCGGTGAACTGCTCAGCCTCGCGGGATTGGCCTTCTCCCGGCGCAGCGGGGAAGACCATCTGGGCATGGCCCGTTTGCACATATGCTTCGGAAACACCTCCGAGGCGGAGAAGTACCTGAGGGCCGCCGCTACCATGCCGGGTACCGAGCGCGGTGTTGCGGCGCTGAGCGAGGAGATGGGGCTGCTGGCCTCGCCGGACGACGAAGCGGCGGCCGAGAAGCTGGAGCGCGGTATCCGCGAGCAGCTTGCCGAGGGGCGCCCCGGCGAGGCCTTCGCGGCCCTCGGGCGGCTGCTCCATGATTACCGGCGCACGGCGTACGTCGCGGCGCGCCGCAAGACGCTTCTGCTGCTGCTGGCCGAGGCGCAGCGCGATTGCGTGTTGGCCGGACCCTTCGCCGGGAAGGTCCGGGAGATCCTGCCCGGTTGCCTGCGCATCGAATACGACTTCGCCCGGGACCGCAGCCGGCGCGACTGGCGACTGGCGAAGAAGGAGGACCAGGGCCTCGTGCGCCTGAACTGGTCGCCGGTCTTCTCCGGCGAGTTCAGCGTCGATTTCGAGCTTTCCGGCAAGGACATTGCCAGGGCCTCCCTGCTGCTGGCCCCGGTAACCAGGCCCGGCACGGAGAAGGAGCCGAAAGCCATCGCCCTGGAGGCGGGCGGGCCGCTGCGCGGCGGAGCGGAGCTGTTTCCGGCAGCCGAATCGGAGAAGGTCAAGCGCGAAGTCGGCAAGCTGGAACTCGACCTGGTGGGCTTCGCGCTCTACTGGGGCACTCCCACCTTCTGGGGGCGCAGTCGGTTGCCGGCCGACCTCCGCGACGCGCTGGCTTCCGAAAAGGCGACCGGGTGGCGGCTGGCGCTGGAGATGCCCGCGGGACTCGACGCCCGGGTCAGCGGTGCGAAGGTGTTCTGCTGCATCACCGAGGACAGAATGGGCGACATGCGCGATATGCGCCGGCAGGGAGCGCGGGTCAGGCTGAGTTCCGCGAAGAAGCTGCCGGAGGCCTGGATGCGCGCGAAGGACTTTGCCCGGGCAGCGTCCGACTATCGCGACGTTCCCGAGCTGGCGGCAAGGGCCGAGGTGGCGCACGCTGCGGCGCTGGTCGAGAGCGGCCGGGTGTCGGAGGCGGCCGAGGCTCTCGGCCGTTTCAAGGTTCTCTATTCCGGAGAGACCGACCTGTTGCCCCGCGTGCAGGAACTGCTGGACGCCATCGGCAAAGCCGGCAACGGGCGCTCCGCAATTCGCTCGGGCAAGGCCGACTTCTGAGTCTATGTTCTTGCGCGGTGGTCTTTTGCGTTTGCAGGCGGGGATCTTTTTCTGCGAAACCCGGGCCCGCCACGTTCGTCTAAAGCCGTAGCGGTAGCGAACATAGGGTTTAGAAACAGGGAGATTCTGCAGATGCCGCAGCGCGTAACCGGACTCTTCTACGGCCTACTGGGCCTGGCCGCGGTGGCCGGGCTGTTCCTGGCGGGGCTCAACGTCTACAGGGCTGCCGGCCGGGGCCCGCAGTGGAAGCGCCGCCTGCTCGGCGCGGGTCTGGCCCTGCTGGCCGCACTGGGACTGGTTTCCTGCGCGGAGGGGGGCGAGCCCGGCGGCGGAAAGGGACCGGGCGGCACCAAGCTGCCGGCCGGGACCGGTCTGGAGGCCTCCAGGGAGTGGCGCGCGCTCTCGGCGGCGTGGAAGCAGGCCGAGGAAGTCGTCGCCGGCAAGCGCGGTGCGTATCCCTTCGACCGCGCCGGCAAGAAGAAGCTGCTCGACGCGCTGGCCGCGGCGGCGAAGGACGTCGACAGGCTGGCCGCCTGCGGAGAGCTCTCCGCGGCCGAGGCCGGGCTGCTCAAGAAGGACCTGGCGACGCTCACGGGCGGCGTGGGGCGCATGCGCCCCACCGAGTTGCGCAACGCCACCTGCTACACGCCGATGATGGTCCTGCCCGCACGGGAAAGCGCCCGGCGCCTGAAGGAGCGCCTGCCCCTGCTGGAGAAACTGGCCGGGAGCGGCAAGCTCAGGAGCGCCGTCGTGCGCCGCGTGCTGGTGTCGGTGGAGCGCGACCTCCAGACGCTGGGTGACAGTAAGGCGCTCGAATACACCAGTGGTGAGGAGCGCAGGAAGGCCGAGGAAACGCGCGAGGCGGTCAGGAAGCAGGTCGAGAAACTCAAGAAGCTCCTGTCCACACCGACGGGCACTGCGAGTTCGAGTCTCGAAGACAGCAAGGGATGGCAGCAGATTCTCGCGACCTGGAAACACGCGACTCCCCTGGCGACCAGCGGCAGGAGCACGAACGCGCAGCGCAAGCAGGCCGACGCGAAGATCAAGGCCGCCGGCGCGGCCGCCGACGGGCTGGTCGCTGCCGGGCTGCTGGCCGCCGCCGAAGCGGGCCTGCTGAAGGCCGAGTTGGCCCGGCTTCGCGAGGACATCTACCGCAACCCGCCCACCGATTCCAGGGTGACCTGCTACAAGATGATGATGGTCGTGCCGGCCCGGAAGAGCCTCGGGCGTCTGGAGCGGCGCCTGCCCCTCATCCGGAAGCTGGTCGCCGCCGGAAAGCTCAACGCCCCGGCGTGGCAGAAGGTGGTGGCCACCATCGAGAGCGACGTGGAGACTTTGTCAAGCGAGAAGGAACTGGCCAGGCTCCAGGAGAAGGAGCGCGCCAGAGCGGTCAAGACCCGCGACGCCGTCAAGGCCGCGCTGGCGAGCATCAAGGCGATGACAAGGGATCGATCAGCTGCCGATGAACGCAGGTGAGCGCGGGGGCCCGGGGGCCAAAGGCGTCACCTGCGCATATCCGCGTTTGCCTCTGATTCCAGAGTGAAGCATGGCTGCCCAGAACTCCTTCGTCTTCGAACTGACCACCCGCTGCAACCACGACTGCCTGCACTGCTACAACGCGTGGAAGAACCCGGTGGACTACCCGCGGGGCGTCGAGCTCTCGACTGGCGAGACGCTGGAGATGTACGCGAAGCTCCTCGACCAGACCGGGGCGTCGCTGGTCTCGTTGACCGGCGGCGAGCCGCTGCTCAGGCCCGACTTCTTCGAGATCGTGGACTTCCTGTCCGAGCGCGGCCTGGCCGTCAACCTCATCACCAACGGGACGTTGCTGTCGGACGAGACCATCGCGCGGCTCTCGGGCGGGAAGATGAGCATCTTCGAGCTGCCGCTGCTCTCCGTTGAACGGGAGATCCACGATCGGATGAGCGGCGCCCCGGCCGCCTTCGACAAGGTCACCGGCGCGATTGCCGAGTTGAAGCTGCGCGGAGAGCGGGTAGTCGCGGTCTTCGTGGCCACCAGGCTGAACCTGCCAACCTGGAGGGAAACGGCCGAACTGGCCGTCGCGCTGGGCGTCGACGGGGTGATGTTCAACCGCTTCAATCCCGGCGGTCGGGGCGGCGAGAACATCGAGTTGCTGCAGGCTCCGCCGGAAGAGGTCCAGGCCGCGCTGGACATCGCCGAGGAGATCAGCGCCGAGTACGAGCTGTCGATCAGCTGCTCGATCGCCATGCCGCCGTGCCTGCTTGAAGTGAAGAAGTACGAACGCCTGACGTTCGGGTTCTGCGCCGCCGGCACGGAACGCGCGTACTACACGCTGGATCCCCTGGGGAACGTCCGGCCCTGCAACCACAGCACGCTGGTGCTCGGCAACATCCGCGAGACGAGTTTTGCCGAGATGTCCGCCGGCCCGGCGATGGAGGAGTTCATGGCGGCCAGGCCGGAGTTCTGCGCGGGGTGCTCGCTCGAGCACGAGTGCCTGGGGGGCTGCAAGGCCGCGGCCGAGGCCTGCTGCGGATCACCGTGGAAGAGCGATCCGTTTCTCGCCGCCTACCAGCACCAGGCGGTGAAGCGGTAGGGCTCGGGATGCACGGAGCGAAGACGCGGGGAGCGGTGTGTCTTCCCCGGTTGCGGACCGCCTGCCTGCCTGAGTGACTCGCGGGGCTTGCCGCCTGACGCTACTTGAGGAGGCGGAACACGCACCGGGCGCCGTGCTCCCGCGGGAGCTTCCTGGCGCGCTCGCGGGCCTTCCCGGGCGCCTGCGGGTCGCATATCACCACCACCGCCAGAGCCGAGTCGCCCAGCGGGTTGCGGTGCCTGGCGGCCTGCGGGTAGATCGCCTCGTGCAGGCCGTCCCAGTTCGTTCGCTTGCCGTCGAGCAGCAGTGAGCCGTCCGCGCGGACTTCAATCACCGGCCGCGTCCAGACCTCCGGTGCGGGAATCGGCTTGAGCGGCAGCTTGCCGGTAGGGGGGGCGAGTCCCGCAAGCGGAGCGGCCTTGGCTTCCGGCAACTCCCCGAGGGAATGCGCGGCAACCAGCGGCAGGACCACGTAGTCCCTGCCCCCCGCGTCCATCGCCGCCCAACGCTTGAAAAAGCGGCCCTCGAGGCAAACGTCCGAGCCCTTCGGCGGCAGCTTCAGCGCTACCTTCATCCCCGCGCCCACGGCTTCTCTTGTGGGCTCGCGTTCGGCACAGATGATGAACGCCACCATCCCCGCGCCCGGCAGCAGCACTACACCGCGCCAGAGCTTTCCAAGCGGGGCAGCCTCGTTGCTGAAGCCGAGCGTTTCGAGACCGACGAGCTTGCCGCAGAAACGGACCGGCCTGCCGCGATACTCGGCCGGGTCCTTCGCCAGTTGCGCGAGATCGGGGAAGGCGTACTTGGCGCCTGCGTCAACCTTCTGCTTCAAGAGCAGGTCGAGGGCGCGACCCTCGATCTGTCCCGCCCAGGCCAGTGCGTCGGCCTCGTCGACCACCTGCGCGAGAATCAGCTTTTCGGTGCCGAGTGCCCCAACCTGCCGTCCCGAGGGGTTCCGTGCGCTACACCCCGCAACCAGCACGCACAACGCGGCGATGGTCGCAGTGCCCCAGCCGGGAACCGGAACGTTCATCCCGCTCCACCCGCCATCGTCCCGGCGACCGCCGCGGCGGTTTCGGCGGCGATGGTGGCGCACTCGGACAGGGCATTGTCGAGTTCGGCGACGACCTGCTCGGTGGTGTCCTGGTCGTTGATGCCTGGCAGGTTGACCCGGACGTTGAGCGCCGCGCCGCGCGCGGCGGCCTCCAGGAGGATCGCCGCGACACCCACGTCGGTGATCAGGTTGGGATTGGCCAGGTCCGCCATGCGGCGGGTGGCCACCAGCGCCTCCCGGCAGGCGCGGACCGCGTCCAGCGGAACTGCCATCGCCCCGCGGCATGCCTCGGCGATCGCGTTGCGCTTGGCCAGCTTCTCCTCGTCGCTCTTGCGCGGCAGTTTGAACGCCTCGCTTACCGCCCCGTAGGCCTCGGTATCCTTCTGGGCCAGGTCCGCCAGGCGGCGGCGGGCGTCGGAGAGCGACTCCAGCAACTGGTTGACCTCGGCCTCGACGGCGGCGAACTTCTTCTTGCCGGTCGTGAAGTTCCCGGCCATAGACGCCATGGTGGCGCCCAGCGCCGCGGCCAGTGCCGATACCGAACCCCCGCCGGGAGTGGGCAAGCCCGAGGCGGCGGCATCCAGGTAGTCCTCAACGGAAACGCGCAGGTAGTCAGTCATGTGTCTGCCTCCAGGAGTCGTATCCGGAATATACCGGTGTCGGGGGCAGTCCGCAAGCGAAGCCTGTGCGGGGCAAGGATCGCGTACGGGCCCTGCACGGGGACCACCGGTAGCGTGCTCGAACTGTGGCCGAGCGCCCCTGCAGAGCGCAGGATGTGGTGATCTCCAACACCGCCGCAGGCGCCGCAGGATCGCTATGCGACGGCCGTTCAGGTGGATAGCAGAATCGTCACCATGGCACGGGCATTGCTAATGATAAGCGGGGTTCACTGGATTGGGATTACGGGTTGACGAAAGAGCAGGAAAAGGAGAGCCAGAATGAAAACGCTGACCGTAGCAGCCTCGATCGCGCTGATCGCCCTGGCCGGCACTTCGGCCTCGGGGGGGGAAGGCCGCTGGGCCAGGTGGCGCAGGGCGCGCAGGGAACGGCGCAAGGCCGCCTCGGCCACGCGCACCGCCACCCACACTCGCGACGGCAAGACCGTCACCCACGAAGTCGAGACCACCGGCCCGGGAGGCAAGAGCGTGACCCGCGAGGGCACCAGCACCCGTGACGGCAACACGGTCACGCACGAGGGCACCGTTACCGGTCCGCGGGGCAACACCGCGACCTACGAGGGCAGCACCACCCGCGACGGCAATACGGTGTCTCACCAGCACTCCGTGACCGGCGAGGACGGCAAGGTCATCCGCAGTCGCGAGGGCTCGACCACCCGGGACAAGAGCGCCGGGACCGTCGAGCACGAGCACACCATCACCCGCAAGGACGGTTCCACCGTCACCGTGGAGAGCACCCGCACCAAGACCGATGACGGTTGGGACTACGAGAAGACCCGCACCGGCCCGAAGGGCACGGTCAGCAAGGAGGGTTCGGTGACTCGCGACGGGGACACCTGGACGCGGGAGGGCACCGTCACCGGGCCGAAGGGCAAGACCGCCACCGTCGAGGGCAAGGCCGTCAAGGACGGCAAGAGCGTCACCTGGGAGAACAAGGTAACCGGAGAAGAGGGCCGGGTCCTGCGCACCGGCGAGGGCAGCGTGAAGTGGGGCGACGGCAAGCGCGAAGGCACCCGGACCGTTACCGGTCCGCGCGGTGGCAGCCGTACCACCGAGTGGACGCGCAAGCGCGAGGACGGTACCGTCAAGCGCGAGGCCACCCGCACCCGCGAGCGGTCCGAAGGCGCCGAGAAGCGGAGCTCCAGAAAGCGGGTCAGGCGCCGCAGCAAGAAGTAGGCGGCCACAGAAGACGCACTGAATACGGCCGGCGCCCCGAGGGGCGCCGGCCGGTGCTTTGGGCGGCGGCCGGCGGCCGCCGGCCGGGCTGGCGTGCGCATCTTCCCGAGCCGGAAGGTCATGAAGCACGAAATGCGCCAAACGTGGACTCTTGACACCCCCGCGCGGCGTCTTTAGACTCTTCTCGCAGAGGTGTGCTTCTGGAGGAGACCGATCTTTGGCACTGGACAAGGAACTGCTGGAGATACTTGCCTGTCCTCTCGACAAGAGGCCTGTCCGGCTGGAGGGCGATAGACTGGTATGCACGGAGTGCGGACGCCGCTATCCGGTCGTGGATGACATACCGGTCATGCTGGTGGAAGAGGCCGAGTTGCCCGATGGCGGCCGAGACTCCGGGAAAGACGAGGAATAGCCCCTGCCGGGTTGCGCCAGTTGCTGGTTTGCGGCCGGCTGAGACCTGCAGCTAGGAAGGACCGACCATGCCTTCGGACCAGGCTCAAGAAGCATTCGATGCCGCACTGAACGCGCACGATGGTGGCGATGTCGCCGGTGCCGAAGCCCGGTACCGCGAGGCACTGGCGGCCGACCCCTCGATGACCGTGGCCCACAACAACCTGGGCATGGTGCTGATCCAGCAGGAGCGGCTTGAGGAGGCAGTGGCTGCCCTGCAGCAGGCGGTGGCTATTGATCCCCAATACGCCGAAGCCTACAACAACCTGGGCTTCGCCTTCAGGCGCCTTGGGCGCGACGTCGAGGCAGCCGAGCAGTACGAGCGATTCCTGGGGCTCACTCCCGACGTGGAGGACGCCGCCAAGATCCGCGACTGGATCGGCAAGGTGCGTGTCGAGGCCGCCGATGCGCAGGAGGCCTCCGCGGAGGCGGACCTGCCGGCGCAGGAGCCGGTTGCGGGCCAACCGGCAAGCGATTCGCCCTTCAACCTCATCAACCAGGAGGGTGTCGCGAGCGCCGCCGCGGAAGCGGCCGCTCCCGGGGCCGAGTCCCCCTACGGCACGGCGCCGGCAGGCGAAACAGCAGATGCGGCGGCAGACGCGCCGCCCGCCGACCAGGAGTTCGCCGAGTTTTTCGAGTCGGCCCCGGGCGATGCGGGCGCCGCCGTGTCTGCCGGGGAGGAGTCCGTTTCCGGGGCATCGTCCGGGGGCGGGCAAGACGAGGAGGCGGTCGCCGCCGCGGGCGCCGGGGATTCGGGCCTGAGCGACAAGGCCGAGCAGGAGTTCGCGGACATGTTCGGCGGCTCCGGGCTTGACGGCGGGCAGGAGGCTGCTACCGCCGACGCCGGCGGCGACGAAGACGAGGAGATTGGCCGGCTCTACACCGAAGCCATGACCAAGTTCCAGGACGGGGACATGGGCGAGGCCGCGCGCTTCTGCAGCCTGGTCATGGAGAAGTCCCCGCAGCACTTCGCGACGCTGTTGCTGGCCGGGCGGGTGGCACTGAGCCGCCAGGACCACTCCCGGGCCACGGCTCTGCTCCAGAAGGCCCAGGAGCTCAGGAACGACGATCCCGAGGTCTACTACTTCCTGGGACAGTGCTACGAGAAGCGCGGGCTTCTCGACGAGGCCCAGGAGGTCTACAGGAAGTGCCTGGAGGTCTCGCCCGACGGGCCGCGTGCCAAGCGCCTGGCCTCCTGGCTTGAGAAGCAGCGCAGTGACAGCGCCGTGGCCGAAGGCATGGTGCGATGTGAGCTGTGCCTGCGCACCGTTTCCGAAGAGGAGATGTCGGCGCACGAGGGCCGTCGGGTGTGCAGGAACTGCCTGGATACCCTGGGCGCCAGGGAGGACTCCGCCTCCACCCGACCCCGGGACGAGGAAGAGGACAAGAAGTCCGAGAAGCGCGTGGTTCCCGTGCCGCGGCGCAAGGGATCGCCGGTGCTCATCCTGCTGTTCCTGTTCGTGCTGCTGGGAGCCGGCGGGTACGTCGGGGCGATTTACGCCGACCTGATTCCCGGTCCCGGCTTCATCAACGATCTGCTGGGCAAGACGCCGCCCAAGCCCAAACCCGTCAAGGTCATCAAGCGCCCCAAGAACGGCAAGGGGACCGCGAAGGTCGTGAAGGTCTCGCCCACCAGGATGGAATTCGCGCCCATGGTCGTGCCGCCGGTGCAGCCTCTGGAAACGCTGGAACTCAAGATGGCCGCGGGCCTCAAAATGACCTGGCCGGGCAACAGGACCACCCCGCCCAAGAACTCCGAGCAACTCAGCTTCAGCCTGGAGCAGCCATTTCCCAAGGGCATGACCATCGAGGAGGACTCCGGTCTTCTCCGCTGGGTCCCGGGAGGCGCGGATGAACTCGCGGTGCCCGGAGAGCAGACCGCCAGGGTGGTGGCCAACTGTGGCAAGAGAAAGGCCAGAAAGGATCTGCGGCTCCGGGTGCGCTATAGCCTGGACACGCCGCGCGAGATCAACGTGCAGCTGAACGACATCTATCGCACGTCCCGCGACCAGGTCCATCTGGCTTTCGCGGACTTTGACGGGGATGGCCGGCCGGATCTCGCGGCGGCCTGCGGGCGGCCCCTTACCGGCAAGCTTGCGATGATGCTTTCGGCCGGGGGGGGCAGCCACTTCAGCCAGGCGCCCAACTGGGTTCTGGACAGTGCGCCCGCGGGCATGGCGGTCGGCGATCTTGACGGCGACCGCCGCACCGATCTGGTCTGGGCGGAGTGGATGTCCGGCCGCCTGCTGCTTCTGCGCGGAGCTGCGGGCCGGGCGCCCTCCAAGGCCGTGCGTGTGGCTGAGGCGCGCACCGTCGTGGACGACCTGGTCCTGGCGGACCTCGACGGCAACGGCCGGGATGACGCCGTGGTCGCCAGCCGCCGGGCCGGCAAGATTCTGGTGTTCAAGGGCCGGGGCGGCAAGCTGGCTGAGACGCCCCTGGCCAGGTCGGGCCTGCCGCCGAAGCTCTTCGTGCTCGATGCCGGGGAGGGCAAGGCGGATCGCGTGGGCCTGGCGGTTTCCGGTGGTACCGGGGCGGGCAAGCTCCTGGTCTACGCCCTGCGCGGCGGCAAACTCGTCCGCGAGTTGATGCTGGAACTGCCCAAGGGAGTGCTGGAGTGTGTGCGTGGCGGCGACGTGGATGGCGACGGCAGGCCCGACGTCGCGCTCCTGTACGGGGGGCGTCGCGGAGTGCTTGCGGTGGTCAAGGGCGCCGAGGGTGGCAAGATGTCCCTGCTCGAGCCGGTTCCCGTGGGGGATCTTCCGCTGGGCATTGAGATCGGCGAGATCAACGGGGACGGCAAGGCCGACCTGGTGGTGTCCAGCCCCGAGGAGATGCGGGTATTCCTGTCGGTCGGCCGCGGCAAGTTCCTCAAGGTGGGCGCGATCCGCGTTCTCGGTTCTGCTTCTCCGGTGGCCCTCTGGCCGGCAAGAGACGGCAAGCCCGCCAGGGCCGCGGTGCTGAACCTCAAGGGTCGTGCCTGGCTCCTGACGCTGCCGGCACCCTTGCGCGGAAAGGCGGGAACAGCTTCACCTGACGCGGGTGATACGGAGAAGGGAGGCGGGTCATGAACCGATTCCGTGGCACGTTGCTGGGGCTGGCGGCGGTTTCGGCTCTGGCCGCGCCGTGCCTGGGAGCCCAGTTCCAGATCCGCGAGATCAAGGTCGGCCAGAAGCGAATTACGGTGATGATCCACCGGGGGCAGAGCTACCGCAAGATCGAGGTCGAGGACCTGGAGGACATGCGCCTCGGCGGCCAGCTGGTGTGCCTGGAGGGCAAGTTGAAGTCCTCCGGCGCAAAGGGCGTCAAGCTCTTCGGCACCGATCGGGTATTCAAGTATTCTTCTCCCGAACTATTCAGGAAGCTGGTGCCCGGCGACAACGTGTGGGTCGGGGGGCGTGCCAGCCGCGAGGGTGACAATCTCAGCTTCCTGATCGCGGTGGTCGTCAAACTCAAAACCGACCTGGAGCTTTTCGAGGAGCGGTTCAAGGCCGCGGGCGAAGCCGGCGACTGGGAGCGGTTGCTGGAGCTGGCATCCTGGATAGCCAAGAGCAAGGACTACAACCCGAAGATCGCCTTCGACGAGCACCGCCGGTACCGGATGTGCAAGTCCCGGGCCATCAGCAAGGCGTGTGTCAGCGCCGAGAGGGCCTTCAAGGACAAGAACGCGCTTGGCTACACCCGATTGGCCGCCGAGCTGCTGCGCCTGGGGGCCGATCGCGAGGTGGCCTACGGCTACCTTCGCCGAGCCGCCAGGATCGATCCCGATCACGAGTCTGCCGCCAAGCGCCTGGCGGCCGCCGGTTTCCTGAAGTGGCACGGTCGGTGGGTGACCCGCGAGGACAAGAAGCAGCTGGAAATCGCCGAGCAGAAGCGCCTGCGCCAGAAACTGGTGGCCGCCCGCGCCCGGGTGGGGCGGCGTCGGGACGAGGCGGTCCTTGGCGCCCGCAACCACGCGAGGGACGTGATCGAAATGGAGTCGTCGCTGGCGAGCGCCAAGCCCGAGGAGTTGGCCATGCGCCTGGCCTCGGAGATCGAAAGGGCTTCCGGCCCTCGCCTGGGCCGCCGGGCCCTGGCGCTGGCTGCCTCGCTGCCGGCAGCGAGGCAGGACAAGGCCATTGCCGCGGCGCTGAAGTCGTCCGAATCGGAGACCAGAATCGCCGCTCTGGAGCTCGTATCCTGCCGCAGGGATCTGGCCGCCCGCAAGGCACTGGTCAGGCTTGCCACCGCGGACAGCTCGGAGGAGGTGACCGAGCTGGCCTGCGCCCAACTGGCCAGGGCCGGCGATGCCCAGGCTCTGGCGACGCTGGTCGGCATGGTGCCGGTGGTCAAGGGCAAGGAGTTTCGCTCGCGCGCGGCCGTCGAGGCGCTGCGCAAGGCCACCGGCCAGGATCGTTACACCGAAGCCGAGTGGAGCATCTGGTGGAAGGCCAACAAGGCCTCCTATCCGCCGGGGCCGAGCAAGTAGTCGCCTGCCCGCACCCTTGCCGTTCTCGTAATCGGCGACCGCGATGCGCGGCGCTGGTGTTCCGAGCAGGCTGGGACGCTGCCGGGCACGACTACGATTCACCGTTCAGCTTCCGGGTTCGCCGAGCACCGGCTCCGTTGGGGGACCGGCAGACCCCGCCGCTTCCGGCGGAAAACTCCGCCGCCCGGGCCACGTCCGCAGGGGTTTCTCGGGTCTGCCTGAAATCGCAAAGTGAGCGAGATCAAGGCGTTGCGAGATATCTGTTGTTTCCGCCCGACTCTGGCACGGCCGGTGCTTATTCAGGGATCCTCAGGAAGGCTCCCTAGTAGCCTTAGCGCCAGACGGAGGGCAGGGTCGCAGTCCCCTGTCCTCTGTCGTTTTATCCCTGAAAATAAACGACTTACAACTCATTTCTTGACACTCGCATACATTTCCGCATACAATGGGCCGACGCAGGGGGCGGAGAGGGCTCATTTATGGCTAGGCCGGCAAAGCGAAAGCTGACGCTATTCAGGCGCGGGAAGATATGGTACGTAGAGGCCCGTGACCCTGTCTCGGGTCGGGTGCTGCAGATGTCTCTCAGGGAGAAGAACGCCGCGCTGGCGGCGGCCCGGCACGAGGAGCTTGAGGAGAAGTGGCAGGCCGGCGAGAAGATTTTTCCCAGGCAGCTGGGCGGCGGCGAGGCGTTCGGCCTGGCCGAGGCCGTGGAGAACTTCGTTGCGTGGCGCACGGGGCAGGTTGCCGACAGCACGCTTGGCCAGGACCGCAAGCGCCTGAGGCTATTTGCGCGGGGCTTCAAGGGCCGTCCGGTGAACAGAGTCACCCGGGCCGACGCCGACGCTTTTCTCAGCGATGTGCGCAGCCGCAAGGCCGGCCAGACCTACAACCACTACCTGCACAGCCTCCGCCTGTTCTTCAGGTGGGCGATGGACCGGAGCCTGATCCACTTCGATCCGACGAAGGGCCAGAAGACCGTCAAGGTGCCGACGCAGCCAGTTGTCTATCTGGACAAGGAAGAGCGGGCCAAGGTCATCAAGGCCGTGAAGGGCCACAAGCACGAGGCGGCGGTCGCCGTGGCCTTGGGCTGCGGCCTGCGTCGCGGCGAACTGGAACGCTTCGATCCGAAGAAGGACTTCGACGCGGGGCTCAAGCAGCTCCTCGTTCGCAAGAGCAAGTCCGGCAAACCCCGCTCCGTCCCGGTGCCTGGGTGGGTGCAGAAGATGCTCAAAGAAAAGGAGTACCAGCCGGTGCCCCGCGGCCGGGCAACTCGCCTGGCCCGCGTCAATTACTTTCCGGGTTGGCGACAATTATTCTTCGGGTATCCATTCTGTTTCCTGCCCCCCCTCCCCCCGGGGGGAGGGCCACATTGTGCATAAAAAAGCCTCCTTCCTGTGCGCT
>Ga0272441_10007282_pt1 | contig 18049 bp, 14 predicted proteins | sample SSMProp6N_FD_193582 | JGI IMG/M metagenome (GOLD analysis project Ga0272441, IMG submission 193582) | Marine sediment archaeal communities from Little Sippewissett salt marsh, Falmouth, MA, United States - SSM-Prop-6N | ecosystem: Environmental > Aquatic > Marine > Wetlands > Sediment ... | reverse complement strand
ACACCAAGGGGCGGCACAACTGCGTGTATCCCGACGACTTCGCGGGGGCGCGGATGGCCACGCGGCGCCTGCTGCAACTGGGCCACCGGCGGATCGCCTACGCCCACTACACCACGCGGAATCCCGAGGTGGAGATGGACGCGCTCCACTACTCGGTTCGCGACCGCATCGAGGGCTACCGCGAGGCCATGCGAGAGGCCGGTCTGACGCCCCGCGTTTTTGGCTGGGCGGCGCCGCCGCGGCCGGAGCGTCTGGCGCACGGGCGGCGGTGGCTGTCCGAGCCCGACCGCCCGACGGGCGTACTGGCGCACTCGCCGGAGTCGGCCGATGTGGTGCTGCTCGCGGCAGCGGCCGCGGGATTGCGTGTGCCTGATCAGTTGTCTCTGGTCATGATCGCGGACATCGGGCGTTCCCTCGCGGTGCACGAAGTGACGGCCGCCCGGGTGCCCACGCGGACGGTCGGCGCCGAGGCCGTGGAGCTGCTGATTGAGCGGCTGCCGGCCCCGCTCACGGACCGCCCCTCACGGGTCGTGCCCTACGACTGGGACGACGGCGCGACGCTCGCGCCGCTGGCCGAGGCGGGACGTGGACCTGTGGCCCGGTCGGTGCCGGACGCGTTGAAGAAACATTGCGGCGACGACGGAACCGCCACGGGACCGATGGAACAGACGGAGAACGAGTGAGAGGACGAATGGTGCGCCCGCGACCCGGCGTTTATCCGGCCGGGGGGGGGGCGGGCCAGGAGAATCTTCGAGGTGCGTATGACATGACCGACAATCAGCGAAGCATGTTTGTGTGTTCGAAAAGAGAGGACCGGTGGTCGGTTCTCCAAACGAGAGAAGGTTTCTTGATGCGAAGGAGCAGAGACATGTCGAGAATCGCAATGACAGGTTTGGTTGTAGTGCTGGCGATGGGGCTTGGAAGGGCCCAGGCGGCGCTGGTGTTGACGACGAGCGACAGCAAGCCGACCGGCAACGTCATCGAGGAGTTCTCGAATGACGCGCCGAGCCGTCCCACAAGCTATGGCTTCCGTTTCCCCAGCGGCAACGCAGCAAAGAACGAGCAGCTGGGCAACACCTTCCAGGTTGGCGCGGCGGCCGTTGCCGACAGCATCTCCGTATGGGTCGGCGACAGCCCGACCAGCGCGGACGGCAAGAAGGTCTATATTGAGCTTTGGGATCTCGGAGCCACGGACAGCGTTGACTACAGTCCCGATGATGGAACAGGCAATCTGCTCATCAGCAAAAGTGGGACGAGCTGGTTCACGAGCACCGACGTCATCGACAAGTGGGTCACCTTTGACTTTGACGGCACCGTTGCCCTGAGCACCGGCCGGGAGTACGGCTTCCTGATCGGGTTTGATGAAGGACAGGCCGACGACGAACGCGTAATGCTTGCTGTGCAGCGTGACGGCACGACCTATGCGAACGGCCGTTACTGGTTCCGCGAAGGCAATGATGGCGCCAACTCCGCCGCGGGCTACAGCGTTGCGGATGGCGCCGGGTTCAGTACCGAGACAGACCGTGACGTCCTGTTCGTGGTTCAGGCCGTTCCCGAACCGGCTTCGATGTTGGTTCTGGGCCTGGGCGGCCTGGGCATGCTGCTGAAGCGTCGCCGTCGGCCGTAGGCCGGACGTAAAGGCAAACGGACGGGCCGTCGTCGCGCGTGGCGGCGGGAACGCGGCCCGGACAACGAAGAAGCGCGAAAGGAGGGCCCTCGCCGCGGCGAGGGCCCTCCGCGCAAAGCACGGGTGCATTGTGGGCCGACGACGAAATGGTTTTACGCTGATCGAACTTCTGGCCGTCATCGCGATCATCGCGCTGCTGGTGACGATCCTGATGCCGACGCTCTCGCGGGCGAAGGAACTGGCGCGCGAGGCCGTGTGCCTGAGCAACGCTCGCAGCCAGGGGATCGCCGCCTACTTGTACGCCGAGGAGAACGACCGGAGAATCCCGAACTTCTACGGCACCGGGCACGGCAAGAACGACCCGGCCGGCGAACTGGGCGTCATCTACAACAATTCACGTCGGAACTGCTGGGCGGACATCCTCATCTGGGCGGACACGATCTCGCCGGGCGCGTTCGAATGCCCCACGGAATCCACGCCGGACCCGGACCCCGACAGCGACAGGACCCCCTCCAGCTACGGGGCCAACGTGTACATGTACTTGTATATGTACGGTGGGAAACTCGGACCGGGAAATCCCTACGAAGGTCTGGACGGCAACCTCGACGCGGTGGTCAACCCGTCCGAGAAGTTCATGTTCTGCGAGAGCCGCAACGCCAACCCGAAGGTCGGCCTCTGGGGCGGGCGCGAGCCGGCGACCATCCGCCATCAACTCGCCGCGGTCTATACCTTCGCGGATGCGCACTCCAACATCCTGAGCTTCCGCGAGCTGTACGGCACGGACTTCGACCCGGCCGAGAGCATCATGACGAACATCATCAACGCGGCCATGCTGTCGGGCAAGTGGGGCGGCGGCACGTGGTGGGGGACGGGCGCGATCTACGCCGAGTGCTTCCCGCGCTGGGCGCCGTGGTATTGAGCACCAGACGACGCGAAGGGAACCCGATGCATAGACTGGAACCCGTCCGAGTGGCCTCGGCGCTGCTCGGCGTGACGAGCTTCCTCGCCGCTTCCGCGCCGGCCGACGAACAAGTCGTTGACATTGAGACGGTCGGCGCGCAGGACCGGATGGCGATCTGGGAGGAGGCGGCGAAGGCCGACGGATATGCCGAAGTAACGGCCGCGGTGCCGAACTTCGGCAACAAGGCCCTCTGGCCGACGCTGACGGGGCGGGAGGCGTTCGTTGTCCAGGAGTGGCCCAAGCCCGCGCGGACGCTGGTCTGGGCGCACCCGGGCGAGAGCGGGGCGGTGTACCCCCGGCCGACGCCGCGCGACCCGACGGACCCGAAGAACTGGCGGGAAGACGGGCGCCCGTGCGAGACGTTCGTACTGGACGAGCAGACGGACCTGGTCCTCCCGCCCAGTGAGACGCCTTACGTGGTGAACTTCCGCGAAGGGCCCGTGCGCGAGGTCGTCCGCCACGTGACGGTCGGGGCGGGCGCGACGTTCGCGGGCGTCTCCCGGGCGGTCCGCGGGAATATCTGGGTCAAGCGCGGCGGCAGCATCGGTTGCCACGGCTCGACGAACTTCGTCGGGGAGCGCCACACGTTCTTCCGCAACGACAACGACACCGGGCTCGATTCGCAGTACTACACCTTCAACAAGGAGCAGCCCGAGCTGTCCGTGGAGTTCTTGGGGCGGACGGCGACGCTGGATGAGTGGAAGCTCTTCCGCGGGACGGTGATCGTCGGGGCCGAGTCCACGATGCTGCCCGGGCGCAACGCCCAGCCGTTCGTCGAGAAGGAAGGCACGCTCGTCCTGATGGACAACGCCTTCTGGGGCAAGTGGCAGATCGAGTTCGCCGAGGCGCTGGACCTGGAGGTCAAGGGCAAGCTGCTGGGCGGCCTGCCGGAGCGCCCGCTGACGCGGAACGCGTACGTCGGGCTCTCGATCCGCAACTGGAAGCCGGTGGACTTCTCCAGCGTCGAGGACCCCGACGGCAAGCATGCCCTCACGGACAAGCGCGTCTGCTCGCTGATGGCCCGCTCGGGCGCGGTCCTCCGCACGCATGCGGCGCCCGGCAGCGAGGCGCGACTGGTCATCACTCGCCGCCCGAAGTTCTTCGGGCGCGAAAAGAGCCGCGAATGGTTCGGCCAGCTTGGCTACCTCGGGCAGATACGCCCCGGGCCGTGCATCAAGGGACGGATGCGCAAGAGCAAGTACCGAGAAGACGCGAAGTTCCGGCAGATGTTCGAGAGCCTCCGGTGGAAGACGGTGATCTTCGTGGACGCCGACGTGACGATCGACAACGTCTTGCTCGACCACATTGGTCCTGGGGGCATTGCGACGCCTGATCCGGATGCCTTTCGGGCGCGGAAGAGCATCACGTACGGCCCGAACCTGCTGTGCGACCCGGCCGAACTGCCGACGCGCGTGGACAAGCTGCGCCCCAAGAGCCGCGGCGGGTACGGATACTGAGTGGCCCTGGGTCCGTGAATAAGCCGGCATAATCGCCCATATCAGGCACAAAAGGGGTGTTTGGAGGGCAATCGGCGCCTATAATCCCGCAAATTCGGTCCAGAGAACCACTCAAGGACTGCGCGCATGCCGCGTCGAGACGATCTCCACACCATCCTCATCGTCGGCTCCGGACCCATCGTCATCGGGCAGGGGTGTGAGTTCGACTATTCCGGCACCCAGGCGTGCAAGGCCCTCCGCGAGGAAGGCTACCGCATTGTGCTGATCAACTCGAACCCGGCCACGATCATGACAGACCCGGAATTCGCCGACCGGACCTACATCGAGCCGATCACGCCCGAGGCCGTGGCCAAGATCATCGAACAGGAGCGGCCGGATGCGCTGCTGCCGACGCTGGGCGGGCAGACGGCGCTGAACACGGCCGTGGCGGTGCACGACGCCGGGACGCTGGAGAAGTACGGCGTGGAGCTGATCGGCGCGACGCGCGAGGCGATCCACCGCGCCGAGGACCGGACGGAATTCAAGAACGTCTGTGTGTCGGTCGGCGTGGAGGTCCCGTCGAGCGGTGTGGCGCACAGCATGGAGGAGGCGCGGCGGATTATGCGGGAGGTGGGGCTGCCGGTGTGCATCCGGCCGGCCTACACGCTGGGCGGAACGGGCGGCGGGTTCGCGTTCAACGTGGAGGAGTTCGAGACCATCGCCGCGCGGGGGCTGGAGTACTCGCCCATCGACGAGATCCTCATCGAGCAGTCGGCGCTCGGGTGGAAGGAATACGAGCTGGAGGTGATGCGCGACAAGGCGGACAACGTGGTCATCGTTTGCTCCATCGAGAACGTCGATCCGATGGGCGTGCATACGGGCGATTCGATCACGGTGGCGCCGGCCCAGACGCTGACGGACAAGGAATATCAGCGGATGCGCGACGCGGCCATCGCCATCATCCGGGCGGTGGGCGTCGAGACGGGCGGCAGCAACATCCAGTTCGCCATCCACCCGGATGACGGGCAGATGGTGGCGATCGAGATGAACCCGCGCGTCAGCCGCTCGTCGGCCCTGGCGAGCAAGGCGACGGGGTTCCCCATCGCGAAGATCGCGGCGAAGCTGGCGTGCGGCTACACGCTCGACGAACTGCCCAACGACATCACGCGCGAGACGCCGGCGTGCTTCGAGCCGACGATCGACTATTGCGTGGTGAAGATCCCACGCTGGACGTTCGAGAAGTTCCCCGAGGCCGACGAGACGCTGACTACGCAGATGAAGTCCGTCGGCGAGGGGATGAGCATCGGGCGGACGTTCAAAGAGGCGCTGCAGAAGGGCATCCGCTCGATGGAGGTCAAACGGTACGGCTTCGGCCTCGATTCGAACGACCAGTGGTTGCGGAGCGTCCGCGGCTCGGGCGGCGGGGCGGATGCTGTCGGCAGCGAGGAGGCGGGCTTCCCCGTCGAGGAAACGAAGCTCCGCCGCAAGCTGAGCATCCCCGCGCAGGGCCGGCTCTACCACATCCGCTACGCGCTCAAGCAGGGATGGCCCGTCGAGCAGGTCCACGACCTGACGCACATCGACCCGTGGTTCCTCGCCCAGATGAAGCAACTCGTCGACTTCGAGACCGAGATTGGGAGCTTCGAATCGCTCGACGCCGCGCCCGAGGATCTCATCCGCCGCGCGAAGCAGTGGGGTTACTCGGATATCCAACTCGCATGCGTTTGGTGGACCACGCCCGACGCCGTCCGCGCCCGCAGGGAGGAACTGGGCATCGAGCCGGTGTACAAGCTGGTCGATACCTGCGCGGCCGAGTTCGAAGCATTCACTCCGTACTACTACTCGTCCTACGAATCGCAAATCGCGAATGTCGGATCGCGAACTGGGGACACGCCCGAGACTGCGGGCAATCAAAAATCGAAAATCGACAATCGAAAATTCCTCGACGATGAAGTCCGTGTCACTGACCGCAGGAAGATCGTGATCCTCGGCGGGGGCCCCAACCGCATCGGGCAGGGAATCGAGTTCGACTACTGCTGCGTACACGCGGCCTTCGCGGCCAGGGAGCTCGGCTACGAGGCCGTCATGGTTAACTCGAACCCCGAGACGGTCTCGACCGACTACGACACGTCGGACATGCTCTTCTTCGAGCCGCTGACGCTCGAGGACGTGCTGAACATCTGCGAGCGGCTCAACGGCCGGCCATTGAAACAGCCCACCACAGAGGGCACAGAGAACGCAGAGAAGACAAAGAAGGACGAGAATGTTTCCTCTTCCTCTGATTCCTCTGTGTCCTCTGTGGTTGATTCCGGGCTGCTCCACGGCGTCATCGTGCAGTTTGGCGGGCAGACGCCGCTGAACCTTGCTCGCCGGCTGGAGGAGGCGGGGGTGCCGATCATCGGCACCTCGCCCGAGAGCATCGACCTCGCCGAGGACCGCAAGCGGTTCGGCGAGGTCCTCGCGGAACTGGGCCTCAAATGCCCGCCGGGGGGAACGGCGTTCAGTGTCGAGCAGGCCCGCGAGGTCGCCCGACGCATCGGCTATCCGGTGCTCGTCCGACCGAGCTACGTCCTCGGCGGCCGGGCCATGGAGATCGTCTCCGACGAGCAGCAGCTCGACGTATACATGGGCAGGGCCGTCGATGCCTCCACCGTCGGGCGCGAGCACCCGATTCTCATCGACAAGTTCCTCGCCGGGGCGACGGAGGTCGACGTCGATTGCATCGCCGACTTCGGCCTGCAGCCCGGCGGCGAGCCGGAGCCGAACCCGCGGGCCGTCGTCTGCGGCGTCATGGAGCACATCGAGGAGGCCGGCATCCACTCGGGCGACTCCGCGTGCGCCTTGCCGCCGTTCTCGCTGCCGGCGGGTGTGGTCACGGAGATTGAGCGACAGGCGAGGCTGCTCGCCGAGCGGCTTGCCGTTCGCGGCCTGATGAATATCCAGTTTGCCGTCAAGGACCGCGACGTGTACGTTCTCGAGGTCAACCCCCGAGCGTCCCGCACGGTGCCGTTCGTCTCGAAGGCGACCGGCGTGTCGTGGGCCAAGCTCGCGGCGAAGGTGATGGCCGGCGTGAGCCTGGCGGAGCTGGGCGTCAGCGAAGCGCCCCGGCCGAAGCAGACCTCCGTTAAGGAGAGCGTCTTCCCGTTCACCAAGTTCCCCGGCGTGGACGTGATCCTCGGCCCGGAGATGCGATCGACCGGCGAGGTGATGGGCGTCGATATGACGTTCGGCATGGCGTTCGCCAAGAGCCAGCTCGCCTCGGGGCTGGTGCTGCCCGCGCACGGGCGGGTGTTCCTGTCCGTCTGCGACGCCGACAAGCCGCACGTGGCGGGGCTCGCCCAGCGGCTGGCGGCCATGGGATTCGAACTGTCGGCCACATCGGGCACGTTCGCCGTGCTCGCCGAGGCGGGCGTCCGCGTGCGCCAGCTGCCCAAGCTCTCCGAGGGCCGGCCGAACGTCGCGGACCTGATTACCAACGGCGACCTGGACCTGCTCATCAACACGCCGACGCGGCGCGGGCCCGCGACGGATGAGGGGCGGATCCGCGCGCTCGCGACGATTCATAACGTGCCGCTGATCACGACAATGACGGCCGCCCGGGCTGCCGTCGATGCCATCGCGGCCCTCAAATCCGGCGGCGCCGAGAACGCCTGGACCGTTCGGCCGCTTCAAGAGTACTTCCGGCAAGCGGGGGATGCGGAAGCAGGTGCCCATGCGGATTGAGTCGGCAAACGCGGTCGATCTGGGCAGCCCGGCGGGGCAGTTGCGGGCACGGGCGGTCCGTCTTGGTCCGGACGCACCTCCCGCGGCACTCGTGGCATGGTGCGCGGACTTCGACGTCGATCCGTACGTCGAGATGTTCTACTTCCCCTCGGACACGCTCAAGCTGGCGGTCGTGACGGCCGAGGGCGAGGTCCTCTGGACGCGAGACCTTGGCAAGGGCGTGGTCCCAGGCATGTGGTTCTGCCCCATTCACGCCTTCGATCTCGACGGCGATGGCGTGAGCGAGATCTGGCTCGTCAGCAACGTCAACGAGGACCACCCGCTCAGCCTCCGCGGGTACCGGCTGGAGCGACTCGACGCCGCCACGGGGGAGACGACGGGGCAGTGGCCCTGGCCGTGCGGCAACAGCAACCAGGCCCTCGGGCCCCAGTTCCGCAACTTCATCCTCGGCGGGCACGTGCGAGGCGAGCCGGCTCTGGTGACGGCTCAGGGGACATACGGGGACATGTTCATTCAGGGGTGGCGGCCGGACATGGCGCCTCGGTGGGAACACGTCGTCCGCGCCGAAGACCCCGGCGCCCGGGGCAGCCACATGGCCCCGGTCGTGGACCTCAACGACGACGGTGTGGACGAGCTGCTCTGGGGCGAGCGGTGCATCGAACTGGACGGCGGCCGCGAGCTGTTCTGCTGCGATCGCGAGACGTATCGCGGGCACTCGGACATCATCTGGCCGTTCCGCAATCCGGAGACGGGCCGCTACGTGATCTTCACGGCGCGCGAAAGCGACGGCGAGGTGTCGCCGCGCGTGGCGTTATTTGACGATTCTGGCGAGCGCATCTGGGGCGCCGTTGACCGCGGACACATGGACACGGGCTGGGTGGCCTGCCGCGACGACGGGCGCCGCGTGGCGATGGCGATTCGCATCGGGCACAAGACCTGCGGCCCGGACGGCCGACACCATCAAGACCGGAAGGAATTCGTCTTCGACGCCCTGACCGGTGAGCGCCTAGAGCTTCCGTTCAGCGTGTATCAGACGATCCCGGTGACGACCGGCAAGGGTCACGACGTGCTGGTTCGGGGTATCCCCGGCGGCAATGGGGACGTCCTCGACTGGCGCGGGGAGGTCATCGCCAACGTCCCAGGCACCGTGGCGATGGCGCAGGGGTACGTCCGCCGCCCCGGTGATGTGCTGCTTACGTACGAGCCGAGCGGCACAATCCGGTTCTGGAACGTGGGGGGCTAGCAGGCAGCCTGCGAGGAGCGGCGGCCTATGATGCCCGGCGGTTGACCCGCGCCTCCGGCGTGTCGCGTTCGGCGTCGATCGGAGCCAGGCACACCGCGTTCGACAGGCGGATGTGGCGGTGGAACAGCGTCGGCACGACACGCAGCGTGCCGAAGACCGGATGCAGGAACGCCTGTCCGTGCCGCAGCCGTCGGCCGGCCTGGACCTGCGCGGCAGCCGCCCATTTGATAGCCGAGCCTGCGGCCTTCGCCTCCTCCGGACGGGCGGGCAAGGCAATCTCCGGCAGGCCGAACGTCTCCAGCCCGCGGGAGATGCACACCACGTGTCCCGACACCGGCCCGGCGACTGTCCGCACCGCGATCAGGTCGGTGACGACGGCGTCCGCCCCACGCGCCCGCCCCAGCCGCGAGCGGAGCGTCTTGCTGACGCGGCGCGCCTTGCCGGCGGGGGGGACCAGGAGGAACGGCGTGTCGGGCTCCATCAACGCGGCCGTCAGCTTCGCGAGGTACATCGCCGCCCGCCCCGATTCGGCCGTCGCGTGTGAGACGACGATCAGTGCCCCGCGCGTGGCGGCCATGCGGGCGACCTCGGCCTCGCTGCCGCGGCGGCGAATGTAGCGGGCGTACGGCTCGATGTCCTCGCACGCCCAGTAGCGGCCGGGCAGAACGGTCACGGACATGGGAAAGCGGGGCGACGGACTGATCTTATAGACCTCGGCCGCCCCAACGGCGAAGCTCGGCCGGGCCTCGCGGGCCCGCAGGAAATGCCGCCCGGTCCAGCGCGACAGCCGCCGCTGCACCGCTTCGACCGACAGCCGCGGCTCGCCCGTCGTCAGCAGCACCATGCTTCGGAAGTGTTGCATATCCCCTGTATCGGCCCGCCCCCGCCCAGTCTGAACTACCGCCCGTCTGGGCGTCATGGCGTGCGACCCGCGGGAGCAGCCGTGTTGCGGCGTGGTTGCGTCGTCCCCGCGCGCCGGGGCTCCGCAGGCCACCGCGCCCGCCGTTGCTCTTCCCATGCAATCCCCGAATCTCCGTAGTCCCGCTCCGTTGCCTCATGCCGCGCCCAAAACGCCATCGACAATCGCCCTTCGACCATCGACAATCCCCGCATGGCGCTCAAGACCGAGGAATATCTTCGCCCGGATGTCATCCAGCGGGTGCGCCGGCTGGACCTGAAGGCCCGGTTCATCGTCGAGGGGTTCGTCGCCGGCCTGCACGGCTCGCCGTTCCACGGCTTCTCCGTCGAGTTCGCCGAGCACCGCAAGTACACCCCCGGTGATGACCCGCGCCAAATCGACTGGAACGTCTATGCCAAGACCGACCGGTTCTACATCAAGAAGTTCCGCGCCGAGACCAACCTCGAGGCGTACCTGCTCGTCGATTGCTCCGCGTCGATGGACTATTCCACCGGCGGGCGGATGACCAAGATGGACTACGCCATCTGCCTGGCGGCCGCGATGGGCTACATGATGATCCACCAGCAGGACGCCGTCGGCCTGGCGACGTTCGCCGAGCACCTGATTCATTTCCTGCCGCCCAAATCCAAGCGTTCCCACCTGACGAACCTTCTGGGCCACTTGGCGCGCACGGCCGCGACGGGCAAGACGGGGCTGGCCGATGCCCTGCACGATGTGGCCAACCGCGTGAAGAAGCGTGGGCTGATGATCCTGCTGTCCGACCTGCTCGCGCCGCAGGAGGACGTGCTGCGGGCGCTGCATCACCTGAAATTCGGCGGGCACGACCTGATCATCTTCCAGGTGCTCGACCACAGCGAGCTGACGTTCGACTTCGACGGGCAGATGCGGTTCGAGGACCCGGAGACGCGCGACCACGTCGAGGCCGACCCGCAGGCCATTCGGGCGGCGTACCTGGAGGAGATTCAGGCGTTCATCGACCGCTACAAACGCGAGTGCCAGGCCGTGCGGGCCGACTTCGTCACCGTCAGCAACGACATGAGCTTCGACAAGGCACTCATCGAGTTCCTCGCCGAGCGCGAGAGCCGGATGTAGTCGAGCGCCGGGCGTTTCGGATTCGAAACAGAGGCCCAGAGGGTCAGAGCAGATGGAGAACGGCAGAATCCGTCCCCATGTCTGCGGCTCGGCGTGAAATGGGAGTAGCGGCAGGCCCGAACGGGCGCTGGCTGGGCTCCTGCAGTTGATTATTCGCCGTGGGGCGGCGTATCATGCACGCGCCCGGAATCAGATCGACGGGAGGCATCCATGCGGAAAGTGACACTCGGACGCAGCGGGCTGGAAGTGACCGCCGTTGGGTTCGGCGGGATTCCGATCCAGCGGATCAGCGACGACGAGGCGGAGCGGGTGGTCCGCCGGGCGCTCGACCTTGGGATCAACTTCATCGACACGGCCAGCGGCTACACGGACAGCCAGGTCAAGATCGGCCGGGCGATCCGCGGGCGTCGCGACGGGCTCGTACTCGCCAGCAAGAGCGGCAGCAAGGACAAGGCCGGTATGCTCGCCGACATCGACCGCAGCCGTCGCGAGATGGGGGCCGACCGCATCGACCTGTATCAACTGCACAACTGTGCGACGGCCGACGCGTGGCAGGCGGTCTCGGCGCCGGGTGGGGCGCTGGAAGGCATGCTCGAGGCGCGCGAGCGCGGCTGGATCGGGCACATCGGCGTCACCTCGCACAGCCTGGACTTCGCGCTCAAGCTCGTCGAGGAGGACGTGTTCGGAACGCTTCAGTTCCCGTTCAACCTGGTGACGGGCGAGCCGGCCGAGCGGCTGATTCCGCGCTGCCGCGAGCGCGGGGTGGGCTTCATCGCGATGAAGCCGCTGTGCGGCGGGCTGTACGACGACGCGACGCTGGCGTTCAAGTTCCTCAACGGCTTCCCGGATGTGGTGCCGATTCCGGGCATCGAGCGGGTGGAGGAGATCGAGCAGATCGCCCCGCTGGTGGAGGCGGGCGAGACACTGACCGGAGATGAGCGCCGCCGGGCCGAGGAAGCGGCCGAGGGGCTGGGCAAGGTTTTCTGCAGGCGCTGCGGGTACTGCGCCCCGTGCCCGAACGGCGTGCCGGTGACCGGGGCGATGATCTTCGAGAGCATCGCCGCCCGCCTGCCGACGGAGAAGGTCGTCGGCCACGCCCGCGCCATCGTCGAGGGCGTCGCCAAATGCACCGAGTGCGGGCTGTGCGAGGAGAAGTGCCCGTACAACCTGCCGATTCGCGTGACGATCAAGGCCGCAGCCGAGAAGGCACAGCAGATCCTGGTCGAGACGGGGTAGCGAGGGGGGGGGCGCCCGAAGGCTCGCGTGGGGCGGCACCCAGAAGCTCCGGCCTGTGGGTGTCCGGCGGACTCGCAGCCACGAGTGTGTGGGCGACTTCGCCGCGGCGCGCTTGAGGGTGCCACGCGTTCAGGTGCGGACGGCGAGCTCGAGGCCGTGCGGGCAGGGGATGTGGCAGACGTGGAAGTCGTCGAGGGCGTGCAGGAACTCGACGAAGTCGGCCATCTGAGCCGCCAGGTTCTCCGTGTTGTCCACCGTGACCGTGCATTGGCGGGCGAGCTTGTTCGTCACGGCGTCCCAGTATTCCTGCGTCTCCGCCTTCGTCGCGTCGAGGAAGAGGAAGTCGATCCCGTCGGGCAGTTCGACGAGGCGCTTCCGGGCGTCGCCCGTGTAGAGCGTGATCGCGTCGGCCAGGCCGGCCTTGTCGAACATCTTCCGTGCGTGTTCGTGCTTGGCCTCGTTCTTCTCGAAGGTATGCAGCCGGCCGGCGTTCTGCTTAGCCGCCGCTGCGAGGAACAGGCCGCTGAACCCGTAGCTGGTGCCGACCTCGGCGATCTGCTTCGCCCCGGCCCCCAGCGCAAGGGCATGCAGGATCATGCCTTCGTCTCGGGGCACGTTCCAAGAATCCGGCCGTGCTTCCTGGAACGCCTCCAACTCGTCTATGGTCCCAAGCACCTTCGCGTCCAGCATGTTTCCTCCTGGCTCTAAAGCCGCACGGGGATGTCTTTGCTCTGCAGGTGTTCCTTCATCTGCCGGATGGTGAACGTGCCGAAGTGCGCGATGGACGCGACGAGCACGGCGTCGGCGTGGCCTTCGAGGATGGCCTCGCTGAGATGCTCGAGCTTGCCGGCCCCGCCCGAGGCGATTACGGGCACGTCCACGGCGTCGGCCACCGCGCGGGTCATGGGGATGTCGTAGCCCGCTTGCGTCCCGTCGGCGTCCATGCTCGTCGGCAGCAACGTGCCCGCGCCCAGGGCGACGATCTTCCCCGCCCACGCCACCACGTCCAGCCCCGTCGGCTCACGCCCGCCTTTGACCACCACCTCGAACCCAGACGGCAGCTCCGCGTTCGTCTTCGTGTCGATGGCCACGGTGATGTGATCCCGACCGAACTTGTCCGCTGCGTCGGCCACCAGCGTCGGCTTGCTCACGGCGGCCGTGTTGATCGACACCTTCGTGACCCCCGCGTCGAACAGCCGCGACATGTCGTCCGTCGTCGAGATGCCCCCGCCCACCGTCAGCGGCACGGTGATCTGGTCCACCGTCCGGCGGACCGCCTCGAGGAAGGTCTTTCGGCCCTCCAGGCTGGCGGTGATGTCGAGGAAGACGAGTTCGTCGGCGCCGGCCTCGCTGTAGGCGGCGCCAGCCTCTGCGGGGTCGCCCAGTTCCTGGATGTCCACGAAGTGCACGCCCTTGACCAGCTTGCCGTCGCGCGTGTCGAGGCACGGAATGATTCGCCGGTATTCCATGTCTGCTCCTTTGGGCGGCGCGTGATGCGCCCGAGGGAATAGGGAGAGCCTACCGCTGAACGGGCGGCGTGTCAACGCGACGAGACCGCACGAGAGGGTCCACGCAGCAATGGACCCGCGGGCCGAACTCGTCGCCGGTGGCAGTCGGCTGGGTCGCCGACGCGCGGAAGCTCCCTGGGGCGCCCGATCAAGCCGCGCCGCACGGCGGTCGGATGGGGGCTACTGCGTCCCGGGCAGCGCTGACCGCTTCGAGAGCGATGAGAAGGGTCAGTTCAGGATTCTTACGGCCCGGACTAGAGCGGTGATTCGCGGTTCCAGAAGGCGGAGGCGAAGGGCCTGGACGGTCTCGGCCTGGCGTTGGCTCTCCTCCCGAATGGCTTCGGGAGTCGTGGGGCGGGCGGCCCCGGCAAGATTCTCGGTGTCGCTGTAAATCATGGAAATTTCCTTGTACCACCTCTTGTGAACCATCGGCAAACGAGGCGCTCGGCCTTGAGCGGGAAGCGGCTTGGCGGGGTCCGGTTCGCGACGGTATCATTGAGTGGCAGGCAATGCGGCGGCGATGGCTGCGTTGGGCGCTGCGTTATCTGCGACCGGCCGTCCCGCCGAAGCCAGGAACAAGGGGCTTGCCATGAACAAACCAGTCCTGATCACGATGGCCGGCGTAGCGATGCTCGCCGGGCTTCTGCCCGCGCTCGCCGATGACCAAACCGACGCGCTCATCCAGGAAGTGACCCGCACGGCCAAGACGCCGGCGGAGCGGGCTATGCGGCTGTACGAAGCCGCCCAGATGGTCGAGGAGGATGCCGAACTCCAGGCCAAGCTGCTCTCCGAGGCGGTGGAACAGGGCTTGGAGGGGGTGGCCGAGGAGGCGGGTCGCAACACGGCCGAGAAGGCCCTCGACGACCTTGTGGAGAAACAGGCCGGCAAGGCCGGGCTCTGGCGCACGAAGCGCGAGGAACTCTACCGCCGGTGGTATCGCGTCGCGCAGGGCGACGAGAAGCGCTCGGTAGGGCGGAAGCTGATCGACCTGCTGGTGGCCGAGGGCGAGCGGCAGGAGCAGGCGGGCGAGTGGGCCCAGGCCGTCGTCCCGCTGGGCGAGGCGAGTACGCTGGCCGCGTATCTGCGGCTGCGCGAGCAGGACCGTCTCAAGCACCGGCATCACCGGGCGGCTTACATGAGCACCGTCGAACGGCGGGTCGAGGGTCTGAAGACATCGCTCGAGAAAACGCCGGGTGACGCCACCGTCCGTGGGGCCCTGGTGCGGGCCCTCGTGGTGGAAATGGACCGACCGGACGAGGCGACGGAGTTCCTCAGCGCCGAGCTCGACGAGACGTGGCGCACGTACGTTCCGCTGGCCGCGCAGCCGGTCGACAGGCTTCAGGCCCGGGCGTGCCTGGAGCTTGGCGACTGGTATTTCGGGGACCTCACGAAAGGGACGAACGACTTCACGCGGGAGTGGATGCTGCGCCGGGCCCGGACGTACTACGAGCGATTCGCGGCGCTGCACGAGGGGAAAGATGCGGCCGCGCTGAAGGCGAAGGTCGCGCTGGATAACATCGCCGACGAACTGGCGAAGCTGGAGGTCCCGCTACGACCGGAACCGGAAGAGCAGGTCGCCAAGAAGCCGCCCGAGGGCGAGGGCGAGGAGAGCCGGGAACGCACGGAGGGGCAGGAACGGGACGGCGAAGGCCGCCCCCCGGCGGAGCAGCACCCGTATCGCCGGCTCATTGACCGCTGGCGGAAGCACCGCTGGCGCCGCTGAGTCGGCGCGCAGTATCTGCGGGTCCATGGCGAAGTCGCGCGCTCGGCCGGGGCGCGAGCAGGGGGGGCACTGCACCGCCAACAGGGGGATACCCGATTCGGTGATTTCCCGAAGGATCCACAGATGGCGTCATTTGGCCGACTAGAATTCATCTGAGCGGAGGCGGACCAGCGGCCGCCCGGGTCGCCAGGCGTCCGGCCGTCCGACTGTTCTGACGACGCTTAGTGCAGACCTTCTGGGAAGGAGATCCTCCGATGGCAAACGTAGCGCGCGAGATGGTGAAGAAGTCGGGTGTGGACGTGGATGAGCTCCTGGAGCTCTTGGTAGCGAACGCGGCCGCGGAACTGACGACCTTCTACTACTACACGATCCTTCGGGCGAACCTCATCGGCCTGCAAGGCGAGGGCGTCAAGGAGATCGCCGAGACGGCCCGCATCGAGGACCGGAACCACTTCGAGGCGTTGGTCCCGCGGATCTACGAGCTCGGGGGCAAGCTGCCCGACAACATGAAGGAGTTCCATGACATGTCGGCCTGCCCGCCCGCGGGGCTGCCCAAGGACCCCACCGACGCGAAGGCGATCCTCAAGGTACTGGTCGAGGCGGAGCGGTGCGCGGTCCGCGGCTACACGCACATCTGCAACCTGACGGCCGGCAAGGACCACCGCACCTACGGCCTGGCACAGGCGATTCTCAACGAGGAGATCGAGCACGAATCGTGGTTCTCCGAGTTCCTCGGCGAGGGTCCGTCCGGGCACTTCCTGCGGCGCGGCGAGACGTCGCCGTTCGTCGGCCCGTACATGCAGTAGGTCGCCAGAGCAGCGGCGACGTAACGCCGCAGTGCATCGAGTGAGTTCCTGGGTTCCGCGTTTGCGCCGGCCGGAAGACATACAGGGCCGGCGAACGTGCGGTCGCGGCTCGCGCAGTTCCGCCTCCGGCCTGCGGCTGCTCAATCGCCAATCGCCAATCGGCAATCCGAAGGCTGCTCCCTCGTGCGATCCATTGCCATCGACTTCTTTCCGTTGCCGTTCGGTGCGCTCCATTGCCGTCCAAGTCCCGGCATTTCCGTCGGCTGCCATCTTCTGCCAAGCCCATTGTCATCATAAACACTTATATAACAAATGTTTACGACGTTTCTGGCCTTCCGAAACCGCCCAAGGTTAGGGGCGGGAAGGGGAAAACGCAGTTTTCCGGAAGGCCTGAGCACTGAGGCCTGTGGTCTGAGGAACGACCGCTTGCCGCGGCGTAGCGTTGGCGAAGCCGTGTAGGTTCGTGAACCCGTCAACCCGCACCGCCTGCGCAATCGACAGTCGTCAATCAGCAATCGACAATGTCCCGTATTCTCGTGTCAAAGGCGGTTGAGCAGTCGGCCCCGAGCGGGCCCTCCGACCGATCAATGGGACAAGCAGTCAATCCGTCGACCGGCTATTTGCTAACTATATAACCCCCGGCCGTAATTGCAAGAGAATTCTGCCCCGGCCGAGAGAAAATTACCAACGGCATGGCTGGCTCGACGGGATCGGGCGCCGTGGGCTGCGGCCGGGAGGACGGCGACGCCAACCGCAGATTCCGCAGACACAAGCAAGCCGCGACCGCAAGGGAGCGGGATTTCGGAGAGAGCGGGGTCCGGGGATGTTCGTTGTGTGGGTGGCGTGCTTTGGCGACCAGGCCAGCCAGGCCCGGCCGGACTTCGACCCCGGCAGGGGTGGCGCGAGCCGGCCGCCTGTGTCGCGACGGGAATCGCCTCACCCCGACAGCGTCCTCCGCGACCTCTGCGTTGAAAGCTGTTGCCGTTTCCCCGCTCGCGCGGGACAATCCCGGCCATGGGGTACCGGGCGTTCATCCCGGGGTGTACGCCGCAATCGCTGATCCGCCGATTCGACCGCTTCCGCTACGCCTACGATCGCGCCTCCAACCGCACCTGGCGCGAGAACTACGAGGCCCGCCAGCAGTCCGAGGCCCTCGACGAGTTCTACACCTACGACGCCCTCGACCGCCTCACCAACATGGACCGCGGCACGCTCTCCGGCACGCATCCGAACTACTCGGCCCCCGCCAGCCCCGCGGCCGAGGAGGACTGGACGCTCTCCCAGACCGGCAACTGGTCCGGCTACGTCCGCAAGACCGGCGGCAACACGGACCTGAACCAGTCCCGCGAGCACAATCCGGTCAACGAAATCGCCGACACCTCCGGCGATTCCGACGCGATTACCGAGAGCACGGGGCCGTCCTGGATCGACCCCGCCCACGACCCGGCCGGCAACATGACGACGGCCCCGCGGCCGGGGCGGGGCGCGGAGACCGACGCCGAGGAGACGGCCCTGACGCTGCTGTACGACGGCTGGAACCGCCCGGCCGCGGCGAAGATCGGCGAGACGGGGGTCGGGCGGTACGAATACGACCCGGCTTCGCCAAGGCTACGCCGCGCCAAGCGGCCTGAACCGCCGCGTGAAGAAGCACGTGGACAGCGAGTCGCCGGGCGCCCCCGACGGCGTGGACGCCTACCGGCACTTTTTCTACAATAGCTCTTGGCGGGTCTTGGAAGAGCGGGTCTCGTCCAGCGAGAACACGGCCCCGGAGACGA
>Ga0272441_10007281_pt1 | contig 18053 bp, 11 predicted proteins | sample SSMProp6N_FD_193582 | JGI IMG/M metagenome (GOLD analysis project Ga0272441, IMG submission 193582) | Marine sediment archaeal communities from Little Sippewissett salt marsh, Falmouth, MA, United States - SSM-Prop-6N | ecosystem: Environmental > Aquatic > Marine > Wetlands > Sediment ... | reverse complement strand
GCCCTGGAAGTCTACCAGGTTGATAGGCTGGAGGTGTAAGCATGGCGACATGTTAAGCTGACCAGTACTAATTGCCCGAACGGCTTGGCCTTTAATTTAGCAATGCGGCTCGAATTGCGAAGCCGTGTTGCGGCCTAATAACGCTAAGCGCACTGCCATGAAGACGTGTCCTTTCCTTCGCCCTTGCATTCGCTGTTGAGGTTTTTGCCGGTGGCCATGGCGGTGGGGCCACACCTGTTCCCATTCCGAACACAGTAGTTAAGCCCACTAGCGCCTATGGTACTGCCCGGGAGACTGGGTGGGAGAGTCGGTCGCCGCCGGCACAATGTTGCGAGCCCCGCAACGCACCGCGAAGTGCGTTGCGGGGTTTGCGCTTTGTGGGGTGTGCTACAATGTGATTGGGTCTGATGAGGACCATATGCTTGCGAGCCGGATTATTGCCGCGAACGATCGTTACCCGGGAACTGCTTTGGGAAGAAGACCGTGAAACCGTGTGAAACACCACGCTCAATGCCTGACGCGATTGTCGACGAAGTCCGCGCGATTCGTGCCGAACTATCCGCGCGATTCGGCAACGATGTCGCAAAGCTCTGCGAGTACCTGCGTGAGAGGGAAGTCCAGTACGGTGATCGCGTTGTAAAACCTGGCAAGCTTCCGGCAGAGAATCACCTGCGTGTTGCCACTGGAGAACGCGGATAACGTTGCCACGCTTACAGCTCGGCTTTGGCGGCGTCATGGCAAGACACGCTCGTGTCTGACGGGCCCCGCAAGAAAAGGGACAGTCCGTGCTCGGGGACTCGCGAGGACAGTCCCCTATTTTTCGCTCGGCGTTGCCCGAGTGCACCGGTAGTAGGAGAACTGCCCCCTTTCGTCTTCGATGTGGCGAGGGTGTGAATCATGCATTGCAGCGTCTTTTCAGCGGCCTTGTTCTTCGCGATGGCAACCTGTCTTCTGTTTCAAGCCTGGGCCGCAGAGCCGCCCGCCCCCCCGGCAGAGACCACAGCGGATTCATGGGAACTCTCGTGGATCGAGCCCTGGTGGGAGCGTGAGGCCACCTGGCTTGGTGCACACGTGGCTGAGGTCACGCTCCCCTCAAAGGACCTGGCACTCGAGGGGATGCAGAATGACTGGGTTGTGGCCGCGTGCGTTGTGCGCGCGGTGCATGCCGCAGATGTGACGGTGAAGCTGGAAGGAGAAGGCTGCCTTCCTGCCGCGTGCGCGCTCAAGGTCGTCGGCCAAGCGAGCGGACCCGAGCGGGAAGGCCGGCAGACATGGTGGTTTGATCCGCTGTTCAGCGCCCCGTCGCAATTGGGGGATCGGTCTTCCTACATTCACAATTGGGCGGCCATCCGCGACTTCCCGACCCTTCATTTGCAGCCGGGCGATCCCACGGTGCTGTGGCTGTCCATCCGGACCCACGGGCTGGAACCCGGCGTGTTCGAGGGCCAGATCGTGGCCACCGATGCTTCCCAGAGGCGGCGGGTGTTGCGCTTCAAAGTCCAGGTCCACCCCGTGGCGCTGCCCATCGAAAACCCGGTTACCGGCCATGCCTGGATTCCGTGCGGGGGGTCCAGGGACATCGCCAAGACCGTCAAGGAGTACGGGTTCAATGTGGCCGGGTACGGCGACTGGGACATGCTGCACGAACTGGGGTACCGCTATCACCGATTCGTGCTGCCGGGCCGGGGCAGGAATATCGGCGGCGGAACGCCCGATACGGTTACGGACGAGCAGCTCATGGCCGCGCTCAAGCCCATTCGGGATACCGTTGAACGGCTTGACCTCAAGCCCGGCGAGTGGGGCCTCGAGATCTACGACGAACCGCTGGACCGTACCGCGAAGGAGGTGGCCGCGTGGATGGCGCGTATCCGCCAAGCGTGGCCCGAGGTCCGGTTCTGGGTGAACCCCGGCTGGGGTCCGAGCGACAAAATGAGCATGACGGTCGCGGGAACGGTGGATGTGCTTGCGCCGTTTGCGGACGTCTGGTGTCCGTACTTCGAAGGTTTCATCCGGGGCGGGGTGCTCGATGCCATGAAGGCCACGGGCAAGCCCGTCTGGTACTACTGGATCACGCAGGTCTGGCAGCGGCCGTCGACCGGCGGGCGCAATACGCCTTGGATCGCTTGGAAATATGACCTCGACGGATGGGGTTTCTACGCGCTGCTCAACACCCAAGGCAAGGTAAACCCCTGGAAGGATAATGTGTATCAACACATGTATCCCGGCAACACGGTCACGCTGTGGATGGAGGGGCTCCGGCAGGGCGTCCAGGACTACAAGCGGCTCCACTGGCTGACGGAGCGCGGCACGAGCCGAGAAGCGTTGAAGCCGCTTGTGCGCAAGCTCCTCACGTTGCGCCGCGCGGCCCCCTGGTCCGAGGTTCCGCCGGAGGCATATGCGACGGTGCGCAGCCAGCTTGACGCGATGGTTCTTGGGTACGCGGAACGACAACGCAGGGACGCACCCTAACGCGCCGGGCCGACGAACTGGCGAGGAGGCGCCATGGACTTTGGCGACGGGCCGGACAACGACACCGTGCTGATGGGCATGGGGATCGACAAGGCGACCCGCGACGGGGACGCATTCTGCATCGTCACGCCGGGGGTTATTGTAACCTTGGGACACGACAACGTGCTCCACGCTCATCAACGGATCGGCGCGGAACGCGAGCTTCTGTGCCTGAAGCTGGATGCGCACTTCGCGCCCTGGCGCATCGCACAGCAGACCCCGTTTCGCTGTGTGCTGGCGGGCAATGGCCTTCGGATTACCGTTCAGGGCGATTCTGTGTTGGTCTTCTCCCCGCAGCAGAACATGAAGCTCGCCTTTGAGGGGCGCTTCAAGCCTGCGTACCACCAAGAGCTGCGCGGCAATCGACTTCTGCTGGACCACTTGGGCGGCTGCGGTTTCTTCGGGATACCGCCGCGGCCGACTGAATTCGATAAGGGCGCCACCCGTTGGCATGTCCGCTGTCATCTGGCCCGGTGGGACGAGCTGTGGGTGTCGGTATGTCCGCCGCGGGCTGAGGATATGCGCAGGCTTCATGAGTCCATATCCCACGACATCATGTACTACCTTTTGAAGGATGACGAGTTGACGGAGAGATATCCATCGAGGGCGTCTCTCATGGAAGTAGCCAGGAATTGTCAGATTCTCACGTTGCATGAAGAGATCTGGAAGGACGCGCCGGCCTGGGTCGAGGATCCCCCGGGCGGGGCCTATGAACATCCGAAGCCTTGGGAAACCGATCGCCACGTCCCGTTCGATGCGGGGGACTTCATCCGCATGCGTGATGAAGCCCACGGATTGGGGCTGAAGGTCATACCCTATTGCAGTCCGTACTACTCGAGCGCCCCCGACCTGTACCGCGAGATGGGGCGCGTCCTGGACGAGTACCAGGTTGACGGATTGTATCTCGACGGTTGGTGTGGAAACCGCGACGATTTCCGCCCGGCCTACGGCATGATTCGTCGTGTCCGGGAGATACTCGGCGACGGAATCATGTATCTTCATTCCAGCAGCGAGCCGTTCGGCGCCGTGGGCGTATATCCGCCATTCGTCTTTGCGTATGCGGATTTTTGTCTGCGGGGAGAGGCGGGGCGTGGCGAGTTGGACCTCGATACGTTCTTGCGGTTCACCGTGAGCGGGCATCAAGTAAGCAACACGGTCGGCATGTGGTGCCACTACGGCTCGACGGGGCTTTCCGGCTACCACTTTGTCGTGCCCGGCACGGCCGATATCGAGGCCGCTCTGCGGAACCGCGTTCGACTGTGGCGCCAGAGCCGGATGTGGCGCAGATTCCCGCTCGAGTTGGCTCGCTTTGACCGCGAATACTACGGCGGCCTGGCGCGGGCGGCTCGATAGGGCCCGAGCCCCCCCCCCACGCCGCCGGCACGACGCACGACCTGGGCCGGCCGTCAACTGAGCGCGCTCAAGGCGTGCGTTCGGCGGCGGGTGTGGCCCGTTGTGTTGCGAACACAACGATGGCGCAAGCCATCAGGGCGATAAACACATGGCCCACCGGATAGGTAAGCCGCGGCATCGCAAGTGAAGCCACCAACTGGCCGCACAGGCCGGCGACCAGCCCGCGGAGCAGGCAGCGATCCTTGGGGTCGTGAAGCTGAGGAATCGCGGCGTATCCGCGCAAGACCAAGCCGCCCAAACCGCACGCCACCAAGACAAAGCCCACGAACCCGCCCTTGAAAAGGTAGTACATCCAGACATTGTGGACGGTCCGGTACTCGGTCGCGGCATAGGCCAGTTGGCTGGTCTTGGCCACGGCGCCAAATTCTTTGAAGCCGCTTCCCATGCCCGCACCCAGGATGGGATGCGCCATGAACATCCGCCAAGAGCCGGCGATCTCAACGATTCGGCCTTCGATGGATGCCCCAACGCTGGGGATGACCTCATGGAGCTTCGCATACAGCGCAGGGCCGAACGCCGCCACAAATGCCACGGAGAGGACGATCCCGAGCACAGCCACGACGAACTGCGCGCGGCGCGGCAAGGCCAGGAACGCCAAAGCCGCCAGAGAAACGAACAGGGCCGCATAGGCCGTGCGCATGAACATGATCAACAGGGCGAAGGACAGCATCCCCATCATCGCCAGATAGAAGAGCCTGCGCTTCTTGGAGAGTCCCGGGCAGAAGAGCAGGCTAGCCAGCGCCGTGATGCAGACCTCATAGAACATATGGCCCCGGGGCCGGACGGACTGGATAATCATCGGGCCGAACTGCCGCGGGACAAATGCGCCCCAGGCGTTCTGCGTGTTGATGGTGGTGCGCGCGAGTAGGGTGTAGGCGAAGAACGCAATCGAGAGCCCGGCGACAACTACGGTCGCCCAGAAGACGAGGGCTACGTAGAAGCTCAGTTCTTTTCGATCACGTATCAACGAAACGAGAACGACGTATGACGCTATGAACAGCGGGTAGCGGCATTCAGCCACAACCCGATGAAGATCGGGCTCGAGGAGAAGGCCGACAAGACCGATCTGCACAAAGAAGAGGGCGTACACGAGAACAGCAAGGTGAGTCGGATCCGCAGCGATGCGGACTTTGCCGCGCACCAACTGGGCGGCCCAATGGGCGAGCAACGCAATGAGCACCAACTCGCGCGGATGCCATACAATGCCCCCTAAATGGAATGTCGTGAGCGAGCGATATTCCTGCGAGGTTACCATGAAGGCGACAAAGAGCCCGACCGCCAGCCGCGAAGGCGCCCAGACAAGGCACAACCCCAGGATCAGGGCCAGCACGAGCACCACCGCTGTGCCGGGGCCTGCGACGCATACGAGCGCAGCGGCAAGCGCCCCCAAGACCAATTGCTCCAACACGACCAGTGTCTTGCTTGCCGGAAAGAGAAGTTGTTCCGGGATTCCCAGGATTCTGTGCGCGAGGTCTCTTGACACGGAACGCCTCCGGGGCAGGATCTACGCCTTGTTACCGAATGGCCGCGGTCGGTTCGGGCGGCTTACGACGCTTGGCGCGGCTTCGCGACGCTGCGCAACGCATCGAGGGTCTTGCGGGCGGTGTCTTCCCACGTAAACTTGCGGACATGCTCGAGACCCTTGACCTCCCATTCCTTCCGGGCCGTTTCCTCCACAAGCATACGCTCCAAACCCTCGGCAATCGCCGAGACATCGTACGGGTCTACCCGCAGTGCGGCGTCGCCCGCCACTTCCGCCAGGGCTGAGCGGTCTGATGTCAATACCGCGGTGCCGCACGCCATGGCCTCGATGACCGGAATCCCGAATCCCTCCCACAGCGCCACCAGCGCGAGGAGGTCGGCCTCGGAAATGAGCACAGGCACGTCCTCGCGACTCACGTACCCGAGGAACTGGATGGCCTCTTTGGCGGGCGAGCGTTCGGCGCGCTCGAAGATTTCCTCGAACAGCCAGCCTTTGTCACCGGCAATGACCAGTTTGTGCGGCAGGCCGGGGTGGCGCGCCCGCACCGATTCGAAGGCCTCGATGAGCCGGACGATGTTTTTGCGTGGCGACAGGCGCCCCACGAATAGGAAGTAGCGTTCCGGCAGGCTGTATTTCTTGCGTACGCGCGCAATCTCCGCGGCATCGGTACACGGGTGAAGTTCTTCCGAAACGCCGTAGTGGGCCACGGTGATGCGCTCGGGCCGGGCGTGGAACAGGCGGACGAGGTCGTCGCGCACGGCCTGGCTGATGGCCATCACATGGTCGGCGCGCCGTGCCACCAATCGGGTCAGCAGAATGGTGCGCCTTCGCCGTTTGGCATTCCAGCACTCTGTCAGATACATGAACGCGGTTTCGTGAACCGGGGCCACCTTCGGGCACGGCGCGAACAAGGGGAACTGCATGGTGGGGACCAGGAACGCGTCGGGCGGGTCCCGCCGCAACTCACGGGAGAGCCGCCGCAAGGTCCACAATCGTCCGGCGGGAAGCACCCGGATATCCGCCTGGTCCTGGCGTACGGGGAAATCGTCCCGCGGGGGTTTGTCCAGGTAGATCCGTAGCGAGAAATCCTCGTCAAGCGAAGCCAGCGCCCGCAGGATCTCGTAACAGTACACATTCACGCCTACGCGGGTCGCCACGTTGGCTGCTCGACCGTCTGCGCCAATAACGATGACTTTACTCCTTTTCCCCGCAGTCCTGGCGCTGCCGGCCCGCGACCCCGCTGTGCAGCGCGACGCCTCCACTTGTTACAGGATGGTATCAGCGGGGCATTATCCTGTCAAGGATAGGAGGTGCGGTGAAGAGCCTGCGTGCCTGCCGCTCGCCCTGCCGTGCGACCCTCACCGCGCCCCGGGCCTTCTCAGGCCAAGCGCTTTCGCCATGTCTACCATCTGCGCTACAGAGACGACCGAAGCGGCAAAACACAGCGCGACAAACAGCCCCGTAGCCGCCACCCGGCCCGCGAACGCGCCGTGGCCGAGCCACATGATCGTGAGGCTCAGCGCCATGAGGACCTGCGGCTTCACGATGCCCAGGATGTCCATCCGCAACCCGCAGCGACGCGTGAACCCGGTGTGCAGGATCCCGGCAAAACCAATGGCAAGCAGATACGAACACCCCGCGCCCAGGATTCCGAATCGCGGGATCAGCACCAGGTTGGCCGCAATGCTGACCAGCGCGGTGCCCACGTTAATCGCGGCAATCACGCCCGGCCTGCCAAACGCAATGATGCTTTGGCCCAGGATGCCCACCTGAACATGAAGGCACAGGGCCGTCATAAGGAGCCAAAGCACCCGCGTTGCCGGCAAGTAGTCCGCCGAAAACAAAAGGCGGATCAGAAGCTCCTGTATTGTCACGGTGCACAAGACCCCCGTATAACCGAGAAACGCCACCAACCCCAGGGCCTTGTTCATCAAGCGGCTCGCCCCCGCGAGATCCTGGCCTGCAATCCGCGCGGACACACTGGGTAGATAGGGCACCAGCACCGCTGCCAGCACTCGGTTGGCCATGTTCGGCAACCGTTTGGCCATCTCGTAGTACGCGACATTGACCGGGCCGAGCATCCAGGCCACGAGGAACGTGTCGAGGCGCTGAAAGACAAAGGTCAGCATGTTGTTGACGTAGAGGGGCCAACTGAAGGCCACCGCGTCGCGGTACGGCCGCCACCGCAGCCCTGGCATGCACCCGGCCGGCAGGGAACCATAGAGCCATGCGCCCGCGGCCACATGCGAGGCAAGCACCGCCAAGATTAGCGCAAGAAGCCCTCCCTGCAGCCCCCATACCAGCACCGCAACCAACCCCACGTTCACCGACGCGGCCACAACGCCGCCCACCGCCCGCCGGCCATACCGGTTCAGCCCGGCCAGCGACGCCGTAGCCACATCCCGCTGCGCCGCTGCGAGGGACAGGAGAGGCAGGAGCCACAGGTACGGATACAGCCCAACCCAATTCGCATTGGACGACACGGCCGTGGGGTCCCGGACAACGAACCAGAAGAGATAGATTCCCCCGCCGGCCATGCTGGAGATCAACAACTGAAACCCCAGCGCGGAACTCACGAGGCTTGGCCGGTCTTGCTCGGCGGCGCTCGCCACCAACTTGGGCAGGCCCGAACGCATCCCAAGATTCGAGCACAGGATGAGCAGGTCATTGGTGAGGACGAGAAGCGAGAACACCCCGACGTGGGCTTCAGGAAGCACACGCGTGAAGATCATGGCGGCGCCCATGGCACCGGCCATCGACACTATCGTGCCCGCACTCGAAAAGGCCGCGCCCTGCACGATTTTGTGGCCGCTGGTCATGGTCTTGGCGTCGCCCGGGGTCTCCGGCCAAGGTCGACGGTGCGGGCATCGCATGCTTGGGTAGGGCGCGCTCTGCGCACAACCATTACCCCTGTCCCTGGGCCAACCCGGCGTCGAAGCGCTTGCCGTAAAGACGCAACGACGTGGCGGCCGCGAAGTGGAGCGGCACGACAAGCAGGCCAATGAACCCCGCCGCAAGCACAATGAGGGAACGGTGCGGGCCGACTTTCTCTTGTGGAACGGCTGCCGTGTAGGCGACCTTGAGGTCGGGCTGGGTCTCTGCTTCGGCGAGTGTTGCGGCCTCGTAGTTCTGCACCACCCGAATGAATTGGAGGCCGTAGGTCTCGACTTCGCGTTCGAGGGCGGTTTGGCGCCGGAGGGTCTCGGCTTGGCTTTTCTCGAGCGTGGCGATCTCGCCCTTGTAGTTCTCCACCTGTTGTTGCGCGACGTCCCGCTTCTTCTCGAGTCCGGCCAACGTGGATTGCAGCGTGACCTCGAGCTCACGCAGATTCAGGTAGAGTTCGTTGACCGTCTCGGAAACCAGCACCTTGGACGAATCCGCGGGGACCTCTGTGCCCTCCATGAGCCAATAGGCGTCATCCGGCGGCGCCTTCCGCAGTGCGAATTTCTCCGGAATCCCGGCCAAGTCCTCGTGCACCTTCTCCAACTGGGCCTGGGTATCGGCGATCTCGCCGTCGATCTTGATCCCCTCGTACTCGTATTCGCTCAAGAAGGTATTCATGGCCAAGAGGCGCTCTTTCCGGGTCTCGACGTCCCACTGGCCCCTGACCGCTTCGAGTTCCTCTTCCTTGGCCTCGAGCTTCTCGGTAACGGTCTCAAGTTGCAAGGCCATGAACTCCGCGGACCCGTGCTCGCCCTGCTCGGAGAGCTGGGCCGCAAGTTCGACCCCGAGGGCGGCCCACGCGTTCACCATTTCGGCCGCGCGCGCTGGCGACGTCGACGTGTAGACCAGCTCGATGATGGGTTGATACTGCACGTAGGACGAGGTCCGCGCCAGGATGCGCGTCTTCACGGCCATGGCACGCCGTACCGCCTCGAAACCCTTCGCCTCCTTGTCGCCGGATTCGGCCTTCAAGGTTTTGAGCTTACCTCGCAGTTTCTCAACGATCTCGTCGCTCACCAGCAGCACTTCATAGTCGGCAACCGAAAGCGGTTTCGCCATCAGGTACGTAAGCTCGGAAGCGGGTGTTTGAGGCGGGTTGGTGCGGCCGGGCTGCTCGGGTTTGATCGTAGGCGGTGCGACCAGCAGGGCACAACGCGCGCTGTACAGGTTGGGAAGAGTCGCACTATAGGCCGCGGCCAACGCTGCGGCGATCACGCCCACCAGCACTGCGCCAAGGGCCCGGCGCGCCACGGCCTTCTGGAAGGCATTCGAGTTGTTTTCGACCTCTGCCATTGTCCTTCTCCGGTGAAACGACCCGAGGATCGGTGCTGGAACGGAGGCCAGTATAGCCGGTGCTCAGTATGCGTGCAAACCCTGAGGAGGCGCACCGAAACAGTGTTTCCAAGTCGAATCCCGGATGGCTTTGCCCTATCCGCAATCAGACTTGGCCATGTGGTTTCGGCCAAACTGGTAAGCGGCGACAGACGCATCATGGGGCCGGCGCGAACGGCTAGCGCGGCCGGCCGTCTTCCACATGATACAGATACTCGCATAGGGCGTAGAACGTCCAGGCCAGACCCCATCGGGTACACAGAAGGCGGTTAGTAAACCACGGGTACTTGCGGTAGTAGGGGAGCCCCGTGTGCGGATCCGCCATGTGCTTGCGTGTCCACAGCAGGGTGCGTGTGGCCAGTTGGAACGCGTCCGGGACAAGGTTGGCAAGCGCGGCCGGGCACACGATGCCTTCCGTACACGCGTGGATATTGATAGGATAGGTGTTCTGCGTGGTGATGCGAGGCGTCCCTGCCGAGGTGAAGAAGTTCTTCTGATAGAAGGCAAAGCCCCGCAAGAGGGCCTGTTCGATCTCGCGCCGGCCGGTGAGTGCGTAGACCTCCGCCAACGAACGCAGGACGAAGCCGGTGTGGTGGTGGTCGACTATGTCCAGCAGGGCCTTTTCGTATTCAGCATCGGGCGTGCGCTCGCCGTAGGGCCACGACCCGTCCTCGCGCTGCCGGTCGAGGCTGAACCGGAGGGCGGGTTCGGCTTCCTTGAGAAACGAGGGGTCTCCCGTGACGTCCGAAGTACGATAGAGGTGGGCGACCGCGTGCAGGTTCGCGTTGTGGATAGGCCAATGGTCCACAGGCGTGTAAGAGAAACAGAAGGTCCCGTCCGCCTGGGGCAACCGATGGATATCCTGGAGAAAGAACTCGGCGATGGCGCGCACCGCGTCTCTGTGCGTATCCTCCCCGGTGATCTGATAGGCGAGGGCAAAGGCCTCGCCCGCTATGGCCGACACAACGCCTACCGGCGTGCCGGCCGGCCGATGGATGTTCTTCCCGGATACGTCGAAGGGGTACCCCCAACAGAGTTTGGCGTCCTGGCGGCAGCCGTTCTCCTGCAGCCACGTGAGGTGCTCGAAGGCGTGGGTAAGGTGCGCGTCGTTCCCGGTGCGTTCGTACAGCCGCAGTTCGCCTTTCGCCACCAAGGCGAAGGCTTTGGCGTTCCACGTGGGCTGCACCCGCAGCAGGCGCCGGATCGTTACCGGGAAAAGGTCGAGGGCGAGGCTCGTGGCCTTACGCAGCGGGGCATACGGCTGCACCCGCCGGATAAGCCCGTGCGCCTTTGCGTCAAACGGGTCGTAGCCGCGCAGACCGTGGTCTTGTATCCACCGCTCGAGCTGGCCCACCCATTCCGAGGCGAGAGAAGCCTCCGCTACGCTGGCTGCACCCATCAGGTTCCTTCACTTTCCCGGCGCAACACCCGGCTCCCCCGGCCGGACAACCGCGGCCGCTTGGCCCCGCGCCTTTGCCGTATGCTACAATTTCGAGCGGACGCTGGGCAATCGTTATGGACACGTTACCGCAACCGTTCGGAGGGTTCCCGCTGAGACAATCTAAAATCTCAAACGGACAACTGACAATTTGAAATGAGCACGCACAAGCATTGAAAGGGGTGCCGCTCTCTCATTGCCGCTGCACTCGGGTAAGGCCGAGCAAGAAACGGACTGGCTCTTTTCTTGCGGGGCCTGCGCATTGTGACCGCAAAGAGGAAGATGGCCTAATCATGAAACAGGGCATTGATGCCATCCAATTTGACTTGTCCGTTGTCAGTTTTAGATTTTGAATTCCCAGTTCCATTGGCATTCAACGTGGTGAACGGTTACACATTGCCCATGATGAGGCCGGGACCCACACGGCTGGGAGGGGCAAGGAAGCAGGCAGGTTCGGCTTTTCGTCCAGTTTGGTCAAGGGGTCAGACATGGTCAAACGGGAACACGTGGCATGGGCGCTTCTCATGGTGAGCTTTGCGCTGTTGGCCACGGTTACGGCACTTCTTGGGGGAGACATCCGCGCATTCCTGCACGGCAGGACGCGTGTGATGCGGATGGCCGAGGCGCGCCAACTGACCCAGGCCGGCAAGGCGGAGGCCGCAGATCGGATTTACGCGGAATTGGCCGAGGACTACCCTGCACGCGAGGATGTCTTGCTGGAGTATGCGCAGCATCTCGATGGCCTGGGGCGTAACCGCGAAGCCGAGGACATGTACCGCAAGGCGGCCTCGCAGGGCCGGCAGCGCCACGCGTCGGTCCGGCGGTATGCCCTGTTCCTGGACCGGCAGGGCCGGCGTCCCGAAGCTATCGCCTTGTATGAGCGGTACGTGACGGACCATCCGGACGACCTTTCCGCGCGCCTCGACCTGGGCCTTCGACTGGCCGCCGAAGGTGAGTTCGAGCGCGGCGAACCGCACTTGCTGGCCGCGGCGGGCAATCCGGGCTTGCGGTTTGGAGCCGAACGCGCGCTTGCAGAGGCCTACGCCGCAAGAGCCATGAAACACAAAGAGATCGACACCTGGCTGCGCGTTGTCGCGATGGACGCCTCGCCTGAGAAGCAGGTGTACTGGCAGGACATTGCCGAAGCCTACGGGGCACTGGACGACGTGCCCAAGGCCATTGACGCTTGGCAGCGCTACCTCGAACACTTCCCGAACTCCTTGACAGGAGCGCGGAAACTGGCCCAAGCCTATGAGCGAGCGGGCAACGAGGAAGGGCGCCGCCGCGCGGCGTTGTTGATCCGGTCGTTGACCCCCACCCGCCCAATCCGCCGCAACATCTCGCCCCGCGTGGTCGTAGAGGGCGTGGACCCCGCGTCCGATCCGTCCAGCCCGATGCTGGACGTGTACTTCCGATTTCACGGTACCTTACTGCGCCCCGATCAATGTGCAGTCCGGTTTTGGCTCGTGCAAGACGCGGCCGCGGACGACGGACCGGCAATCCCTGTGACATCCCAGCCCGCCCGCATCGGGCCGGCGCCCCTGTGGCGGGGCGACAGTATGCGCCAGAGGTTCGCGCTCGCGTTGCCGGAAGACCTGGCGCCCGGAACCTACATGCTTGAAATCGGCCTCGGAACCGACAACGCGCCGCGCATTCCCTTGTGTCCACTCGACGCCACGCCGGGCCAAGGCAAGGGGCAGGCCCCATGAAGTATGCCGCCTTTATCCTCACGGACTTGGTCCTCCTGGCGTACACCTACGGGAGTGCGACCGCCCTGCGCGTGTACTTGGGCGCGCCCCCCGAGACCTTTGACACGCTTCTCTTCGCCCTCGGGCCATTCTCCCTCATCCACGTGTTGGCTTTGGCGGCATTGGAGGGCTATGATTTTGGCAAGACCCGCAGCGAGTCCGACGTCGCATTCTCCGGCTTTCTGGGCGTCGTCGTCGGGGCATTGCTGTGTCTGGGCGGGTCGACGGCATTCATTGCCTACTATGCCCCGGACGCGCAAGTGGTGCCGCGATCCGTTTTTCTCGGCGCGGGGATCCTCAACCTCGTGCTCCTGCCCGGCTGGCGCATGTGGTACACGCAGCAGCGCCGGAAACGAGGCGATCTCAGGACGCGCGTGCTCGTGGTCGGCCCGCCGGAGCGTGGCGAGGCGGTGGGCAGGGAACTGGCCGAATACTCCCGCAGCGGGCATGACATCATCGGGTACATCGACATCAATCCCGCCAGCCCGGGACCTCAGGAAACCCCGGGCGCCCTGTCAGCGCTCCCAACGCTGGTTAAGGAGCAGGATGCGGACGAGGTTCTCGTGATCGCGGAAGGCCTGGCCGACAATCCCGAAGCCATGCTGCGCATTGTGGAATTGTGCGACCAGGGCAGCGTGACGACCCACCTCCTGCCGGGCTTCTACGAAACTTTGGTGGCAAAGTTGGACCTGTACGCGATCAGCGGACTGCCACTGATCTCGTTGAAGCAAGGCCCGATATCGCCAGCCTACCGCCTGGTAAAACGGGCGATGGACATTGCGTGCGCAGCCGTGGGCCTGGTGCTTGCGGCGCCCGTCCTGCTGGCCACCGCCATCGCCATCAAGCGCGACTCACCCGGCCCCGTGTTCTACCGCCAACAGCGTGCGGGCCGCGGCGGCAACGTCTTCGAGATGATCAAGCTGCGGTCCATGCGCGTGGACGCCGAGACCGATACGGGCCCGGTCTGGGCGCAGAAAGACGACCCGCGCGTGACCCGCGTCGGACGATTCCTGCGCAACAAACGGATCGACGAGATCCCCCAATTGTGGAACGTGCTCAAGGGCGAAATGAGCATGGTCGGACCACGGCCGGAGCGCCCGTTCTTCATCGACGAATTCCGCAAGGACATCCCCCTATTCCCGTTGCGCTTGCGCGTGAAACCGGGGGTGACGTCGCTCTCTCACGTATGGGGGCGTTATGACTCCGAGCCGGCCGATCGGCTGCGCTACGACCTGGTATACATCAACAACGCTTCTCTGATGCTTGACCTCCGAATTCTTCTCGAAACCGTCAAGACCGTACTGACGGGCCGGGGCGCCCGCTAAGCCATGGCAGCACCGAAAGACTGGCCCCGGTACTGGCGCACCCTTCGCCATCTCAAGGTGAGCCAAGTGGGGTGGCGCCTCCGATACCGCCTCGCAAGAAAACTGCGACGGCACGGCATCCCGCGCGCGCTGGATCCCCCGCCGCAGCTTGATGAGGGCGCCGCGGCCATGCTGCGGGCGTATGCAGAGCGCGTCGCGCGTCATGACCGGCCCAGCGAAGAACACGTGGCCCCGCTCCAGCAAAACCGCTTCACGTTCCTCAACGCCACGGAGGACAATCCGATCCCCATGGATTGGGACCTCAGCCGGCTTCCGCGACTGTGGCGGTATCATTTGCACTACTTCGACTATGCGCGCACGCTGGCCCTGGCGAACACCCCCGAACCGGATCCGGCCGACCGGCGCGTGTTTCTCGGGTGGGTCGAAGACTGGATCGACCACAATCCTGTTGGCCGGGGACTCGCCTGGGATGCCTTCGTGACCGCGTCGCGCCTGATGAATTGGGCCTTGGCCTTTGCCGTGTTCGGCCATGCCCACAAGGGCATCCTTGAAAGCATGGCGCGGCAGACCGCTTACCTGCGCGCCCACGTCGAGTACGACGTCCGGGCAAATCACCTGCTCAAGAACGCGGCCGCCCTTGCCGTGGCAGGCCGCATGCTGGGTCCGGTGTGTACTGAAGGTCGCGCGGCCCTGGCACAGGGGCTCGATCTCCTCGAACGCGAGCTTGCCGAGCAGGTGCTGCCCGATGGCGGCCATTACGAGGGCAGTCTCATGTACCACTGCCACGTTCTCGAAGACTGCTTGATGGTGTGCGCCGTCCTGCGCGATCCGCCGCCGTTTCTCAATGACGCCCTGACACCCATGGTGCGTTTTCTCGCACGCGCCCTGCATGCGGACGGCGAGATTCCCCTCTTCGGCGACGCGGCCTTGAGAACGCGGATGCCGGCCCGCGCCCTGATAGCCCTGGCCGGTGAACTCTGCGAGGTCCCGGCACCCGAGCCTGCCCGCGGGTGCTATGCCTTCGATCACAGCGGCTTGTATGTGATGGAGCGCGACGACCGGCACGCGCGCATGATCGTCAAGGCCGGGCTGCCGGCCCCGCCCTACCAACTCGGCCACAGCCATTGTGACCTGCTCAGCTACGAGTTGACCGTCCGCGACCGCCGATGCATCGTGGACAGCGGCGTCAAGGGCTACGAGCCCGATGCATGGCGCCAGTATTGCCGCAGCACCGGCGCCCACAACACCGTGCGCGTCAACAAGCGCGAGCAACTCGAGTGCTGGGATGCCTTCCGCGTGGGCCGGCGCTGCCGCCCCCAAGTGCACGGCTGGCGCGCCGACGAAAACGTCTCCCTGCGGGCGTCGCACGACGGGTTCGACCCCTACAGGCACGAACGCCTGGTCCACTTCGAACGCCGGCGTTTCTGGGTGGTCGTCGACACCGTGACCGGACCCGGCGTAGGCCGGACGGAGAGCTTCATTCACTTCGATCCGACGTTCGCCGTCGAGGAGCAGGAGGGGCTCTGGCGGGTATGTCACGAGGATCACGCGATCTTCATCAAGACCTTCGGCGAGGATTCAGTCGCGTTGGTGCGCGGGTGCAAGGACCCGTTGCAGGGGTGGCACTGCCCCGAGTTCGGCACGGCCGAACCCGCCCACTGCCTCATCCTTTCCAGGCAGGCCGTCTGTCCCCTTACCTTTGGGTATGCTATACTCGTGGACCCCTGCGACCTCCCGTCGCGCAGGGATCTGGAGGAACTCGTTGGACGACTGAGGCCATGAAAGTGCTCCTGCTCACCCAGTACTTCCCGCCGGAATTCGGCGCGGCCGCGTCGCGCAATTCCGAGCACGCACGGTTGTGGGCGGAGGCGGGCCACGATGTAGAAGTCTGCACGGGATTCCCAAACTACCCCACGGGGATCGTGCCGGATAGTTACCGCAGGCGGCTATTCGTTCGCGAGAAGAACCACGGCTACACAGTCAACCGGACCTGGATCTACGCCACCCCCAACCGCGTTGTTTGGAAGCGCGCGCTCGCCTCCCTGTCCTTCATGGTCTCGGCGTTTCTCGGCGGCCTGCTCAAGTGCACCAGGCCGGATGTCATTATTGCTTCGTCCGGGCCGTTCTTTGTCGGGCCGCTGGGGTACTTGCTCAGCCTGTTCAAACGCGCGCCTTTCGTGTTCGAGGTACGCGACATTCTCCCGCAACAGGCGGTGGACGTGGGCATGCTCAAGAACAAGATCCTCATCCGCGTGCTCCAAGCGACCGAGGAATTCCTGTACAGGAAAGCGGCCTGTGTGGTCGCGGTGGCGGGGGCCTCTCGGCAGGCGCTGGTCGCCCGGGGCGTGGACCCTGGCAAGGTGTGGACCATCGAGAATGGCATCCGCGAGGATCTCTTCGTTCCCGGGGACAAGGAAAACGCGATTCGGGCCGAGTACGGCTGGCAGGGCAAGTTCGTGGCCATGTACATTGGCGCGCACGGCGTGTCCCAGGGGCTGTTCACAGTACTCGAGGCCGCCGAGCGCCTCAAGGATCTCGATGACGTCCGTTTTGTCTTTGTGGGCGACGGCGCCGATAAGCCGAAGATGCGGCAATGGGTCGAAGTGAAAGGCTTGGCCAACGTTGACTTCCTGCCCCTGCAAGAGAAGGATCGCATGCCGCTGTTTTACAACGCGGCGGACGTGTGCTTCGTGCCGTTGAAAAAAGGCGACTATTTCAAGATCAATATTCCCTCGAAGATCTTCGAGATCATGGCATGTGCCCGCCCAGTCATATTGGGTGCTGAAGGAGAGGCGCTCCGGATCCTCCGCGCAGCCGAGGCCGGCATCGCGGTGGAACCCGAAGACGCCACGGCCTTTGCTGCGGCCGTGCAGCGGCTGCGCGACGAGCCGGACCGGGCGGCCGCCTTCGGCCGAAACGGGCGAGCGTATGTCCTCCAGAACTTCACACGGGCCCAAAAGGCACGCCGCTACATCGAGGTGCTCGAGCAAACACTGACCACAGAATAGTGAGGACTGCCGTGAAATCCGACGATAAAGAAACGGGGACTGTACCAAGCGAGCGAGTCCCCGAGCGAGACGGGACTGGCCCCGGTCTTTTGCAAGAGGACCTGACCGTGGATGCCATGTTAAGGGCGTTCACGGCCATGGGCGTGGTCCTGGCAATTCTGATGCTGTTTCCCTATACCCAGGACCCGGCCAACTTGGTCAAGTTTCTGGTCCTGCACTGGACGGTCGCGGTTATGGCGCTCGTGTGGTGCTACGCGGTCTGGACAGGGAAGAAGGCGATCCCGCGCCCATCACTGTTGGCGGCATTCCTTCTGGCTTTTCTGGTCGTCAATCTCGTCAGTGCGTTGGCGTCGGACCACGTGGCCAACAGCCTGCACGAGCTGCGCAAGTACATCGTGCTGGCCCTCCTGTTCGCCTTTGCCGCCAGTGCGTATCACACCCCCAAACAAGCCTGGCGGCTGATGGGCGTGATCGCGGTGGCCGTCGCGCTCTCGAGCGTCTACGGATTCTGCCAACGCGCAGGACTGGACCCGTTCCCCTGGGCCAATACCGACGTCGAGGAGTATCGCGGCCTGCCTGCCACGTTCGGCAACCCGAACATGGCGAGCCATACGCTCAACCTGGCCGTTATCATGGCGCTTGCATTGACCCTTCAAAAGGGCGCGCGGTGGTGCGCGTTGCCGGCCGGGTTGATTATCATTCACATCGTGCTCACCGAAGTGCGCGCGGCCAAGGTGGCCCTTGTGGCGGCCGTGGTCCTCACCGTCGTGGCACTGATCGTGCGCCGCCGCGCAAAGCGGCCCCTGTGCGCGGCCCTGGCGACCTTCCTGATTGTCGCCATGCTCGGGGTGGGCG
>Ga0272441_10007280_pt1 | contig 18059 bp, 17 predicted proteins | sample SSMProp6N_FD_193582 | JGI IMG/M metagenome (GOLD analysis project Ga0272441, IMG submission 193582) | Marine sediment archaeal communities from Little Sippewissett salt marsh, Falmouth, MA, United States - SSM-Prop-6N | ecosystem: Environmental > Aquatic > Marine > Wetlands > Sediment ... | reverse complement strand
TAATGATAAAAGCGGGTGGTTGTTCATCCATTGTAGTAAACCATCATTATTGATAGTTGGTTGGTCAAATAATGGGAAATTATTTTTAAACAATATTTTTAATAATATGCTGATGGTTATAATTTTTAATATGGGTTTATCTGGAAAAAATCCAGTAGAGGATGTATAAGAAGGGGATGATTTTATTGATAGATACAGATATAATAATGGATACTTACTGATAAAGTTATTTTTTATAATTGGATGATCTTCAAAAATATGGAGTATATTATCAATTTTGTTATCATTATTTCCATTTCTTATTATGTCAATGACATCAATGATAGAGGGGTTATCCATTACCATAGGATCATTAAGATTTTGTAGCAGATACAATAGGATTTGTATTATATTTTGATCATTATCCAACCAGTCAAATAAGGTTATTTCTTTGGAATTACTAATCCTTGATAAAATAATCAATAGAAGAAGAGGATGAAATTTCCATTTGATGATGGGAAGTGAGATACTACTTGCCTGTCCAGAGGTATCGATAGCCACAGCTTTAATAGTATGTTTAAATATTCCAGATTTCCAAAGCCAACAATAAGGCGCTTCATTATCAATTTCTTGTAATTCATTATCTATATAAAATTCCACTTGTTTAATGCCGATGTCATCATTGGCCTGGACTGAAATATTGCAGGGACCAATTATAATTGAGGTACCATTGATGGGAATAAAATAAAAATCTCTGAAAAAAATGGAGTGATTCAATGGGTTGGATAGGGAAATATTTGGTCTATCATCTGTTGTAATAATAACAGTAGTGATATCTGTGCTACATTGATTGTCTTCATTAATAACGGTTAATAATAAGGTATAAGTTCCTGGGTGTTTATACATATGGGTTGCCGTTTTCCCCGATTCAATTCTTCCATCGCCACAATACCAGGTATAAGAAATAAGGTTATAGGTAGAATCCTGACTATTTGATCCATCAAACAATACAGGAATATTTGTTTTTCCTTGATAGGGTCCACCAGCATCTGCATAAGGTGAGCTAATTTGTGCATGTATCGGATTATTAATTGAATTATTTGAAGTTTGATGAGCATATACTATGGTAGAGTAACTCGCTATGAGAAGAATAATGCAGGGGAAAAGAACGATTATTTTTTTTAACATGAGCTCATCTTTACATGCACTCTGATACATATTATTATCATTAATAATTTATAAATATTACTAAAAAAATAAATGAAAAAAAAAGAAACATTAATTCTAATTATTGCTAAATATGTTATTTATCATCCATTGTGCATCAAAAGGAATTTGATCTTCATATTCTTGACCCATGCCAATAAATAACAATGGTTTTCCAATTGTATAGGCAACAGATAACGCACTACCGCCTTTTGCATCAGTATCAACTTTTGTTAGAATTACTCCATCAATACCAACAATTTCATTGAATCTTTTTGCTTGCTCAACAGCATCATTTCCAGCTAATGAATCACCGACAAATAAAATGAGATCTGGTTGTGCGACTCGTTTAATCTTGGCCATCTCATCCATAAGATTGACATTTGTTTGCATCCTACCTGCGGTATCTAATAATACAACATCTTTATGCTTTGCTTTTGCATGTTCAATAGCATCATAGGCGACAGCTGCTGGATCTGCACCAGGGCCATGTTTTACGATCTTAACACCAATATTATCCGCATGAATTCCTAATTGTTCTATCGCACCAGCTCGAAAGGTATCTCCCGCAGCCATAACAGAAGAATAATGCTGTTTTTTAAGCATAGTTGCCATCTTGGCGATAGATAATGTTTTTCCACTACCATTTACACCAACAAACATAATAACAATTGGTTTTTCTTTTTCCTTTAAAAATTCATTAAAATCAAGAGTGCTTGATTGAAGGACATGACTAATCGCATGTTTTAACACTTGTTCAATTGCATCAGAGACATTTCCTTTGATAAATGAAGCATTTTTTAATTCTTCTTTAATATCGTTTTTAAGTGATTCAATCACGGTATAAGCAACATCAGATTCCAGTAATCCTATTTCTAGTTCCCAAAGAAAATCATCTAATTTCTCATCACTGATATAACTTTTTTTCGCATCTTTTACAAGGGTTTTTTCTATCGATTTTCTTGTCTGTAAGGTATGTTTCAGCTCTGCTTCTATGGTTTTTCCAATTTGTTTATCAACTTCTTTTTCTCGTTTGAGACGTGCTTCAAACCGTTGCCTTCTTCTTTCTTCTCTTAGCGTTTCAGCAGGTTGTATAATTTGTTCAGGCTCTACAATTTTTTCATGAACAGGATGCTCCGTATGAGGTGCATCTTGATGATTCTCTATGGTATCTATCCTTTTTGCAACCTTAGAGGTTTTTTTCTCAGTTTCTACTTGAATATCCTTTTCTTGCTCTTCACTAATGTCTTCTTTAATAGATTGCTCTAATTCACTTTCTAATTGATCTTCGAATTTTTTTATGTTTCTTTTTAGAAATTTAAACATATAATTAACCTATTTTTTTTATTTTTGGGCATTTGCAAGAATTTGTTGAGCCTTATTTGAAACTTCTTCCATTTCTTTTTGAATTTGTTGAGAATAGGAGCTTAGTGACTCTTGGTTTTTTTGTAGATTTTCTATTCTTTTCTCAAGAACTTCAATTGATTCACTGGGAGTTTTTTCAATGATAATGCCTGCGCCAACATCAGTCAATATTTTACTAGGATTCTTAACTGCTGCAAATGAAAAAGTTCCACCACCAATAGGTATTAAAATTTCAGTACCTGTCTTTGTTTCTTTAATTTTTTCTATCGTAATTTTTGCTTGAGAATATTCCATAATTGATGATTGAACGTATGAAAATTGGGTTTCAATAGAAGAGAGTTGCTGTTTATAATATTCAATGAGACTTGCATAACGTTGGAATTCTTCTTCTGGATTCATTTACTCACCTTAATAGCTATCGATTTTCCCTTATATAACATCAGGTATAAAATTCCTACTGTTAAATAATCATAGATTTTTATCATTAACTCTTATTCAAAAATTTTTAATATGATATAAATATATAATTGTATACAATGGCAAGTCTTTTCAAACGACCTAATTATTTTCTTGGCATTTATATGCGCATTATATTTTTTCTTATTATACTCATTATTTCATCAATTACCTCTAATGGAAATGTAATTCTTTTACAAGATTTTAATAATCGAGAAATTCCGTTGTCAACAAATACTATACTAGTAACCGGGTTTGGTCCCTTTCATACATATGATACTAATCCTTCTCAAATTGTAGTTGAAGCAATTAATGGAACAGTACGAGAAAATTATTCAATTGTAAGTTGGGTGCTCCCAATAGATTTTGAAAAGGCACCTGCTATAATAAAAGAATTAATTGATATCCATCAACCGAAACTTGTCATAATGTTAGGACTTGCACCAAACGCTACATCAATTAGATTAGAAACATTAGCAATAAATCTTCAATATGATCCATACATCCCAAAACCTATTCAATCAATAAAACTAATCCATAAAGGAGGTCCATTTCTAATTCCTTCCAACCTTGATAGTATAAAATCATATCAGATGATAAAAGATAAACAAATACCAGTGGATATTAGTTTTTCAGCAGGATGGTATTTGTGTAATACCGTTTTTTATAAAACCACCTATTACATTTCACAAAATATGCAAGATATTCGTAGTGGTTTTATTCATATACCTCAATTCAAACAAGATAATCCAAATGGATTAACCCTTGAGATGATGATTGATGCTCTTGACTGTATCCTTTCTGCAAATACTTGAAAAGATTAATTATACAGAATGAGTTTTTTTAATAATTTCATCCGTTTTTCTTAAAAATATTTCAGATAATTCAGTGGCATACTCTTCGGTATCCGCTTCAATAGTTAATCGCAAAAGAGGACTAGTATTTGATGCTCGAATAAGTATCCATCCCTTTTCAAGGTTAACTCTTATTCCATCTAAGGTATTTACTTGATCATATTCCTTTATCATTACAGCTTTTAGAGTCTTAACAACATCAAATTTTATTTCGTCATCACAGGGAATTTCAATTTTTTTCAAGGGATATATGGGAATATTATTTCGAAGAGATGAAAGTTTTTTATCTGTTTTTTCTAAAATTTCAGCGATTTTCAAAGGAATAAGCAATGCATCATCAAACAAATAATATGATGGAAGAATGAGATGACCGGATGATTCAATTCCTAAAGGAGAATGCTCTTTTTTTGCATGAAGTGTAAGAAACGTATGACCAACTTCAATTTGTTTAATATTAAAACCTAATGGGCGTAATTGCTCCTCTACTGCTTTTGAACATTCAACATTAGCAATTATTGTTCCTTTTTTTTCTTCAAGACCATATTTAGCAAGGATAATACCTGTTTGATCTGCTGATAGGATTTCACCATTATTATCAACAATGACTGATCTATCTCCATCTCCATCAAAGGCAACACCAAAATCACATTGTTGTTTCTTTACTGTTTCAACAAGAGTTGATAGGTTTTTTGGTTTGGGATCGGATGGTCTTTGTGAAAATAAAGGATCTGGTTGACAATAAATTGAAACAATATCAAAACCTATTTTTTTAAAGATTTCTGGGGCTGAAAGAGTCATGCTTCCACCTCCACAATCAATTGCTATGCGCAATCCTTTTTTACTTGAAAAATGAGAGGTAACAAATTTTGTATAATCTAGTGATGGATTACATAATTGAACGGTACCTGTTTGATTCCATGGGGAAATATGCCATTGTTGATGTAAGGTTTTATCACGTATTTTCATTAGTTCTTCTTCAGGTAAACCAACGCCATCACCATAATAAAATTTAATGCCATTCCATTCTGCGGGAAGATGACTTGCAGTTATAAAACTAATTAAATCGTACTTATTTTTCCAACCATAGAATAATGTCTGGCCAAATGAGGATGTCCCAGTATACATAACATTAATTCCAGTTGCAGTCACACCAGAAATGAAAGAATATGCAAGTGTTTGACTTGTTTTACGGATATCATTACCTACTGCTAAAGATTTACCATGGAGCTTTTCCTTTACATAGGTTCCAGCAGATAAGCCAATTTTGTAAAAAATAATCGGATCAATATCAGATCCATAACAACCTCTAATATCATATGCTCGAAAAATTGTTGTCTTCATTTCATCCATGAATAGGAAATCAGCATATCTTTATAAAAAATGATTGGAAGATTAATGGGTAGCGTACTATTCCCCGATAACATTTCCAATTTGTTTTTTTGGATATCCATTAGGAATATTTTGCGTCCAAATAATTTGATTTGTAAGCTTAGTGCTTATTTCCACTGTTTCATTATCTCCAATGACTGTGTTAAGTAATTCTGATTTATCACCAATATAAGAATCTGCGCCTATGATAGTATCTATAGCGGAAACATTGTCCCCAATCACAGCATTATCAAGGACTATACAGGATTTCAAATTTGAGTTATTTCCAATATGAACATTATCTGCTATTATAGAATCATGTAGTGTTCCCTTATTGGTTACTTGATTGCCAATAAAATTTTCCATCTTTTTATTATTCAATAAGAATTGATGAATATCTAAATAACTTTGAATGCGACCGATATCCATCCAATATCCTTTAAATTGATAGCCATAAAATTTTTGAGTATCATCTATTAATTGAGGAAAAATTTCTTTTTCCATTGATATTAACTTTCCTTTTTCAATATAATCAAGCACACAAGATTCTAAAAAATAGGCACCAGCATTTATTAAATTTGATGGTGCCTGTTCTGGTTTTGGTTTTTCAACAAAGCGTTTAATATTTCCTTCAGAATTAACATCGACAACACCAAATTCGGATACATTTTCAACAGGCCATAATGAAATTGTTGCAACAGCTTTATGTTTATTATGAAAATGTATCATTTCTGATAGATTGATAGAACAAATAATATCGCTATTTAATACAAAAAATTGATCTGATAAATGATCTTCGGCAAATTTTACTGCACCACCAGTTCCAAGTGGTTCAGGTTCATCATTGATAATTATCTCTTTATCAGTTTCATAGGTTTCAAAATATTCCTCGAGTTGTTTTTTCCGATAATTAACTGCAAGAATAATGGTTTTTACTTCTTTAGGTAACGATTCAATTAAAAAGGTTATCATTGGTTTATTCATAATGGGCAAAAGAGATTTAGCTCGTGTATATGTTAAAGGTCTTAATCGCGTTCCAAATCCACCTGCAAGTATAATTGCTTCCATCCTTTTTTACTCCTTAGAACATTTTGTATAGATGAGTAAAAAACCACTAATAAATATTTCCTTTTTGTTTTATATTAGCATAAAATGATAATTTTTTTATAATAATTGTATTGCATAGAAAGTTTTATATCTAACAATCATGGTATATTGTTTGATATCATGGGAGAAGATGAAACAAAAGTAGAAGAATTAAGTGAATTATTCGAAAAAGAGATCAGTATGTTTACTTCTGATGAAGATTTGGCAATTCATTTAATGCATCGATTCAATATTGATAGAGATACCCTTGAAACGCTACCTGCCTTTGATGAACCATTACGACCTCTTCTATGGCCTGAAAAAAAAGAATAATTTCCTAATATGTTATACCTTTATGAATTTTTTTGCGAAATTATTTTAAAATATTATATGATGAGATAAGAGTAGATACTTATGGATTATTTAGAGCATTTATATTCAGATAGAGCCGGAAAAATGAGAAAATCTGTGATTCGAGAATTACTCAAGGTAGCTCAAGATCCTGAAATTATTTCCCTTGCGGGTGGACTACCAAATCCAAAATCGTTTCCAATTGATGATATTTCAAGTATCATTGATAAGGTTATGAAAGAGCAAAGTGCCGAGGCACTCCAATATGGTACAACTCAAGGATATGATGAATTAAGAAAGCAGCTTGCGGAAAGATCATATAAAGATGGGATGAAAGATATCGATGAGGATAATATTATCATTATGAACGGTTCTCAACAGGCGCTTGATACTGTTGGAAAGCTTTTTTTAAATCCCGGTGATACAGCATTTGTCGGTCTTCCAACATATCTTGGAGGCATCAATGCTTTTAAAAGTTATGAGAGTTTTTTAGAAGGAATTCCACTTGATAAAGATGGCATGATTGTTGATCTAGTGGAAGACAAAATAAATGAAATGAAAAAAGATCAAATTGTTCCTAAATTTATTTATGTCGTTCCCACTTTTCAGAATCCTGCTGGAGTGGTAATGTCTGAAAAAAGACGAAAAAGATTAATTGATATTGCACATGATTATAATTTTGTCATTATAGAGGATGATCCTTATGGAAAATTAGCTTATGATACAGGGCATATCAAACCAATTAAATCCTTTGATGATGAAGGACGCGTTATTTATATGTCAACGTTTTCAAAAATACTTGCTCCTGGTTTCCGATTAGCATGGACTGTTGCATCTGATGAACTGACAAGAAAGATGGTCATATGCAAACAAGCACTTGATTTATGTACTAATACATTCACCCAATACATTGCAAATGAATTCCTTCGCAGAGGTTCCCTTGATTTACATATCATGAAAATTTGTGAAATGTATAAACCGAAGCGAGATATCATGATGAAAGCAATTGAAACATATTTTCCAGAAGGATATGTATGTAATAAACCAAATGGTGGTATGTTCACATGGGTTACTTTTCCAGAGGGTATTGATACAGAAACCATGTTTTTAGATGCTATCAAACATAAGGTTGCCTATATTCATGGCAAAGCATTTCATGTTGATGGTGGTGGTGCTCAATCATTGAGGCTTAATTTTTCTTACTCCTCTAATGAAAAGATAGAAGAAGGTATTAAAAGACTGGGAATGGTTGTTGAAGAAAAACTTGCTGCAATCCAACCCTAGAAAAAAAGTCTATGAAAATATGTTCAGTAGTTCGTTTGGTTTATGAATACGAAAATCAGGGTTGACCTGAGATAGTTTTTCAGAATCATGCCAGCCCCATGTAACTGCAATTGTTTTTACATTTGCTTTTTTTCCTTCTAAAATGTCTCCAATGGTATCACCAACATAAAAATATTCAGCATGAGGGAATTGTTTTTTTATAAAGGCAATTTTTTTAATTTTACTATGATGTTTATCAGATCCATATATTTCTTTAAAAAAGGTAAGATTATTTAATTGAAGGAATCGTTTGACAACCGTTGAATCATTCGAAGTAGAAATGAGCAATATATGTTTTTTCGCAAGGGATTCTAATATTTCTTTCATATGCGGAAATGCCTTCAATGTTTCTTCATTTTCGATTAACCCTTTTTTTACTCGAGTTACTACTCCTAAAATATCTGCTTTGTTCATTCCTAATTTCATCATATTTTCATACATGTTTCCATCGAATAATTGTAAAAAACTTTGTTTTGAATTTATTTGAGTCCATCCTTCTATTTGGCATGCAGAAAGAAATTGATCCATAAAAAGATTTAATGAATCAATAATAACACCATCATAATCAAAAATGATTACTTTTTTCATAGGAATTTGCAACAGTAAATGTGGGTATAAAAATTTTATCAAATAGAAATAGCTGCAGCAATAAAAAAAAAGAGAAAAATTAAAAGAAGTCTACTAACTTACTTTTACTTGGATTAACAATGCCACATTTTTTTAATGGAAAGATATCTTCAAGAATCTGAATTTCACTTATCCAAACCTGATATTCTTTAATTAGTAAATGGGTAAACCGTTTCACGCTTTTCATATCTTCAGCTGAGATGACAAAATACCAGTCATATATGCCATGTAAATAGCTACTTGACTCAACTTCAACACCAATTTCACTTCCTTTATCATGCATGGTTAAATCAATAATTTTTTGAATCCCATTATCGATTGGCTCGGTCGATCTCTTAATTAGAATAATAAATCGTTTTCTATTCAGTTTTTCTTCATCAACAACTGTATAATAACCCCAGATTTCCTTTTTTTCTTCAAGTCGTTTAATTATTCTCCATACTTTTTGCCTTGAAAAATGATATTTTTTTGCAATATCTTCGATGCTCCCTCTAGCATTTTTCTTCAAAGCATTAAGTATTTTATCTTCGTCCTTCTTGATTTGTTTAACGCTTTTTCGTGCCATATTTAGTCCACCAGCGATTCCCCCATAACTTTTCAACCTTTATATAATATATGGGTGTGTGTATCTTTATATATAACCTATTTAATGCATATATTTAGATTTTATATTATTTTTTGCTATTATCGTGACAAATTTTACAAATCAACCCCAATTTTGGATGATTAGATAGATCACATGCAGGAACCAATTTTCTACAAAGTTGGCATCTTCTTTTATCCATTTGATCACGATGAGATGAATTTATTCGGTCAATAACATAATTGCTTCGGCAATATCACCTTTAGTTTTTTCTAAAGCTTTTTTTGCTTCTTCTGCTGTTTTTCCTGTTTGTTCTACAATAAGGTTAATATCGGTTTGTGGAATTTCATCTTCTCTTGATTCAATTCGAGGATTACCTGTTATTTGAAACGTTTTTTGACCTTGCGCATTCATTATTGTAACTTCAGCATCATCAAAAATATAATCCTTTGTGTCAGTTTGAATAACGACTTTTTTAACATTATTGATTTCCTTAACATTAATGCCAAGTTTTTTCATCATTTGATTCATCTGCTTTGGGTTCATCCCTCTAGGAAGCATAATTTTTTCCTCCAAATGTATTGAAATCTTCGAAGGATATATACATACAAAATTGTTATAGGTTTTGGTTATGATTTCAAGTCAAGATGTTAAGGTTTTAGATATTAATGCTGAATTCTTTGGAACATCAACAGATAGGTTAATGGAAGAAGCTGGTCGACAAGTTGCACAATTCATTAATGAGCAGTATAAAAATCAAACGATACTTGTTTTATGTGGATTAGGAAATAATGCTGGAGATGGTTTTGTTGCAGCACGATATCTTTCAAAAAAGCATACAATAAATGTATTTCTATTTGGAGATGAAAAGGATATTAAAACATCCAATGCGTATAATAATTATAAAAAATTAGGATCTCATCCAGTTACCCTCTACGACATAAAATCATTAGATAAGATTGATACTCTAATTGAGAAAGCAACAATTATTCTTGATGCGATGCTTGGTGTTGGCATTACTGGAGCATTACGGGAGCCATACAAATCTATTATTGATAAAATTAATGCAAGAAATGATAAGAACATAGTATCAATTGACGTTCCAACCGGTATGGGATTGGCCGACTCATTAAAGGCGCATCATACCATTACGTTTCATGATAAGAAAACTGGCATGGATCCTGATCGATGTGGTACCATCCATATTAAAAAAATTGGAATTCCAAAGCAAGCTGAAACTCATGTTGGGCCAGGAGAACTTACAGTTTTGTATCCTCGACCAAAAAAATCTTCACATAAGGGAGAAAATGGTCGTATTCTTATTGTAGGGGGTGGTCCATATCATGGTGCCCCTTATTTAACCGGACTTGCATCCTTACGAACTGGTGCAGATCTTGTCCATGTTGCAACCCCTGAAAAAACGGCCTCAATCATTTCTCATTATTCCCCTAACCTCATTATTCATTCTCAATTATCAAAGAATCATTTACAAATGCGAGATGTTCAAGGTATCAGCAATATTACTGATTCCATTGACGCCATTGTTATTGGTCCCGGTCTTGGATCGGAACAAGATACCTATCAGGCAACGCGGGCACTCATTGAGGATATCTCTAAAAAATCAATACCAATGGTAATCGATGCGGATGGACTGAATGCCTTACGGAACCATCATGATATTATTAAAAACTCGACCACGGTAATTACTCCGCATAAAACAGAATTTAAACGATTTATCGATCAAACGGTTGATCAGGATATTAAAAAACAAAAAGAACAAGTCGAAAAATGGGCTAAAAAATTAGGTATTACTATTTTTTTAAAAGGACCAACCGATATAATTAGTAATGGTGATTTAACTCGATTTAATATTGTTCACAATGAAGCTATGACCGTTGGGGGTACCGGTGATGTACTTGCTGGAATCATAGGAACTTTATTATCTAAAAAAGTTACACCGATAAATGCCTGCCGGATAGCAGCATTTCTTAGTGGGGAGGCAGGTAACGTTGCCTTTGAAAAAAAATCATTTGGATTAATTGCAACAGATGTAATTGATGAAATTCCGGGCATATTGAAAAAATATTTATAAGAATATTATTTACCAATATGTGATGAAACCTTTCATCATTGTGTTGGGATGCATATGTTTACTCATACCACTTTCTTCTACGGTAACTGCTGCTGTTTTTTCTCCATATTATCATATGGAGGTAGAACTGCCTCAACAATCATGGATCGTTGGTTTAGGGAAAACAGATGTGCAAGGCAGTATACAGGGTTATCAAAATGAGGAATTATTCTCATCATTAAAAGAATACGCAGAAGAAACTATTATTTCATCATATATAGATACAGATTTATTAGATGATCCGCATCTATTTCCGCTGACTGGTTCAACAGTAATTGATAACATTGATAATATTACCATTATTCCTCGATCTATTCTTGATTCCTATTCACTTGATAATGTTTTACTTCTTCTAAGTGAAATTAGATTTTTTAATGATGTTTCAATTTCAATAAGAAGTGGTGTAAATTTATTGATTACCTCTGGAACAACGATGGATTTTCATTTGGAAAGTGCACCGATGCTTTCAGGAATTGCTCCATTTTCATTAGGGGAAATAAGCGATGAAGTGTCATTTTTTTCCATATCAGAAAATGCAGTATCAAGCACGTATTATTATGATGGTACAAATGTGATTTTATATCCTTATTCAAATAATGTTGATTTTTCTGTGATATCATCTGATGGAAATGAATTGTGGAATAATGACAACACGGACTATATTATAATATTACAAAATCCAGATTTTTCAATATCTGATTCTTCATCATATCATATTTTTCCTTTAACTCAGGGATCTAAAAATACGATTTTTTCTATGAGATTGCAACCTGCTCCTATTGCACCAGATATTAATAATATTTTAGATGCGTTAAAAGAAATTACCGAGGATTTTAATGATATATCTATACCTTTTTTATCTGATCAAAATAACAATTCCGATTTGTTTGAAAGTATATCCTTATCTTTTAATGGGGGATTACTTCTTTATAATGTTTCAAAAGATGTTACCATAGATAATACCAATCATAAGTTGCAGTCCATAGGATTTAATCGGGTACAAGATGCAACAATAATGTTTTCCTCTTCAGAATCACTTCATTTAGACGGTGAGTTTAGATTAATTTTTCTTGGTGATCATTTTTATAATACACGTGCTTCAAATAATGATTCTGGTGTCACCATTCCAATATTTCCCATTGTCTTTTGGATATTTGCCCTTGCATCAATTGTCATATTTCATATTTATAAAATAAAGAAGGAACAAACGTATTTAATAACTGATAAAAGAATCATGTATCTTTTTATTATAATTCATTTGCTGATATTGCTTATTTCATTTATTTTACTTGATTCTGAGTTTAGTTATCAAATTGGTAATAGTTTTATGCAAGAAGTATCTATGAACGGATTTTCACTGGTCTGTTTGATATTACTAGGATTCCAATTGATAATGTGGGTCATAGGTTTTCTTTTTGCTGGTTTACCTCTAAGAATTATTACATCAAAAATAATGAAATATTTCGGTTTTGATAAATCATATCAACATCTTGGAAAAGGATTGGTGAGTTTTTCAATATGGCCAATAGCAACTATCTACATAACAATGTTTATTAATATATTATTCTTGTTTTTCAATCCTATTAATTCATTAATGTAAAAACAACACAGGAAAAATAAAATCAATGTTTCTTCAACCCATTTCAAACTGCCCTGCCCTTTATATTCCAGATTTAAACATGCTGGTTATTGCTGATTTACATATTGGTATTGAAAATGAACTACGGGAATATGGTGTTCATGCTTCTTCACAAATCAAAATCCTAGAAAATACGATACTTACCCTAATAAAAAAGTATAAACCAACTGCTCTAACCATCCTAGGTGATGTCAAGCATACGATTCCATCCACACCATATCATGAAAAAAAAGAGTTATATCAGTTTCTTGAGAACATTCAAACAAATACCGAAATAATCATCGTTCCAGGTAACCATGATGGTAGTATTAAATCAATGATCCCTGAAAAAATCCAGCTTGAATCTTCTGATGGATACAAAAATGGTTCAATAGGATTTCTTCATGGTCATAGATGGCCAAAAAAAGAAATCATGCAAGGTGATTACCTATTTTGTGGGCACACCCATCCCACAATACGATTCACAGATAAATTAGGGTATCATTACTATGAGTCATGTTGGGTAAAAGGAAAAATAAATTCGACCAATGCAATTGAAAAATATGCTGAAATAAATCCAGAATTAACCATCTTATTCTTTCCAGCATTTAATCCATTATGTGGTGGTATTGCAGTAAACGAAGAAGGAATATTTGGGCCATTAAAACATCTAATCGATATAAAACAATCATCATTTTATTTACTTGATGGGTCACTAATTGGAAATAGGATAGAATAAATAAGAATTTAACTTAAAATTTAAATAATGCATCTGTAATATCAAAGAAAAAATCATTACCTAAAAGGGGTTAAAAAACAATGGATATGACAATAAATGAAAATATTATGCAATTCCTCACATTATTTTTATTCATACTTTTACCGTTAATACTAATACTTATTGGTGTAATAAGTGGATTTATGAATGGGATGTATTATATTCTATCTATTTTTTGGTTTGGAATGGGTATAATCTTTTATAAGGCATTGCAATAACAATATTCATCGATCCTTTTTTTTATTTTTATTGATTTATTGATATAACTTTTATGATCCCTAACGTGTTTTCCATACTAGATGTAAAGATTCAAGAATTGCTTCAAATAAATAACATTACACATCCTACAGAGCCACAAATACAAGCGATTCCTAAGATTTTGAAAGGATCTCATGTCTTACTTATAGCACCGACGGGTCATGGAAAAACTGAATCTGCAATCTTACCTGTGTTTCATCAGTTTCTTACAAATAAAAATCAAACGGATATACGTTCAAAAAAAGGATTTTCAATTATTTATATAACTCCGTTAAGAGCACTGAATAGAGATATGTTAAAACGAACATTTTCATGGGGAAAATTTCTTGATATTTCTGTTTCAGTTCGCCATGGTGATACTCCTCAAAGTGAACGAACACGACAATCTCGTTCACCTCCAGATATGCTTATTACAACCCCCGAAACATTTCAGATTCTTTTTGTTGGTAAAAACCTGCGGAGATATCTACAGACTGTTAAATGGGTTATTATCGATGAAATTCATGAACTTGCTCATGATGAACGAGGAGCTCAATTAGCAGTTGGATTAGAGCGATTAGAAGAGATCACAAAACAACAATCACATAGTTTCCAGCGAATTGGTCTTTCAGCAACGGTTGGATCTATTGATGAAGTAGCGCGATATCTCGGTGGTTTATCGAATAATCAAACGTATCGTCCGGTGCATAAGATACTTATTGATGCTACAAAAGATATTGAATTATCCGTTCAAGTTCCTCATGTTGAAGAACATGATTATGTTGAAGCGGCAAAATTAACGATGGATCCAACATCATTTGCAGCCTTACGGCAATGTAAACAACTCATTGATACTCATGCGTCAACACTTGTATTTATAAATACAAGGGATGGGGCTGAAATTCTTTCATCTCGTTTTCATCTTTGGAAACCAGTATATCCTATAGGAATTCATCATGGCTCATTGTCAAAGATTTCCCGTGTTGAAGCTGAAGATATGTTTAAAAGTGGCGATTTACAATCTCTCATTTGCACTTCATCTCTTGAACTAGGAATTGATGTTGGAAAAACCGATTTTATTATTCAATATAACTCCCCTCGTGAGGTAACTAGAATTGTTCAACGTATAGGAAGGTCAGGTCATCGGATTAATGAGGTTTCAAAAGGAGTTATTATATCAACATCTCCAGAAGATTTGGCAGAAGCCTTAGTCATTTCAAGGAGAACTCTTGCTCGTGAGCTTGAAGTTTTTTCAGTACGAAAAAATCCATTATCCGTTTTATGCAATCAAATCATATCAACTGCTCTTGCTTCAAGTCAAATAGAAATTGATCATCTTTATCATATTATTAAAAGATCGTATCCGTTTCATACATTGGATAAGAATCAATATATACGTATTGTTGAACAATTAGGAAATCAGCGAAATATTTGGATAGAACAGAATAGTATTGGAAAACGTAGAAATTCTCGTAAATATTTTTTAGATAATATTTCAATGATCCCTGATGAAAAAACCTACAATGCAGTAGATATTTCATCCAGAAAAAATGTTGGAAAACTAGATGAACGTTTTGTAATGAATCTTGGATATGAAGGAGCTCGTTTTATTCTTCGTGGAAAGCCATGGGTGATTGTAAAAAGAGATGAAGAATCAATTCTTATCGCTCAAAGTAAGGAGCTTGGTGATGCACCATCATGGTCTGGCGAGGATATTCCTGTACCATTTGAAGTGGCAATGGAAGTAGGGTTATTGCGAAGAATGATTGCTGAAAAAAAAGATACAACTACATATCCTTGCGATGCAAATACCTTGGTATCTTTAAGAACATTGATTGAAAATCAAATAAAAAAAGGGTTAATTATCCCTGATGATAAAACGTTTACTATTGAGGTTGAAAATAGGAGTATTATTATAAATGCATGTTGCGGAACAAAAGTAAATGAAACTATCGGACGTATTATTTCGGCATTACTTGCTCAGGCTATTGGAGAAAGTATTGGTGTTACCAATGATCCTTATAGAATTCATTTGGAATTACCATACCCTATCTCAGCTGAAAAAATAAAAGAATTATTATTAACTATAAAACCTGGAACCATTGAATATCTTCTTTCTTCAATGTTGAAGAATTCAACATTTATACGATGGCAGCTAATTCATGCTGCAAGGAAATTTGGTGCTTTAAGAAAAGATTTTGATGTAAAAAATATTGGCATTAAAAAATTGTTCACTCTTTTTGATCATACGCCGATTTTTGAAGAGGCACTTGACAAACTTATTTGGGAAAGAATGGATATCAAAAACACTGAAGAAATTTTTCAAACAATACAATCTGGAAAAATAGCCTTAGTTATTCAACGATTGTCACCAATTGGTTTGGCAGGACTTGAAGCAATAAAGGGATTAATGACACCGCAAAGAGCAGACGGAACAATATTACAAGCCTTACAGAAAAGAATTGAGGATACAAAAGTCTCAATGATTTGTGTGAATTGTAAAAAAATATGGCATATCTATATTAAACATGCTTCTCAACATCCAACATGTCCACGATGCCAAGCTATAAAAATAGCAGCAATTCCAAGTTACCGAGAAGAAGAATTCAAGGTATTAAAGAAAAAAAACCCTACTACTGATGATAAAAAGGAAATTAAAAGGATTCATAAGAACGCAAGCTTGATTTTATCTTATGGAAAACTGGCAATGATTACATTGATGGGTCGGGGAATAGGACCTGATACTGCAGCCCGTTTATTAAGAAAATATAATCCTGTTGAATTAAATCGATCTGAAGAAGCACGAAAACTTTTATTAAAGGATATTCATCAAGCAGAAATTCATTATGCGCAGACAAGAGGTTTTTGGGATGCATAGTGGATATAGGGTTTTTTTTGTTTTGAATACAACCACAAAATTTAAAATGATATGATCATTGCCATAATCCTAAAAAAATAAATTAAGGTACCTAAATGAAAAAAGATATTGTACTTCCTGGAGACGAATTATCAACAACTGAAGAATTACTTGTTGGAGATGGAACATTTGAAGAAGATGGTATTATTCGAGCAGCACGTATGGGAATTTATAAGGTTGATGATAAAAAACGTGAGGCAACAGTTGAACCTTTAACAAGCACTCCAGTTATTATTAAAAAAGGTGATGAAGTATTAGCATCAGCTGGAAGTGTCAGATCGATGATGGTTATCGCTGAAGTATTTCATGTTATTGGAAAAAAACGATCGGTTTCAGGTGATACTAATGGGACAATACATGTAAGTGAAATATCAAGCGGTTATGTAAAAAATGCAGATGATTTATTTGCGTTAGGTGACATTATTCGTGCAAAAGTCATACAAACTGAACCTAGTCTTCAATTGTCAACGAAAGGAAATGAGTATGGGGCAATAAAGTCGATTTGTATGCATTGCCGAAGTGCATTGATAAAAAAAGATAATATGTTAGAATGTGGTACCTGCAATCATAAAGAAAAAAGAAAAATGGCCAATGATTACGGATCATATGATTTAACAAAATTTTAATAATTTATTAACATAGATTTATGGGGAATAGTATGGAAATAAAAAAGATTAAATATACATCATCACAACTTCTTATAGAAGTAAAAGGGGAAAATGAAACGCTTCTAAATCCTATTGTTCAGGAACTTTTAAAAATCGATGATGTTGAATATGCATCAATTGAAACAGATCATCCAAATGCACCATATCGTCGTTTATTCATACGATTAGTTAAAGGAGCAAAAGGAGATCCTGTAAAGTTACTTGATAAATCCATTAAACAAGTTACAAAAGTGACAAAGGATTTCAAAACTGAGCTTGAAAAAGCGCTACCTAAAACAAAAAAATAACCTATACTATTTTTTCTTATGAATATCTTACCCGTTGAACAAAACGTTGGTTTGGAAACGTTTTATTCAAAACAATCTGGAATAGGGGGAAAAATAAGAACTATTCCTGAAGATTTTATAGTCATTGAACAGTTTCAAAAACCTGTTGAAGTAAAAGATGGACCATTTACAATAGCAACGGTTACCGCAAAAAACTGGGAGACAAACACATTAATTCGTTCACTG